>BNJU01001401.1_pt1 | contig 91270 bp, 93 predicted proteins | sample 8539281 | NCBI WGS metagenome assembly BNJU01 (sample SAMD00202456, study PRJDB9452) | human saliva metagenome | isolation source: human saliva | place: Japan
CGTCTCCACGTACTGCGGATTCTCCAGGTCGATATAGGTCTCCTCGACGGTACGCAGGGTGTACTTGCGATTCTCCGAGTCGAAACTGATCGGCATATCCTGAAGCGTCTGCTGGGCGACTTTCTCCGCCTGAGGCGGAATAATCCCCAGATCCGCAACGACTCGCGTCCGAACGAAATGATCGTGACGCTGCTTCTTCTGGCAGTACGCCGAGGCCATCCACGGAGTTTCGCGCACAGCGTCCCACGCGCTGCCCTCGCGAACAGCGAGGCGCAACGGCAGGGTCGGAGGGCACGAGCGCCTCCCGAGGTAGAGCGGAAATACCGGGCGAACAATTGCCTGCGCGAGCGCATCAATCATGTCGTCGGGCCCCTCGATGAAAGCTCCGAACGCAGCATCCGCGCGGTAGAAACGGTGCGATAGAGGCATCGACGTATCACCCCTATGTGCCGTGTGGAAGTCGTGGAGCAACTGCCCCGGTTGATCAACTCGGACGGCGACGCTCAGCTCAGCGAGGTCCTCGATGGGATCACTGCGCCTGCCCCTGTGCCGCACCGAGCAGACCGACCAGCGCGCTTTTTCGTGGGAAAGCCTCCGTCGACCTGCGCGTAAATCGGCTGTCCACGCCCCACGATTGCATGAGGGACCCGCCAGCCTCAAGACGAGCACCGCACTCATCGCGTGCCTCGCACCGCTTCCGCTGCGGTTTCGCCGAGGACGCCAGGCGCACCTGCTTCGCCGAGCTCCGAGAAGCTCTCGCCACGGGCAGGCGTCGTCCACGACACGAGAGACTCAACGGCCTCCAGACCAGTCAGCTCGCGGAGTCATGCCTCGAACTCCACGAAGCGCTTAATGGCCGGCTCTGCGAAGCCGCGCTGCCCCGCAACGATCGGCTCCTCGAAAGCGCCACTCATATTGATCGGCTGGTCATCACGAACCTGAACCAGAACGGCATCCGGCAGCGTGCGATTCGCGAAAGTCGTCACCTTTCCGGTCGGCATTGAGCGGACGAAGCTATCCACGAAGAGCTCGACGGCGCGATCCGCAACCGCATCGTCGCCCAGGTTTTCACGCAGCAGGTCGACGTTGATCGTCGCGTAGCGGTACACCGTCGCGGACGCGAACTCGATCGTTCCGATCATTCCCGCACCTTCGTCGGCCTCGTCGTTGCGCTTCTTCTCGTCATCAACGGCCGTGTAGTAGTCGTACTCGTGCTCGACCGCGCCGACTCCAATCGCGTGGGCAACCTGGCATGCGGCATCGACGTTCAGCGCATTCGGCTCGGCCACCATGCGCCCGAACAGAGCGATATCGATCGAGTGATCCGTATCCACGAGGCTGCGCGGCTTCAGTTCTTGAATGCTACCGCGGGATCGTCCTCGCGAGCGACCGAAATCAACGCGTCCGCGACATGCTCAATCTGCTTGGCCGACAGGAACACGAGGAATCCGGCCTCCTTCAGTTCCTTGTCGCTCTTGTTCCCGCGCGGCTCAGCAAGCTTGAAGCCGATGGCCTTCATCCCCATCTCGGCGAGCCCGATCGCTTCGGCTTCTAGGTCGGGACGCTTCTCTGTGATCGTTCGTGCAACCAGCTCGACGATCTTCTTCGTGCGCACACCGTAGTTTCCGTCGGTGATCTTTCCCCAAAGTCCTGACGCGTGGCACGCTTGATGGCCTGCGAAGAAATGCGATGCGCTGGACTCCACCGAAGGTTGCGCTCTTGGGCGCTCCGGTGTCGTCCCTATTCGGGTTTGAGGCGGGAGGGTCTGCAGGACGTGGATATCAACGAAGACGGACATTGTCTTTCCTTTCACAAATGAAGCGATTTATTGGGATGCCCCGACGTCACTCGTCGGAGGCGGGATCGGTGTGGGTGATTTCGGCCTGACGGGCGAACTGACGCCCCCAGTTGCGCATGACGGACGTGCGGTGACGCGGGTCCTGCCACGTGAAGAGGTCGGCCCCCAGCTGTGCGTAATCACAGGGGATCTCGGAGGCTTCAAGCTGAGAAATCAGCGAACGCAGATGCACGAGAAGCCCCTCGAACGTGGGTGCTTGAACGGCCGCGGAAAAACGCCGATAGATTGGAGTTTCCTCGGCACGCTTGTCTCCGCTTTGCCCCTCGGCTACGACTCGGATCGCCGAAGCGAAGCTGCGCGGACGGTCCGACGTGTCGTGCATGGGTCTCGTGTTGGAGCCCTGATGAAGAGCCCAGAGAGTGAGAGCACCGTGAACGGCTTTCTCGCCTCTGGTCGGCTCATCGCCCAGATAGCCCGGGCGGTCATCGAGCGTCAAGTCCCACAGCTCGGGCACCGAGCCTGCCTCCCGAGAAAGCGCTCCCCGCAGCTGCGCACGGAGGGCACGAGCCGAAGGAGTCTCCTTCCAGAGCCGATTCACGATCAACCCACCGACGCGGCCGTACACTGCGCGCCGCGTGGACAAACCTTTCGCTCCGCCATCCGGAGGGGTCTCCGGAGCAGCATCATTGCTGGTCATTTCGTTCCTTCCTGGTTGGTGTTGTGCACCGGGAGACGTTTGTTAAGCGCCGCCCGGAAAATGTTTTCGGCGATACCGATGTTCATGAATCCCCTGCCGGTATCCCGGCCGATGATTGCGGACGACGAGGCGCCCCTGACGAGTTCGGCCTGGATGTCCGTAGCGTGCTGCCGCAGAGCGCACTCCCACCGACGCCCGACATCCCGTGCGCTTTCGAGCCCATCGACCTGGGGCAGCCAGGCCCTGAAATCGTTGTCGACAGCGGAGAAGAAGAGCTCCTTGGCGCGGTCTCGAGCACCATCACCGGCACCGTCTCCGCTCTCGCCGGCGGCGCGCGCGAGGTTCGCCGCAAGAGTTCCCACATCCCTGGCGACATCTTCTGTCAGGCGAACCTGCCGGTCGATCTCGGCAGACAGATCCTCACGCTCAACGCGCATGACAGCAACCGACAACGTCAGCTCGTCCGAGTAAATATCCTCGAACGTCGATTCCTGTGGACCGTAGATGACGCCAACAGCCTGAATCCGCATGACCCTGGGATAAGCAGTTTCAATCGAGGCATTGTCGAGCTGGTAATGGAAAGACAGCGTCGCGGAGGGGAGGAACTCCCGCTTGGGCTGCTTGTCCACGCCCTGCACGGTTGTCACCGTGGGAAGGGTGCCGGGCAGGTTACGCCAGAGAGCGCGACCCGCTTCGAATTTACGAGGCATGTAGACGTCGGTCTTAAACTTCTTGGATTGCGGGGTTGAGTACCTCCACAGGCTCTGCGGTTCATAGAGCCGCATCTCCTGCGGAGCAAGCTTGTCTCCCTGTGCCAAGACGACGCCCGTCACACCCGACGAGTCGCCAACCAGCCTGATGCGGCGGGAATGCCAGGTGAGAAGACGAGGGATGCTCAGCTCCTTGGGAGTGCCCGCAGGATCGAGGAGGGAGTAATCCCCACGAAGCGAGGTTTCCGGTTCCGAGACTTCCCAGCTGCACGCTCCCCATTCGGTCGAGCTGTCAACGCCACGCAACTCCGCCGTGGACGCAGGAATCAGGTTCAGGACCAGCGTCTCGTCGAGGTCCTGACCTTTGAGCCACACGAGTCCTAGGTGTCCGCACCACGCCGGGCCGATTGGAAAGCCTTTTCCTCCCCTGACCTGGGGATCGCCAACTGCTCCTGAACGGATGCCAGAGGGGTCATAGGCCTGTGCGTGAACGAGCCAGCGTGCAGCGTCTGATGGAGAAAGCTGTGCTACCCCAGAACCTTGTCGCGTCGAGAAAAGTCGTTTCTCCTCTTTCGGCACACAGGCTACAACTGCATCTAGCGTTTTTTCTTCATCTTTCTCCGTGCGCAAATCCGCCACCTGCATGAAGGGGAAGCGGCCTCCGAACAGGTAGAAACGCTCCCGCCACCGTTCGAGGTACTCGATCATCTGTTCCGTTGGGGCACCGTCACCCCACTGCCTGGCCCAGTCGCGTGCATCGCGTGGAGTGGCTACTCGATACGCGATTGCCAGGATCAGTCGCTGAATTGCAATGCTCTGCGTGGGCAGCTCGCATGCTAGGTCCGCGATGTCAGTCGTGCGCCGGAGTAGTTCCAGCAGACCAACATCGGTGATAGTCCCATCAACGAGCCGGACGGGTATCCATGGCTCGTCGAGTAGGTTGTACTCAGGGTTCTTCATTGACCCTGCACCTCCATTCCTCTTTCTGCGGAGTATGTGAATGTGTGTCCGTACAGGTAGCGCGTGAGGCGCTCCCCATCGGGAGTTTTGTACATCGCGAGGATCAGTTCTCCCGCCAGGAACGGGTGCTCGCGACACACCCATTCCGCCGTGATGGGATCATCCCAGATAGCACCTGCAACTGCGTCCATCGCCTCGTCGATACTCTGCCCGCGAGCGCGCAACGCCCACGGTGGTAGGGACACGCTCCACGAGCAGATGTCGGTGATACGCCCTCGAGCGTTGTATTCGCCGACTGCGAGAGGCGTCTCGTCGTCTAGCGCTCCACTGATTGGAGGAGCCATTGGCACATTGCCAAGCTCGGGATCGAGGGCGACGATGAGGATGGGGATCTGGTCTTCCCCGTCGCGCACGGCGGCGCGAGCAACTGCGACTCCCGGCCCCTGTGAATCGTCACCGGTTGCAGCATTGCCGAGGAACTTTTCCTCGAGTTCGAGGGCCTGCCAGGAGGGCGTGTTCTCTTCGTAGAGACACCAGCTCGTCGCTTTCGCTTGTGCTTGTGCACGCGCTTTGTCTCGCTGTTTCAAGGAAGCATCGAGGTCCTCGTGCCACTGCGCGGGACCGACCGGCACATCATCGGCATACGCCAGAGTCGTCAATTCCGCGTAGTCCAGCGGCTCTCGAACGAGTATTTCTCCTCGATCGGCGGCGATCCCCAGCGTACGCAGGACGGCGTAGCGCGCATACACGTAGTCAGTCCCACGTGAGTATGCCCAGGGAGCGAAGCAGTGTCTTCAATAATCAAGAGACACCTGGCACCACGAAGCCCGCTTGGCCGCTCGGCTCTGTCGTGCCCTGTGAAGTCGTCCGATACGCTGCAGCACGAGGTCCATGGGTGCCGGGTCAGTGAGCATGAGGTCGAAGTCGACATCAAGGCTTTGCTCAATCACCTGCGTCGCCACGACAACGTGCCTGTGGGGACGCTGCGCACTATCTTTCCCGAAAAGTTCGAGCATCCGGCGATCACGAGCCGCCCGTTCGGCGGCCAGGAAACGCGAGTGCAGCAGGGTGACCTGCTCACGCCCGAACACAGACTTCACTGCCTCGTATGTTTCCTGTGCCTCGCGAACCGTATTACGGATGACGACCACACATCCACCATCGACAAGCTCTCGCTCGAGCAGCTCCGCGATCTCACGGGGCGATCCGAGCGAAGTCGGGATGATCCGCTTGGGGACCTCTGCCTCACCCTGAATCTCATGGACGCGCACGCCCGTGGCGGACACGGTGGAAATAGCCGGATAGCCGATCATGCCGTCGACCGACTCAGCGCCCACACCTGACGAGCCACGACCTCGGCGATAGGCCTCAAGGAGCGCGGAACGCCGCGCGGGCGGCAGGGTTGCCGACAGCAAAACGACTGGAATTCCGTACATGCCAAGCCATGTCAGGGCGGCTTCCAGGTATGTCTCCATGTATTCGTCGGCGGCGTGCACCTCGTCGATGACGACGACCTTGCCCATGAGCCCGAGGTGACGTACCAGCACGTGGCGCGACTTGAGCGCAGCGAGCAACACCTGGTCAATCGTGCCGACCACGACGGGCGACAGTGTTGAGCGCCAGCGCTGGCCCATCCAACGACTCGCGTGAAGGCCGCAGTCCTCCTCATCGTCGTGCACTTCGAGGGGGCTCTTGCCGCGCTCGAGGAGCTTCACAAACGACTCGTTGAGGCTGTTTTTCCCGTGTGCGAGCTGGATGCCGAGCTTCTGCGGTTCATCGCCCAATATGCTCGTCAGCCAGGCGGTGACGCGCTCGAACATCGCGTTCGTCGTGGCCTGAGTGGGCAGCGCGACGAATACTCCCTGCAGCCCCCGAGCACGCATCAGAACCTCGGCGGCAGCGAAGGCCAGCTCGGTCTTCCCAGACCCCGGTGGAGCCTCGACGATCATGAGGTCCGGATCCTCTCGGGTCACGATCTCGATGGCGGCGCGCTGAGCCTCAGTCGGCCGGTACGAGGCCGGCCACCCGAAACGGTGACGGTAGAACTCTCCAACCTCACCAGTCGGAGCCTCAGGAATGCGCAGGGGAGACGGGAAAGCCGCTCGCATCCAGGCGCGCTCAACACGATCACGCTGCTGGTCTGAGGTCAGCTCTGGATATCCCTCAATCGACAACTTTCCAGTCTCAGCGACCGGCCGAGGCCGCAGCGGGAAGTAATCCTCGTTGGAAGCAATCCAGTCAGCAATCACGAGGGCCGAGGCGTAGGCGGAAGCCACCGCGATAGGCAACTCCGGCAGGGCGGTGCCCGGCGCAATGAGCGGGAAACCACTGCGCGCCGCCATCCATCGAAGAATTTCCGAGCGCGCCTGACCCCAACGGGGATCATCCTCACTCGAGCCTTCTTGTGTCCTGTACTGCTGTCGTGCGACATACACGGCACCCGCATCTGGGTATCGACCGTGGTGGACCCCAAGAACAATCGCCCATTGGAGAGCACGCGATCCATCACCGTGCCCCGCAGCTACTTCCTCCTGAAGCGCAAACTGACTGACCAACCCATGAGGAAGGAATGAACGTTCGGAGTAGTCACCTTTCCGCATGACAGCGAGGCCTTGGTTGCGAATCAGCTGGGCGAGATCTGCACGCTGGCACGCAAATTGTGGGCTCACTTTGCCCGCGTCGTGCCCCCCTGCGAGGAACACAAACGTCGCCCGAGCCTTCGCTTGACTACCGCCCCAAACTGAGGCCATGAGTCGACGGTGATGCTCACTCAGGTAGCAATCGAACAGGAACCCAGCGATGTCAGCGGCATCCATCAGGTGCTGCACAACAGATAACCAGTTCCCGCCATCTCCACTTTTGGCCCAGAAACTCCTGGCCAGTTCGGAAAGGTCAGCACATCCGAGACCGGGCTGGGCTGAAGGAAAATCGGGAGGTCCTGCAACTTCTCGTGCAGGCGTTACTGAGCTTTTCTTTTCTTTTCGGGCCATTTCCTCTTCCTTGAGTCAAAACCATTCTCCGAGCGATTCACACGCGCTAGCATGAGGGCGTGCACTTACTCTGAAAATGTTGAGCCCGACAGCACCAGCGGCGCTGTCATCACCCCCTCAGAGGTGATGCAGTAACCATAACAGAAGAATTTTTCTTATACAATACACGTTCCCACTATCGCAGAATAGATTTCATTCACCCACCCTCAAAGAGAAAAATCCCCGCTTTCGCAGGGAATACGTCCTCCTGATGCACTACACGGGATCATCCCCTGCTGGGGAACACCGCGACCGCGGTCGCGTCGAGCGCTGCAGGACGTCACAAACGTATCACCCCACTCACTTCCGCGCGCCACTGCGACACGAGGGGCGCGATCCTGAAACAATGAGGGCATGTCGAATGACCCGCGTGAAAATCTGCATGGCTCGGACAGCCGGGAGCTGGCCGACGTGACGGCCGACGCCGCGCGAGCCGCCTCGACCCCCGCCCACACCTCCGACGAGGCGCCCGCCCAGCGCAGCGCCCCTCCGTCGTTCGAGGAGATCCTCAGCGGCGCCACCCACGAGGCCGACGCCCCCACCGCCGACGACGGCGCGCAGTACCTGCGGGAGACCCTCGTGTCCGATGCTCCCTGGTCGCCACCAACGCGGCCGAGGCCACCCCGCAGCGCTCGCGACCGCCCCTGCCGCAGCCGCAGCCACGACCCCGGAGACCGCCAGCGACATCGCCATGCAGACCGCCGCGCCCGCCCAGCAGGCCGAGCAGCCCGCCCAGGAGCTCACGCCCGCCAACACCGCAAGCGACACCCGCAACGAGGTCGCCCTCGCCGCCCCGTGCACCCTGCCGCCCGCCGAGCCTCGCCCCTGGTACCGCTCGCGCCGCTCCTTCTCCGCGAAGGGCCGCGGCGGCCGCGTCCAGGTCGCCGGCCTGGGCCTGACCCTACACGGACCACGTGACCGGCGCGGTCCTCCTCGCCAATATCGACCTGGGCTCGCGCCCGCTCGCTGAGCGCGATCCTGGACCCGACGGGCCGCCGCGCCCGCGCCCTTTTCCTGATCCTCGCGGGCCTCGAGGAGCCGCAGGCCGGCCGCATCGTCGCCGCGCCCTCGCGCTCGCTGGCCGCGCGCCTCGCGGGCCGCATCGGCTCGGTCGCGCTGATCCGCGCGGACTCCCCGCTCGACGAGTCCCCTGACGATCCGCCAGAACATCCTGGCCCCCTCTCGGCCACGGGTTCCGTCGCCGACTGGGACAACCTCGTGGGCGCCCTGCAGATCACGGGCCTCGCCCAGCGCGTCGACCTGCGCCCCTCCGAGCTCTCCGAATGGGAGCGCTTCAAAGGCCCTCATCGCCCGCGCGATCGTGTCCGGCGCCGAGGTCTTCCTCATCGAGGACCCGGTGTCCCTGCCCGCCGCCGCGCGCGAGGAGCTCGGCCCCTCCTGCGTTCCCTCGCGGACGCGGCTGCGCAGTCGTCATCGCCACCCCGTCCGTGGAGGTCGCCGCCGCCTCGGACCGCGCAATCCTGCTGACGAACGGCCGGGTCGCCCTCGACGCTCCCCGCCCCTCCGCCGCGATCATCGCCGCCTCCCTGAGGCCAACCCCGAGGACCCCAAGGCCCTCCTCGGCCCAATCCCCTCGGCCCTGCCCGCCTCCTTCGACGAGGTCATCTCCCCCACCCAGGCTTCCTCGGCCCCCGCGTGGCACCCGCTCGGCACCACCGACGAGGCCGGGGCACAGACCGCGAACGCGCAGCAGGCCTCCGAACCCGAGGAAAGCCGACCCCGCCGAGGCCGCCCTTGACGCGGCGGCCACCCGCGTGAGGCAGCCCCCGCTTCAGTCCCCCAGGCCTCGCCCGAGCCCCGCACCGAGACCGCGATGCGAGGCATCCCCGTCGTCGAAGCCGAGGACCCGGCCCTGGCCGAGCCCGAGGTCTCCGACCTGGTCGTGCGCGCCCGCAAGATCCTCTCCGACCTGCCCGGCTCGATCGCCCCACAGGAGTAACGTAACGGTCACTGCGGGCCTCCATTCTTCGTGAGACACTAGGCGTATCCGGCGAGGCATCGCCTCGTTCACCCGTACGCGCAGGAGCATCCATGACTCAGCCCACCCCCCAGCCCGGGCAGTACCCGCCCGCTGCCCCCACCACCCGCCGCCAGCGAGGCGCGCCCCAGCATCGGCGCCCTCTTCGCATCTGTCACCGGACAGCTCTCCAGCATCATCCGCGACGAGGTCGAGCTCAACAAGGCGAAGCTGCGCGCCTTCGCGTCCAAGAGCGGCAAGGGTATCGGCGTCCCTCGTGGTCGCCGCGGTCTTCGCGCTCTACCTGCTGGGGTGGGTCTTCCACACGATCGAGGTCGCCCTCGAACTCGTCGTCCCCGCGTGGGCGGCGTCGCTGATCGTCGTCGGCATCATCCTCCTGATCGTGCTGATCCCTGGCGCTCGTGGGCGCCAGCTCCCTGAAGAGCGCAGGCCCACCGCCCCGACCCGGCCGCATCGGTCACCGCCACCAAGGAAGCCATCGAGAAGGGACTGGGCAAGTGAGCACCAACCTCGATCCGCGTAACGTGACCGTCGGCGAGTCCGCCCCCGCCGAACCGCGCACGGAAGCCCAGATCACCGCCGACCTCGAGCGTCAGCGCGCCGAGCTGGCCGCCACGATCGACCAGCTGTACGCGCGCGTGCAGCCCGCGGCCCTCGCCCAGGAGGCGAAGGACGAGGCCCGCGCCCGTTTCGCATCCTTTAAGGAGTCCGCGTCGCTGACCCTGCAGGACGCCGCCGGTGGTAACACCGAGGCCCTCAAGAAGGTCGGCGTCGTCGCCCTGTCCGTCGTCGGCACCATCGGCGTGATCGTCCTGCTGGCGACCCGCTCGTCACGTCGCTCCCGTCGCGAGGCCCGCCGCGCCGCCCGCGAGGCCGCCGCGCACACGCTCGAGGCCCTCAAGTCCGACGTCACCGAGGCCCTGTAGGCATCAACTGACGCAATCCGGCGTAACTCCGGCCACACTGGCCGAGGGTTACGCCGGTTCTGTTTCCCCATTTTCGTGGGCATACGCACCCTTCGCACCACTCCGCTGAGCGCGCAAAACCCAATCCAAGGTGAGGTCAAGGCCCGTCATTAGCTATGATGGTCTTACGAAACATTTTTGAACACCCAGGGAACCGCTTCACGCGGACCCGAACGACGCGGAGGGGTCGACGCCATGGGGCGCGGCCGTCAAAAGGCTAAGCAGATGAAAGTCGCTCGGAAGCTGAAGTATTTCAGCCCCGACACCGACCCTAAACGCACTTCAGCGCGAGCTGGCGGATGAGGACTCGTACCTGGCACACGTGCCGGCGGACGAGCCCGAAGAGGACGATGCGATCGACGACGACCTCTACTCGAAATACGCCGACTTCGCCGAGATGCCCGCGGAAGAAGACGACATCGATCCGGAGCAGCTCGATGAGTCCTTCTGGACAGGGTGGATCCTCCACTGAGTAACGGCTCAGCCACACGGCGGACCGAGAACCGGTCCGCCGCTTTGGCGTACCCAATCCACTCTTCCTGACGCGCCCGCGCACTCGTACAAAAGCACACGCATGCGGCGAGGGGTCGAGGCCCGCAGGCCTCGACCCTCTCACGTACTCAGAGCAGGTGCACCGCTCAGGTCCGCTCAGCGCCGCTCAGCCCACGCGGTACTCGCCGTGCAGCAGCACGGCGCCCGCCTGGACACCCTTCGTGCCGGAGATGAGGCGCACGCCGGAGGAGTCCGCACCGAAATCAGCAACCGACCCGAAGCCGGGCACGGTTCCGTCGGCGCCGGCCGACGTGACGGAGCCCAGGGCCCACGCGGCCACCCCGGCCTCGTTGATCGCGGACAGGACCTCGGAGGCCACGGAGGCCGAGACGACGGCGACCATGCCGACGCCCAGGTTCAGGAGTCCTCCATGCCGACCCAGGTGACGTCGCCGCCGCGGCGCACCCAGTCGAACACGGCGGGAACGGTCCACGTGGAGCGGTCGACGGTGGCCACCGCGCCGACGGGCAGGACGCGCGACAGGGTTCGCGGCCAGGCCGCCGCCGGTCACGTGCGAGTAGGCGTGGATGCCGGCGACGCCGAAGCGCTCGACCAGGTCGAGGCACAGTCGCGTGTACAGGCGGGTGGGCTCGAGGAGCTCCTCGCCGAGGGTGCGGCCAAACTCGGCCACGTGGGACTCCAGCGAGGCGCCGACGCGGGAGACGACGGAGCGCACCAGCGAGTAGCCATTGGAGTGCAGGCCAGAAGACGCCATGGCGATGACGACGTCGCCGCCCGTCACGCGTTCGGGACCCAGCAGCTTGGAGGCGTCCACGACGCCGGTCGCCGCGCCCGCGATGTCGTAGTCGTCGGGCTCCATGACGCCGGGATGTTCGGCGGTCTCGCCGCCGATGAGGGGCGTGCCCGTGGCCTCGCAGGCGCGCGCGATGCCGGTGACGATCGCGGCGATGCGCTCGGGGACCACGTGCCCGCAGGCGATGTAGTCGGTCATGAGGACGGGGCGCGCGCCGATCACGACGATGTCGTCGACGACCATGCCCACCAGGTCCTGGCCGATCGTGTCGTGCACGTCCATGGCCTGCGCGATCGCGATCTTCGTGCCCACACCGTCCGTAGAGGTCGCGAGCAGCGGCTTCTCCATGCCCAGGAGCGCCGACGCGTCGACCATGCCAGCGAATCCGCCGGTCGCACCCAGGACGGTGGAGTCGTGGGTGGCGGCCACCGCGCTCTTCATCAGTTCGACGGCGCGGTCGCCCGCAGCGGTGTCGACGCCAGCGGTCGCGTAGTCCAGGGGGGTGTCGGTCATGGGTGGTACCTTTCGCGGATGGCGCTCGACGAGGCCGTGTCTGGGTGGTCGGGTTGAGAACGACGCCCGCAGCGCAAGGGTTGCGTCGCGGGCGTGGAGGTTAGCAGGGGGTGGCGTCGGGGGTTCCGGGCACGGGCGTCCCGGCGAGGGATCGTCTCGGGGTATTCGCCGGTGAAGCAGCCGATGCACAGGGATGTGCCCTGTCCGGTGGCCGCGACCATGCCGTCGATCGACAGGTAGGCCAGGGAGTCGGCGCCGATGGATTCGCGCACCTGTTCGACGCTCATGGACGAGGCGATGAGCTCGGCGCGCGTCGGGAAATCGATACCGAAGAAGCACGGCCACAGCACGGGCGGGGACGAGATGCGGATGTGTACCTCGGCGGCCCCGGCCTCGCGCAGCATCTTGACGAGCGCGCGCTGCGTGTTACCGCGCACGATCGAGTCGTCAATGACGACCAGGCGCTTGCCTTCGATGACCTCACGCAGGGGTTGAGCTTGAGGCGGATACCCAGCTGGCGCAGGGACTGCGTGGGCTGGATGAAGGTGCGGCCCACGTACGCGTTCTTCACGAGGCCCTGGGCGAAGGGGATGCCGGACTCCTGCGCGTAGCCGATCGCGGCGGGCGTGCCCGAGTCGGGCGTGGGGATCACCAGGTCCGCCTCGATGGGATTCTCGCGCGCCAGGGCGGCACCCATCTCGTGGCGCGCGGCCACGATGCGGCGCCCGCCGATCGTCGTGTCGGGGCGGGCCAGGTACACGTACTCGAAGACGCAGGGTGTTGGAGCGACGCACGGCGAAGCGTCGCGAGTGCACGCCCGAGGCGTCGATGGAGATGAGCTCGCCGGGCTCGACCTCGCGCACGAAGGTCGCGCCGCACAGGTCCAGGGCGGCGGTCTCGGAGGCGACGACCCAGCCGGAGGCCAGGCGGCCCAGCACGAGCGGGCGGTAGCCGTGCGGGTCGCGCGCTGCGTACAGCGTGTGCTCGTCCATGAAGACCAGGGAGAACGCGCCCCTGATACGCGGCAGCACCTTCAGGGCGGCGCCGACGAGGGCGCGGGCTCAAGGTCGTCCACCGACGAGGCCGGGGCGGCCTCGTCCGCACCCGTGTGCCCAGGCGTCACGGACGGAGACGCGATGAAGGGTGTCGGTCCGGGGATGCGGTCAGCCATGCCCAGCAGCGCGGTCACGAGGGAGGTGTCGGTGGAAGCACCACGTTCAAAATCCTCGCCCTCGTCGGCGATCTCGGAGGCCAGCTCGCGCAGCTCGACCGTGTTGGTGAGGTTGCCGTTGTGGGCCAGGGCGAGCGTGCCGGTGGGGGTGGGGCCCAGCGTCGGCTGGGCGTTGCGCCATACGTCCGCGCCGGTCGTCGCGTAGCGGACGTGACCCAGCGCAATGTGGCCGCGCAGGCCCTGCAGGGACTGCTCGGAGAACACCTGCGACACGAGGCCCTGATCCTTATACACGAGGATCTGCTTGCCATTCGACGTCGCAATACCGGCGCTCTGTTGGCCGCGGTGTTGCAAGGCATAGAGGGAGAAGTAGGTCAGGCGGGAAACGTCCTCGCCCGGGGCCCACACTCCGAAGACGCCGCAATGATCGTGCGGGTGATCGTCTCCGAAGAGTTCCTGGTCGGACAGTGTCATGTCTGGCTGCGAGACGGGAAGCACGCTCTCACTCTCCCACACTTTTTGCCCGACCGTGGCATGTATCCACGTTGTGGCGAGCACACGAGAGCGCGACGAAGCCCGCACGCAGCGCGTAATTGCGCACGCTTTGCGGGGCAGAATCGGTCTCTCCTGGGTCGAGATGACACAATGGAATGCAGCAATCTTGAGGAGGAAACGTGGCCAATCCAACGCTGAGCGCCATCATGTGGGGACTCGCCCTGCTGGTGAGCGCCCTGGCCGTCCTGTCGTTCGCGCGAGGCCTGGCACACATGTGGCGCACGGTCTCGGCGGGCACGCCCGACCCGGGGCGCCTGAGCCCCGTCGGCAAGCGAGCGTGGGGCGTCATCTCGGCGGCCCTCACCCACCGCGAGTTCAAGGGGCACCCGTGGATCAAGGCGGCCCACTGGCTCGTCATGGTCTCCTTCCCGATCCTGTTCCTCACGCTGGTCACGGGCTACGCGCAGCTGCGCGTGCAGACCTTCACGCTGCCTCTCCTCGGCCATTTCGCGCCGTGGGGTGGCTGACCGAGACCTTCGCGTGGGGCGGCCTGGTCGGCATCGTCCTCCTGATGGTCGTGCGCCAGCGCGCCGGGCACGGCACGGCCGCCGAGGCGGCCCTGTCGAACGACAATCCGGACGGCGCTGCCGCCGCGGCGGACCCGACCGGCACCCGCCCTCGTCCCTGACCAAGCCCCACCCGCGTGACTCCTCCCCGCGCGGCCTGGCCTCCCGTTTCCTGGGTTCGACCCGCTGGCAGGCGCTCTTCGTCGAGTGGGTCATCCTCATCGTGTGCGCGTGCGTCGTGGCCCTGCGCGGCCTCGAATACGCGCTGTTCAGCATCACGCCGGGCATGGAGGCCCACGCGACCGCCCTGCATTTCCCGCTGACCGCCTGGCTCGGCGCGCTCTTCGCGGGCGCCGCCTCCTCCTCGGCCACCTCGCTGGCGAACGCGATCGTGCTGGTCAGCGCCCTCAAGGTCCTCACCTCCATGACCTGGCTGACGGTCGTCGGCATCCAGACCGGCATGGGCGTCGCCTGGCACCGCTTCGTCGCGATCCTCAACCTGTACACGCGCCGACACGCGGACGGCACCAAGTCCCTGGGCCCGGCCGACCACATGCTCATCGACGGCAAGCCCGTCACCAGCGAGGACGACTTCGACGACCTCCCCGAGGACACAGTCCTCGGCGTGGGCACGATCGACGACTTCTCATGGAAGGCCCGCCTGGACCTGTACTCGTGCACAGAGTGCGGCCGCTGTCAGGAGCTGTGCCCCGCGTGGAACACCCAGAAGCCCCTCTCCCCCAAGCTGCTCATCATGGGCCTGCGCGACCACATGGAGTCCGCCTCCAACGTGCAGATCGTCGAGCAGGAGGAGGGCCACCAGAAGCTCGAGGATGGGAAGTCCTCCTCGACAAGGGCGTGCCGGCCTCGCCGCACTCCTTCGACCTGGTGTCCGCCCTGTCCCTGTCGGGCGCAACCGGGCCCGAGGGCGTCTCTGCGGTCACCGCTCCTCTGGTCCCCGAGGTCGTCTCCGAAGAGGTCCTGTGGGACTGCACGAACTGCGGTGCCTGCGTCGAGCAGTGCCCCGTCGACATCGAGCACATCGACCACATCCTCGACCTGCGCCGCCACCAGGTCCTCATGGAGGGCGCCTTCCCCCGCGAGCTGGGCCGCGCGTTCCGCGGCATGGAATCCAAGGCCAACCCCTACAACCAGCCGGCCCGCAAGCGCATGGACTGGGCGAAGAAGCTGGACTTCGACATCCCCGTCGTCGGCGAGGACATCGCGGACGCCTCCGAGGTTGACTACCTGTTCTGGGTGGGCTGCGCGGGTGCCTACGACGACACGGCGAAGAAGACCAGCGCCGCCGTCGCCGAGCTGCTCCACACGGCGGGCGTGTCCTTCGCGGTCCTCGGCTCGGGCGAGTCCTGCACGGGCGACCCGGCACGCCGCGCCGGCAACGAGGCGCTCTTCCAGATGCTGGCCGCCCAGGCGATCGACACGCTCAAGGAAGCCAAGCCCCAGAAGATCGTCGTGTCCTGCGCGCACTGCTTCAACACGATCGCGGGCGAGTACCCGGAGCTGGGCGGCTCCTTCGACGTCGTCCACCACACGCAGCTCCTCAACCGCCTGGTGCGCGACGGCCTGCTCACGCCGGTGGCCCCCACTTCCGCTGCCCCCACGGGCACGGACACCACGGACGAGGCCGGGGCGAAGCCTGCGGGCAACGCTCCCTCGGTCGGCGCGCCCCTGAAGGTCACCTACCACGACGCGTGTTTCCTGGGCCGCCACAACCGCGTGTACGAGCCGCCGCGCGAGCTCGTGGGCTCCCTGCCGAACGTCGAGCTCGTCGAGATGCCGCGCAACCGCGACCGCGCGATGTGCTGCGGCGCGGGTGGCGCGCACGCCTGGTTCGAGGAGACGCGCGGGACCCGTATCGCGGATGCCCGCATCGTCGAGGCCGCGTCCACGGGCGCGGACGTCGTCGCGACGGCCTGTCCGTTCTGCTCCCAGATGCTCGGCTCGGCCTCGGGCACGTCCGCCGGCTTCGTCTCCTCCGACGCCGACCAGGGCGGCGCGACCGACGAGGCCGCCACGGCCTCGTCCGGCCAGAAGCTCCCCGAGGTGCGGGACGTGGCCGTCATGCTGCTGGAGGCCGTCAAGCGCGGGCAGTAAGGCACGCGCGCACGCCGAGCAGCACAGCGCGCACATCGCGCGCCCACGCATCACGTATCGTGCGCAAGCACCTCAAACAAAGGGGCGGCCCCGCAGGAAAACCTGCGGGGCCGCCCGTAAACCTCAGAACAATCAGTCCTCGACACCAACGATGACGTTGGAAGCCTTGATGACGGCGACGGCCTTCGAGCCGACGGTCAGGCCGAGCTCCTCAATGGCGGCGTTCGTGATCGACGAGGAGATCACCAGGCCGGGGGCCACCTCGATCTTAACGATGCCGTTCACGGCGCCCTCGGAGACCTCAACGACGGTGCCGGGAAGCTGGTTACGTGCGGAGAGCTTCATAATGTGCCCTTTCATTCGTAGTGGTTTGCAAACATACTTACCCTAGCGGGCGCGCGGCGCTCCTTCTAGGGATGCGACCTATTCCCCGTCCTCAGGGGAGATTTCCTCGAGGCCGACGAGGAAGCCGTCCTCGTCGATGACGTTGCCCCCCACGAGGGTCGCGATCATGCCGGCAGCCTTCTCCACGTCCTGGGTGGAGCGCAGGCGCTCCAGGCGCGCGGTGCGGCTCATCGCGCCCGCGCCGGGCGTCGGCGCGGAGGTGGGAAGCCAGCGGACCTGGTACTCGATGATGGCTCCGGCCGTCCACGGCTCCCAGCGCAAAACGCGCGGCGGCGTGGGCACGGCGTGGACCTCGATCATCATGTCAGAGCGGTGGCCGATCGGGCTCATGAGGGCGTAGCCGTCAACGACCTGCGGCTTGTCGCGGTGCGCCTCATGCTCCTCGCGGGCCTTGGCGATCTTGGGCGATATCCTCGCGCACCGGGCCCAGCTCGGCCTTCAGCTTCTCGATCTGGGCGATCTGCGCGGGGGTCAGCAGGACGGGCTTGGGGGCCTCGGGCGTGATGTCGCGCGCGTCCTTCATCTGCTCGAATCCGGCGCGCTCACGCATCGCGGAGAGCAGGTCCTCGGGGTTAATCCAGCGCGGCGAATACACCGTCAGGTTCACGGCCGAGTCAGCGTCGGGGACCATGACGTAGCCGCTGCCCGCGATGCGCAGGCCGCCCGCGAGGCGTCGAGCCATGCGGCGCAGCGCCTCGAGCACGCGGTACTCCAGACCCGTGGGCAGGCCGTCCGGGAACGCCTTGTCCCACTCGCCCATGACGCCGTTGTTTTTGCTGACGGGCGGATGCCTGCGGGCAGCGCAGGATCCACGCGTTCGCGAGCGAGGCCAGGGTACCCAGTGCCGCGCGCGTCGGCTGGTCGAGCGTCCACGGCCCTTCCAGCTCGGCGTCGGAAGACAGGCGCAGGCGGCCCGGGGCGAGCCATCCGGCCTCGTCCCACATGGAAATCGCGAGGGCCTCGAGCTCGGCTGGATCGACGGCGTCGGAGACGAGGAGCAGGTGATGCTCGCGCGCGACGTCCAGGTCGATGACGCCGGCGGGCTCGCTGACCTCGATGGCGGCGGCGATCGGGATGGCGGCCTCGGCGCTCGTGACCTCGCCGTCGGCCGCGATCTGGAAGGCAGCGTCCGTCGAAGTCATCGTCGTCAGGCCGACGTTCGTCTGGGTGAGCGGGTTGTCCGTCGCGCTCACCGGCGTCGGGTCCGCGAAAGAATGAGGGGCCGAGGCCATGCGCTCCTTGAGGGAACGCCTCACCGGCGAGGCCTGGGGGGCCTCGTCCCTGTTGGTGACCTGCTCGCGCGGTGTCATGCCCGGCAGAGCGACGCCCTGGATGACGCCCGTGCGCGTCTGGCTGGGAGCCACCGGGGGGATGCCGGCCTCGACCCCGCGGCTGGTGCTCCCCTGAGGAGCGGAATTCGTCTGAGGCACACCCAGGACAGGCGTCGGCTCGGGCGGCTCCGGCAGGTCGGCGGGATCCGGTGCGGGCGGATAGCCCACCTCGCGGGCCGCACGCTCGGCGCGCTCGGCGCGCATGCGTTCAAGCCGGGAGGGAGGCGGAGGAGGAGGCCGACATCGGGAATCACCGTTCGATGCGGGTGCGCGAGAAGCGCTCGTGGGTGCGCGAGGGCGTGGGCCCGCGCTGACCCTGGTAATGCGAGCCGAGCCCCTTCGAACCGTAGGGATGCTCAGCCGGGGAGGACAGGTCGAAGAAGCACAGCTGCCCGATCTTCATGCCGGGGTAGAGCAGGATCGGCATCGTCGCCGTGTTCGACAGCTCCAGTGTCACGTGGCCAGAGAAGCCGGGGTCAATGAAGCCAGCCGTCGAGTGGGTGAGCAGGCCGAGGCGGCCGAGGGAGGACTTGCCCTCGAGGCGCGCCGCGATGTCATCGCCGAGGGTCACCAGCTCGTAGGTGGCGCCCAGGACGAACTCGCCGGGGTGCAACACGAAGGGCTGATCGGGGCCCACGTCCACCTGATGGGTGAGGTCCGACTGGTCCGCCGCGGGGTCGATCACCGGGTAGCGGTGGTTATCGAAGAGGCGGAACAGGCGATCCAGGCGCACGTCAATGCTGGCCGGCTGGACCAGGTCCCGGTCCAGCGGGTCAAGCTGAATACGTCCAGAGTCCAGGGATGCCTTGATGTCGCGGTCACTGAGCAGCATGACACGATTGTCGCATACTCAGCGCCGCGACAACAGCCTCAGGGGGTCACTGCAGGGGCTGACCCTGAGCGTCGCAGGCGTAGGAGCCGGAACGCATGATGAGCATAATGAAATCGATGAATGCCCAGATGCCGGTCACGATCAGGCCGACGACGGTCAGCGATATCACCAGCTGAATGATGCCCTTCGTGGTGTAGCCCAGGTAGAAGTTGTGAATACCGAGGGGGCCCAGGAAGAACGCCAGGAGCAGGGCAACGATCCACTGCTTCGGGGCACCAACGACGGGCTGGCCGTAGGCGGGCTGCCCGTAAGCAGGCTGACCGTAGGCCTGCTGGCCCGCAGCGTAGGCGCCCTGCGCGTTCGCGTCGGGGCCGGGAACGCCGTAGCCCTGCTCCGGCTGGGCGTAGGAGCTGGCCGCGGGAGCGTCGTACGCAGTGCCGTAGGTCGTCGAACCGGGGGTCGCCGTGGCCTCGTCGTAGACGGGGGCCGAGGCCTGGGGAAAGCCGGAGCCTCAGGGGCGGGGACCTGAGCGGGTTCCTCAGGCTGGAAGGGAGTGGCCTGCGGATCGGGCGTCGTCATGAGAAAGCCTTTCGATAGACGTGGGGGGCCGAATTGGCCTGACGGGCACAGGGTAGCGTGCGGTCAACGCTCAGGGATAGCCAGTCCACCCCCGAGACGACCCTGATTTATCCCGGAGCGCGCCACCCCGACAAAGAAAAGGCGCGGGGCCCGGCGGGATATCTCCTGTATTGACGGGACTCCACGGAGCACATTTTGAAAAGCGCGGTCAGAGTAGCGACTCTTTTCATTTTTATACAACATTCACCCATTTTTATGCTGCAGGTCACAGCTTCATTTCTTTCGTTCGTCACGATGAAGTTTTGTTCCATAGACTGACTGGGTGTTCATGAATCCATCGACAGAGGCCACACGAATACTCCACTGCGACCTGCCTCAGTGGTTCGCGACACACAAGCGCGACCTGCCAATGCGCACAGCCGACGTCTCTGACTGGGGAACCCTCGTCTTTGAGATCATGAGCCAACAGACGCCCATCGGACGCGTCCAGCCGATCTGGCTCGAATGGATGGAACGCTGGCCCACGCCGGCGGACGTGGCGGCCGCTTCGTCGGCAGACATCATTGTGGCCTGGGCAAACCTCGGATACCCCTCCCGCGCCCTGCGCCTCAAGGCCTGCGCAGCCGCGATCGTCGACAAGCACGACGGAGAAGTCCCCCTCTCGCTCAAAGAGCTAACACTCCTGCCGGGCGTCGGCACCACACCGCATCCGCGCTGCTCGCCTTCCGCCACGGAATCCGCGTGCCGGTCCTGGACACGAACGTGCGTCGAGTGCTGGTCAGATTTCTGGACGGCAAAGAGCTTCCTCCCCACACCACGCCCTCAAAAGCGGAAACAATGCGGGCCGACACATTATTGCCCGAACACGGGCACAGCGCTGCCGAGGTGAGTTTGTCGCTCATGGAATTTGGGGCCCTCGTCTGCACGCAGCTCAGCCCGTCGTGCGACGAGTGCACGATCTCGAACAACTGCGCGTGGGCGCTCGCCGGATTCCCCAAGGACGAGAAGCGGCCCACGCCCCAGCCCTACGCGGGCACCGACCGCCAGGCGCGCGGACGCATTATGAAAGCCCTGCGTGCCGCCCACTTCGAGGGCACGGACGGCCTCACGAAACGCCGAGTCCTCGACGCCGCCCGCATCGACGGGGGCGACCGCTACCAGCCCACCCGCGTCTACCGGGCACTCCTGAAGGACGGCATGATCGTCTACAACGAGGACACCAAGCGGGTCACGCTCCCCCGATAACGTTCACAGACGAGGCCGGGGCACCCACGCGGCGGCGCGCGGTCCCGGGAGGCAGCCACCGCCTCGTCGGTGAATCAGTAGCGGATCGCGTCGATCGGCTTGATGCGCACGGCCGCGAGCGCCGGGATGATGCCGCACAGGGCGCCGATGCTCGTGGAGATGGCGACGCCCGCGATGGCGGCTCCGGCGGGGAAGGCCGGGGTGTCGCTGAGCGTGACGCCCAGGGCCTCGAGGGGCAGGAATCGCACGACGACGACCGCGATGCCCACGCCGATGATGCCGGCGACGAAGGTTGCGACGACCGACTCCATGAAGACCGCGAAAAAGACGCGCGCCGCGGAGGCGCCGACGGCCCGGCGGATGCCGATCTCGCGCACGCGCTGACGCACGGTCACGATCGCAACGTTGAGCAGGCCGAGGGCGCCCAGGAACACGATGATGCCGCCGATGACCATGATGACGTTGGAGATGGTGCCCAGCTGTTCCTCGCCGATATCCTCGTGCTCGCCACCGGAGACGGAGACCTTCCATCCCTCGCCGAGGATCGAGGCCAGGGCGCGCGGCAAGTTCTCGCGGGCCTGGTCCGCGTTCTCGGTGCCCACCCACGCGATCATGGACGGGGAGCTCATCTGCGGGAAGGAGATTCGCGCCGCGTCGTAGTGCGCGAACACGGTGGGCATGTCGTAGGAGCTCTTGGACTTGGTGATGCCGACGACGCGCATCGCCGTGCCGTCGCTCGTGTGCAGGACGATCGGAACCTGGTCGATGGGGGCGCGCCCCAGCTGGTTCCACAAGGTTTCGGAAATGACGACGGGGACCAGGCGCTGGTCGGCGTCGCTGCTCACGACCCATCGCCCGGCGAGCATGCGGGTGCGGAAGATGACCTCGTAGGAGGGGTCGACGCCCTGGAACGTCACGCCGTCGACCATGTCGCCGATGTTCGTCAGGGGGTATCCGCGGAATTGTCCGCTGGAGCGGGCCTGTCGTGTTTCGACGATGTCCCCACCGCCGCTGGAGAAGCGCGACCAGTAGTGGATGTCCGTGCGCTCGGCCAGGGTGCCCATGGCCTCGCCGAGCGTGTCCTTCTCGTCGGGGCGCTTCGCCGTCTGCGCGCCGGTGGCCGACGCGGGATCGGACGCGTCCTGATAGGGACCGCCGGCCGCCGGTCCTTCCGAGGCGTTCGAGGAGCTTTCGGGGGTCAGCCGCAGGTGACGGAGCGCCCCTCGTACAGTTCCGCCAACTCGCGTGAGGACTGAAGGAGCAGGTCTCCGAGCGCGATGACGATCGTCATGGCGGCCACGGCCGCGACCACACCCACGAGGGAGAGGACGACGCGCGCCTTCTGGACCTTAACCTCGCCCCAGGCCTCGATGAGCGCGCCCAGGAGCTGACTCACGGCGTTCACTGCTCACCCTCCTGCAACATCGTGGGGGGACGAGGCCTGCTCGGCTTCCGGGTCACCCTCGGCGGGTGGACGCGGAGGTTCGGCCACAGCGGATTCTGAGCCCACCTGCTCGGCCCCGGCCTCGTCGCCCGAGTGCCCGGCCTCCGCGCGGCGCGTGAGAGCGGCGGGATCCTCGACCTCGTGCAGCGTGCCGTCGTAGAGCTCGTAGGCGCGCTGCGCCCGCGCGGCCACGGCCATGTCGTGCGTGATGACGATGAGGGCGGCGTTGGACTCGCGGGCGACCTCCTCGAGGAGGGCCATGACGACGCGGCCCGTGTCCGGGTCGAGGGCACCCGTCGGCTCGTCGGCGAGGATGACGCGCGGGCGTCGCACGAGGGCGCGCGCGATCGCGATGCGCTGCTGCTCGCCGCCGCTCATCTCGCCCGGGTAGAGTCCGCGCGCTCGCCCAAGCCCACGCGCTCGAGCATGTCGACGGCAATCGAGCGCCTGCGCAGCAGCTGAGGGCCGGGGGCGTACAGGAGGGGAACCTCGACATTTTCCGCGGCTGTGCGCGCCGAGAAAATGTTGAACTGCTGGAACACGAAGCCGAAGTCTTCCCCGCGCATGCGCGCGCGGCGCCCCTCACTCAGGCGCGTGGTGTCCACGCCGTCCAGCTCGTACGTGCCCGAGGTAGGGGTATCCAGCAGGCCGATGATGTTGAGCATCGTCGACTTGCCCGTGCCCGAGCGGCCCACGATGGAGACGTGCTCGCCCTGGGCGACGTCCAGGTTGACGCCGCGCAGAATGTGCAGGTCCTCGCCGTCAGGCAGGGTCACCGTGCGGGTGACATCCCGCAGGCACACGAGACTCATTGCGTTCCCGCCGAGTCACCCGAGCCGCCGGCCATGCCGGAGTCCATGCCGCCGAAGGGGCCGGTCTGCCCGTCCTGGTTATCCTTGTTCGAGGTCGGGGTGAACTCGAGGATCTCCTCGCCCTCCGTCAGGCCCTCCTTTGACCTCGACCATCTTGCCGTCCGTGATACCCAGGGTGACGGCGCGCTTCTCGGGCTTGGTCGGGTCGTCGGTCGGCAGGTAGACGGAGCCGGACTGGTAGCGGCCCTCGACAGCGGAAATCGGCACCGCGAGGACACCCGTCGCCGAGCCCGCCGTCATCTCGAGGGTGACCTGCAGGCCCGCGAACACCGTCTGGTCGGAGGGATCGCGCAGCGCCTTCAGATCCGTCGAGGACGAGGCGCCGTTATCGGAGCCGGCGTTCGCCTTGGGGTCCTGCGCCTTGCCGGTCGGGCTCACCAGCTTCACACCCGTGCACTCGAAGGGCGCGGGGCCGTTCTTAATGGTGACGGTCGCGGTCGACGGGGCGTCCTGGAGGCGGTACATCTGGTCCGCGCTCAGGGGCGCGACCGCGGAGAATGTCGCGGGCGCGACGGTCGCAACCGTGTCGCCGATCGCGAACTGCTGGCCGACGAGCACGCGCGTCGAGACCGTGCCGTCACCGGGGGAGACGACCGTCTCGTACTTGTAGGTCGGCTCGGCGGTCTCGACGCTCACGTTGCCTTCTTCGTCGGTGACCTGACGGGTCTCGCCGGGGATCTCCTTGCGGATCTGCACGATGGCGTCGCCCTGACACCTTGTCGCCGTCGTTAACGAAGGTGCGCACGACATTGCCGTCCAGGGTTGCACGGGCGACGACCGGTTCGTCGGCCTGGATCGTCCCCGTGACGCTCACGGTGTTCGTAATGTCGGCGCGGCCCACCTCGATCGTCATCTGCCCGAAGGTGCCGCCCGGGTCCATACCGTCGGCACTTTGATCCTCCTGGGCAGCCGGGAAGAACGCGAACTTCACCAAGGCGACGGCGATAACTACCCAGGCAAGAACCTTGACAATGTCGAGCACCTGGGCGGTGCGTGTCTTATGTGCCACGTGCGTCTCCTTTGATGAACGGCGTTGCACAATTGTAAGGTGCGCCTCATTAACGCAGCAACGCTATCCGCGTCTTTTCAGGGATTTCTCAGGGACCGCCCCGCCGGCTGGGCGTCCCACTCCCCCGCCCCTACGATGGGTGATGAACCGACGAAAGGCAGCCATGATCCGCCGCGCCACCCCGCAGACGCCGAGGCGCTCTCCACCCTCGCGCGCACCTGCTTCACGCAGACCTTCGGCCACCTCTACGCCCCCCGCCGACCTGGAGGCCTTCCTCGACGAGGCCTACGCACCCGACGTCCTGCGCGCCGAACTCGAGGGTCCGAACCGGGCGACGTGGTTCCTCTTCGAGGACGAAGCCGACGAGGGCTTTCGCGGCCCGACCCCTCCCCGCCGACCACCCGCTTGTGCCGGAAGCGGGTGACGAGGCAGCCTCGTCGGCGTCCCACGCCCCAATCGGCTACGTGACCGCATGCCCCGCGCACCTGCCCCACCCCGACGTCGCGCCCGGCGACGGGGAAAATCCAGCGCCTCTACATCCTGCAGGGCCACCAGGGGCGGGGCGCGGCACTCCTCCTCAAGACGGCACTCGAATGGCTCGAGCGCGACGGCCCACGCACCCTGTGGATCGGCGTGTGGGCGAAAAACTACGGGGCGCAGCGCTTCTACGCGCGGCACGGCTTCGAGATCGTCGGCGACTACTCGTTCATGGTGGGCGACCACGCCGACCACGAGCTGATCACCCGCCGACCGGCGCGACTCCCCGAGCGAGTAAGTCGCCACCACAGACGAAAGGCCCCGAGGCACGTTGCCTCGGGGCCTTATCGTGAGCTCATCACTCGGCAGATTCTTCAGCCTCAATCTCGGCGATCTGCTTGCGGACCTCATCCATGTCGAGGTTCTGGACCTGAGAAATCAGGTCCTCGAGCGCGGACAGCGGCAGAGCGCCGGACTGACGGAACACAACGATGCCGTCGCGGAAGACCATCAGGGTCGGGATCGAGGTGATCTGAGCGGCCATCGCCAGCTGCTGCTGGTCATCCGTGTCGATCTTGCCGAACACGATGTCCGGGTACTTCTCGGAGGCCTCTTCAAAGACGGGGCCGAACTGACGGCACAGGGCCGCACCAGGTCGCCCAGAAATCCACCAGGACGATTCCGCCGGCGGACACGGTCTGCTCGAAGTTCTCCTGCGTGAGGGTAACGGTAGCCATGTTTCTCCTGTTATCGCCGGCACTGTCACCGGTCTGTTGGTCGGGGCAAAAAGCCGCTTGAGTGAACTTATACGATTCAACGGGCGCGACGCGCCCTCTATTCCCCGGCAGGGAGAGTAGAGTGGTGACGTGACGCACATTATCCTCTGAAGCGCCCAAACCGCGCAAAATGAACGTCTCGACCAACAGCAGTGCAGACTCACGATGCGCCGGGTCCTTCGGGAGGCGCTGCCCTTGCAGCGTCGCATGAATCAGGTGCACCGCGCCCAGCGTGTTCTGCTCGACGATCAGCCCGCGCTCCATGGCCTCGTCCAGAATCCCAATGAGGAGCTCACCAACAACCCCCGCGTGATCATGCAGATGCGAGGCACCCTGGCCCGACATCTGACGGCGCAGGCCCGTGCCAGCCTTGACGTGGTAGCGGCTTATCATCTGCAGGTGCGCGCGAATGTAGAGGCGCAGACGCATGAGCGGATCCGGCTCGGACTCGAGACGGGCCGTCAGCACCCGCGTGAACTCCTCGGTCACCTGCCGCATGTAGGCCAGCAGGAGCACTTCCTTGTCCGCGAAGTGGTTATAGACGGCCGTGCGACCAACGCCCGCACGCTCAGCGATCTGACTCATGGTGATCGACTCGAAGGCCTGCTCGGCCATCAGCGAGCCGAGCGCATCAAACAGGCGCGTGCGAGTCAGCTCGCGGTGAGAGGCGAGCGACTCGCCAATAATCTTCGGCATAGGCCTATTCTGACACTCTTTCCCTATGTGTCGTCAAATGGGAGAGCGTGCGGGATGAACTGCGCGTTCACGCAACGACGCCGGTCGCGACGTTGACATTCATCCGTCGCCAGCGACCCCCGAGCGCAGCGCCGGGGTGTCAGCGAGCGCAGCGGGCGACCACGGCCTCGACAATCGGCAGGTCAGCGCCGATCCACGGAAGCGCGGCCAGATCCGCGAGGGGCACCCACGTTGCCTCAAGGTGCGACGCGCCGGCGCGCGGTGCGGGCGAGCTGGCCGCCACCTCGGCGAGCCACACGCCCATCACGCGCCCGCCCAGAATCGGCCACCACTGGCCATCCTCGGGACACACGCGCTCGCCGATCGTCAGGCGGGCGCCGAGCTCCTCGGCAATCTCGCGCGTGAGTGCTTCGACCGGATCTTCATTGTCCTCGACCTTTCCGCCGGGCAGCTCGAACTGTCCGCGCAGCTCTGCGGGTAGGCGCGCGAGCAGGCGAGCAGCATCGTGGGGTCGCTCAGGGAATCGACGATCGCGGCCGCCACCACGGGACGAGGCATGGGTACTCCAATCAGTCAGGCGAACCCAGTGTATCGGGCCTGTCCGCTTGTCGGTGGTACGGCACCAGGATGCCTGGCTGCCCCGATTGCGCCCCATCCGGACAGCCCACACATCTCCACCACCAGTCATCGCCACGCCCTCCTCCCAGCACCCCAAAACCAAGCACAACCAACGCCGGTTGCGCGGCCATCCGGCGTGACGATATGATCGACGGGTCGATTCCTTCGGGACGATGAATTGCGGGCGTAGTTCATCGGTAGAATGGAAGCTTCCCAAGCTTCAGAGGCGGGTTCGATTCCCGTCGCCCGCTCCATCCCCGCCCGGCCGCGCGCCGGGCGGTTTTGTTATGCCTGGTTATCGCGTCATACCGAGCGCGGCAGGGCGAGGGGGACAAAATTCGCCCAACACGAGCCATATCCAGCATCCCACGCGACAAAGTTCGCCCAGCACAGCCCCTCCAGCGGTTCCTCCGCGAAAAAACTCACCCAGCACGCCTGAAAACAGCATTTTTCGGCCGTTTTGGGCTTGCAGGAAGAACTTTTTCGCGCACAGGACGTAGACGCGTGGCGACTTTGAAACCAATGACACCTCTGCAACCGCTGATGCAGGCCACCGTGAAACCACCATCACCACTGCTCGCCTCCGGAAGCGAGTTGTTGAAACCGCCAGCACCTCTGCAACCGAAATACGCACTCAAACCACCCATTTCTCACGCGCAAAGGCGATGACGGTTTCAGTTGAGGCTCGGCCTGCGCGGGCAAAGGCGACGCCGGTTTCAACACAGCCCTCACACGAGGTCGCAAAGGCGTCACCGGTTTCATCACGACGACGCAGTGCACTAGATACGGCACCAATGCACCAGATAGCACAGCATTGCACTGGCAACTAAGCAGTGCAATGCCTACCCAAGTAGCGCAATACTCCCGTAAGTAGTGCAATGCCCCTGAGCAACAAGCTCAAACACGGAATAGGGAACTCCCCAATTCCGCATGCAATTCCCATCCAGACCAACCCCACACCAACGCAGAATCCGCAGAATTCCAACGATCACGAATCACAGCATGAAACACCCGCGAAGGAATTGCATGCGAAATTGTGAGGGCGGTGGGGCCACGCCCCCAAAAAGTCGCACGTAATTCGATTGCGCGAACTTTCTACAACGCCCGAAAACGTTGCAATTCCAACGATCTGAATTCAATGTTTGAAATAGTCGCAGGGGAATTACGTGCGAAATTGGGTGCGGTCTCAGCAATGCGGCAAGTGAGGTCTGGACGCGACACCTGTGCGGTGGCGACGGGGCCTGGCCGAGCGGCCAGCGGACGGCCGACGTTACAAACGTCGTCAAACCAACGCAATTCAAATCGCCTCACGAGGACCCCTGTGACAAACGTCGTCAATCCAAGCCCAAAAACCACCATTTTCAGCGAAAAAAAGCCATTGGATTGACGACGTTTGTAACAACGGATCAGAAATCCACACGAAAAACTCCTCGGATTGACGACGTTTGTAACAACACGCACCAAGCCACACGCCGCAGCGCAAGCACCGCCGGTGTGAAGGACGCCGGAAGGTCCAGCGCGCCTGGCCACGGTGCCGACGGGCGGCGGCGGGGCCTGGTAGGGCTTCGAGCCGACACACAAGCACACGCCAGCACACCCAGCCCCACCGGTGTGGAGGGCGCCGGAGGGACCGGAGGGCACGGGCGGGCTTCGAGGCGCGGCGACGAACGAAGTGAGGCCGCCTAGCCTCGCGGGCGGCTGGGCCCTCCGGCGCCCGGAACACCCGTGGGGCCACACGCAACGCAAACGCGCGGCAGCCCACCGGGCCGCCGCGCGTTCACGCAGTCAGTGCAACACTCAGCGCAGTCGCGCAGCCACCACCTCGGCGACCTGGACCGCGTTCAGGGCAGCGCCCTTGCGCAGGTTGTCGCCGGAGACGACCAGGACGAGGCCACGGTTACCGTCGACGGCCTGGTCATGGCGAATGCGACCCGACGAGGACCTCGTCGCGGCCGGCGGCCTCAAGCGGGGTCGGAACGTCAACGACGCGCACGCCGGGGGCCTCGGCCAGCAGAGCGCGGGCCTGGTCGGGCGTGATGTCGCCGGCGAACTCGGCGTGAATGGTCAGGGTGTGGCCCGTGTAGACGGGGACGCGCACGCACGTGCCGGACACGGCCAGGTCCGGGGTGTGCAGGATGCGGCGCGACTCGTTGCGCAGCTTCTGCTCCTCGTCGGTCTCCTCGCTTCCGTCATCGACGATGGAGCCGGCGAGCGGCACGACGTCGAAGGCGATGGGCGCGACGTACACGCCGGGCTCGGGCAGGGTGACGGCGCGGCCGTCCAGGGCCAGCGCTGCCAGGTCTTGCGCAGCACCGGCCTCGATCTGGCTGGTCAGCTCGGCGACGCCGGCGCGGCCCGACCCGGAAACGGCCTGGTAGGAGGAGACGAAGAGACGCGTCAGACCACCCGCAGCCTCGACGAGAGGCTTGAGGACGGGCATGGCGGCCATCGTGGTGCAGTTGGGGTTCGCGATGATGCCCTTGGGGCGGTTGTCGACGTCGTCGGGGTTGACCTCGGAGACGACGAGCGGGACCTCGGGGTCCTTGCGCCACGCGGAGGAGTTGTCGACGACGACCGCGCCGGCGGCCGCGAACTTGGGGGCGTACTCGCGCGAGGCGGTGGCGCCCGCGGAGAACACGGCGATGTCAATGCCGGAGTAGTCGGCCGTCGCAACGTCCTCGACGACGATGTCCTGTCCCTTCCACGGCAGGGTCTGGCCCGCGGAGCGCGCGGACGAGAAGAAGCGAATCGTCTCGACCGGGAAACCCCGCTCCTCCAGCAGGGTGCGCATGACTCGGCCGACCTGGCCGGTGGCGCCGACGACGGCGACATTGAATCCACTCATGGTGTTCTCCTTGTGTTGGTGCGCGCGCGCCCATACGACGGGGCGAACGCTGGGTGAAATCTATGGGGACGAGGCCGGGGCGCACTCCCGGGAGCGCCGGAACCGCGCGGATCAGCGGAGCCTGCCCGGGCCTCGTCGATGAACGATCAGCGGCCGGTGCCGCCGTAGACGACGGCCTCGGTTTCGGAGGCGTCGAGGCCGAAGGCGGTGTGGACGGCCTGCACGGCGCGGTCGAGGTCGTCGAGGCGGGTGACGACGGAGATGCGGATCTCGGAGGTGGAGATCAGGTCGATGTTGATGCCCGCGTCGGACAGGGCGGAAAAGAGGCGCGCGGAGACGCCGGGGTTGGTGCGCATGCCGACGCCGACGAGGCTGAGCTTGCCGATGTTGGGGTTGTAGCGCAGCTCGTTGAAGCCGATCTCGTCGCGGTGGGCTTCGAGAGCCTCGAGGGCCTTCTGTGCGTCGCCTTCGGGCAGGGTGAAGGTGATGTTGGCCTTGGTAGGGTCGGAGATCGGCAGGTTCTGGACGATCATGTCGATGTTGGCGCCGACCTCGGCGACGACGGCGAAGACGCGGGCGGCGACGCCGGGGCTGTTCGGCACGTCGGTGACGGTGATCTTGTCCTGGGAGCGGTCGTGTGCGATACCGGAGATGACGGGCTTTTCCATGGCGTTTTCCTCGGGAGACTTCAGGGCTGCGTCGGGCACGAGGCCCTTGAGTTCAGGGTTTGCGGGGGAGTCGGAGATCCAGGTGCCGTTCTTTTCGGAGAACGAGGAGCGCACGTGCAGGGGGACCCCGTAGCGGCGCGCGAATTCGACGGCGCGCAGGTGGAGGATCTTGGCGCCGTGCGCGGCCATTTCCAGGGTTTCTTCCTGGGTGAGGGTGCGCAGGCGGTGGGCCTTGGGGACGATGCGCGGGTCGGCGGAAAAGAGGCCGTCGACGTCCGTGTAGATTTCGCACACGTCGGCGTGGAGGGCGGCGGCGAGGGCGACGGCGGTCGTGTCGGAGCCTCCTCGGCCCAGCGTGGTGACGTCGTCGTCCTTCGAGATGCCCTGGAAGCCGGCGACGATGGCGACCTGCCCGTCCTTGACGGCGCGGGCGACGCGCTCGGGCACCATTCCGACGATCTGGGCGGCACCGAAGTGGCTGTCGGTCTTGATACCGGCCTGCGCGCCGGTGTAGGCGCGGGCTTCGACGCCGAGTTCGTTGACGGCCATCGCGAGGAGGGCCATCGAGATGCGCTCGCCTGCCGACAGGAGGATGTCCATTTCACGCTCGGGCGGGTTGTCGGTGAGTGCTGCGGCCGAGTCGAGCAGGTCGTCGGTCGTGTCACCCATCGCCGATACGACGACAACGACGCGGTGTCCCGCGTTGTGCGTGTCCACGATGCGCTGGGCGACGCGCTTCATGGCTTCGGTGTCGGCGACGGAAGAACCGCCGTACTTTTGCACGATCAGTGCCACTAGAGCCTCATTTCTATCAGTACGTGCCGATTCGCACGCCTTCGGGTGGCGCACGCCACCACAACAATCCTACGGCCCACCAGGCATCGCGCCGGGAACGACCGGCATGTGAGCGCAGGTGACATGGGACGCGCCGGGGCGACCCAGGACACACGGGCCCGTAACGCCCGGAATTGCAACGCTCCTGATCAGCGCGCGAAAGCGTCGTCCGCGCAGGCGCACTCAGGCGGCGGGCAATGTCACGTCGATGATGGTCCCCTGCTCGGAGTCGACCAGCCGCACGGAGCCCGCCCATCGCGCGGGCGAGCGACTCGACGATCGACATTCCCAGGCCCGAGGAGCCGTGGCCGTCGCGCGTACGCGAGGAGTCTCCACGCACGAAGCGGTCGAAGACGCGGTCGCGAATCTCGGCCGGGATGCCGGGACCGTCGTCCGCGACGCGCAGCGTCACCATGGACGAGGCCGGGGCCCCCTTGTCGGATTCCACTCCCTGAGGGGCGCGGGTCAGGGAGACGGTCACGCGGGTGCCCGCGGGCGTGTGCACGCGGGCGTTCGCGAGGAGGTTCGTGAGGATCTGGCGCAGGGCAGCCTCGTCGCCGAGGACGGGGACGTCCGTGGCCTCGCCGAGCTCCCACGCGTGGTCGGGGGCGACCACGTGGGCGTCTGACAGGGCGTCCAGTATCAGCGGGATAACGTCGATACTGTCGCGTTTCAGGGCGCGGTCACCGTCCAGGCGCGCCAGGGTCAGCATCTCCTCTACAGGGACGCCATCCGCGCCCCTCCGAGGAGATGCGCTCGAGCGCCCTGAGTCCGGGAGGCCTCGTCGATGTCGCGGCGCGCGAGCTGCGCGTAACCCTGAACGGAGGCCAGCGGCGTGCGCAGCTCGTGGGAGGCGTCGGCGACGAACTGGCGCAGCTTCGCCTCGCTGCGGGCGCGGCGCTCCATGCCGTCTTCCACCGCGTCGATCATCGAGTTCAGGGCCCCCGCGACGTCCGCGACTTCCACGGGGCCGGAGGTGGCCTCCTCGCCGACGCGGGTCAACTCCTCAGCGTCGTCGGCCAGGTCGCGGCTCGCAATGCCCGCGGCTGCAGCGCGCACAACGCCGAGGGGACGCAGCTCGCGGCGCACCCACGCGCGGCCAGCGAAGCCCGCCGCGATAGCGACGACGAGAGACAGGCCCACCTCAACCGCGACGAGCATAAAGATGACGTCGTCGATGCTGTCCATCTGCACGCCCACAAGAACTGTCTTGTCATCAATGACCTGGGACGTCGCCCGGAACGTACCCAAACCCTTGAGCCGCACGGTGTGCGGTGCACCATCCGTGGGCACGCCCGCCAGGATCTGCAACGCGCGCTCGTCCAGATATTTCACGGCGAAATTCGAGACGACCGCACCGGCCGACTCGCCGTCCGCGCTCACGTACTGAAGGGTGCCCTCGGAAATGCCGGACCCGCCAAATCCGGGTCCCGTGGGGCCGCCGGGAAGGACCGGCCCGCCGGGGCGCGGCTTGCGGCCGCCGGACTGCGGGGCCATTCGCGCGCCGCCGTCGGCGTCGTCCCCATCTTTTTCCGGGTCCGGCGCGTCCTCCACGTCCGGGTCCGGTGCGTCCTCGACGTCCAGGTGTTCACCCGCGCGCTGGGCAAGGCGGTGCAGCTCGAGTCCATGTTGCCCAGCATCCACGAGCGCATGACCAGGGTGGACGCGGCGACCATGACGATGAGCGCGAGGGCGACGCACGCGGCCAGCGCACGCGACAGGCGCCCGGCCAGGGAACGGCGGCGCGTCACTGAGGCTCCCTCATGATGTATCCGGCACCGCGCACCGTACGAATGAGGGCCGGCCGATCCGCGTCGATCTTCTTACGCAGGTAGGAGATGTACAGCTCGACGACGTTGACCTGGCCGCCGAAGTCGTAGCTCCACACGGCATCGAGAATCTTCTGCTTCGATAGCACGATTCCAACGTTTTCCATGAGATACCGGAGCAATTCGAACTCAGTGTTCGTTAACGTGATTTCTTCCCCGCCACGGCACACATCGTGGAGTCCACATCGAGGGTCAGATCCGCGACCCTGCAGCACCGTTGAAACCGCCTGCTGGGTACGCCCCGCGCGGCGTAGCAGGGCGTCGACACGGGCCGCCACCTCGTCCAGGTCGAAGGGCTTCGTCACGTAGTCGTCCGCACCCGCGCGCAGGCCCTGGACGCGATCCGCGACCGCGTCACGGGCGGTAAGGAAGAGGACCGGCAGCTCCGGGTCGCGAGCGCGCAGGCGCTCCAGCGTCTCCAGGCCATCCATGCGCGGCATCTGCACGTCGAGGATCACGAGGTCCGGCTGGAAGCTCGTCGCCTTCGCCAGCGCATCCAGCCCGTCCTTCGCAGTGGCCGTCTCCCAGCCCTCGTGGCGCAGGGCCTGCGAGAGCAGGTCCGCCAGCATCGCCTCGTCGTCAACAACCAGTACTCGGGGCGCGTCTGAGCTCGCCTGGGTCGCCATCATGGCCTCCTCATATGTCGGAGCGTTACCCTCCGATTGTGTCACACGTGCGTCACCGACAGGGGACGCGAGGCCCTGCAGCGCGGCAAACGCCGCAGGTCGCGGGCACTGCGACCGCCACGGCCCCGGGGCACCCGCTCGAACACAACACGAGGCCGCATCCGCCCGCGCGTCGAGAGCGCGAGGCAGCCACGGCCTCGTCGATAAGAGCCTAGAGGCGGCGACGCCCCTCGAGCGCACGCCCCAGCGTCACCGAGTCCGCGTACTCAAGTCCCCGCCCATGGGCAGGCCCATCGCCAGGCGCGAGGTTTCGACACCCATCGTGGAGAGCATGCGCGCGAGGTACGCAGCCGTCGCCTCGCCTTCGACGTTCGGGTTGGTCGCCAGGATGACCTCGGTGACCGTTCCGTCAGCGAGGCGGCTCATGAGCGAGGCAATGTTCAGCTGGTCGGGCCCCACCCCGTGAATCGGGTCGATGACGCCCCCGAGGACGTGGTAGCGGCCGCGGAACACGCGCGCCCCCTCGATCGCCTGGATGTCCTTGGGCTCCTGGACGACGCAGATCGCGCTAGGGTCGCGACGCACGTCGCGGCAGATGGAGCACTCGTCCTCTTCCGTGAGGTTGCCGCAGATGTCGCAGTGGCGCACGCGCCCGCGCACGGCGTTGATCGCGTCGACGAGGCGTGCGACGTCCTCGGGCTCCGCGTCCAGGACGTGCATGGCCATACGCTGCGCGGACTTCGGGCCGATGCCGGGAAGCTGCCCGAACTGGTCGATGAGGTCGGCCAGGGCGCCGTCGTACATGTCAGTATCCTCCCTCGGTCATCTTTTCTTCGATGACGCGTCCGCCGAGGATCTCCAGGACCGCTGCCAGGCCGATCGTCTGCGAGTTTTCAATGTTTTCGTCGTCGATGCTGGCGCTATCGTCATCGGCCGCGTGGGTGCGGGTCGAGACGATGGCTGCCTCGCGCTGAACCTTCTCGCGCAGGGCGGCCTCGGCGGCGGCGCGTCCGGTCAGCGGACCATCGGACGCGTCTGTGGCGTCGCGCCCGGCCTCCGGGGCACCGAATCCGGGCGCGGGAGCCGACGCGGGCTCGGGGGCCGCAGCCAGCCAGGCGGGAGCCTGCGTGGAGGCGCTCGGGGCCGCGCTGATCGGGGTCACGTCGGCGGGCGCGGCTGACTCGGGCGGGGTCCACGAGTCCGCGCTGTCCTCGAAGTTCACGGACGCACCACCGGGGATGACGACCGGGTCGCCCCATCCGGTCGGGGTCGACGGGGTGTGCGCTGCGGGCTCGATGGGCGCGTCGTCGAAGACGGGGGACGAGGCCGGGGCGGGCTGTGCGGGTGCGTCCGCCGGCTCGTCGGTAGGCTCCGGGTCGCCCGGGTAGCGGAAGACCGTGAAGGAGCGCTTGCGCGGGGCCGCGTCGCCGTTCGGGGACGAGGACGGCTCGGTCACCTCGGGGGCGGCCGCGAGGGCGCGGGCGGCTCGCTCGGGCAACGCGGGGCGCTCGGCGGGCTGCGGGTCTGGGGCCTGTGCGGTCGGTGCCGGCGCGGCGGGTTCATCGCGTCGGATCGGCGTCACCGTCGCGGGCTCGGGCCAGCCGGCGTCCTCGGGCTCGGGCGCACGCGCAGGGTTCAGGCGCGCGGGCAGGCTCGGGCCAGCCGGCGTCCTCGGGCTCGGGCTCGCCGACAGGCTCCGGCCAACCGGTGTCAGCCGGCTCGGGGTCGCTCTGGGGTGCCGCCTGCGCGGCGGCCTGATCAAAAGGGGGCGGCTCCGAGACCCAGCCTCCGGGCTGGGACGGCTGCGTGGCAGGGCCGGGGTGCGATGCCTGCGCCGACGGGCCGGTCGTCGCCGGGCCGCCCGAGGCCTGCCCGACCTGCGCGGACACGCTCACGGTCAGGCCGGTGACCTCGTTGATGGCCTTTTCGACGTCGGCCGCGCGGGAGCCGCGCGAGAAGGCATTGACCATGGCCTCGACGGGGAAGAGGAGCACCACCTGGGAGCCGTCGACGGCACCCAGCTGGGCGTTGCCGCCGACCATCGACCACGTAACACGGCTGATAGAGGACAGGCGCTCGACGACCTCGTTCCAGCGACCGCGCAGCATGTCGGCGTCACGGCCGGAAGCCGGGGCTTCTGCGCGGGCGGGCACCTCCGGGCGCTGCGGCACGGCGGATTCGCGGCTCTGCCGCACAGGAGCGGCAGGGCGCGGCTCGGTCTGCGCGGGCGCGGCCTCGCGGGCGGGCGCGCTGTCGTGGGCGGCCTCGCGGCGCGGGGCTTCCTGTCGCGCGGCCTGCGCGGGAGCGGAGCTCGACTCCGGGGCGGCGGGCTTCTGAGCGGACCAGTCGGGGCCACTACCCCACGCGGGCACGCCCTGGGGAGCAGGCGCGGAAGGCGATGCGGGCGCCTGAGGAGCGGGGGACGAGGCCTCGGCGCGTTCCTGCTTCTTGCGGGCCAGTGCCTCGCGCGCCTCGCGGGCGCCGAAACGACCCGAGGAGGCCTCGGACGATCGCGGAGGCCACCTCGCGCGGCGCACGCCGGTCATGCCGACCGTTCCCTGCACGGGGGCCTGGGCGGGTCCGGGGGCGGGGACGAGGATGCGGCCGACGAGGAGCTCGAGCTGCAGGCGGGGCGAGGTCGCGCCCGTCATGGCTCGCAGGGCCTCGTCGGTCAGGTCGGCGGCGCGGGACAGCCCGTGCGGGCCCCAGTTCTGCGCCTGACGCTGCATCCGCTCGAACTGGTCGTGCGGGGTGTCCGCCAGGACGTCGCGCGCGCCGTCACCGGCGACCGCGATGATGAGGAGGTCGCGCAGTCGCTGGAGGAGGTCCTCGACGAAGCGGCGCGGGTCGTGGCCGGACTCGACCATGCGCTCGACGACGCGGAAGGCCGCTGCGCCGTCGCCGCCCGCGAGAGCGTCGACGGATTCATCCAGCAGGGCGGAGTCCGTGTAGCCGAGCAGCGCGACGGCCGTCTGGTAGGCGACCCTGCCCGTCGATCGCGCCAGCCATCAGCTGGTCGAGCACCGACAGGGTGTCTCGCACCGAACCGCCGCCCGCGCGCATGACGAGGGTCAGGACGCCCTCGCCCACGCCGATGTGCTCCTCGGCGCACAGGCCCGTCAGGTAGGGGCCCAGCACGTCCGGCGGCACCAGGCGGAACGGGTAGTGGTGGGTGCGCGAGCGGATCGTGCCTATGACGCGCTCGGGTTCCGTCGTCGCGAAGACGAACTTGACGTGCTCGGGCGGCTCCTCGACGAGCTTGAGCAGCGCATTGAAGCCCTGGTTCGTGACCATGTGGGCCTCGTCGATGATGAAGATCTTGTAGCGGTCGCGCACCGGCGCGAAGGTGGCGCGCTCGCGCAGGGTCGCGGGCGTCGTCGACGCCGCCGTGCGAGGCCGCGTCGATCTCGACGACGTCGAGCGAGCCGGGGCCGCCGGTGGCCAGCTCACGGCACGATTCGCACTGTCCGCACGGGGTGTCCGTGGGGCCCTGCGCGCAGTTCAGGCAGCGCGCCAGAATGCGCGCCGAGGTGGTCTTGCCGCATCCGCGCGGCCCGGAGAACAGGTACGCGTGCGTCACGCGATTCGCGCGCAGCGCCGCCTTGAGCGGCTCCGTTACGTGTTCCTGGCCGATCACCTGATCAAAGGTGTCGGGGCGATACCGGCGATACAGAGCTGTGGTCACCCTCCAAGCCTAGTTGCTCCCACCCTCATCTGCGCCCCGCACCGCGCGTTCCACACGCTGCGGGGCTCCTCGTTCATTGACGAGGCCGTGGCGGGGTCGTGGTGGTGTGGTGGGTGTGCGGGAGGGCGCGAGACCAGTATGGTCTCGCGCCCCCTCACCTCTTAATGGGCTCACCCCCCTGCGGGGCGTGCGCCCACCCGGTTAGGCCTCCCGGCGGTTCCGGCGGCGCTTACCCGCCACAGCTGCGATGCCAGCAACAGCTGCCATGGCCGCCATACCACCCAGAACAGACGCGTCCGAGCCGGTACGAGCCAGCACCTTGGCAACCGTGGTCGCCGGAGTCGGAGCAGGAATCACCGTGAGCGGGAAGTTCACATCCAGGTTCTCCTCACCCTCACCAACCGTGACGGTCATCGAGGTCGTCGCCGCATTAAACCCGGCAGGAACCTCAATATCGACCGTGTACGTACCCGGAACCAGACCAGTGAAACGGTAGTTCCCGTTCGCGTCGGTGGTGGTACGAGCCACCTCAACACCGTTGGTGTCCTTCAGGATCACGGTCACACCAGGCACGCCCGGCTCACCGTTATCCGCACCGTTACCATCAGCGTCATTCCACACACGGTCACCAATCGTGGCCGGAGCAACCAGACCAAAGTCCACGCCCTGCACCGACGCATCCGTAATCGTCACGGACGTCTCGGTCGCGCCCCGACCCGTGTACGCCTGAGTCGGGATCAGACCAGCCAGATCACCCTTATCGGGATCCACAATCACCACGCGGTACGAGCCGCGACCCAGGCCCACGAACTTGTAGGCACCGTTCTCATCCGTGACCGCAGTCATCGGATCACCGTTGGCATCGAGCACCGGAGTGCCGTCCTCGTTCAGCAGCGCGACCGTGACGCCCTTGAAGCGCTGCTCGTCATCGCCCTTGGAATAGGACGCGTCCGAGTCACGGTAGATCGTGCCACCCAGGTTGTACCCGCCCTTGAACGAGGCCGAGGACTCGTTGTTGGTCGGGTCATCGCCTGCCTGATCCTGGCGGGAAATCCTGGCAACGTTGGTCACCAGCGTACCCGCGCCCTCACCGGTGATATACACCGTGATCGTGATCGTCTTGACATCACCCTTGGCCAGGGTCGCATCGGACAGATCCCACACACCAGTAGCGGAGTCGTAGGTGCCATCGCCTTCAGCCTTGACGAACTTAACGCCCGTCGGAAGCTTGTCGGAGACGGTGACGCCGGTTGCCACGCCCGGACCATTATTCGTCAGCGTCAACGTGTACGTCACGTGAGCGCCCGGAGTGAACTCGAAGGTTTCCTGATTGACCTCATCCGGATCGGTGATCGCCTTCTTGATGGCGGTGTCAGCCGAGATTCCGAAGCCCCAGTCCTGATCAAGGTTCTGGTTCTTCTCGCCCGTCAGAGTCAGGTTAGCCGTGAGCTTCATGGCCTTTGCGAAGGCGGTGGAATCAGCCTTGGTTGCATCATTGACCACGGTCTTGTTCTCAACATTTCCAGCAGGGAAGTGGGTGAGAACGTCAAAGCAGCGGTTCGGCGGTCTGGAGAGTCTCAGGATCGATACTCACCTTGTAGTCACCGAGCAGCAGGTTCTCGAACTTGTACTTGCCATCCGCATCGGTCGTGGTCTCGTAGGTGCGGGTGATTCCACCCGGACCAGTCCACACCAACGTCACCTTCACACCGGGCAGTACCTTGTCGCCAGCGTCGGGGGCATTGCCACCATTCTGGTTCACGTCGAGGAACAGCTGATCGCCGATGACACCGGTACCAACGGCACCGAAGTCAATCGTTTCATCCGTCTGATCCTGAGCCAGGGTGACCGAGGCCGTAGCTCCGTTGGAGTCGAGAGCGCGGTCGGTTCCGGCATCCGAGGTTGTTGCCTCGTAGCCTGCAGGTGCCTGGAAGGACACCTTGTAGCCGCCGGGCAGCAGGTTCTCGAAGGAGTACTTGCCATTCGCGTCGCTCGTCTTCGCTGTAACGACGTTGCCCGAGGCATCGGTCACGGCGAAGCCGTCCTCGTAGGTCAGGGTAACCGTCACGCCGGGCAGAGCCGGTTCGTCGACATCCTGAATGCCATCGCGGTTGACGTCCATCCAGGTGTAGTCACCCAGCGAAGCGGAGCTTGACGAAGCCGAAGTTCACGTCGATAACGGAACCGGTCGCCTCAGCGATGGTCACGTCTGCGGTGGTCTTGTGGCGGCCGGTGTAGGCCTCGGTGGGCTTGGTGCCCGCCAGAGGACCGGAGGTCAGGGTCAACGACGCTGCCCCTGTACTCGCCCAGCGGCAGACCGCTGAAGGAGTACTTGCCCTCGGCGTCGGTCACGGCCGTAACCGGGTTGCCATCCTTGTCGAGGACGGGAGTGCCGTCCTTCTTCAGGAGCGCAACCGTGACACCCACGTACGGTGCCTCGGAGTCGCTGGCGCTAAACGACGCGTCCGCATCGTTGTAGAGCTTTCCAGCGATCGTGTAGCCGGCGGTCAGCGGCACGGACGAGGTGTTGTCCGGCTTCTTGTCGCCGATCTGCTCCTGCTTCTCGATCGTGGCCGTGTTGGTCACAACCGAACCGGCGGCGGAAGCGTCGACGGTGACGGTGATGCGCAGAGTGCGCGTCGCGTCCTTCTCGATCACCTCTCCGCTCAGGTCCCACTTGCCGGAGGCAGCATCGTAGGTGCCATCGCCCTGCGCGGACACGAAGGTCACGCCCGCGGGGAGCTTATCCTGCGCGATGACGCCCGTGGCGGGGCTCGGGCCCTCGTTCGTGACGGTCAGCGTGTAGGTGACGGACGTGCCGGGGTGAAGCCACCCGCCGGAACCTCGGCCGGCTCCGCAATCGCCTTGACGATCGCCGTGTTGGCGACGCCGGTGAAGGCCCAGTCCTGGTCGTTGTTCGTCATCGCGCCGGGGCTCAGCGTCACCTTGGAGGTGAGGGAGAGTTCCTGGCCCTCCGCAGCCGTCAGGTTGCCCGACGGGGCGTGGGTCTGAGCGGTGCACTCGGGGCAGACGGTAGCCAGGGAGGTCTTGTCAACAGTGACGACGTAATCGCCGGGAGCCAGGTCCTTGAACGAGTACTTGCCGTTCTCGTCCGTCACCGTCGTCAGCGTCTTCTCCACGCCCGCGGGGGTCGTGTAGGTCAGCTTGACGGTCACACCGGCCAGCGGCTTGTCCGGACCTGAGGGCTCGGAACCACCGTTGTTGTCGACGTCCCAGAACAGGGTGTCACCAATCGTGCCATCGGCGACGAGGCCGAAGTCGACGCTCTCATCGTTCTGGCCCTCGGTAAGCGTCACGTCGCTCTCGGCACCGTTGGAGTCCTTCTCGCCATCCGCAGCCGCATAGCTCTTAGTCGCGGAGTAGCCGGCAGGGAGGAGTGAAGGTGACCTTGTAGCTCTGCTCGCCGGGGTTGGCAACGATGCGATCGACGTTCGGCATCAGGTTGGTGAACTCGTACTTGCCGTTGGCGTCCGTGGTCACGGGCTTGACGGGGTTGCCGTCCAGGTCGATGACCGGGTTGCCGGCGGCGTCGGTCAGGGTGACGGTGACGCCGGCGACGCCAACCTCATCCGCATCCTGGATGCCGTCCTTGTTGGCGTCGAACCACACGAAGTTACCCACCGAGACGGGCTTCACGAACGCGAAGTCGATCTCCGTGGCGTTGGGAGCAGCAGCGGTCAGCTCGATCGCGGTCGGCGTCACGAGCTTGCCCTGACCAGCCTGCTCACGCGTCGCCGACGAGCCGTAGCCGTAGGTCTGCTTGTAGTCAGCCAGGTTCACGTCAGCGCCGTCAACCTTCGCCTCACCCGGGACGACCTCAACCTTGTACGAGCCCAGCGGCAAACGGGTGAAGGTGTAGTTACCGTCAGCGTCGGTCTTCGCGGTGATGTCGGCGCCGGACGAATCCTTCACCGGGTTCCCGTCGGCGTCGAGCAGACGGACCGTCACACCCTCGAAAGGCTTGTCGAGGACGGGCGAATCGTTGAACCAGGTCGCATCCTTATCGTTGTAGATGGTGCCCGAGATGGTGCCGCCCACCTTGAAGGTCGCGCTTGCCGTGTTGTTGTCCTTGTTCGAGTCGATCTGATCGAACTCACCCAGGGACGCGGTGTTCGTGATGGTCCTGCCCTCGGTACCGTTCTGGACCTGCACCAACACGTACAGCGTTTCAGTACCACCCACGTGGAGGTTGGTGTTAAGAACGCCGGACTCCATCGCACTCCAGGTGCCGGCGGCCGCATCATAGTTGGCGGTCGCGTAGACCGGGCCCGTGCAGGGGTTCGTCGCGCCGTCCTGGCAGATGCGCGTCTCGGAGGACACGTACTCCACACCAGAAGGCAGAGCGTCGGCAACGTTCATGCCCGAGGCGACAGCAGGGCCCTTGGCCTTCAGGTTCACCTTGTACAGCATGTAGTCACCCGGCATGATGACCTCGTCGGACTCAACCGTCTCGATGACGCCGTTGGCGTCGCGGACCGGCTGGTCGCCGTTCATCTTGACGCGAGACACGGTCTTAGCGACCTCAACGTCGGTGGAGACATTGATGCCGACCTTAGGGCCTCGTTCGGCAGGAGGTAGGACACCTTGCCGTTCTCGGTAACGCCACCCGCCATTGCCACGGAGTTCCACGCGATGAGGTTGGCGTCGACTGGGGAGGTCATGGTCGCGATGAAGCGGATCTTCTCGCCCGGCTCGATGTCGCGGTTCATCACCAGGCGGAAGCCGGTGATCTTGGTCAGGTCGGCGGGAGCGTCGCCCCACGCGTCGGGGGTACAACCGGCGGGAGCGTCGTTCATGGTGCCACCCGCGGAGAGGACCTCACCGCGGCAGGGGTTGGGAACCGTCGAGTACTGGACCGTGATGTCCGAGGCCGGAACGGCCGTGACCTCGGGATCGCGACCCGGCTTCTCCTTCACCGACTCGAACGCCCACGTCGTGGAGTTCAGGTTCGGCTTCCAGTAGGAGCCACGGGCCTGCGAGGAGGCGGGGCCGACGCCCACGTCGTTCAGGTGAGGCAGGACGTCGTAGGCGACGACCTTGGTCAGCGGGGTGTTACCGGAGTTGGAGATCGTGAAACGGTAGGCACCGTCGGCGCCCGGGTCGATCTCGGCGATCTCGCCGGCCGGAACGAAGTCGGCGTTCTTGTTGCCCTTGACTTCCTTCTCGATATTCATCGACGGGGTCGTCGCAACGTTGAAGTCCGTCGCTGCGTTACAGATGTAGTCGGTGGTCGAGCCGTTCTTGTTCACGTCGAAGGTGTCGACCGCGCGGCTACCGATGCAGTAGTTCGTGTTGCGCAAGCTCTTGTCCTCGTTCGTGGCCTTCGCGCCGTCGCCGGGCATGAACGCCATGGCGTCGTTCGTGTTCTGACCAGCCAGAGCAGTGGCGAGCGTGTTCACGTTGAAGGTCGAGTACAGGCTGCCCTCGACCGGATCCGGAACGTTCCAGCGGATCAGGGTGCGACCAGTGTTGTTGAAGTTCTTCTCGATCTCGACCGTGACCTTGCTCAGGTCGTAGGGGGTACCGTCGGGGTTCTTCAGCGTGGAGCGCTTCTCGGGGACGATCGCCGAGGCGTCGTCCACGTCAAAGCCCTCGGGCAGCAGGTCGACGACCGTGAAGGGAGTGGGGGCGCCACCGTCGGCCTTCGTCTTGGCGGTGCCGTTGATGAAGAAGCTGGCGGGCTTGCCAACGACCACGGGGTTGGTGCGAGCGGACTTATAGACCTGGACGCTCGGGAACTCGTCGCGCACGCGCATCCACGAGCACATGTTCTCGTTGGAGGCGACGACGTTGCCACTGTCCTTGTCGGTCACCGTGCCGCTCGCGCAGTTCTGGAAGCGCACGTAGTCCGGGGAGGCCTCGTAGTTGTAGTACCTCTCAGGCGGCAGCGTCGCGTTGTAGTGCGACGTGAAGTCCGCGGGCTCCTTGTTCGGGAAGTTCGTGGGGATTGTGCCGTGCAGCCACGCCTGGGGGTTCGTCTGCGGGGCGGCGTCCGTATCGATCGTGAAGCGGGTGATCCACTCCCCCTCGGGCAGGGTCAGGCCGGTCGTCTTCGTGTAGGTGACGGTCTCGTGGTTACCCTTGTTGGTCCAGTACTCCAGCGTCCAGCCGCCGTTGTCCTCGTATCCGGACTTGCTGAAGACGGTGAAACGATAGGGGCCGACCATGGTCGGCTGGTCGCAGGAGTCGCCGGCAGCCTTGGCGTCCTGGGTGGACCAGGTGCAGGGGAGCGTGTCTTCCCAGCGGAAGTGCAGGGCGGTGTTACCGGAGTTCGTGCCGCCGAAGCGCCACTGGGCGAGGTTGCCGCGCGTCTGGTACGCCCAGTCGTTACCGGCCTTCGCGATCCTGCCGCCCGGCTTGCGCACGGAGAAGCCGTGCGTGATCTCGGAACTCTTCGTGACGATGGTCGACGGGTCGTTCATGACCTCGGCGGAAATGGTCGCCTTGTTGGCGACCGTGTCAGCGGTCGTTACCGCGCCCGCCGGGTACTTCACGGTGATGGTCGACTCGAGCGGGTTCTGCCAGAACCACTTGTCGTAGGACCAGGTCACGGTGTGGGTCGCAGCGTCGTAGACGCCGCCGTCGGAGGCGGACACGAAGACCGCCTGGGCGGGCAGCGGGTCCACGACCTTGATGTTCTGGACGCCCACGAAGCCGAGGCCGTTCAGGCGAGGGTTCTTCATCGAGGAGCCGTTCCAGCGGATGCCGACCTTGTTGGGGTTGGTCTGGTCGATCTGCTGGTAGCCGTAGCGGAGCTTGTAGGTCGTCTCGCCGCCGGCCGCGGGATAGTTGGAGGGATTCGTGGGGCCGCTCTTCTCGATGGCGACGTCGGTGGTGGCCGTCCACGTGGTGGTGAGCGCCTGCTCGACCGTCTGGGCGTTCGCCGCCCGGAAGGTCACCGCCTGGTTCGTCGTGGAGTTGTTCGGCGCGTCATAGTAGTCGTAGTGCCAGGTGACCTGGATTCGGTCGGACGTGCCGGCGGGCAGCGGATCCTTCAGCTTGAAGATGTAGCGCTGCACGCGCGTGCCGTCCGGGGTCTTCTCGGTCGAGGTCGTCGTCTTGGTCACGCTGTTACCGGTGACGGGGACGACCGTGTAGCCACGTTCGATGAGCTTGAGGCCGGCCGGCGTGATGGGGCCGGGCAGCGTCAGCTCGATTTCCGCCTGCTTACAGGGGGTGGTCACCGAGGAGCAGGAGAAGTTGATCGTCGTGATCTGATCATCGTGGATGCGCAGGGTTTCTGCGTCGTTCACGACGTTCAGAGCCAGGGTCGCCTGGTCTTCCGCGACTGCGCGGGCACGGCGCGTGCGGGGCTGGTCTTCGGGGGCAACCTCAGCAGCGGGGGCTTCGGCCGCGGCCTCGGCGGCAGGCGCGTCGGCGGCCTCCGCGTTGGGCGAGGCCGTGGCAGCTTCCTGCGAGGAAACTACGTCGGGCGATTGCGTGCTTTCGTCGGCGGCGCTGGCTCGCATGGCGAGGGGTGTCAGCGACGTGACGAGAAGCGAGAGAGCGGCCAGACTGGCAGCACCCGCAACGCCCACGCGGGCGCGGAACGGACGCGGTCGAGACATCGACTTCTCCTTCTATCGGCGGAATGTGGACAGACTTACGTCCCAGCCTAGTGAAGGAGCAGAGTGCACGACCACGCCTAACAACTATCACCTGAGCCACAACTACAACGGCGCTTTTCGTTGATACTCCGGACATAACGGCAATGTAACAACTTCTCTGAACCCTTGGTCAGTGCACACTTTCGTGCGACGACAATAGATTTTTCAACAATTATCAGGATTACATTCTCGGCGTCGTCAAATTATGACCACCGCAATAGGGATTCGACGATGGCCAGCCTTAGAATTTAGCGATACATCACACAAACATGTTGCCAACCCTATAATTCTCAGTATTCTCAAGGCGCGCGCACGACCCACTCGCCTCATGCGCTCCAGACCAACTAGCACATAAGCTGCGCAAACACCGGGTTATAGGACACTACGTGTTGCTGTGTGGCGCTGGTTGTTGCTTGTGGACCCGCGGGTTTTCTGGGCGCCGGGCCCGGCCGTGGGGCCGGGCTGCGCCGTGGGCGGCCCGCCCGCGAGCCGTCCGCGCCGCGACCTTCGATCGGCGCTTCGGCTCGTTGTCCAACCAGGCCCCGCCGCCCACGAGTGCCGCGGCCCACGTGCCCCGCAGCTCGGCCTTCCGATTTCTCCGGCACCCTTCAGACCTGGCTCACCAATCTCGCATGCAATTCCCCCCGCGACTATTTCAAGCTCTGAATTCACAGCGTTGAAATCGCAACGTTTTAGGGCTTGTTGAATCTTCACCCAATCGAATTGCATGCGACTTTTGAGGAAGGCCAGGCCCCGCCGCCCACGCGCACCGCGGCCAGGCCCTGCGGTCTCTCCGGCGCCCTCCACGCCGGTGGCGGTGAGGGTTTTGCAGCATTAGAGGCTGGCTATCGGCGTGTCGCCGGCGTGTCATGGTTCTAATGACGCCATTTCCCCCGTTTGGTGACGGTGAGATCACGGTTTGAGGTGGTGTGGTGCCCAAAGTGCAGACCACCTCGGCGAAAAACGCTGAAAATCGGAGTGTTGTGGGCGAGGTGGTCTGCGTTTTGGGCGCAGTGGTGTCTGTCGTGGAGTGTCGTTTGTACGCGAACCCCTGAACATGCGCGTTAACCCTTTGATACGCACATAAACCCCTAGATGTGCATGTGGGCAGCGTTGCCCACGCGCATCTCATCGGGTTAACGTGCGGGTGGGAGAGACCAGGTGTGAAATGGCGGGGCCGGACATGGCTTCAGGCCCGCAGGTACCGCGGCCTGGCCCTGTCGGCCAGGTGGCCCGGTGGTGTGAAACCGTCGTCGCCTTTGCTCGCGCAGGCTGAGCCTCAACTGAAACCCTTGTCGCCTTTGCTTGCTTGTGCCTGTGTGGGTTTGAAACCGTCGTCGCCTTTGCGGGTGAGAAATGGGCGTTTTTGGTGCAGTTTGTGGGCGCAAAGGTGATGGCGGTTTCAGCGGTCCCTTGTTGGGGGCGTGCAGTGGTGTTGTTGGTTTCAATGTCGCCATGTTTCTGCGTGCTGTGCGCGAAATTTGTCGCCCTGCTCGGCCTGATGTGGGTGCGGGCACGAAAAAGTTCGCCCTGCGTGCTCACAATGGCCAAAAGCTGGCGTTTGATGGCGCGCTGGGCAAGTATTTTCGCGGATCAGCAGTCGTGGGATCCCGCCGGGCGAGTTTGTTGTGCCGTGTGCCTGGCAGAGCCCCTCAGTAGTGTCCCGCATAGTGGTGTAACCGTGTGGTGGTCGGCTCGTTTGATATGGGTGCGGTCACCGTGTGATCCTTCGAGAAAGCTCTCTACTTCTGACTCGAAACGATTTGGAGGCACAACGATGACCGCTCCTCATATTATCGACCCTGCTGGCCTGCTTGGCGAGGCGTTGTCCCAGGCGTCCCCGGATTTGATGCGTTCCTTGCTCCAGCACGTGATTAACGCGTTGTTATCAGCGGACGCTGACACCGTGTGCGGGGCCCAGTGGGGCCAACAAGACCCGCAGCGTCAGGCCAGGCGCAATGGGTATCGCTACCGGCCGCTGGACACCAGGGTCGGCACCATTGACGTGGCGATCCCCAAGCTGCGCTCAGGAACCTACTTTCCACAGTGGTTGCTGCAGCGCCGTAAACGCTCCGAAAGCGCCTTGATCACAGTGGTCGCTGACTGCTACCTGGCGGGAGTATCCACGCGCCGTATGGACAAGCTCGTCAAAACCCTGGGGATCACAGGACTGTCCAAGTCCCAGGTCTCACGTATGGCAGCCGACCTGGACGAACACGTGGACGAGTTCCGTCATCGCCCCCTCGACGACGCTGGGCCCTTCACGTTCGTCGCCGCTGACGCACTGACCATGAAGGTGCGCGAAGGAGGGCGCGTCGTCTCGTGCGCGGTCCTGGTTGCCACCGGAGTCAACAATGACGGACACCGCGAAGTACTGGGGGTGCGCGTATCCACCAGTGAGACCGGTCCGGCGTGGAACGAGTTCTTCGCTGACCTGGTCGCCCGAGGCCTGAGCGGCGTGCGCCTGGTCACCAGTGACGCCCATCTGGGCCTCGTTGAGGCCATCGCAGCGAACCTGCCTGGAGCCGCCTGGCAACGATGCCGCACCCACTACGCCGCGAATCTCATGTCGGTCACCCCCAAAGCGCTATGGCCCGCTGTCAAAGCGATGCTGCACTCGGTGTACGACCAGCCCGACGCGGCATCGGTCAACGCTCAATACGACCGGCTCTTGGACTACGTGCACGACAAGCTCCCCGCCGTGTGTGATCACCTTGATCAAGCCAGGGCAGACGTCCTCGCGTTCGCGTCCTTCCCCACCGGGGTATGGACCCAGATCTGGTCCAACAACCCCAATGAGCGCCTCAACCGCGAAATCCGCCGACGCACCGACTCCGTAGGAATCTTCCCCAACCGCCAGGCCATCATCCGCCTGGTCGGAGCCGTCCTAGCCGAACAAAACGACGAATGGGCCGAAGGCCGACGCTACCTCAGCCTCGACATCCTCACCAAATCACGACTCACACCCCAACCCACCCAACAGGAGGACACCCCACTCCAACTCAGCGCATAACCCAACCCGAAGGACACAAAACGATTACACCACTCCACAGGACTTGACCAGCCCCTCTACTGGCAGTGTTAACCCGCTCATGCGCAGCTAAACCCTATTGGTGGCATGGTAGGCAGCCCGCCCAGGCCACCACCTATCGGGCTAGCGTGCGCAGGAAGAGGCCCAGGCCGCCACCTCACGGGTTAACGTGCGCATCAAAGGGGCCCGCGTGCGCAGGATGCGTTCACAGAAACAAAAGATGGACCTGACGGCTCACAGGCGTCCCGACGCTCCCCATGCCTCCTCGGATACGACGGAGGCGGAACCCCGAAGGGTCCCGCCTCTCGTTGCGTGCGGTGGCCGCGCCGTCGGTGCTGAAAAGTCACGCTACCAGCAACACGTAGTGTCCTATAACCCTCTTATAACCCCAAACACCGGACAGCTCCCCCACCAAGGGAGCCGACGAATACGAAACCCCCGCGCTTCGAGGGAAGCGCGGGGGTTATGCGCGGAGACGGCGGGATTTGAACCCGCGAGGGGCTATGCACCCCTACCTCCTTAGCAGGGAGGCGCACTCGACCGGACTATGCGACGTCTCCAGTGCCGACTACTTTAAGGCATTTTCGCCGCGAGCGCGAACGTGCACCCGCCGCGACGCCCGTGGGCGGCCGGCTCGGCGGAGGGCGAGGGATTCGAACCCCCGGTGCCATTGCTGACACAACGGTTTCAAGACCGTCTCTTTCGGCCACTCAGACAGCCCTCCAGACGCGGATCATCCTACAGGACGAGGCTCGGGGATGCGACCCTCGCATCCCCGAGCCCGAGCCCATCAGTAATCCGACGCGTCAGCCTCGCAGCCCGAAGAAGTTCCAGGACTTCTTGTCGGGAGCCGGTTCCTCGGGGTGATCGAGGAGGCCGCGCGACAGCGCGGGGGCCGTCGGCGGCCACAGCGGCAGGCGGATCGCGAGCGTCGCCTGGACGGCATGGTAGACATCCCAGCGCGACGACTTGGCGGGCTGGACGTTCTCGTTGCGGGGACCGAGGCGACGCACCCACCGGCCGGGCTGGGTGATGAGGTAGTCGTGGATGTAGTCGACGAAGGAACGGTAGCAGTGCTCGAAGTGTTCGACGTCGGAGATGCGGGCGCCGTCGTCCAGCATGGCGCGACGCACGGCGACGGTCGCACACACGCCCTCGCAGACGACCCACTGCTGGTGCTCGTCCTCGCCGGGCACGGGGTCACCCTCGTCGTTGACGCCGGTGGAGAAGCCCGGGTTGCCGTCGGTGCGACGCCAGCCGTCGACGCGGGCGCGCTCGAAGAGCTCGGTGCCCATCTCGAGGAGGTAGTCGGGCACGGTCCAGCCCATCGAGCGCAGGCCCGCGCGCACCTGCAGCGCGAAGCGCGCGAGCTGCATCGAGTGGCCGGTCACGTAGCCCTCGTAGTAGCGTCGTCCGTCGTTGAGGAGCTTGCCCGCCTCGGGGTCGGCTTCCCACTTCTCGTTGAAGAACTCGGGAACGCGCCAGCCGTTCTTGGAGGCGATCTTGTACGCGAAGGCCGTCATCTTCTCGGCGCGGTCGAGCCATTCGGGCTCGGTCGTGGCCTCGGCCGCGGCCATGTAGGCCTCGATCGTGTGGATGAGAGTGCCGAGGGTGTGCACGGGGACGGGCTCGTTGAACGCCTCGTCGTACTCATCCCACACGAGGCCGTAGTCGTCGGCCCACAGCTCCTTCTGCTCCTCGAGCATGCGGTTGAGCAGCTCGTGGGCACCGGGACGGTTGGCGACGGTCGCGGCGGCCACGCCCAGCAGCGCATACACCGTGTGGTACTGAGACTTCACGCGCGCATCCTCGTCCCAGGGCACGCCGTGACCGTCGGCGTCAGGCTCGGGCTTGATCGCGAACCACATGCCGCCGTTGACGGGGTCGGTGAAGTAGTTGGTGAGCGCCTTGACGGCATGATCGGCGTAGCGGCGCGTGCCGGGCAGACCCATGAGAGCGCCAAGCGAGAACACGTAGGCCATGCGACCTGTGACGGCCAGGTCGATCGATCGAGTCGGGTCGGGCTTCCCATCGGCGTCGAGATGCGCGAAACCAGTCGCGACGATCGCGCCTTCTGCCTCTTCAATGAGGGCCTGCATGTGGCCACTCAGCCAACGGTTATGTTCGATGGAATCAAACCATCCCACGATGTTCCTCCTGACAACACAGTCACGGTCTTCGGTGACCGACATCTCATAGGATAGTCGTTCGGTGCCGATTTGGGAAAACGTGCATATCCCCGTCTTTCCCCCACGGACGAGGCCGGGGCAACACACGCTCTCACCTGGCCTTTTCCGCCCGGCCAGCCAAGGCCTCGAACAAGAGAAAATAAGGCATTGGTCCACGCCGTGGGACGGTATTACCCACAAGCGGGCATAACGTGCAACACTGTCACTATGCATGAACGAGCTGGCACACGTGCCCTACCTGAAGACCTCATCAAAGTCGACGATGTCATCTCCGCCTACTACGACATCACGCCCGACCCGACCGACGTGGGACAGCGCGTCGCGTTCGGCACCTCGGGTCACCGCGGATCCTCGCTGGACGCCAAGTTCAACGAAGCGCACATCATCGCCATCACCGCCGCGATCGTCGAGTACCGCGCCTCCCAGGGCTTCAACGGTCCTCTGTTCATCGGCCGCGACACCCACGCCCTGAGCGAGCCCGCGTGGCGCACCGCCCTGGAGGTCCTCGCAGCCGCCGGCATCGACACGCGCATCGACTCGCGCGGCTCCTACACGCCCACCCCCGCCGTGTCCGTCGCCATCCTCGGCGCGAACGGCGCCCCGGGTAACCTGCGCACCGAGGGCGACGGCCTGGCCGACGGCATCGTCGTCACCCCCAGCCACAACCCCCCGCGCGACGGCGGCTTCAAGTACAACCCGCCTCACGGCGGCCCCGCCGACACCGACGCGACCGGCTGGATCGCGGCGCGCGCCAACGAGCTCCTCGACTCGGGCGAATGGAAGAATGTCCCCCGCGTCACCGGCTCGGACCTGCTGCACGACCCGAACATCAAGCCTTTCGACTACCTGGACTACTACGTGTCGCAGCTGGACCAGGTCATCGACATCGAGGCCATCCGCAAGGCGGGCGTGCGCATCGGTGCCGACCCGCTCGGCGGCGCGTCCATCGACTACTGGGCGGCCATCGGCGAGCACTACGGCCTCGACCTGACCGTCGTCAACCCCGAGGTCGACCCGGCGTGGCCGTTCATGACCCTGGACTGGGACGGCAAGATCCGCATGGACTGCTCCTCGCCCTACGCGATGGCGTCCCTGCGCGAGGCTATGACCCCCGACGCCGAGGGCAACACCCCCTACGACATCGCGACCGGCAACGACGCGGACTCGGACCGCCACGGCATCGTCACCCCCGACGGCCTGATGAACCCGAACCACTTCCTGGCCGTCGCCATCGAGTACCTGTTCACGCACCGTCCCGGCTGGAGCGCCGACGCGGCCGTGGGCAAGACCCTCGTGTCCTCCGCGCTCATCGACCGCGTCGTGGCCGCCATGGGCCGCAACCTCATCGAGGTGCCCGTCGGCTTCAAGTACTTTGTGCCCGGCCTGCTGTCCGGCACCGTCGGTTTCGGCGGCGAGGAGAGCGCGGGAGCCTCGTTCCTGCGCAAGGACGGCACCGTGTGGTCGACCGATAAGGACGGCATCATCCTGGCGCTGCTCGCGTCGGAGATCCTGGCTGTCACCGGCAAGACCCCCTCGCAGCTGCACGAGGAGCAGGTCGAACGCTTCGGTGCCTCCGCCTACGCTCGTATCGACGCTGCCGCCTCCCGCGAGGAGAAGGCGAAGCTCGCGGCCCTGTCTGCGGACGACGTGACCGCGACCGAACTGGCCGGCGACCCGATCGTCGCCAAGCTGGTGCGCGCGCCCGGCAACGACGCTCCCATCGGCGGCCTGAAGGTGACGACCGAGTCCGCGTGGTTCGCTGCGCGCCCGTCGGGCACCGAGGATGTCTACAAGATCTATGCGGAGTCCTTCAAGGGTGCCGAGCACCTGGCTCAGGTTCAGGTGGCCGCCAAGCAGGTCGTGTCCGATGCCCTGAACGGCTGACGCTCTGACGCTGCCCGCTCACGCGGGTTGCACGGGGGGGCGGCGCTCAATCGAGCGCCGCCCCCCTTCGTTGTCTATCGATGAGCCGAGATGGCTGCCGTCAGGACTCAGTCCCCTCCGCGACTTCAGCAAACCATTCGGGCTCACGTCCCGGAATATCCGCCAGTTTCTGGGGATTAGTGGACGTTCCATCGCTGCGCAGGTATCCCGTGTAATAGTTCATCGACGTCAGCCAGCTCTCCGACACCATGATGTGTACAGTCACGCCATAGCGTTCACTCGTCCATGCGAGGACCGTATCACTGCCACGGCCATCATCCTCATAGACATGTTCACGGAAATCGAAACCGAGGGGCTTCAGTTCGACGTCAAACGCTTCGCGCACACGCACAGGATCGTGTTCGTCGAAGTCATACGTGCGCGATATCACCGAATACAGAGCCTGGTCGCCAACATCATGACGATAGATGTAATCGTCGCTGCTATAGCTCCTGTAGTTTCACGCGTCATCAGCGTGTCGCGCGCACGAATGATCGCCGGTTCCACGTCGCGCCCAAACGTCTCGATGGATTCCAGCGACGCGGCCCGCTGGAGATCATCCAGCCACGGATCTACCTTGATCGGGCTAGCAATCTGCGACGGTTCGGTTATTCCTGCTCCTCGCCGACACCCCTCACGGTCTCCGTGACACCTTCAACTGCATCGTTGACAAAATCCTTCACAGGTTCGGGGATCTTCGCATGCGGAGCGGTTCCGGTAATGGGATTCTTTTCGATCCAGTCCTTGTTTCCCGGACCCAGTCCACCACGCTCCTCGCCGCCCGGCGAGCCAGAGGTCACCATGTCATCAACGTCCCCAGTTTGTGAGCCAGCCGAACTCGCGCCATAGCTGTGGCCGGACAAGGCCTCACCAATCGAGGAACCCGCACCAGCACCTGCGCCATAGCTGTGGCCTTCGAGGATGGAACCAATGAGCTGGCTATTCTCTTCCTCGGCGGCGATGAAATCGCGCTCGGCTGCCAGGAGGGATTCGGCGTGCTCGTCCAGGCTCGTGCCCGTCTTGGTTGCCTGATCCGCGAATCTCTCTTCGACACCCTGCATCTTCGACGACAGGTTCGTGCCGGGCATCGCCGAAGCGAAAAGCACTGGCCCCACCCTCGGGACGTGCCGAACGGACCGCCTCTGCGGCCTCGAGCGCCGTCGAAGCAAGGCGCTGGAACTCACCGGCAACAAATGAAAGATCGCTCATCGTCCACTCCTGTATTCATAGATGGACGACCGGGCAATATTACCGGACGGAAACCTACAGCGCGCCCACTCATCCATCGGCCACCTCCCGGCCACTTCCTCGCCCATCGCACATTTTTACCGCCCCCACCCCTAGAAAATTGCTGACAGGACGGCTACCTTGGCACTGTCCCCAGATGTGAACACCGGCAACGTCCACCGACTCCAGGAGCCCACATGAGCGAGGCATCCCGCCGACCCGCACACGACGCGGGACCGGATGCGCCAGCCCAAGCCTCGTCGATAGCGACGACGAGGCCTCCCATCCCGCGGCTGCCCGTCGGCCGCCTTGCGTTCCTGCTCCTTGCGGGCATCGCGCTCCTGGTGGGACTGGACGCCTCCCTCGTGCGCCTGGGAGCGCTCGCGCCCGTGGCCTCGACGAGCCTGGGGACCGTGCACGGACTCCTCATGATCTACGGATTCCTGGGCACCGCGATCTGCCTCGAGCGCGCGGTTGCCCTCCAATCCGACGGGCGGCGCGCGTGGGCGTACATCGCTCCCATGCTGACCGGCGCCGGCGGCATTAGCACGGTCGTCATCTCGCTCAACGAGGGGGGTGCGCGCGGCGCTCGCGAGCCTCCCGATCCCCCAGTATCTGGCAGCCCACCTGAGCGGGTTCGCGCCCGAACGCATGATGCCCGGCTTCCTCATCACTCTCGGCATGGCGGCGCTGAGCGCCATCTACTGCTACGTGTGGGCGCGACGGCAGGCCACCCACGCGGTCCTCATCCAGCTGATGGGCGCGCTCATCGGAGCGGGCGGCATCCTCCTGTGGTGGCGAGGCCTCGAGACGCCGCGCGCGGTGCCGTGGTGGCTGGCCTTCCTGATCGTCACGATCGTCGGCGAGCGCGTCGAGCTGGCTCGCCTCGCCTTCGCGTCCGGCTCCACCGAGCGGCGCATCACCGCCGAGAGCGCCGCACTCATGGTGGGCCTGACCGTCGCGCTCTACTCCCCTGCGGTCGGTTACCCGCTGATCGGCCTCTCGCTCGGTGCCCTCATGGTCGACACCGCGTGGCACGACGTCGCGCGCGGCACCGTGCGCATGAGCGGTCTGCCGCGCCTGGCGGCCGTGTGCATGCTGAGCGGCTACGCGTGGGCGCTCGTGCCCGCGTTGATGTGGATCATCGCGCCGCCCGCCTTTGACAGATACGGCTACGACGCGTCCGTCCACGCGATCACGATCGGCTTCGTCGTCTCGATGCTGCTGGCCCACGCGCCCGTCATCATCCCGGCGGTCGCCCGGCGCGAGGTCCCCTACCACGTCGCCATGTGGGTGCCCTTCGCGTTCTTGCAGGTTTCCCTCGCTCTGCGTCTCCTCGCGGGCGCGCGCGAGGCGGCCTACCCGTGGCGCCTCGGCGGCACCCTGGGTGTCGTGGGCGTCCTCCTGTTCGTCGCCACGACGCTGACGGTGACGATTCGCCGGGCGCGCGCGGCCTCTCGGGAGGCCCGATGAGCAAGCCCCGCGTTCCACGCACCGACCGCGCGACCACAATCTGGATGTGCGCGGTAGCCGTCGCCGCGGCGGTCACGATCGTCGCCCGAGGCCGCATCCCGCAGAATCTGTGGACGATGATCCACCTGGTGACACTCGGCGTCCTATCGAACGGGATCTTCCAGTGGTCCTGGTACTTCACGCGCGCGCTCGCCCACCTGGCCCCGGACGACCGTCGCGCGGGACGCGACAACACCGTGCGCATCATTGCTTTCAATCTCTCCCTGCTGCTCCTCATCGGCGGCATGTGGTCGGGCTTGTGGTACGCGACCGTCACGGGTGCATCGATCGTCGGCACGATCGCGGCCTGGCATGGGTGGGCGCTGCTCACAACCTCCCGCGAGCGCCTGGCCTCGCGTTTCGCGGTGATTATCCGCTACTACGTTGCGGCGGCGTTCTTCCTGGTGGTCGGCGCAACGCTGGCGGGTTTCGTTACGGCGGCCATGTTTGATGCGGACGCTCCCGCATGGCTGGCCGAGGCCCGGGACCGCCTGACGGTCGCCCACGCGCTGGCGGGGATCGCCGGATGGGTGGGCCTGACGATGGGCGGCACCCTGGTGACGCTGGGGCCGACCGCGATGCGCACGCGCATGGATCCGCGAGCCGTATCCTTCGCGACGAGCGCCCTACCCATGTGGGTGGCCGCGCTTCTCGTCGCCGGCACGGGCGCTGTGACCGGGTCGATGCGCGTGGCCTCCGTGGGTCTCCTCGTCGTCGTGGGTGCGGCGGCGCTGGGCGTGGGCGTTCCGTTGGTCCGCGTGGCGCTGACAAAGGGCCCCGCCGAATACGGCGCATGGTCCCTCATGCTGGGCGCCGCCTGGATTCTCGTCGCCGGCGCCGGAGCCTCCCTGCGCGCCTTCGCGACGGCGGACGCGACAGGCCTACGCGCCGCGTTCCTGCCGTGGCTGTCGATCCTGGGCGCGGCAGGCCTCGGCCAGCTCTTCGTCGGCGCGCTCACCTACCTGATGCCCGTCGTCATCGGCGGCGGCCCGTCCGCGGTGCGCGTCGGCGTCGGCGTGCTCGAGGCCGCAGCCCCCATCCGGGAGGCGGCTCGCAACGTGGCCGCAATCCTCGCGCTCGCCGTCGCGTCCCTGAGCGGAACCTCCGCCGAACGCCTCACTATCGCCGCGTGGGTGGTCCTGTTGGCCACTACGTCGTCGATATCGTCCTCATGGCCCGCTGCGGCGTGGCCCAGGCGCGCGCCAAGCGCGCCGCCGCTTCATCCCCCACCACACAAGGAGGCCGCCGTGGCTGACCTGAACCTGTCCGCTTCGCCGTCACCCAGAGGAGAGAAGCCGAAGGCATCCGCACCGACAGGGCCCGCGACGGGAGCCCCCAAGCTGCGCGTGAGCCCGACGGGCGGCCACTCGCCCGCGAGCCGCACTGCGGGCGCACTCATCGGCGTCGTCTCCGTCGTGGCGCTCGCTCTCGCTATCTTCCTGTCCAACCCGTCCGCGCCCACCACGCAGGGCACGGGAACGGCGTCGGGAACCACGGCCTCGTCCGTGACGCCGACCGGGCACACGACCCGCGTGTCCGTGGGCGTCGAGGGCATGGCGTTCACGCCAAACCGCATCGAGGTGCCGGTCGGCGACCGCCTCATCATCGACTTCACGAACTCGGGGGACCAGCGCCACGACCTCGTGTTCGAGACGGGCGTGTCCTCCGGATCGCTCGCCACGGGCGAGACGAAGGAGCTTGACCTCGGCGTCATCTCCGGGGACGTCGAGGGATGGTGCTCCCTGCCGGGTCACCGCGAGATGGGCATGACCCTGCACGTGCAGGCCACGGGCGCATCCTCGTCATCCTCGTCCTCCTCGGGCACCTCGGAATCGGGCAACCACGCGGGCCACGACCACGGCCAGGACGCCGCCGCGGGACCCGTCACCCCGACCGAGCTGACGGACTACGCGGCGACCATCGACGCGCGCGACCCGGTGCTCCCGCCGGCCACGAACGAGACCGAGCGCCACTACACCTTCACGGTCACCGAGCAGACCGTCAACGTCACGAGCTCGCTAACCCGCCAGACGTGGACCTTCAACGGGGACGCTCCCGGCCCGATCCTACGCGGACACATCGGCGACACCTTCCACATCACGCTCGTGAACAACGGGACGATGAGCCACTCGCTGGACTTCCACGCGGGCCTCGTCGCCCCCGACAACGTCATGCACTCGATCGAGCCCGGGCAGAGCCTCGAGTACACATTCGTCGCGAAGAACGCTGGCATCTGGCTCTACCACTGCTCGACCGCTCCCATGTCGATGCACATCGCGAACGGCATGTTCGGGGCCGTCGTCATCGACCCGACCGACCTCGATAAGGTCGACCGCGAGTACGTCATGGTCGCCTCCGAGCTCTACCTGGGCGCGGACGGACAGAGCGCGGACGTCTCCCTCCTGTCGGCCCTGGCGCCCAACGCGATGGCCTTCAACGGCGTGCCCTTCCAGTACAAGGCGCACCCGATCCAGATCAAGACCAACGAGCGCGTGCGCGTGTGGGTCATGGACGCGGGCCCGAACCTGGCGACAACCTTCCACGTCGTGGGCACTCAGTTTGACACCGTGTGGCGCGAGGGTGCCTACGTCATCCGAGGTGGAGGAAGCGGCGGCGGCTGGGGGCAGGTCCTGGCCCTGGGCGCCGCCGAGGGCGGCTTCGTCGAGTTCACGCCGCTCGAGGCGGGCCACTACTCCTTCGTCAACCACGCGCTCTCCCTGGCTGAGAAGGGCCAGCTCGGAGTCTTTGAGGTGACCGACTGAGCGTGCCCCCGTTCCCCGGCCACGGCCTCGTCCACATTCGACGAGGCCGTGGCTTTTTCTCAGCCTCTCCTCCCCTCGTGGAGGGCCCGAATGGTTACGTACGCCCCATTCCGCTTGGCTTTCGTGACATTGCCCCGACGATAGAATGGATGGATGCTCGGCACCTATCTTGACATTCTGCGTTACCGTCAGTCCTGGAAATTCTCCGCGGCTGGCCTTGTTCTGCGCTTGCCGATGTCCATGGTGGGACTGTCGACGATCCTGATGGTGCGCGCCGAGTACGGCAACTACACGCTGGCCGGCGCCGTTGCCGCGGTCAACATCATCGTCATGGCGCTCTGCGCGCCCATCCTCGCGCGCCGCGTCGACCGCCACGGGCAGCTGCTCGTCATGGGCCCAGCCTGGACTATTTCAGTCCTGTCAATGTCTGCTCTGGTCGCGGCCGTCATCATGCACGCCCCCGAGTGGCTGCTCTTTATTCCGGCCGCCCTGGCGGGTGCCACGTGGGGAGCGCCCGGCGCGCTCGTACGCTCGCGCTGGTCCACGATCCTGCACAAGCCGGGCCAGCTGCCGACCGCCTACGCCCTCGAGTCCGCGGTCGACGAGTTCGTGTACATCGTGGGCCCCGTGCTCTCCACGGTCCTGGGTACCGCCCTGCATCCGGCCACCGGCCTCATCATTTCGATCGCCAGCCTGGCGGTGGGTGGCGCCCTCTTCCTGTCGCGCCGCGACTCCGAGCCCGCGATCATTCCTTACGATCCAGGCGCCCCGCGCGAGTCCGTTATCCGCAAGCCCGTCGTCCTCGTCATGGCCGCGACCTACATCGGTATGGGCACGACGTTTGGCGCGATGGAAGTGTCAATGGTCAGCTTCACCGAGGAGCTGGGTGCCCCCGCGCTCGGCGGCATCCTCCTCGCTCTGTTCTCCATCGGCTCGCTGACGGCCGCCCTCGTGTACGGCGCGCGCACGTGGAGGCGCCCCACCTGGCAGCTCTTCGTGATCGGTGTGATCGCGATGGCGATCGGCATGAGCCTGTTCCCCGTGGCCTTCAACGTCTGGACGATGGCCGTCGTCATCCTCGTCACGGGGCTGACCTGCGCCCCCACGATGACGAATGTCAACGTCATCATCCAGAAGTCCGTCTCCCCCCGCGAAGCTCACCGAGGGCCTGACCTGGATGTCGACCTCGATCAACCTGGGTACCTCGCTGGGCACGGCGATCGCCGGCCCCGCGATCGACGCGTTCGGCGCGCGCGGCGGCCTGTTCACCATGTCCGGGGCGGGGTGGGCGATGGTCCTCCTCATGCTCATCGGCTTGCCCGCGCTGCGTAAGAGCACTACCGCCACCCCAAATCCCACGCTGCCCCTCGACTGAGGACGGATTCCCCTTCGATTCTTGCGCCCATAGAAGCGCGAGGCCCTATGATTGCCCTCATGCGCCTCCGACCGCCTCTCATTGACGACGAATCTCCTTCGCTCGCGCTCGCCCTCACGGCCGGCGTGGGTGAATTCGCCTCGTCTCTGCTGGTCGCAGCGATGTCGCAGGGCTGGTACTACCCGGGCGTGGTCGGTTTCGGCGGCATCGGCTCTGAGCGCAGCGCCCGCATCCTCGGCCGCGTCCTCATGGCGCGCGGCGACGAGGGCCGCTCCTGGCTGCAAACCCGGCGCGGATGGCGTCAGTTCTTCAACGCGCAGGTCCCCCGCCAGCCCGTGCTCGTCACGGTCGGCAACGCGCGCCGACTCGCCTTCGCAGACCGCGGCGGATTCGTCGACATGACGGTTCTGGGCCACGGCCTCGAACCCGGCTGGCACGACGCGACTATTCAGGTCCTGCACGCGGGCGACGTACGCGCGCTCGGCCTGTCCGAGGACACCGCCGCCAAGCTCGCAACCACCCTGCGCACGGCGACCCCGCTGCCCGCCCCGGCCTCGGCGATGTACGAGCGCCCCCGCAAGGGCCGTATCCGCGCCGGCCGACCCGCTTGCGTGCGCGTGCGCATCGTGTCGGATCGCGAGCATTTTCGGCGTGGTCTCCGACATCGACGACACCGTCATGGTGTCCATGCTGCCGCGTCTGGTCACGGCCGCCAGACATGCCTTCCTGGACCGCGTGTCGTCGCGCGAGGCCGTCCCCGGCATGGCGCAGCTGCTGACGACACTCACGACGTCGTCGGCCTCGTCGGAGGGCGTGCCCGAGGGCACCCACTCCCCCATCATGTACCTGTCCACCGGCGCGTGGAACGTCGTACCGACGGTGCGCTCCTTCCTGGAGCGCTCCGGCTACCCGGCCGGCGGCTTCCTCATGACGGACTTCGGCCCCTCGAATACGGGATGGTTCCGCTCGGGGCCGGAGCACAAGCGCCGCGAGCTGCGCCGCCTGGCCCGCATGTTCCCGCACATACGCTGGCTCCTCGTCGGCGACGACGGACAGCACGACCCGGAAATCTACGCGGAGTTCGCCCGCGAGTTCCCGCAGTGCGTCGCGGGCATCGCGATCCGTTCCCTGTCCGAAATCGAACAGTTTATGGCGCACGGCAGCTTCGAGGCCATGGTGCCCGACGCCCTGTGGACCGTCCCCGAGTCCATCCCCGTCTGGTACGGATCGGACGGCGAAGCACTCCTGGAGAACATTCGAGGCCGCGGCACGGCCGGGCCGCTGACCGGCCGCTGATCGCGGCGTCCCCATCGCCCGCAGCCCTGCGCTCAACGGGTGCCGCAGAGAAGCGAAAAGGCCGCCCACTCGGGGCGGCCTTTTCTTCTGTCTCAGTCCTGTTTCGTGCCCGACATCGGGCGGCACTTCGCGGGCTGCTCGATCGAGTCGTTGGACTCGAGGACTCGCTGCACGTCCTCGGCGCTCATCGCGTCATCGTAGAAGGTGCCGAGTTCGACCTTGACGGTGGCGTCCTCCGCGTCGCTCAGGCGCACGTGGGAACCGGGGAAGAATCGGGCCACCGAATAGGCGGCGTCCACCGAGTTCACGCCTGCCGTGATGCGCACCCTACCGGTGTACTCCACGTCCGAGTTGGCGGGCTCCTCGGTGTGGAAACCGGCGGTCTGGAGCATGTCCGTGGCCTTGGAGGCCAGGCCCTGGTGCTGGGTCGTGTTGATGACCGTGACGGTGACCTGCGAGGGCGCGACGGGCTTCGCGTCCACCGTCGGACACGGGATGTCGCCGGTCTCGGCGTACTTGACCTTCACGGAGAAGTCGTTGCCGAAGGGGACGGGAACGATTCCGGTGAACACGAGGGCGGCCGCCACCGCGGCCACTATCATCGCGATGCCGATGACAGCGAACGTCATGTTCTGGCGCTGCTGACGCTCGCGCAGGAAACGCTGACGCGGAGTGAGGGCAGGCGGGGCGCGTTCGGAGTACTCACAGTGTCAACCCTAGCTAATACGGGTGGCCCGAGGCCAGACAACGCCCCGTCAGGCACATTACATCTCGCCCCGCACCTCCCCTCAGCGCTACAGTAAGGTCACCCTGAGTAACGGGGAGATTCCGCGCGCTACCACCCCTCGACAGGCACACATGCGCGCAGGGCACCCCGGCCTCGTTCACCCCCACCGAAAAGAGGACCGCGATGAGCTTCCTGGATTCCGACCTGCTCGCCCGCATCCACGAGCGCGCCGCCGACGCGGACGCCACCAACACATACCCCGTCAAGGATCTGGAGGAGCTGCGCGAGGCCGGATACCTGTCGGCCTTCGTTCCCACCGAGTTCGGTGGCGCGGGTCTGAGCCTGACCGAGATCGCCGCCGAGCAGACGGCGCTGGCCAAGGCGGCTCCCGGCACGGCGCTGGGCATCAACATGCACCAGATCATCGTCGGGCTCGGCCGCTACCTGGTCGCCCACGGCAACGCGCGCGGCGAGCAGATCCTGCGCGACGCCGTCGCCGGCGAGGTCTTAGGCTTCGGCATCTCCGAGCCGGGCAACGACCTCGTACTCTTCGGCTCGACGACGCGCGCGACCGCGACGGCAGACGGCGATACTCCTTCGAGGGAACCAAGATCTTCACCTCCCTGTCCCCCGTGTGGACGCGCCTGCTGATCTTCGGGCGCGCGGAGACCGAGGAGGGCCCCAAGTCCGTGTTCGGCATCGTCCACCGCGACGATGAAGGCTACTCGATCAAGGACGATTGGAACACGCTGGGCATGCGCGCCACCCAGTCCATGACGACACTGCTCGAGGGCGTCACCGTGCCCGAGGAGCGCATCCTCACGATCACGGACCCGGGACCGAGCGCCGACCCGGTCATCTTCGGCATCTTCTCCCACTTCGAGATCCTGCTCGCCGCCACCTACCAGGGCGTCGGCGAGCGCGTGGTCGAGGTGGCCGCCGAGCACGTGACGAAACGCCGCTCGGTCAAGAACCAGACGACCTACTCCAACGACCCCGACATCCGCTGGCGCATCGCCGAGGCCGCCCTCATCATGAACGCCGTCGGCCCGCAGATCCGCGAGCTTGCCCGCGATATCGACGAGGGCGCGGACCGCGGTCGCTCCTGGATGCCGCAGCTGTCCGCCGCGAAGAACGCGGCCGCCGAGGCCACGCTGCGCGCCGTCGAGCAGGCCATGCGCGCGTGCGGCGGCAGCGCCTACTACAACACGCACGAGCTCTCGCGCCTGTACCGCGACGCGCTCGCCGGCCTGTTCCAGCCCTCCGATCAGGAGTCCCTGCACGCCGCGTGGGCGAACCTGATCCTGGGGCCCATCGAGAAGGCTCAGTAAGCTTGCGCAGAGACAGGGGCGGGCCCGAGGAAATCCTCGGGCCCGCCCCTGTTATGCTATGCGCGTGATTTCAGTCGTTCCAGCTGAACGTCTGGGGGCTGATCTCGCCGGTCGTGCCGGTCATCCAACCGCCGCGTGCCAGCGCGAAGGACTGGCCGGTCTTCGTGTTCCAGCAGCTGATGCCATCCTGCGTGGAGTGGCAGGCGAAGTCGCTCTTGGTCGCTGCGGCACCGTACGCGAGGGCGTTGCCGCCACCCGGCACCGCACTCTCGCAGGACTGGCCCGCCTTGTCCTTCGTGGCGCTCAGGACGCCGACCTGACTGCCGGAGCAGGAGGCGTACCCATCTTCGGCCCAGTCGGATTCTTGATGCCGCAGCTGACGCCGTCAGCGGTGAAGGAGCACGTGATGTTGCCGGACGGGGACGAGAAGGAGTCCACGGTGATCGCATCGGCGGGTGCCGGGTACTTGACGGGCTCCTCCGTGGTCGCGCTCGGGGAGGGCGTCGCTTGAGCCGGCGCCGAGGAGGACGTCGAGGGGGTCGTGTTCGAGTTCGTGGCCGGGCCCTCGTAACCGCGCTTGAAGACGTAGATGACGAAGCCGAGGAGGATGACCGCGATCAGACCCAGGATGCCCAGGACGAGGCCCATCATCGGGAAGCCACGACGTTCCTTCTCTTCCTTCGGGGCGACTTGCTGCGAGGCAGTGGGCTGAACCTGGTAGGAGGCGCCGGCGCCCCGGTAGGCCTGCGGCGTGGGCTGGGGGCTCGCGGGGGTGTCCGACGCGCTGGGGTAGGACGAGCCGGAGGATGCGCTCGGGTAGACGGCGGTCGCCTCGGGATCCTGCGTCCCCTTGCTACCCATGATGGAGTGGCGCTGCACCTGGGCGACGACCTGCGAGTAGGAGTTCACGCCACCCTGGCCGAGCACGTACATGCCTGACTCGGAGGTGCGGATCGACGAGCCGGCGACCGCGCCGGACACATCTCCATGCATGACGAGGTAGCCGTTGGAGTCGATGTAGCCGTCGTAGTCGTCGCGGGCCTCGAGGGCCGCGTTGACCTGCGGGTCGTTGAACTGATGCAACCAATCGAGCAGCCCGCGATAGGCGTGCGGATGCGCGGCCACGACCGGGCGCAGCTCGGGGTATCGGTACGCCAGCTGGCGCAGCGCTTCAGCGTCGGTCGACGGGTCCTGGGCAGCCGCCGCAGGGTCGTCGAAATGCAGCTCTTCAGCCATCGAAACTCCAGACTTCACGGTCACGAGGTTGTTACACAGTACCGCGATCAGGGGTCACAAGTGAAACCTTCCCCATGTTTTTCCCAACATGCGGCGCTGTCACTTGACAAAAGCTCTACGAGTCCCCACGGAAGATAAACCTGTCAAAGTCCAGCGTTTCAATGTCCCGCGCGAGGGAGCGAACCTGGTCGTCCCACCCCGGCCTCGTCGCCGCAAAGCCGTCGGGGGTACCCAGGTCGCGGGCCTGCTGGAGGGCGAAGGTCCTCGCCCCCATCTCGCGTGCCCGCGCCGCGACCTCGAAGCCGTCACCGGGCCCGTCCGGGTAGACGGTCAGGCGCACCTCGTGATCCACCTCGGGGTGGGCCAGGACGATGCCCAGCGACTCCCACGCCCGATCGCCCGCACCGCTGCGCCCGGCCACGGCCTCGTAGTTGCTGGGGGTCGCCTTCACGTCGATGCCCACCCAGTCGACGAGGCCGGCGCCCAGCAGCTCCGCCAGGCGCCGCGGGTAGGGGCCCGCGGTGTGCAGGCCGACGCCGAAGCCGAGCTCGCGCACGCGCGCCATCGCCGCCCCGAGCGCGATCTGGCGGGTCGCCTCGCCGCCGGAGAACACGACGCCGTCGAGGAGGCCACGCCTGCGCGCCAGCAGATCTTCGAGCGCACCCCACGCGACCACGCCCGGGATGCGAGGATCGATGATCGCGCTGTTATGGCAGTACGGGCACGCCCACGGGCACCCCTGCAGGAACAGGGACGCCGCGAACTTCCCCGGCCAGTCCACGGTCGACATCGGAACGAGGCCCGCGATCTGTAGGTCGTCCGGCGTCCACTCGCGCGCATCCCGCCCCTGGGCGAGGCCAGGGACGCCCAGGCTCAGCGTGCCCTCCCGGGTCGCCCCGGCCTCGCCATACAGGGGACGGGCGCTCACGTCAGCGGCTCCCCGCGGGAGGGAAGGCGCTGACGAGCTCACCGTGCGCATCCGCGGCGCTCTCGGCGAACATCTGACGCTCGTGGTACTCGCCCTTCTTGCCGATGTTGAAGGACTGGACCGGGCGGAAGTAGCCCATGACGCGCGTCCACACCTCGCAGGCCTGCGGCTCCGCGTGGGGGTGGGCGGCCGCGCACTTGTCGCAGGTGAAGTGCTCGCCGGCCAGGTAGCCGTGGACCGGGCAGATCGAGAAAGTCGGCGTGATCGTGATGTAGGGGACCTTGAAGGCCGTCAGCGAGCGGCGCACCATCTCCTTGCAGGCCTCGCCCGACGAGACGCGCTCACCCATGTACAGGTGCAGGACCGTGCCGCCCGTGTACTTGCCCTGCAGGACCTCCTGATCCTCGAGGGCCTGGAACGGGTCGTCCGTGTAGCCCACGGGAAGCTGCGAGGAGTTCGTGTAGTAGGGCTCTTCCGGCGTGCCCGCCTGGATGATGTCTGCGAAACGCTTGCGGTCCTCCTTCGCGAAGCGGTAGGTCGTGCCCTCCGCGGGGGGGTGGCCTCCAGGTTGTACATGTGGCCGGTGGCCTCCTGGAGCTGAACCATGCGCTCGCGCACACGATCCAGGACGCGCACGCACATGTCGAAGCCGCGCGGATCCGTCAGGTCGTAGGCGTCGTCGCTGAAGTTGCGCACCATCTCGTTCATGCCGTTGACGCCGATCGTCGAGAAGTGATTATCAAGCGTACCCAGGTAGCGGCGCGAGTACGGGAAGAGGCCGTGGTCCATGTGGTACTGGATGGTCTCGCGCTTGATCTCGAGGGACTTCGAGGCCAGGTCGATGAGCTCGTCCATGCGCGCAACGAGGCCCTCCTCGTCGCCCTTGTAGAGGTAGCCGAGGCGCGCCATGTTGAGCGTGACCACGCCGATCGAGCCGGTCAGCTCCGCCGACCCGAAGAGGCCGTTGCCGCGCTTGAGGAGCTCGCGCAGGTCCAGCTGGAGGCGGCAGCACATCGAGCGGATCATGTGCGGGTCCAGGTCGGAGTTAATGAAGTTCTGGAAGTAGGGCAGGCCGTACTTTGCGGTCATGTCGAAGAGGGCGTCGACGTTTTCGCCCTCCCAGTCGAAGTCGGGCGTGATGTTGTAGGTCGGGATCGGGAACGTGAAGACGCGCCCGTCCGCGTCGCCACCCGTCATGACCTCGATGAACGCGCGGTTGATGAGGTTCATTTCCCGCTGCAGGTCACCGTAGGTGAAGTCGACGACCTCGTCGCCGATGAGGGGGTGCTCGTCCGCGAGGTCGTCCGGGCACGTCCAGTCGAAGGTCAGGTTCGTGAACGGGCACTGGCTGCCCCAGCGCGAGGGCACGTTCAGGTTGTAGATGAGTTCCTGCATGCACTGCACGACGTCCTCGTACTCCATGTTGTCCAGGCGCACGAAAGGTGCCATGTAGGTGTCAAAAAGGAGGAGAACGCCTGGGCGCCCGCCCACTCGTTTTGTAGGGTGCCGAGGAAGTTGACGATCTGGCCGCACGCCGAGGAGAAGTGCTTGGGCGGGGCCGAGGCGATCGCACCGCCCACGCCATTAAATCCCTCCTGGATGAGGCGCTTGAGCGACCAGCCCGCGCAGTATCCGGCGAACATGTCAAGGTCGTGGATGTGGTAGTCGCCCTCGCGGTGCGGCGCGCCGATCTCGGGGGTGTAGACGTGTTCGAGCCAGTAGTTGGCGACGATCTTGCCCGCCGAGTTCAGGATGAGGCCGCCGAGCGAATACCCCTGGTTCGCGTTGGCGTTCACCCGCCAATCGGAGCGGTCGAGGTACTCCTGCACGGTTGCGATGGCGTCGACGTCGTAGCGCGGTGAACTGGTCATGTTCCTTGTCCTGTCTTGATTCCGTTGTGTGTTGCGGGCTGCTAATGCTGGGTGGTGGGAGGTATGTGTGGTGTCGTGGGACTGTGTGTTTGTGTGGCGGTGGGCGCCCCTGGCCCTGCGCTTCGGTGGGCGGCGGGCCAGTACTGCTGGTTGGTCGCGTGATCGACACGTCGCGGATACTCCACCCTCGTGGGGCGAGGCCGTGGCAATGTGGGTGGAGGTGGTTTCCCCCGCCCGGCGTGAGGCTCCCCTAGATCTAGGGAGACGCGACCATCAATCACTAGATGTAGCGCTTGATGCGAACGGTGACCACAATATCTAGTGTCATACGTGCGTCAGAAGCGCGACGCGCACGGAGTGTAGTTCCGCTCGTCACGCGCGCCCTTTTTCGACATCCATCGAGGACCAACGTCCCATTGCGGGCCGAGCGCGACTACCCGCTACAACGACGTGCGACAGCCCGACCCCAGTCCCGGCGGCCATCCCCGCAGCTGGCACGATTAACCCTTCAATGCGCAGCTAAACCCTAGAGGTGGCAGCATGGGCAGCCCGCCCACACTGCCACTCATCGGGTTAACGTGCGCCTCAAAGGGCCAAGACAGCCACCCGTCGACTTACGACTCCATGTCTCGCGGCACAGCCACACACCGCCGACGACACAACGAGGCCACGACCGTAGAACCCGGCCACGGCCTCGTCGAGATAGTCGGACGAATCAGATGAGGAAGGGAAGCTTCTTGACGAGCCCCAGGCCCTTCCACCACGCGCCCAGGCCGAGCGTGTCGCCCGCGCTAGTCAGCGGAATCAGGATGAGAACGAGCGCGTAGACCAGGTGCTCGTTGACGACTGGATTGAGGGAACCCCACACCCACGGGGCGACCGCCGCGTACATGAAGCCCAGCATGACGACGCCCGCGAGCGCCGCGAGGCGAGTGCCAATGCCCAGCAGGAGCGCCAGGCCGATACCCAGAAGGCCAAGCATGAACAGCCAATCCATGGCGGGCACGGCCAGCGACTCGAAGAAAGATGCCAGGGGCTTGCCGGTCGTCGCGCCCGTCAGGTAGCTCTGCGCGGGCGTGCCGCCGTTAATCCACGCGCGCGACGGGCCCGTCGAATAGTGCAGGCCGAAGGTCTTGTCCAGGAACGACCACAGGAAGATGAAGCCGACCGCGATGCGCAGCAGGGCCAGGACGAAACGCGCGGGCTTGGAGGTGACGACGGCTGACGCGGGACGAGGCATGTCGGTCCTTTCGGGACGGATCTGCGGTTGGGGTGGGCGGCGGCTGACTGCGGGACACTGCCCCGCAGGTGAATGCCCGACGAGTCAACGGCATGACGCCCATGATTCATTATCCACTGCTCGCACCCCACAATGCCAGGGGCATGTCACCGAGTGAGGCCGCCTGGAGGTCGCGAGGCCGACGGTCCGCGACAAAACTCGCCCAGTAAGCCCAAAAACGCCAAAGTTGGGGTGTTGTCAGCGTGCTGGGCGAACTTTTTTTGCGCCGGCACGATGACGACAGCGCTGCGGGGCAAACTAGTTCGCCCACAGGGCGCATCGACATGGCGGCTTTGAAACCAATGACACCTCTGCAGCCACTGACGCGGGCCAGCATGAAACCACCATCACCACTGCTCACCCCTAAACAGCGACCGTTGAAACCCACAACACCTCTGCAACCGAAAAACACACGAAAAACACCCATTTCGCACCCGCAAAGGTGCCACCGGTTTCAACTAGCGCACCTCACCGGCCCACAAAGGCGATGCCGGTTTCAGTTGAGGCTCGGCATGCGCGAGCAAAGGTGCCAGCGGTTTCACCCCACAACGAAAACCGGGCCGCAAAGGTGCCACCGGTTTCAGCCCGGTAACGCGTTGCACCGAATAGGCAAGCAATGCACCCGTCAGTAGTGCAATACCCCTGAACAAGCACGATCAGGGAGATACGCCCCCATTATTCCGCACGCAATTCGATTGGGTGAAGTTTCAATAAACTCTGAAAACGTTGCAATTCCAACGATCTAACTTCAGGATTTGAAACAGCCGCGGGGGAATTGCATGCGAAATTGAGGGCGGGCTCAGCAATGCAGCAAGCGAGGGCGGGACGCGCGTGCAGCAGGAATTACTCGCCCGCGAGGCGGTCGACCTCGTGCATGATGAGGCCGCACACACGGCGCCCACCCACGCGACGGCTGCGACGCCGAGGACGCGCGAGCGCCAGGGCCGGATCTGCAGGAAGTCTTCGAAACCGTATCCGGATCCGGGGGACGCGGCCGACATGCTGAAGCCCCACATGGCGGCGCCGGTGCCCAGCAGCGCGATGACGATGAGTCCGAGGCTGATCCACACCATGACGCGTTGGACTTGCGCGCCGTGCCGGGGGCGCCGCTCGATGGGCGACAGGGCGAGCGCCCACGCGCCAGCGATCAGGGCGGCGGTGACAACGTCGGAGGGGCGGTGCCAGCCTTCCATCATGACGGACACGCCCATGAGGGATGTCCACGCCCACCCGATCCACGCGGACGGGCTGCGGAACCACTGCGGGGCGACGACGATGAGGGCCAGTGACAGGGTGACGGCGACGGTCGTGTGCCCGGAGGGAAGGGAGTTGCCGGCACCGGTCGTGACGCCCAGGTTGGGGCGGGTGAGGATGTAGTCCTTGAGGATTTGCGTCGTGATGTTGGCGCCGATGACTGCGCCGAGGGCGCGCCCGGCGAGCGTGGGCCGCCGTCGCGCGGCGGCGACGAGGGCGACGACAATGCCGGCTGCGACCATGACGGGCACGGAGACGATGCCGGTGATGAGCATGGAGAAGGCCTCGTAGCGGCTCGCCGAGCGCATGGTGCCCTCCATGAGGATCGTGTCGAGGACCTGCCCGGGTGCGGTCGAGAGCGCCACGTGGCTGATGAGCATCGTCAGCGCTAGGCAGGTGGCGACTCCGCCGAGGCGTCGGGCGAGCTTGCGCCGGTACCAGGAGTCGGAGGTGAGGCGACGAGGCTGGGGCCCGCCCGCCGGTGCCTCGCCGTTGGCCCCGGGGTCCGGGGGTGCGCCCTCGGGTGGGCCGCTGGGTGGCGGGGGCGCTGTCCGCTCGGGAGGAGCGGCCGGCTGCGTCGGTGGATGCCGACGAACGGTTGCGAGGGCGCACGGGGCGCGAGCCTTTGGTGTAGGACTCGTCGACGGTCGGGTCGGAGGGCAGGGCGGCGTTGGGGTCGTCCATAGTGTCCTCCGTTCGTGTCGATGCCGCATTCCGTATCCACTGTAGTGGAGCGGGGCGCGGGCGCGCGTATTGGTCCCGCTTTCTCGCACATCGAAGGCAAGCACACAGCGGGTGGGTGTCCCGCGCACCTGCCCTGACCTCGTCCGAGAGAGACGGGAGGCCCCGTGTCAAGACTTGTCGGACAAGGTGGGCGCGCGCGGGACAGAGGCCTCGGTTACAGTGGGGGTGTCCGATTCTGTACGTCTCACGCGGGAGTTGTCAGTGGCTGCATCTTCACCTGTCAGCACCGATCGTATTCAGGGATTTATTGCGTTCCCGGGACGTGCGTTTCGGTGACTACAACGAGGGCGAGCTGGCGTATTTGACGCCGAACGCCGCTTTTTCTGGAATGCGACGAACCCTCAGATCCTACAGTTGCGTGCTCAGTGGCGCGGGATTGCGCGCACGCCCGAGCAGTTCGGTGAGCTCGCTCGTGAGGTCGCGGCTTGCAATTCGACGCGCACGGGCCCGAAGGCGTACCTGGCTCCCCTCGAGGATGGCACGCAGTACGGCCTGATCGCGGAGTGCAACGTCGTGGTCATGTCGGGGCTCACGCAGGCTCAGTTGGATAATTTCTTTGAGACGTCCATGTCGATGATCATGGGTTTCTTCGCGGATCTTGAGGTGACGTTGCCCGGGTTCGTGGATTGGGATTCCCAGGGTCGGGAGGTGTCGCTGTGAACGTTCCGTACGTGGTGCCCGAGGATGAGGTGACCCCCTACCCCGCCGATTTTGAGCGGGTCGTGGACGCCGTGCGCGAGATGGGCTACGCGCTGGACGTGATCGAGAAGGGTCACGCGGCGGGCGCAATTTTTGACGAGATTCCGTTCCTGGTGTCTTTCGATACGGCGGGGCGTTTCCTGTCGATCCGCGCGCTGTGGGAGTCTGATCTGCCGGCGGAGAGCGCGGAGCCCGCGCTGTTTGCGACCGCCGACAATTGGAATCGCGAGAAGTATTTCCCGACGGTGTACACGTCGACCTCACCGCAGGGAACGCTGGGCGTGTACGCGGATTTCGTCGTCGACACGGAGGCCGGCCTGTCGGACCTGCAGCTGCGTGACGCTATTTCGTCGGGCATTTCGACGGGTATCGCGGCGATCCAGTACGTGAAGGAGTCCGCCTCCGAGGCGCTTGGGCTCGGTGAATCCGGGCGCGGATGAGCGCTGACCTGCCATCTTCTTCGCAGGCGTCTTCGTCGCACGAGGCCGGGGCCTCCTTGCCCGATCAGGCACAGCAGGGCACATCCTCTCCTTCTCCCGCGCACCTGCTCGATGTGTTGGAGCGCCTGAGCGCCGGGGATGATCGGATGCTCGGCCACGTCACGCTGCCGGGACGATCGGGGCGGATCGCAGACTGGCCGCAGTGGGTGTCGCCGGCGGTCGTGGGCGCGTGGACGCGTCGGGGCGTGGAGCGCCCGTGGATTCATCAGCGCGAGGCCTTGGATGCGATCCGTCAGGGCCACGACGTTGTGCTCGCAACGGGCACGGGGTCGGGTAAGTCGCTGGCCGCGTGGACGCCGATCCTCTCCGATCTGGTGGAGGCCGAGGATTCGTCGCGCATTTCCGCGATTCACCGCCGACCGACGGCCCTGTACCTGGCTCCGACGAAGGCTCTGGCGGCGGACCAGCTGGCCTCGCTCATGTCGCTGCTCGGCCAGGACAGCAAACCGGACGCCGCGCAGGGGAGCGCGGACCCGGAGGGGAGCCCCGGCCTCGTCGATGAGCGTCTGCGCCGCGTGCGCGCGACGACCGTGGACGGGGACACACCGCGCGAGGCGAAGGAGTGGGCGCGCGCGGGGGCTGACCTGATCCTGTCGAACCCCGATTTCCTGCACTACGTGATGCTGCCGTCGCACCAGCGATGGTCGCGTTTCCTGGCGTCGCTGCGCCTCATCGTCATCGACGAGGCCCACCACTGGCGCGGCGTGACCGGCTCGCACATCGCGCTGGTCGTGCGCCGCCTGCTGCGCGTCGCCCACCACCTGGGGGCGGATCCGCGGGTTGTCATGCTGAGCGCGACCGTGCGCGACGCGGGCGCGGTGGGCCGCGCGCTCACGGGGCGCGACGCGGTCGCCATCACCGAGGACGGTTCGCCGGCGGGCGCCCACGAGCTGGTCCTGTGGCAGGCGCGATCATGGCCGACGAGTCCGAGGTCGACATCTCTTCCTTCCTGGAGGCCCTCGACGCGCCGCCGGGCGCGGCCACCCTCAAGGTCCCGATCGTGCGGCGCAGCGCCGGGGTCGAGGCCGCCAACCTGGCCGCCGCCTTCGTCGAGGAGGGGGCGCGCCTCCTCGCCTTCGTGCGCTCGCGCGCGGGGGCCGAGGCCGTGGCCGCTCAGGTGCGTGACCGCCTCTCGGCGCGCGGTTCCGCGAACGCGGGACGGGTTGGCGCATATCGCGGCGGCTACCTGCCCGAGGAGCGCCGGGCGCTCGAGGAGGCGATCCGCACGGGAGGAGTGCGGGCGCTCGCCACGACGTCGGCGCTGGAGATGGGACTGGACATCTCGGGGCTGGACGCGACGATCACGGTCGGCTGGCCGGGCACGCGCGCCTCCCTGCGCCAGCAGATCGGCCGCGCGGGTCGCGCGGGCGCGCCGGGCACGTCCGTGCTCATCGCCTCCGACAACCCGCTGGACGCGTACCTGGTGCGCCACCCGGAGCACATCCTCGGCGAGGTCGAGGCCTCCGTCATCGACCCCTCCAACCCGTGGGTGCTGGCCCCGCACGTCGCCGCCGCGGCCGCCGAAATACCGATCATGCCGTCCGATATCACCTACTTTGGCCCCGAACTGCGAGGCGTCACCGACCGCCTCGTTGCCGACGGGTACCTCAAGCGCAGGCCCGCCGGATACTTCTGGGACGCCACCCGCCCCGAGCGCCCCAGCGACCTCACCGACCTGCGCGGCGCCGCCGGCGACGTCCAGATCGTCGACGCGGCCATCGGCACCGTCGTTGGCACGATCGACCAGGCCTCCGCCGACGCCCACGTCTTCCCCGGCGCCATCTACATCCACCAGGGGCGCACCTTCCACGTCCTGAGCCTCAGCTCCCTCACCACGCCCACCGCACCCTCCGCCCAGGGATGGCCGCGCACTCTCCTGCCCGAGGCGTCGGGCGGCACCCAGGGAAGCGAGCACCTCGGGGGTGGGGAGCGCGAGGGGGCCCAGGCCTCGTCGATCATCATCCCGCCCGCGCGGACGGACGACGCGCGCGTCGCCCTGGTCGAGGAGGTGCGCACTCCCCTGCGCACGCGCTCGGCGACCCACACGAGCGTCGAGGTGTGCGCCATCGAGGACACGTACGTGTGCGGCGACGGCACGGTCACCTGGCACCACGGGCCGACGAACGTGTCGACGCGGGTCACCGACTACGACCTGCTGCGCCTGCCCGGGCTCGAATTCATCCGCAACATCGAGCTGTTCCTGCCCACCCACACGCTGCCCACAAAGTCCACGTGGTTCACCCTCACGCCGGCGGCGCTGGCCGCCATGGGGATCGAGGCCGACGACCTGGCGGGCACTCTGCACGCCACCGAACACGCGATGATCGGGATCCTGCCCATCGTCGCGACCTGCGACCGCTGGGACCTGGGCGGCCTGTCCACCGAGCTGCACGACGACACGGGCGCGCCCACCGTCTTTATCCACGACGCGTTCCGGGGCGGCGCAGGGCACGTGCTCGCCGGCTTTCACAGCGCCCGGTCGTGGGTGGCCGCCACCCTCGAGGCAGTCTCCTCCTGCGACTGCGAATCCGGGTGCCCGCGCTGCGTCCAGTCGCCCAAGTGCGGCAACGGGAACGAGCCCCTGTCTAAGCAGGGAGCGATCACGCTGCTCACCTACCTCCAGGAGCGCGCGCCGGGGGCGTGAAGCCCGCACCGTAGATACTCGAAGGGGCCGACCATAAGGCCGACCCCTTCGAGTATCCCATCAACACAGTGCAAGTCTTCCGATGCGCTCCCTTTCTTGGCTCACCCTTTGTGGGTGTCGCCCTTGGCTTGATGACTATTAATGTACGGACCCCACCTGTGGGAACCATTGAACGAACCTGGCAATTTCCTGTGAATTTTTCACCGCTCCGGCCCGGCGCGCGCCCGGGCGCTCACATTCGTTGAAATACCAGCGATTCTGACTGGCTGCGTGAGGACCACCAGGCAGTCGAGATCGCGGACCTCGCAGGACTGAACACCCGCGCCATTCGCTGCAGCGACCGCGGAGGCTGCCTCGCACGGCCGCTCCCCCCACGTCCTCCCAGCCAGCCGTGGCCGACTGCTCTGCCCCAGCCAGGGCCGCCAGGTCGGCGACAGCCTGCAGGCGCACCCGCTCGCGGTGGGCGACGCCGACCCCGCCGAGGACCACGGCGAGCGCCGCGGCCACGACAATGAGTCCCACGGAATTGATAGTCCCGGAACCTTCCTCGCCGGAACGTTCACCGGTACACCCATCCGCGACAGGCCCACCTCGAGACACGGCTGGGCGCTCGACTGTCCGCTCACGCATCACGGCAGGTCCCCCTCGTCAATGGTGGTCACCGAGCATCGGGCGACGCCCCCGACCCAGCCGACCGCCCCGTGGTAGGGGGCGGTGCCGGTGACGCTCACCCACCCGCCGGAGCGCGCGACCGCGTAGGATCCGGGCGGGTAGGCGGCCGAGGCCACTCCCTGCGGGTCGGCCTGTCCGATGGAGGCGGCCCGCGCGCCCTCGCGCACCGCCTGACACAGGGATGCACCGGTCATCCCGGCCTGTGCGGCAGCGACGATGACGCCGACGACGAGGGTGACGGCGACGAAACCGATGGCGTGTTCGACGGTGACGTATCCTCGATCGTCGCTGTTCATCGGGTGTTGAGCGCCTCCTGGATGATGGATTCGAGGGCGGCGCGCACGCTGTCCGATTTGAGGATCACGATGAGCAGGCCAGCGAATCCGGCGGCGGCGATGGTGCCGATCGCGTACTCGACGGTGGTCGCGCCCTCCTCGGGGTCTCGCCCCTCGGTGGGCTCGACCGTGGTACGGGGTCGCAGGGCCCGAGCGCCCTCCTGCACGGCCGCCATCGCGATGAGCTGGGCGCGCGTGGCTGCGCAGTCGATTCTGTCGATGATCGTCATTGATCTGTCCTTTCTTCCTTCGCGCGCGGTCGCGCGCAGGGACAGTGTGCGCGGGGGCCGTCCCATGTTTCCAGGCGGATTCGAACCCCTGTGGATAACCAACGAGGCCCCGCAACCCCTGTGGATAACCCACCTACACGCCGATTCCTCCCACGAGGTGCGCGAGCAGGGGGTGCGATGCCCAGGGCAAGGAATGCGGGCAGGAAGAAGGCGCCGAGCGGACCAACAAGGCGGACGCTCAGCTCCTCGGCCTGCGCCTTCGCGTCGACGAGGCGCGAGCGGCGCTCCCACGCGGCGCTGCGCGCGAGCAGCGTGTCCGGGGCGGTCCCGCTGGTCCACGAGGCCTCGAGCGCGTCGCGCAGGGGCCGACTCCACTCGGGGGTATCCTCCCACGCGTCCGCCCAGGTCGCTCCGAGCCGCAGCGAGGCGGCGGCCCACGACAGCGTCTCGGTAGCGCAGGCGTCGGCCAACGCGTCGAGAGCGCGGGGGATGGCCGCGCCGCAGGCCAGGGCCGAGGCGACGAGGTCGCAGGCAAGCGCGCCGTCCATCCCCTCCTCGACGCGCCGACACCGGGCGAGGATCCGTCGGCACGAGGCCACCCCCGCCGCCCACGCGGCCACACCGACGAAAGCGCACATCCGCCCCGCTGCCCCTCCCGCGTAGAACTGCCAGGGCGAGGCCCCGAGCGCGAGCGCAGACACAACCCCAACGACGGGAAGGGCCGCGAGGACGCGCGCGGACATGAGCGGGCCGGCGGCGGCGACGCGACGAGCCTCCTCGAGCGCCTGCGCGTCGTCGATGGCGCTGCCGATCGCGTCGAGCACGTCGGCGAGCGGAGCGCCGAGGCCGTGGCTGAATCGGCAGGCGAGGGCGACGGATGCTGCGCTGACGCGGGATGCGGCCGCACCCGCTGCTCTTTCTGCTCGACGCAGGGAGCGCCAGCGCGTCGGCGCGCGCGCCCACTCGTCGAGGACGGGAGGGTAGGAATCTTCCACGCCAACGCTCCCTCCCGCGTCGATGCGCGCCAACGCAAGGCCCCAGGCGGCGGCAGTGGGAGCTCCCGCGCGCAGACGGGTTGCGACCTCGGCGACGAGGCGAGAGTTCGCGCGGGGTGGGCGGGCCCTGGGCTCGGCCTCGGTGGCGCGCGGATCGTTCTGTGCCGGGACGTAGCCGACCCCACCGCCCCCGGGCCTCGCGGTCCGGGCTACGCATACGCGTCGGGCGCGCCCATGCGCGCACGAAACGCTTCTCGCGCGCCTGCCGACACACGGCGACACAACACCGTAAACACAGCGTACACGCGCATATAACGAACACGCTGACCGCCACCACCTCACCGAGGCCGAGGCCCTCCACGAACGCATCCCAGCCCGCCCTCATAGCCCGACCCTTCGGGCGAGGCGCGCCCAGGCCTCGTGCATGGTGACGCAGCCATCGTCGGTGGCGCTGAGCGCGAGCGCGCACTCGAGAGGCCCTCGAGCGCGCGTGAGGACCCCGACCTCGGACACCCAGCGACGCCCTTCTGCGCCGCGCCGCATGTGGAGGACGGCGTCGATGGCGCTGGCGGCCTGTGCGGCGACGGCATCCTCCCCCATGCCCGCGAGCGCTCCGAGGGCAGCGAGCCGCGCGGGCACGTCGCGCGCGCCGTTGGCGTGGATCGTCGCCCATCCGCCGTCGTGCCCGGTGTTGAGAGCGGTGAGGACGTCGCGCACTTCGGGACCTCGACACTCGCCGAGGATGAGGCGGTCGGGGCGCATGCGCATGGCCGCGCGCACGAGGTCGGCAAGGGTGATCGCGCCCCGCCCCTCGACGTTGGGGGCGCGCTCGATGAGGTGCACGCAGTGTGGGTGGGCGGGCGCGATTTCGGCGACCTCTTCGATGCAGACGATGCGCTCGCCAGGTGGAACAAGGGAGAGCGCGGCGCTCATGAGCGTCGTTTTCCCGCTTCCGGTCGCCCCGCTGACGAGGACGTTGGCGCGCGAGGCGACAAGGGAGCGCAGGAGAGTCCCCACCGCGCCGGGCAGCGTCCCACAGGCCTCGAGATCGGCGACGCCCAGCCGACAGGTGCCAAGGACGCGCAGGGAGATGAGCGTGCCGGATCCAGACACGGGGGCGAGGACCGCATGGAGGCGCACACCCCCGGGCAGGGTGCCGTCCGCGATGGGGCGCGCATCGTCCAGGCGCACGCCACACGCGCTCGCGAGGCGTATGGCGGCGCGGCGGGCATCGGCCTCATCTCGGACGCCGGCGTCCACGCGCACGAGGCCGCCTCCTCGGTCGGCCCACGCCTGGGTGCCGTTGATGAGAACGTCGGTGACGGTCGGGTCGTCGAGGAGGCGCGCGAGGGGCGGGTCCATGCCCCGTTGCCGGGCGCGCAGGGTCTCCAGCGCGGAGGCGACCGCGACAGCTCCGCAGCCGGGTGGCGCGCACGCGGCGGCCGCCCGGGCCGGGCCCTCACCGCGGGCGAGCAGGCGCAGCGCGTCACGCATGGCGCGCCTCGATCGCGAGCGGCTCGCCAGTTAACGACGCGTCCCCACCTGCGCGCGCAGAGGAAACGGATTCGAGGGCGCGCATGAGGCCACGCAGATTCCGACCGGGGCGAGTGGGGGCGCGCAGGATGGGCCCGGGGGCACACTCGCGCACGCCGGCTCCCCATCGCTCACCAGCGCACACAAGCGTGATCGCGGGGCATGGAGGCGGAAGCGCCGCGCATGTCGCCGACAGCGTGGCGGCTCCCTCCAGGTCCCCGTGGGTGACCAAGACGAGCGCGTCGGCGCGGATCGCGGACACGCACCGTGCGGCCCTCTCGTCCCATCGGCCCACGTCCACGATGAGGGGCGCGTCGAGGGATCGGCACGCCGCGACCACGCGAGGATCATCGGCGGCACCACCGCCTCGGCAGTCCCCGACGAGGGCACGCACTCCCCCAACGACGGGCAGATGATCGCGCAGCGACGGCAAATAGGAGTCCTCGGAGGCGTCCAGATCCGCCCAACGCACGCCGGGAACGCCGTGGTCACCCGCGAGCGCAAAACCGGGCACGGACCCGGACGCGTCGACGACGACCGCGTCTCCCGCCCCCGCTCGGAGGGCACCGCTCTCTGCGCGCCGCCCACCCCACCGGGTGCCCCGACGACGCCTGTGCTCGCGGGCCAGCAGCCGAACGACGCCGGTCACCCCAACTCCTCCGGCGATCCCAGCGACCACCCACACACCGCACCCGATCGGCGCGTGCGGGAGGATGCCTCGGCGATGAGGGACACGAGGAGCGCGGTGTCCCCCGGCAGCCTCACCTGACCGCCCTGCCCGACGCGCACGCAGGGCACTCCCTCGGGCACGAGAGCCGACGCGGAGGCGAGGATCAACGAGGCCTGGCCCGGGTCCGAGCACACGCGCGCCCCCGCGAGCACCGCGGCGTCCCGCGCGCCGTCGAGGTCGGGCGGGGTGAGGCCGACGAGGGCAACGGTTCCTCGATGCGGGGTGACGTGGGTGTTCATAGGACGACGATGCGCCCGCAGCGCACGGCCCGTCTACCCGCGTACGCGCCCCTGTGGACAACGCCAACCCGAGGTGCCACGCTGTGCATAGAGGGATCCGATGGAGGACCCCTGTGGATTTAGCCAACGCTGGAGTAGACGCAATGGTACGCGCGGCCTTTTTCGACCTGGATAAGACGATTCTGGACACGTCCTCGAACGTGGCGCTCTCGGGCCCCTTCATCGAGGCGGGCCTCATGAACCGGCGTACCGCTCTGACCTCCGTCCTGGTTCAACTGCCCTACCTGCTCGCGGGAGCGGACGAGTCGCGCATGGAGCAGATGGCGCAGGCTCTGGGGCGTATGGGGCGCGGCTGGAATGCCGCGTTCCTTGAGGCGACGGTGGAAGACGCGCTCGAGCGCACGATCCAGCCCGTCTGCTACGCTCAGGCGCTCGCGCGCATCGAGGCGCACAAGCGCGCGGGAGACGTCGTCGTCATCGCCTCGGCGTCGGTCGAGCAAGTGGTGCGCCCCATCGCGCAGATGCTGGGGGCTGACGAGGTCCTCGCCTCGCGCGCGACGGTCGACGAGGACGGGTGCTTCACGGGCGAGATCACGCACTTCAACCAGGCGCAGGGCAAGGCGGATGCCTGCGAGGCCCTGGCTCGCGCGTGCGGCTGGGACCTGTCGGAGTGTTCGGCATACTCGGATTCAGTGTCGGACGCGCCGCTCCTGCGCCTGGTCGGCCACCCCTACGCGGTCAACCCGGACCGTGCCCTGCGCGAGATGGCGCAGCGCGAGGGCTGGCCCACCCTCACGTTCACGTCCACCGTGCGCGTCCTGCCGCGCGAGGTTCCCACGCCCGCGAAAGTCGCGGTGCCTTTCATCGCCGGCGTCGCCGTGGGCGCGGCGGCCTGTGCGCTCCTACGCCGCTGAGAAACAGCCCTAGGAGAGGCGGCCCGCCTGCACGTGGCGGGCGACGTCGCGCCCCACCTGGGCACCGTAGACGACTCCCGCGCAGTAGTGGATGATCCACCGGGCCAGGCCGGCCTCGTCGGCCCTCACCCACCCGGCGAGTTCGCGTCCCGCGCGCGCCGGGTCGAGCACGTCGTAGGCGGTCGGCACACACACGCCGGTCGGATCGACGCCTCGGGTGACGAGGATCCACCGCGCCAGTCCGCCTCCCACGACGGACGAGGCAGGTCGAAGACGCGCCGGAAACGGAAGTGAGCGGTCAGGGCGGCGGCGACGGCGAGGCCGGGCGCATCGCAGCGCGCGTAGGCGAGGACGGGCGCGAGCAGGGAAGGGTCGGCGGGCACAGCGACGGACCGCGACTCGACGAGGCCGGCGGCAACGAGCCCCGAGCAGGCATCCCTATGCAGTCCCGCGATCAGCGCGGGAAGGGGCGTGGGGGCGACGCGCGCGCCCCCCTGGGAGCGGGTGTTGAGAGCAGGGAAACGCGAGGCCATGTTCCACTGCGAGCGCCAGATCCCCAGCGCGAGGGCGGCCCCCGGGTCCGAGGCCGCTCCCCCATCGTCGGCCATGGACAGGGCTCGCACGTCGTCGACGCTTGTGCGAGCGCCCTCGATGATGGACAGGGCGGCGGCCTCGCGCACGGCTGCCTCCGCGCGCGCCTCCTCCCACCCTCGGCGCAACCCTTCACTGAAACGCAGGTCGGCGAGAGCCACGTGGGCCTCGTTCATGGCGGATGCGACGTCGGGGCGGGCTGCTGCCGCGCACAACACGGCGGGTGCGGGGTCGACGAGGGCTTCGATACTCACCCCTCTACACTAGGGGCATGACGCTTTTGCAGCATCGAAACTTCTCCGCGCGCCTGCGCTCGGGGTTGTTCGCATTCATTTTCGCGCCGGTTGCCCTGGTGTTCCTGGGTTCGTCGATGGTCGACGTGCAGGCCTTGGCCGCGGTCGGGCAGCCCCTGGCCTCGGTCGAGGGGCTCATCGGCATGGCGCTCGCGTCACTGTTGCTGGCCCTCATCGCCCTCAATTGCGAGGAGTCGAGCGCGGGCATGGTCGTGACCTTCGTGTGGTCGATCGTCGTGGGGGCCGCTCAGTTCCTGGGCGTGGCGCGTCTGCCGCTGCTTATGAAGTCCTCGGTGGGTGCCGCGGACATGTTCGCTGGCGTCCTGTGGTGCATGTACCCGGTGTGTCTGTCGCTCATGCTGGGCGCGTGCGCGCTGACGATTAAGTCGGTGCGGGTGCGCGCGGGCAAGGACACGCGCATGCCGCTCGCGCGCGTGCACCGTCACGCCTTCGGCACGACGGTTGCGCTGCCCGCATCCGCCGCTGCGGGCGTGCTGATGGTGGCCGCCGCACCCTCCGATTCGACAAACGTCGCGTCCATGGGCCTGGAGGGCGTGCTCGAGGGGCACACCCTCATGCCGCTGCTAGCACTCGGGGCGGGCCTGTCCTTTGCTCTGTTGGTGGTCAGTGCGCGCTGGTCGATCACGGGTACGCAGATCGCGAGCTGGTTCATTCTGGTGCTCCCCACGTACGTGGTCCTGCCCGTGTGGGCGTCGCTGACAGGCAACGTGATTGTCCCGGGATCGTCCCTGCTGACGAAGATAGCGCTCGCGAGCCCGCCGCTGGCGGCGCTCGGAATGGCGACCGGCTGCGCCTCGATGGGTGTCCTGTGGGCCCGCGTACGGGCGCTCAAGAAGCTCGAGGCCGATGAGGATTCGACAGCAAAAGAGGGGCCTGCCGAGAGCTAATGCGCGCAAGCGCTCACGCTGACCGTAATATGTGGGCAGATATAAGGAGGAAGCATGTCTGATAACGAGTTTGACGCCGAGCGCGACCACGCCGAGGAGGCACCTGACAATCTGGTGCTGACCGGCGAGGAGATCGAGCTGCCCGGCGAGGATTCCGACGCGTCGGCGATCATCGGCGAGTCCAGCGAGCCCATCCACACGGGCGAAATCGAGGCAGTCGCGATCGGCGGCCTGACGGGCCGCGTACCGGCCGCAGCGCCGCTCAAGCCGACGATCGAGGACAAGATCTCCACGGGCGAGCTGCCCGTCGTATCCGCCCCCGAGGGCGATCTTCCGGTCGTTTCTTCCTCCTACGATGCCGACGCTGGGGCCGCAGAGGCAACCGAGGAGCCCGAGGCCACCGAGGACGCCCCCTCTCATGAGGCTCCCGCTGAGGAAGCGACCGAGGACCAGGCTCCCGCAGTGGACGCCGCTTCCGATGAGCCCGCCCCCGCCTCGTCGAACGAGGAGGGCGAGCAGCCCGAAACCTCCTCGCACCAGGCGGAAGATGCCGAGAATTCCTTTGCTTCCCTGCTCTCCTCCGCAGAAGATGCCACCGCAGACGAGGTAGCCAAGGACGTGACCGAGGAGACGGAGCCCGCGCTCGCCCCCGTGATGACGCCCGCGCAGGCGGCCGCCGCCCTGAGCGAGGCCAACGACGAGGCGGCCGATGAGGCTTCCGACGAGGCCGAGGTGCCCTCCCGCGAGGATGAGCCCTCCGAGGGCGAGGTCGCCGCGGTCGGTGGCGCAGCCGCCGAAGCCTCCACCCACTCGCCATCCTCGCGCCGCTCCATGATCTTCGGCGACGACGAGACACTGTCCCCCTCGATTCCCGCGGTCGCAGCCCAGGAGAACGCTCCCGCCGAAACCTCCGCCGAGGAAGCGACCCCCTTCACCGAGCCGACGGCCCAGCTGCCGACGCAAGACACCAAAGCCTCGTACTCCTTCGAGGATCAGGATGCCGCCGAGGCCGCACGCCCGCGCCGCCGCTCCCCGCTGGGCGAGGGCAACGAGGACGCCGAGGCCGCGACCCTGGCCGCCATCGCGTCGACCGCCGCGCGCGGCGACAAGTCCGGCGCGCCTTCGAGCCTGGACGATGAGCTCTTCTCCGCCGCCCCCGAGATCACGGAGATGCCCTCGCGCACGGGCGCGCACTGGCTGTCCTTCTTCCTCTTCCTGCTGCTCGTGCCCGTCGGCTGGTACCTGGCCGCCGACGGGGGTGCCCGCATGACTCTGGCGGACGCCGCCCCCATGTACACCGGCGTCGCCTCGATCGTGGCCCTGGGCGAGATCCTCGGTGCGATCATCATCTCCGCGATCCTGTTCGTGGTCGCACGCCGTTCCTCGCTAGGCGCATGGCTGATGGGCATCGTGACCCTCATCGTGGGTCTGCCGTGGCTCATGGCCCCCGGCATCACCGCCGCATCGGCACTGTCCGCGCTCACCGCGCTGACCAACACGGGCTCCCTGGGCGCGAACCTCTCGCACCACCTGCAGGCCTCCGGATACTCCGGCCGCTTCGCGCTGCTGGGCATCGCCCTCATCGGCCTGGCGTACGTGTCCCACTCGGCGCGCCGCACCGGCCGCGCCGAGGAAGCCCTGCGCACCTCAATTGAAGCCACCAACCCGGCGGGAGCCTTCTACTCCAAGCGCGCCCGTAAGAAGGCAGCGAAGGACGCGGCCCGCAAGTGAAAACTCTGATTCCCGCCAGCGCGATCGAGCTCGAGGGGCCGTGGACCCATCGGCACGTGAGCGCTGGCGGTGCCGCATTCCATGTCGCTGACATGGGCGAGGGCATGGACCATGCGCTCGTCCTCCTGCACGGCTTCCCCGAGCACTGGTGGGCATGGCGCGATGTCCTGCCCACCCTCGCAGAGTCAACCTCGCGCGTGTTCGCCCTCGATTTACGAGGCTTCGGAACCTCCGACCTGACGCGCGGAGACTGCGACCTGCAGCAGATGGCGAACGACGTGATCGGCGTCGTGCGTGCGCTCGGCGTGGCCTCGTTCTCCGTCGCCGGCATGGGAATCGGCGGCACGGTCGCGTGGATGATCGGCGCCCTGGCCCCCCTCGAGCTGCGATCGGTGGCCGTCCTGTCGGCGCCGCACCCCCTCGGCGTCCAGCCCGTGATCGGTCACGCACCCTGGGCGGGTGGCCGCGTCCTGCAGGGGCGCCTCGCGCTGCCCACCGGGCGTGAGCGCGCGCTGCGTTCGGGCTCTCTCGTGACGACCGTGTTCCGCGCGTGGGCCTCGCCCGGGAACGTGGACGGCCTCGTCTCCCAGTCGGGCACGTACCGCGCCGCGCTGCGTCGCCCCTTCGCCGCGCACACCGCGCTACGCGGCCTGAGCTCCGCACGCAAGATCTCGCGCGAGGAGCGACGCATCCTCTCCGAGCCGCTGCGCGTACCCGTCTGTCCCTGGTGGGGCGCGACGACGGAGCATGGTCGGCGCTGGATCACGCGGCCGACGCCCAGTTCGTGGATGCGCCACTGACGCAGATCGTCATCCGCGAGGCCGGACACTTCCTCCCCGAAGAAGCACCGCAGGCAGTGGCCGACGCTCTGTCAGAGCACGTCGGCGCACACGCCAAGTAGCCGAATTTTCATTAGACAGGTCACACAAAATACGAAATGAAGCCCATTTCACCTGATAGATAGGGCATAATGGTGTGATGCGCGGTACCTCCTCGTGAGTGGTATTACGTATGGGATCCACTGCGCAATCCAAATCGAAACGCCCGAGCAATCGGGAACGAGCGGAAGGAGCTCCGCACCATGATCGGTGATGGAAACTTCATCAGCCAGGTGCCGCTGTTCGGTGGCCTGGATGATGCACAGCAGGTGTCCCTCCAGCAGAAGATGGGTCATACAACCCTGCGTCGCGGAGAGAGACTCTCTTCGACGAAGGCGATCTCGGCGATCGCCTGTACATCGTGACCGAGGGCAAGGTGAAGCTCGGCCACACGTCCAGCGACGGCCGCGAGTCTCTGCTCGCAGTCCTGGGCCCCGGTGAGATCATCGGTGAGCTCACGCTCTTCGATCCGGGTCCGCGCTCGACGACCGCAACCGCCGTTTCCCCGGCGTCCCTCCTCTACCTCGAGCACGAGGATCTCATGCACGTGCTCGACACCAACCCCACCCTGGCCAAGCACATGCTACGCTCCCTCGCGCAGCGCCTGCGCCGCACCAACGAGTCCCTCTCAGATCTCGTATTCTCCGACGTTCCCGGCCGTGTCGCCAAGGCCCTCCTGGACCTTGCGGACCGCTTCGGCACCGCGACCGACAAGGGCGTCCACGTCCCCCACGACCTCACGCAGGAAGAGCTCGCCCAGCTGGTCGGTGCCTCCCGTGAGACTGTGAACAAGTCTCTGGCCGACTTCGTGTCGCGCGGCTGGATCCGTCTGGAAGGTCGCGCCGTGACCCTCCTCGACGTCGATCGCCTGGCGCGTCGCGCTCGCTGACCGCAGCTGACATAGGGCTGGGCCCGACACCGTGAGGTGTCGGGCCCAGCCCTATGTGTCTCGTGACGCAAACGAGGCCGCGGCCCCGTGCGGTCAACGCATGTCGGAGCCACGGCCTCGTTGGTGCGCAGAGCTGGCGCGCGTCAGTTCTGAACGGCGGGCGCTTCCTCAATCGGACGCTTGAGGTAGGCCACCAGGTTCTCGGAACCCGTAGGACCGGGGATCACCTGGACGAGTTCCCACCCGTCAGCGCCCCCACTGGTCGAGAATTGCTTTCGTCGCGTGCGTGAGCAGCGGAATCGTGGAGTATTCCCATTTAGTCATGGCTCTATCTTACCCACCCGCCAACTGGGGGCGCACGAAGGAGAGAACCTTCGGGACATGGGGGCTGCGGAGCTCGCGGGCGAGCGGCTCGTCGGAGGTGCGCAGCCATTCCAGCCAATTGTCCGCGTGAGGATAGTGGCGCAGAATCGCTCGACGTTCACGTTCCGTCAGGCCGCCCCACACGCCATAGTTAGCCTCGGACTCGAGAGCATCGGCGAGACATTCGAGGCGAACCTCGCATTCATAGCAGCGCATACGAACCTGACGCTGGGAGGCACCCTGCACAAACAGCACGTCCGGTTCTATGGACGCGCAGAGCGCGCGGGCGACCCAGCTCTGGTCGTCGCCTTGCGTTGACATCGTGGAACTCCACTTCACTGTATTTCGAGCCCTGCTTGTGACCATACACACATACGTGTGCGGGTGCAAACGCTGCGACCACTGTCGAAGGCCCCTCAAGGTGATTCATCAGGCAATTCTCACGCCTCGCCAAACGCCAGATGAGCGGGCCGGCACGTAAGCTAGGAATATGTCGCACTCTCACTCTCGCGCTGTCCGACCGGCCCAGCTGCTCGCGCTGCTGCTGGCGTTCCTGAGCGTGTCCTCGCTCATGGGCGTCGTCACCGCCGGCATGCTCGTCCCCATCGCGGGGCCCACCGCGCTGGCAGCAAAGTCGGTCCCCTCCGTCTTCAACGAGCTGCCCGGTGACCTGCAGACCGTGGCCCCGGCCGAGGAGTCGCAGCTCCTCGATTCGTCCGGCGGCGTGATCGCGCACTTCTACGACAAGCAGCGCATCGTGGTGCCCAGCGCCAACATCGCTGACGTGATGAAGAAGGCGATCGTCGCGATCGAAGATAAGCGCTTCTACGAGCACAACGGCGTCGATGCCACGGGTATCGCTCGTGCGCTCGTGACGAACCTGGGCGACAGCGGCCGTCAGGGCGCTTCGACGATCACCCAGCAGTATGTGCGTAACTCGCTGGCAGAGCGCGGCTACCTTGAGGGCGACGCGGACCAGGTGAGCGCAGCGACCGAGCAGACCGCTGAGCGTAAGCTGCGCGAAATCAAGTACGCGCTGGCATTGGAGAAGACCCAGTCGAAGGACGAAATCCTCACGGGTTACCTCAACATCGCCCCCTTCGGTCCCATCACCTACGGTGTCGAGGCCGCCTCGCAGCGATACTTCTCCAAGTCCGCGTCGGAGCTAAACTACCTGGAGGCTGCGCTCCTCGCCGGCCTCGTCCAGTCCCCCGTCCAGTACGATCCGCTGACCCACCCGGAAGCCGCTCAGGAACGCCGCGACACAGTCCTGGCGACGATGCTTGACCAGGGCGTCATCACGCAGGAAGAGTACGACGAGGGCATCGCGACGACGGTCGATTCGATGCTGCACCCGACCGTCTCCTCGGAGGGCTGCTCGGGCGCAGATTCCTCGAAGGCAAACTTCTGCGACTACGCCCTGTCCCAGTTCCTGGAGGACCCGACATTCGGCGCGACGCGCACCGAGCGCAAGCGCCTGCTCAAGACCCAGGGCATCACGATCCGTACGACGCTGGACACCGCGAAGCAGGACGCGGCATACGCCTCCCTGACGAACGCGATCCCCGTGGGCGACGCCTCCGGCCTGAACGACGCGCTCGTGTCGCTGGACCCGCGCACCGGCAAGGTGCTCGCGATGGCCCAGAACACGACCTACGGCATTGAGAGCGGTCAGACCACGGCGAACTACTCGGCCAACGGTAACTTCCAGGTGGGTTCGACCTTCAAGGTGTTCACCCTCCTGCAGTGGTTCAAGGAGGGACACTCGGCCTACGAGACCGTGGGTTCGGCTAACACGTTCTACCCGAACGGCTCCTTCAAGTGCGATGGCCGTTCCATCACCACCGAGGGCTATCAGGTCAACGACCTCGCGGGTAAGACCGGCACGATGAACGTCGTGCGCGCCACCGGCCTGTCGGTCAACCAGGCGTTCGTGAACATGGCGTCGCGCGTGGACTTCTGCTCGATCTTCGAGACCGCCTACAACATGGGCGTCACGGAGGACGGCGAGGTCCCCTCCCCCCTTCCCCGCCAACATCCTCGGTTCCGTGTCGAGTTCCCCGCTGCACATGGCCTCCGTGTTTGCCACGATCGCGAACTCCGGTCAGCAGTGCAAGCCCCAGTCCATCGAGTCCGTGACCGACCGCGATGAGAACGTTCTCAAGGAGTTTGCGGCGGACTGCAAGGAGGTCATCTCCCCTGACGTCGCGAATAAGACGGCGGCCCTTCTGACGGCCTCGGCCGGCCAGTACTACACGTCGACGCGCCTGGGCGACGGCCGACCCTTCGCGGCGAAGTCGGGCACGACCGACGGCCACGCCAACACCTGGCTGACCGGCTTCACCCCCTCGCTCGCCACTTCCGCATGGGTAGGCCACGGCGACAACTCCTCTCAGGAGGTTTCCGGCGTTGTCATCAACGGCGTGTACCACAGCGAGATCTTCGGTGAGACCTACGTTGGCCAGAACATCTGGGCACCCTACATGACGCAGGCTCTGGCGGGTACGCCCGTCGAGACCGTCTCGAACGCGAACATCGGCGCGACGACGCCTCAGCGCGGCGCGACTCCCACTCCCACGCCGAGCGCGTCACCCACCAGCAATGACCACTGACATCGCGTCTACACTCGCAGGGGCCACGGCCTCGTCCACTCGACGAGGCCGTGGCCTCCTGCGCACCGCGGGAACGATCGTCGGCGGGCTGGGTCTCGCCGGCCTGGCCGCGGGTGGCGCGGCGCTTGCGTGGGGCTCGGTCGAGCGTACGATGCCGGTGCTGCGCCGCTACGACGTCCCGATCAAGGGCAACGTTCCCGAGGTGACGATCCTCCAGATCGCGGACCTGCACCTGTTTGCCGGTCAGGAGTTTCTCCTGCGCTTCCTGTCCGACGTCGCGACCTCGGAGCGTTTCGACATGGTCGTGGCGACCGGCGATAACTTCGGGTCCGTGGATGCGTTGGACATGGTGATGGACGCATACCGCCCATTCCTGTCCTATCCGGGTGCTTTCGTCCTCGGGTCGAACGACTACTACTCGCCGATCCCGAAGCGCTGGAGCCGCTACCTGTCACAATCAAAGCCGCACCCCGCGCGGGTTGTTCCCGATCTTCCCTACCTGCCAATGGTGCGCCGCATGCGCCAGGCCGGCTGGGTCGACCTGTCGAATGCTGCCGGCACGATCACCCTGCCCGCCGGCACGGTGTCTCTGCTGGGCACGGATGACGCACACATCCACCGGGATCGTGTGGGTGCGCCGGCCTCGTCGTGGGCGGAGCCGGGTATCCTGCGCCTGGGCGTCACGCACGCTCCCTACACGCGCGTCGTGTCCGCGCTGACATCGGCGGGCTCGGACCTGATCCTCGCCGGGCACACGCACGGCGGCCAGATCGGGATTCCCGGGGTCGGTGCGATCATCACGAACTGCGATATTTCGCGCCCGTACGCGAAGGGCTTGAAGCGGTGGGAGGCTCCGGACGGCGCTAAGGCGTGGCTGCATGTCTCAGCTGGCCTGGGGACCTCCCCCTACGCAAAGGTTCGCATCGCGACGCGCCCCGAGGCGTCGCTGCTGCACGTGCACCCCGCGTAGGAAGGCGTCACCGCCGCAGGCTGCCCGGCTTTCTGAGGCTCGACGCGGCCTGACAACATGCGGCGTGGACCACACTTCGAACGCTCGCTCCGTCTCCGTTTGGGAATATCGACAGGGTGAGGCTATACTCGAACGGCACCGGGGTGTGGCGCAGCTTGGTAGCGCGCTTCGTTCGGGACGAAGAGGCCGTGGGTTCAAATCCCGCCACCCCGACCGGTAGTCGCCGGGACCATTTGGTCCCGGCGACGTTTGTATAGGCGCTATGTTGAGAATCACTAACCAATGGGTAGAAAGAGCATAATTGCCCGTTTGACTAAGATCGTACCCATCACTCACTTTGAGGTTTATAGGACAAAACGTGTTGGTTTTTGTGGCGACTTTTCGGCTTGCTGGTGCGGAAAAAGCCGCATTGAAGTTGATTGTTTCATCGTGGGGAATGAATACCCCCAAATGCCCGGCGTGCGGGCGAGTGATGACCAGGTATGGACACTCAGCTTCAGGGGCGCAGCGATGGCGCTGCTCCCTGTGCAATATCAGCCAGGTCAGCCGCATTAATTCCATGGCCAAGTATCTTGATGAGTTTGTGGCCTGGCTGCTGGGTCGGCACCGTCAGGTGGATGTGCCTGGCGGGGGTCGTTCGTTTCGTAGGCGTTGTGAGCCGTTGTGGCAGTTATGGCCTTTCAGTCCGATCGTCGATGAGGTTCATGACGTCATCTTCGTTGACGGCATCCACCTGGGCCCAGGCGCCGTAGTGCTCATCGCCCAAACACCCGATCATGTGCTGGGCTGGTAGGCGGCGAGGAGTGAGAATTCCCGGGCCTGGGAAGCGCTCATGAGCCGGATCGCGCCCCCGGCCCTGGTCCTCACCGACGGGGGCAGCGGGTTGAGGGTGTCGGAAGCTTTGTGTATGAGGTTCAATCCTCAATCACGAAGGAGAGTGCGCAACAATGACTGTTGTGTCCCCGAAGAAGCATAGTGACGCTGAGCGCGTCGCCGATATCAGCCGCCGGCTGATGGAGAACCCGGAAACCGCCAAGCTGATCCAGGAGCTGGGTGAATCAACCGCCGACGCCAACGAGCTGGTGCGTGGCTTGCTGCAGGCCACGATTAACAGTGGGCTCAACGCGGAAATGGATGCACACCTGGGCTACGTCAATGGCGACCGGGCTGCTAAGGAAGCTGCCGGCCAAGCCAACAGTCGTAACGGCTCTTATCCCAAAACCGTGGACTCTGCATACGGACCAGTTGATATCAGTGTCCCTCGCGATCGAGCAGGCACCTATATGCCGCGCATGGTCCCCAAGGGCAGCCGCAGACTTACCGACCTCGATGACATGATCATTAGTTTGTATGCGGGCGGAATGACCGTGCGTGACATCGAACATCATCTGGCTACCACCATCGGCGTGAACTTGTCGCCAGACACCATTAGCGCGGTCACCGATGCGGTCTTAGAGGAAGTCACCGCCTGGCAGACCAGGCAACTCGACGAGTTTTATCCAGTCATCTTCCTTGATGCCCTACGTGTAAAAAAATCCGTGACAACGGACGCGTCGTCAACAAGGCGGTCTACATGGCTGTCGGTGTGGACATGGAAGGCATCAAGCACATCTTGGGCTTGTGGGTAGCTACCAATGAAGGTGCAGCATTCTGGTCGCAGGGTGTGCGCCGAAATCGCCAACCGCGGTGTCAACGATGTCTTTATTGTCTGCTGTGACGGACTGAAAGGCTTTCCCGAAGCAATCCAGGCAACCTGGCCGAACTCCATGGTCCAAACCTGCGTGGTGCATCTGATTCGTGCCGCTAACAGGTGGGTAGCCTACGGCGACCGGAAAGAGGTCTCGAAGCATCTACGAGGCATCTATACCGCTGTCAACGAGGATGAAGCTCGAAGTGCACTCGATGAGTTTGAGGCCAGCGAGCTTGGCCAGAAGTATCCGCAATCAGTGAAAGTCTGGCGTGACGCGTGGGACAGGTTCATTCCGTTCCTGCAGTTCCCGCCAGCGGCAAGGAAGGTGATCTACACTACGAATTCCATCGAATCGATGAACAGCGAGCTTCGGAAAGCAACACGAAACCGCGTTCAGTTCCCATCGGATTCAGCGGCAGTGAAGACGCTGTGGTTGATGATCTGTAACATCGAGGACCGTCGTGCTGCCCGCCGCGCTAAAGAAGGCGCCAAGGCTTCTGCTTCAGCCAAGCGACTTGTCGAAGGCAGCAAGACCAGCAACTGGAAGCAGGCAATCAATCAGCTATCCGTGGCCTACCCCGACAGGTTCACCGCATACTTGTAAATCAGTCCCCGTACACAAACGGACTGACACCCTCAGCGGGTCGCCACAGCGTGCACGAAGGTCTGGCCCGCCACGCGCATCCAGCGCTGCACCTTCCACGCGTATTGCCGTATCCGCCAAGCCACCACAACGCGCCCCAAACTGGAGGCCTCACAACACTTATACGCTCTTGGACAAGAACTCTTGCATGTAGAGGACCCAGAAGATGCTCAGGAATGGATAGGCGCCTACCAGGGGTGGTGCACGCGCTGGAAGGGCTTCCTGGAGGAGAAAACACGCAGGCCTGAGGGGGGTGGGAATACACCCACGAACGTCTCGTGCGGGCTCGTAACAGCCTCAACAAGCTCATCAGGCAAGGTCTGTTGTTCACGTACCTGGACCCCACCTGGACACGCCAGATGCCCGCAACAACCAACCAGATCGAAAGCACGAACGCGCGCCTACGTCAGATGCTGCGCGACCACCGCGCCATGGGCCTGACCCGACGCATGAAAGCCGTGTTTTGGTGGTGCTACACCCACTCAGCCCACCCGCAACCAGCAGCGACATTCCTGGCCACCATGCCCACCGACACAGCCCTCGAAAATGCCTGGCAACACGCCACCCAAACCCACCAAACCACCGCCACCACCCCCGGCAGGGGCGACGCAACCTGCTTCAACCAACTCCACCACACCACCCCCTACCACAACACCTGGAACTAACCCCCAGCAACACGTTTTATCCTATAACACTGGAATTCCAACGTTTTTGGGGCATCTCGAAAAATGACCGCGATAAATTACGTGCGAAATTTGGCTGGCGGTGGTCTCGGTGCCGCCCGCTTCGGCCATCCGCACCGC
>BNJU01003939.1_pt1 | contig 91237 bp, 88 predicted proteins | sample 8539281 | NCBI WGS metagenome assembly BNJU01 (sample SAMD00202456, study PRJDB9452) | human saliva metagenome | isolation source: human saliva | place: Japan
AGGACTGAGATGAAAATCTATAAATGCTCAGAATAAAAATTGAACCCGCAAATCTCCCCAAAACAATGGTGAGTCATGTACTTGTATTATTCTGAAAAAAATACACCTCTGGTGCAGTGAGACAAATTGGTGTATCTTATAGTGGCTTCGTAGATGAAAGCTATACTCACTATCACTCTTTGATGATGTAGAACAAATTGAAAAAGATAATAGACTTCAGACAGCTATTGATGTTGTCAGAGAACAGTTTGGTTTTTAGCTATACAAAAAGGAACCGTCCCTAACTGAAGGTTCCAGAAATATTGAACGCAGTAAACTTATCGGTGGTCATTCCACGGGTGGATTGAGGGATTAAAATGAAACAAGAAAAAATACAGTACAATTTTCAGAAATCCGTAGCAAAGGATGTAATGATATTGAAAATGCTTTGAAAGATTTTTACATGGAATCGTTGAAACAGCAACTTCAAAAACTTCGTCAGAGAAAACTCAAAACAACTGAAATATCGATACGACTAGTACATGCTAAATCTGAAAAACCGATTACCATTGGAATTTACATTTAGCATTAGCCAACAAGCTCATCTGTGATAATCTATACTCGAGGTAATCAATCGCTTTAAAGAATGTTACACAGGTGGGGAAATTCAAGGTTTTACGATTCAATTTGATAAAAAAATACCCTTGCCTCTGCATAGAAAGGATTTGATATGATTGACTGTTCATATTTACCATTTCAATCAGCAAGAGAGTACCAGGATACAAAGATGCAAAAATGGATGGGCTTTTTCCTATCTGAACATGCATCAGCACTCTCTGATGATACAAAACAAAGTAACGTACATGTCTGACTTATCACTAGAGAAGAAATTATTACTCCTCAGTCAAGTATACGCTGGCAGCTACGTACACGCATTCAAGTGATTGAAAAACAAGCGTGTTTCCTACACTGGAACAATACCAAGTCTGACCAAAGATTTCATTTTGATAAAAACTACAACAGGTCACATCAATTTGAAATTAAAAGACATTATTAGTATTGAACTTGTCGAGGAGGTGCTCTATGAATCAGCTTGAGTTTCAGCGTAATCACCTACAAATGGACTATTATAGCGAGAGCTACCAAGATTTTTGAACGTGACTTCTACCGCTACTCTAACATGAATATTCCATTGACCTTCCTAACTGATGATATCCCTAAAAACAATGGCGACTTCACGTAAGAATTACTTTGTCCTCAATAAGGAAAAGTCCAGAGATAACCGCGATCACTTCTTCATATTTGAAGTAAGTACCGTAGATGAGAATCCGCTAATCTATCATTATACATATAAGAAAACTACAATATATTTAGCAGAAAAATAGGAGCAGTTCAATTGACTGTTCCTATTTTTAATATTCATAAAATCTAAAGTCTTTATACTTTTAACAATGGAGTCGCCAACCAGAACAGACTATACTGACCAGCTGACTACCTTAAATTTAATGTTTCAGATTTATTTTCTTATCTCTAATTTCATAAACTACATCTGCACATTTTCGAGTAATCGTTTATCGTGGGTGATAAACACGATAGTTCCTGTGTACTCCTTCATTAGTATTTCCAAAGCTCTAAACTTGGTATGTCAAGGAAGTTACTGGTTCATCCATTATTAGGATGTTATATCTACCCATGAGCATTTTTAGCAAGCAACAATTTTATAATTTCTCCACCGCTTAAAAACAGATAAACTTTTTTTCCAATATCGTTCTGTTTGAACCCCATAGATGCTAGCACTGAACGAATTTCTGATATATTGTAGTCACAATCCTTCTGCATAAACTCCATAACATTCTGATTACTGTTGTACTTGTAACCATTCTGTGCAAAGTAACCTATTTTTTGCCTTAGGCGAAATAGAAATTCTTCTTCATGGTTTAAGATCATTTGGATTAAAGTTGTTTTTTCCGATTCCATTACCACCAGTTAACGCCACTTTTGCTCCTAACGGAATTTGAAAAGATGCATTTTCAAACAGAGCCTTATCCCCAAATACTTTATTAATTTCTGCACCGACTATAGGGTATGGATTATGGAGCTCCAATGCTTTTACTTTGCTTGAAACGAATTTCTGCGAATGCCTTCCGGAGCTTCTACTTTTTCCTAAGGCCGCAATCCTGTGCTCTAGGGTTTTTAGCAGATTATACATCTTTTTCCTTACTTCCTATTGATTTTTGATGAGCTAAACGCCCTCCGTCTTCAGTACTTTTTCTTTGAAGAACCTTTTGCCTTCTGTCTCTATTTTACGAGCCTGTTTTTCGCTTTTTCCTCCGCAGCCCTTTCCAATCGGGCACGTTCCGCAATAAATTGTTCGTATTCTGCAGCTTGGCTCTTACGTTCTTCCTCTTTCTGACGAAGATAATCAGAATAGTTTCCCCAATACTCAGTGATTTTGCCATCTTTCAGTTCCCATATTTTATCTACTATTTCATCAAGAAAATAGCGGTCATGGCTAATAACTAACAGTGCACCTGTAAAATATTTTAGCTGTCCTATTAGAAAATCAATTCCTTCACGGTCTCAAATGGCTCGTAGGTTCATCCGCTAAAATACCATGAACCTGTGCCGATAAGGCCTGTGCTATTTTAGCCTTGTTTCTTCACCACCGCTCATAGTCTGTATATTTAATTGCTCAACACCTAGCTTGCCTACAAGTGCAAAATCTTTTTCCTCCTGCAGAGTTACTTCGTCCAACTGGGGAATATAGGCAAGTTCACCCAGACGATTCATTTTACATCCTGGGGGAGTTAATTCTCCTAAAAGTACCCTGAGTAAAGTGCTTTTTCCAAAGCACCATTTGCTCCTACTAAAACCAATACGGTCATAATCATATACTTCTAATTCATTTATATCTAAAACATCGCGTCCTTTGAATTCCACACGAATGTCTTTTGCTTTTTTAATATTAATTCCATAACATTTCCTCCTGTCTATAATCGCATGCTTTCATTTGCTTTGTATGCAGGGAAAAACCCTACGATTTTAGCAGGAAGAGTTACATGAAAATAAGATACATAAATATTCCTCCAATATTGTTTATTTTAAATCTAATTTTCTAACCTCAGTTATCATTTTGGCAAACTATAGCAATGCCAATAATTAAAATACCTGATAGTAAAAACCAATGATTTACACCGATTTTTATCAGCAAAGAATCCAGAAAGAATTAACCCAATTGGCATAGCAAGTGACATGATACTCCGATCAAAGAAAATACACGTCCTAAATATTCAGGCTTAATTTTCTCCTGAAAAAGAGCTGTTTGCACACTGCTATAAAATGGCACCGAAAGCCCCATTATTGCACAGCAAACTACGAATATTACAAATCCATTTGGAGGAAGTATTCTGAAACGGCTAAACTGGTCCCCATTATAAAAATGAACTTGTTATTAGTAATACATGCTTTTTCGAAGCCCCCTAATCTTCCTAATAATAAGCCTCCCGCTAGCATCCCAAATGCAAAGGAAATTTCCGTAATAGAAATATGCACAGCGTTCCATTAAAGTGTTCCATGCTTATTAAAGGAAATAGTGCATTGATTGGCATATAAACAAAAAGTATATAGTGTTCCTAAGAGTAATAAGGCAAACAATCCTTTGTTTTGTCTCAGAACCACAACTCCTTCTTTTCATCTCCCTTATGAAATTTGGTTCTAAACTTTGCACTTGATTACCCAGCTTAGGTATACGTACAATTGTTACTGTAATAGATGCAATCACAGCACCCAATACGTCGATGGCAATAATAGCATTTAAATCCCAAACGGAGTATAAGAGTGCTGCGAACTGCCGGACTAACAATATAGCTTATAGACTGCAAAGACTGACTATAGCCTGCGCATTTCGTTAGCTGTTCTTCTGGTACTAAAAGTGGTGTAACCGCATTGAGTGCTGGGGTATGAAAAAGCTGTTCCAATGCTACGGATAAACAATACTATCATAATCATCCAGACAGGTAGCTCCATACAGAATGCAACAATAGCAAGCACTGCACCAAATCGTCATGCGATAATTAAATCGGCACCAATCATTATCTTCTTCCTATCATGACGATCCACTAGCACACCAATGGCAGGTCCCAAAAATCGCATAGGGTAAAAACCTACTAATGAAGCCATAGACAAGACCATCGCAGATCCTGTTTTTCTGTAAGGTAAAAAAATAATCGCCATTTGCAGGATGGCACTAGTGATTAATGATACTGCTTGCCCTGCCCATATTGCATAAAATTTTTCGTTTCCAATTGTTGTATTTTTTTCCATTTATATTATCTCCTGCATATTATTTTGCTTGAATTTCTATTTTTGAATAGCATTCTAGGTAATAAAAATGCAGGCCAAACCCTCACAATGTGGCTTTTTGGTCTGCATACATACAATTTGGAAACATTCATATTAAAGACATAGTTAAATAAAGGTATAGTTAAATAAATCAATATCCTCACTGTAACTAATGAATGCTCAATATCGTATAAATAAGCACAACAAAAAGCCTATCATCGGGTATAGATTCTGCTTTTTATTGCCAGCTTATCTTAAACGCATTGAGGCTGTCATAGTTTCGGTTCCTCCTACATCTTTTGTTTATATCAATTTATAGTATAACACAACAAGATGATATGTTCAATATAAAAGTTATGGAATGAGACTCATACTTCCAATTCGATGCCAGATTTAAAGGATATGACGAAGTTTTCTTCATAGACTGTAACGCTCTGGATTATCTTCCTTAGTAGCAAGCGATTAGCTTTTCACAAAATCTTCTGTTTGTAGTTTTAAAAATTCATCAGGATTTTCTAACTCAACCTCAAAAATATTTCATTTTACATTCCCTCATTTCATTTATTGATAAATTGAGTTTGCAAAAAGAGTGGACAATTTTTGTCTCACTCTAACCTTTAAAATAGTTTTTAATCGATTTGAAGTTGCCTAAATTATTACTTATTCGGTAAAATGAAGTATTGCTTTCAACAGATTTCCTTCAACTACACTTCACTTGATTCAAACAAGGTGGGTACATTTCTATTCCCACAAACTCCTTGTCAATGGAAACAAACACGTACCCACAGGGTAAATGGAAATAGAAACTGATAATTTCTAGCTATCACTTCTACTCATTCCAAAAATTTTCTCACTCTGATACTTACCCACCATAAAGCAAAAAGCCTTGCAATCAAGGCTTTCATTATCCCTTTCGTTCAAAGGTTTCTAAGCTTTTACGAGCAGAGCGACACACTCAGCGGTTCGCTATCTCCGTTCTGTCTGCGTGCTAGCACTTGTCAATCACGGACAGCTATCGCATGGGCGGAAGTAAATGCTAATCTTCGTCGTTTTACTCCTTGACTAGCAAACTTACCGCCTCAACATGTGCAGTCTGCGGGAATAAGTCAACCGGCTGCACCCACTGCAGCTCATAGCCTGCCTGGGCCAAGAGTTGACAGTCCCGGGCGCAGGTGGCTGGGTTACAGGAAACGTAGACAATCTTGTCTGGTGCCAGTTCAATCAGGGTCTTAACGAATTCAGGGTCTAGACCCTTGCGTGGTGGGTCGACCACCGCCACATCAAAATGAATGCCTTCTGCCTGCCAAGCGGGTAGCACTTCTTCAGCCTTACCGGCTTGGGAAGGTGACATTACTTAGGCCGTTGGCTTGCGCATTAGCCCGCGCCATATCAATAGCTTCAGGCACGATTTCCATGGCATAGACCTGACCGGCTTGACGTGCCAAGGCCAGGGAGATGGTGCCAATCCCACAGTAGGCATCTAGGACAATCTCGCTACCACTTAAGTCAGCTGCCTCAAGGGCATAACGATAGAGGGCTTCGGCCTGAGGGGTGTTGACCTGATAGAAAGAATGTGGGGAGATAGAGAAATCTAGCCCTAACATCTGATCCTGATAGACTGGCTGGCCCCACAAGAGGCGATTGGTTGGTCCCATAATGACATTATTTGCCTGCGTATGACTATTGAGGACCAGGCTAACTAGGTTAGGAATGGCCTCGGTAAGCGCCTGAATCAACTGATTCTCCGCTGGTAGGCCCTTGCCGTTGACGACCAGAATCAACATGACTTGGCCGCTATAGTGACCGCGCTTGACGATGATATGGCGAATTTGGCCCTTGCGACTTTCCTCGTCGTAAGCTGAGTAACCTAGCTGACGCAGAATGTCCCGCGTCACTAAAATGGCTTGGTCGATGGCCGGATCTTGAATATGGAAATTCTCCACCGGTACTAGCTGGTGGCTATTCTTACGGAAGAAGCCGGTCTCTAGTTGGCCTTTGACGGTCCGCACCGGGATTTGGGCCTTATTGCGGTATTGCCAAGGATGGTCCATGCCATGGGTTGGCCGGACTTCCAAACTTTCCGGGAATTTTCCTAGGCGACTGAAGACCTGCTTAACCAGGGCCTGCTTAGCCTTAAGCTGGGCAGGATAAGCCATATGTTGCAGGGTCATGGTGCCAATCTGACGGCCGATAGGGTCGGTAATCTCCACCCGGTCCGGACTAGCCGTTAGAATCTCTTCTAGTCGCGCAAAGCCAAAGGACTTGCCGACCTTGAGGACCTTAATGGCCACCTGCTCGCCCGGAATGACACCCTCCACAAAGAAGGGATAGCCGTCAATTTTGACGACGCCCTGTCCTTCATGGGTCAGGTCCACTACCTGGCCTTGGATCACTTGATTCTTCTTAAATACTTGTTTTGCGTCCATCTTCAGTCTCCTTTGCTCTTCCTTCCTATCATACCACGAAATACCAGTCAGGCAAAGGCTTGCCACATCTTTGCGGGCTAGTTTAAGAAGCCATATGCCGCCTTTTTCGTCGAGCCAGTCCATTGTTCTGCCTATCCATGGACTGGCGACACCTTCCCTAGGCTATCTAGCAGTTTTTGTCCATTTTTCGTTGAGCTAGTCCATTGTTCTGGCCATCCATGGACTGACGCTGACCTTTTACCTAGCTTGTGGGGACTGGGGCCAGTCCATGCTTGTATTAAGTGCTAGTGGTGGTCTTAATACAACAAAAGAGGCAGGGTCTAGCCCCTGCCTGAACTTGTCTTATTTACTTACCATCTTGCCGGCAACACGTCCGAAGGTGATGATATCGGCGATGGCATTCCCGCCCAGACGGTTAGCCCCATGAATCATACCGGTTAATTCACCGGCCGCATAGAGGCCTTCAATAGGCTTGCCAGCCTCATCTAGGACCCGGGTATCCTTATCGGTCACCAAGCCCCCCATGGTGTGGTGGACACTTGGGCGAACTTTTTCTAGGATATAAGGCCCTTCTTCCAAGGATGCCAAGCCAGCCCGGTGGTTGAAGTCGGGGTCTTTCTTGTCCTTGGCATATTGGTTGACCTTAGCTACCGTTTCCTTGAGCTTAGCTGGATCGATGTCGAAATGAGCCGCAACTTCTTCCAGCGTATCTGCTTCAACTAGCAGGCCTTGTTTCTTGAGTTCTTGATACTCCGCTTGGTGGTGCTCCTTAGAGTGGGAGATATCGTCGGTCTTCTGGTTCCAGAGTTGATATGCATAGCCCCCTGGCTGAGCCAAAATAGCCTTAGAAATCACATCCCGCCGGTCCAATTCTTCTACAAATCGTTGGCCCTCTTGATTAATGAGGACCGCCCCATCGAAACGGGTATCGGCTAGGAGGGAGATTTCCCCGGTCTCAGGGTTAGACACCGGATAGGTTTGGATGGATGACATATTGGTGACGGCTGCACCAATGGCTTGAGCCATGACAATACCATCCCCGGTAGAGCCGACCGTATCCGTGGACAGGTAGCGCTCGTCCATCTCAGGATTGTATTGCTTACGCATGTCAATGTTAGAGCCAAAGCCCCCCGTAGTCAGCACGACCCCATTCTTGGCATGGAAGGTCACGGCCTGGCCTTGATGGTCTGCCTTGACGCCGACAACACGCTTGCTGTCATCTTGGATGAGTTCAGTAGCCTTGGTATTCACCAAAATCTTGACACCTAGTTCTTCTGCCTTGGCATTGAGCTTGGTCACCAATTCTTGGCCGGTGTGGCCTTCTGGAATCAGGGCCCGCTTGTAAGAATGGCCGCCAAATTGGAAGAGCTTGTCTTCTAGGAATTTGACGCCAACCACGTCACGTAGCCATTCGGCTGACTCTAGGGCATGTTCTGCTAGATAGCGAACCATCTCAGGATTACCCAGATTGTCGCCACCCTTCATGGTGTCTTGGTAGTAGGTTTCACGCTATCGCCTTCAATGCCTAGTTTCTTCTGAACCCAGTTGCTGGCGCATTCATTTCGCCCCCACTAATGAGGGTATTCCCGCCGACAGCCGGCATCTTCTCGATAATCACCACGGATTTGCCTGCTTGGGCTGCTTCGATAGCCGCACTAAAGCCTGCGCCCCCTGCTCCGACAACGACCACATCATAGGATTGTTCGCTGTCTAGCTGCTCTTGGGTTGAAGTAGTAGAACTTACCTCTGCTAGGGTCAGGCCTGATTTCTTAACGGCATCTTGGACGGCTTCCAGATAACCTTGGCTAGTGGCTGTGGAGCCAGACACTACATCGACATCGGCCTTGTTGTTGCCAATAATCTTATCCTTGAGTTGCTTGTAGACGGGTGTGGCTAGGACTTCATTCTCATCGGACTGGAGCACCTTAATGTCTGCAATCCGGTCGTCTTGGAAGGTCACTTCCACCTCGACAGTCCCGTGTTTGCCCTGACCTTGGCCCTTGACTGTTTGGCTACCGGCTGCCTGAGCTAGGCTTGCCAAGGGGCCCATGACTAGAACTAAGAGGGCTAAGACTAGCCAAAACTTTTTCCAGTAATTTTTCATATTCCATCCTCCTATCTATTTTTACCACCAAGACTAGGCTCAGTATCTTGGTTGACTATCTATTATACTCCTTTTTAGGTTGACTGTCTTTGCATATTCTTGCTGAAAACATGCGTAATCTTGCGGTCTTATCCTTCAACTTTCTGTCATCTTCTGCTAAAATCTGATAGCATGCTCAACTCAGCAGATGATTAATCGAGCTTCGCTAGGCTGGGTGGGCCCAAGCTGAAGCCAAACAAAAAGGCGACTGGAAATCCAGTCGCCTGTGGCTGATTAACTGCGTAAGTAACGTTCCAAGAATTGTTGGGTCCGTTCTTCTTGTGGGTTGACGAAGAGTTGCTCTGGTGCGCCTTGTTCGGCGATGACCCCTTGATCCATGAAGACCACTCGGTCAGACACCTCACGGGCGAACTCCATTTCGTGGGTGACAATAATCATGGTCAAACCAGTGTGCGCTAATTCCTTCATAACCTTCAAGACTTCGCCGACCATCTCAGGGTCAAGTGCAGAAGTTGGTTCATCGAAGAGAATAACGTCTGGCTGCATGGTCAAGGCCCGAGCAATGGCTACCCGTTGCTTTTGACCCCCAGATAATTGGCTAGGACGGGCATGAACATAATCTCCCATGCCGACTTGTTCCAGGAACTTAGTAGCTAAGGCTTCGGTCTCAGCCTTGTCCTTACCTAGGACCTTGATAGGGCCGACGGTACAGTTAGCCAAGACATCCATGTTGTTGAAAAGGTTGAAGGATTGGAAGACCATGCCGATATGGGTCCGGTACTTGTTGACGTCATGCTTAACGTCCAAGATATTCTCGCCCCGGTAGATGATTTCCCCACCGCTTGGTTCCTCTAAGAGGTTAATACAACGCAAGAGGGTGGATTTCCCTGAACCTGAAGAGCCGATAATGGTCACGACTTCCCCTGCTTCAACGGAAAAATCAATATCCTTGAGGACCGTACGGTCGCCAAAGGTTTTGCTTAAGTGTTGAATTTCTACAATCGCCATGATTAGGCCTCCTCTTTGAGCACTGCCACTTGTTGTTGGTTACCGGCAGCCAGTTGATCACTTGGGCGCCCGTCAATGCGTTTTTCAATGGCGCGCAAGAGTGATGTAATGGTAAAGGTTAAGATGAAGTAGATAACGGCCGTTACGAAGAAGGTCTCGAAGTAACGGAAGTTATTGCCGGCAATGGTCTTGGTCGTGAAGTACATTCGCTGACCGAGATTACGTTGAGGACAGATGTATCCTTGACGTTGATGACAAATTCATTGCCCGACAGATGGCAGAATGGTCCGAAGACTTGTGGCATAACCACTTCTTTCATGGTTTGCCAGTGGTTCATCCCAATAGCACGAGCCGCTTTCAAATTGGCCCTTGTCGATGGCGTAAATCCCACCCCGAACGACTTCGGCAATGTAGGCCCCTGGTGTTAATGGAGACAACTAGAAGGCCGCCGACATAGGGGTTAATTTCAGCCCCAGAGTAGGTCAGTCCCGTAGTAGAAGATCATGGCTTGAACGATCATCGGTGTCCCACGGAAGATGGCAATATAGGCATTGAGCAGTAGGTTAGCGACTTTCAAGACGCCATTATGGATTTGGCTCTTAGACTTCGGAATGGTCCGGATAATCCCGACGGCCAAACCAATCAGGAGACCGATTAAGGTACCGGTTAAGGATACCCAGAGGGTCATGCCGGTCCCGGCCAAGTATTGACGCCAGTTCTGGGTGGCAATCTCCCAAGTACGAGCAAAGAAGTTATATTCTTCTGTGGCCGCTGCTTCAGTGCTGGTTTCTTCTTGACCGTCAGCCGCTGGCTGGTTCTTAATGGCCTGGTCCATGAAGTCCTTGCGTTGCTGATCTGTAATTTCCGCAATGGCCTCATTAATTTGGCTCATAAGTGGGCTTCCCTTCTTGACCCCGATAGAGACCTTGCGATCTTCTGGCGCCACTTGGAAGCTTGGATTAAGTTCTACGTAGGTGAATAGAGGGTTAGCGGCTGCCGCAGAGACAGCTTCTGGATATTCTGAGATGTAGGCATCTAACTTACCCGCTTCTAAGGCCACTCGCAAGACAGGGAAAGAATCCTGTGCCTGCTCAACCTGAGCGTCCTTGAGTTGTTTCAATAAGTCATAGTGCAAGGTCCCTTGTTGGCCTGACACCTTAGCACCCGCAAAGTCTTCTAGCGTCTTCGCTTGCGCGTAAGGTGAATCCTTGCGGACCACCATAACGAAGCGTGACTCATAGTAAGACTCGGAGAAGTCAATCTCCTTAGCACGTTCCGCAGTTGGCGACATGCCGGCAATAATCATATCTATCTTGTCCGATTGGACAGCTGGTAAAAGCCCATCCCACTCCGTCTTGACCACTTGGACTTCGCGGCCTAATTTTTCCCCAATCTTACGCGCGATTTGCACGTCGTAACCATTGGCGAATTCCTTGGAGTCCTTAATAGGTACAGCACCGTTAGCGTTGGTGGACTGTGTCCAGTTATAAGGCGGATAGCCCGCTTCCATCCCGATCAATAGGGGTTGAGTGTCTTGCTTCTTGGCGCCACACGCTACCATCAAGAATGCAACGAAGGCTAGTGCCAAGAATTTTAACATTTTTTTCATTTTTCTCACTCCTATTAATAGAATTATAATAATAAGTATACACCTTCCAAACTCATAGTGCAAGATATTTTTAAGATGAAAGCGTTATTTATGGTTTAATTTTTTCAAATGCCCCAAGGATTCTCTCGGCTAAACTTGCACTCTGGCTTCTATTACTATACACTTAAGGAAAGCAATCGCATTTTAAAGGAGGTTTCGGGGTGAAAGTCCTACTCTACAGTCAACATCTCGACAAGATCGCCAAATCTGGCCTTGGTAAATCAATTAAACATCAAATGAAGGCCTTGGAACATGCCGGGATTGACTACACCACCGATCCCAAGGACTCCTTCGATTTATTACATATCAATACCTACTTCCCCCAATCCATGCTCTTCGCCCGTAAATGTCGCAAGCAGGCATTCCGGTCGTCTACCATGCCCACTCGACCATGGAAGACTTCCGTAATTCCTTCCGCTTCTCTAATCAGCTAGCGCCTATCTTCAAGCGTTGGCTCATGACCTGCTATCAGCAGGGCGATGTCCTCATTACGCCTACGCCCTACTCCAAGCGTCTACTAGATTCCTATCATATGGGCCGGGAAATCTTCGTCCTGTCTAATGGTATTGAACTAGAAAAATTTACCCCTCAGCCTCAGGCGCGGGAGCTCTTCCGGGCGCGCTACGGACTGACCGAGCAAGACTTCGTCTGCATTGGGATTGGCCTCTACCTAGAGCGCAAGGGCATTCTAGATTTTGTGGAGTTGGCTAAGCGCCTGCCCCATATCCGCTTCATCTGGTTCGGTTATACGGATTTGAACCTAGTGCCGTCCGCTATTCGGGCTGCTGTCTCTAATCCACCGGCCAACCTGACCTTTGCCGGCTATGTTGACAATCAGGAGATTATTCAGGCCATGCAGGGCAGCGACCTCTACCTCTTCCCTACCTTGGAAGAAACCGAGGGCATTCCGGCCGTCGAGGCCTGTGCCGCCCATGCCAAATTCATCGTTCGGGACATTCCGGTCTTCGATGACTGGCTAACCGACCAGGTCAACGTCTACAAGGCTAAGGATGTCGATGACTTCGAGCGTCTGATTCGGGCTAGCCAAGCCCAAGAGCTACCTGACTTGACCCAGGCAGCCTATCCCGTGGCGGTCCAACGTGACCTAGCGGTCATCGGTCAAGAACTAGGCCGCATCTACGGCCATGCTATCCGTGCTAGTCAGGAGCGACAAGGATTATAAAATAAGTAAAGGGTGGGAGTTTCCCCGCCTTTTTCTGTGCTCTAAAACTGTGTGAGACCAGCCCTCACTGAGCTAAAAGACGGGCTAGTGGTGGGACCGGCTTCAGCCAGCCCTACGGCTATTCTTCCGCCTTCCTCGCTATCGAAGGGCTAGGTCACTAACCTTCCAAGCCCTTCTGATAGGCGAGGCATCCTCTTCACCACAAGCACCGCTTTTGGACGTGGGGCTAGTCTCACACTGGACGATTGGAAAATGAAGAAAGCTAGGTTTGTATGCCTCTTTGAAAAAGCACCCCATAAGTTGGACCCTGAAAAAGTCCGACTAATGGGGTGCTTTTCATGAAAAGGGGAATCTTATTTTTCTAACTCAATTATTTGTCACCTGGACCTTGTAAAAATAACCGCCCCTTATATTGAGTGTAGTAAATTGGGCCCAGTTGCCATATTTTAACCAAAGGGATATAACCCATAGTAGTGATTTTTGTTATAGTAAATGGTTTGAGGTGGCTGAGAACTAAAGAATCGAATCTCTTCTACCACAATAGAGGTTGGAAATGCGTCTCGTTTTTTATCCTTCTTATCAGGAATATAGGCTGTCAAATCTTCTTCAATCGGCCGAACATCATTTGGATTTGCTTCCTTGTACCACTCTACAGCATATTCTTCACACCAAGATTCATGTGGCTTCTTAGGACAGCAACATAGGTCATCACCTGCTGATTGGTTGGCTTGAACATTTGAAGATCGAAAGACAAAAGAGCAGTAGAAACAAGAAAGTGAGTGGGGTCAAAATAAAACGTTTCATATTGCAGTGCTCCTTTATATCTTGCATGCTTGATGACGACATTATCCTAACCCTCCCTTCTCGAAGACATCGTCATCCAAATCCTATCTACACATTCATTATACATCCAGAAAATGCTTTTCATCAACCTTCTTTATGCTTTTTGACAGTCCAGTGGGGGCCAAGCCTCACGGCCAAAAGCGGGGCTTGTGGTGACCAGGATGTGGCGCCTATCTGAAGGGCTGGGAAGGCAGTGACTTAGCCCTTCGATAGCGGCACAAGGCGAAGACAGCCAGGGCTGGCTGTAGCCGGTCCCACCTCAAGCTCCGTCTTTTGGGTTAAGTGGGTCTTGGCTCACATACCTTTGGACACAGATAAAAAGGGTGGGAAATACTTTTCCCACCCTTTCTATCATCACCCCTCCGTCTGGCGGAGATGGTCCACAAATTTATCCAGTTGATGCTTGTCCCGCGCCTTCTGGGCCTGAGAAATATTGCTAGGATTGAGGTAAATCCGTAGCTGTTCGACGTCGGCCGCATCATAGGCGACCACTGCCTCCCCTTCTTCCTCATTGTCCGAGACCCGAGCCACCCGGGCGAATTCCTGACTCAAGAGAGCCAACAAATCCTCGGCCACGGCTTCCCGTAAGACTTGATACATGGCGGCAAAGGGCGCCGGAATCATAAAGGCGTCAACCTGCACCAAGTCATCTTGGGCTTGCTCCTTGTGGGCTTTTTTTGCTTTTTTGCTTGGCTTTTTGGACACGGTCTTGCTCCTTTACTTAGCGACGATATTGAGCCAGGAAGGCCGCACTTGGGTCGGCCACTAGGGCTTCCAGGATATCAATCACTGCTTGCGATTCATTATCGCCAATTTGATAACGGCAGATAGCCAATAAATCTGAATCGGCGTTGCCCATGGCTAGGCTATAATCGACCACTTCCATCATGGTCTGGTCATTGAGGCTATCACCGAAGGCCATGGTCTGGCTGGCATCCGTCTGCAGATAGTCTTGCAGGTAGCGGATGGCCTTGCCCTTGCCCCCTTGGGGACTGAAGACATCAATCCAGCGACCACCACTGGTCACCGCATGTCCCTCTGGAAAACGCTCATTGAGAATCCGCGTCATGACCTTATTGTCAGCTACGCTACGCTTACTCATGACCGATAGTTGAAGAATGGCTTCTTCTGGATTGAGGTCACGGAAATTAACCAAATGATCAATATGCGGATGGTAGAGACGGAAATGATCCAAGGCATCCTGATCTTGGGTCACGGCATAGGAGCCACGGTCGGTCATGACCAGACAGAAGAAATCTGAGAACTCATTGAGGAAGTCAATAATGGCCTCGGTCGTGTCATAGTCCAAGGCGCTATAATGAAGGCCTTGCTCTTCTACCATAATGGCGTTACCGTTAGTCGAGGCAAAGAGCAGTTCCTGACGTAATTGGTCATCAAAATAGCCACGCAACTTAGGATAGCTATTGCCTGAGGCAATACAGACACGGGTTCCGGCTTCCTTAAGGGCATGAACTGCCCGCTCGAAGCGATCCAAATCAAAGGACTTGTCTCCTCTTAAGAGGGTCCCGTCCATATCAATGGCGATTAATTTCATTGATTCTTGTCTCCTTCACACTTGATTAAGGGAGGCGATTGCCTGCACTCTTGTAGATGTCATACCATTCTTGGCGAGTCATTTGCACACGTTCAGCCTGGGCCAGCGCTTCAATCCGTTTTGGGCTCATGGTCCCCACAATCGGTTGGAAGCCTGCCGGATGGCGCAAGAGCCAGGCAATGACCATGGCTTCGAAGGCCACACCATGTTGCTTAGCGCCCTGACTTAAGGTCTCGGTCAAGAGCTGATAGTCAGGATGGGTCATGAAGACTCCTTGATGCAAGTCTACCTGGAAGGGCGACCATGGTTGGATGGTGATGCCTTTGAGGCGACAATAATCCAGAATGCCCCCATCCCGGTTAATGCCTGCGACTTCTCGCATATTAACATTGAGGCCGGCATCAATCATGGGGGTGTGGGCAGGCCCCAACTGCAATTGATTAATAATGAGGGGCTGGCTTACACTGGCCTGCAGCAACTCCATTTGATAGGGATTCTGGTTGCTGACGCCGAAATAACGCACCTTACCGGCTGCATGCAAACGGTCGAATGCGGCTGCCACCTGGTCCGGCTCCATCAGGGCATCGGGCCGATGTAGGAGCAAGACATCCAGATAGTCGGTCTCGAGGCGTTTGAGAATGCCGTCTACCGAATCCAAAATATGCTGGCTGGAAAAGTCAAAATATCCTTCCGGCAGGCGAATCCCACATTTGGACTGGATTAGCAGTTGATCACGCGGAATACCTAGTTCCTTCACAGCTTGAGCAAAGCGGACTTCCGACTCGCCCCGGCCATAGATATCGGCATGATCGAAGAAATTAATGCCGACCTGGCGGGCAGTCTCCAGAACCTGGCTAGCTTCTTGTAGCGAATGGGAGGCCATGCGCATGCAACCTAGGGCGATGCGACTGGCTCCGGCTAAGTGACGACCAAGACATAAGGTTTCCATGATAGCGACTCCTTTATTGGCTGGCGTAGGAATAGGACAAGGTCTTACTTCTTGAACATACCGGTAATCCCGCGGGATACCACACGGCCGACTTCACGACCCACTTGGCCGACTACGTTCTTCATGAAACGATCCAAGAGATTGTCTGTCTTGCGACCACCAGTGCTGGTTGATTTCTTGCTAGTTTTTGCCACGTCTTCATCCTCCTCTTCTTCTACTTCTGCGCTTCTTCGGCTTGAGCGGCTGCTAGGAGGGCCGCCCTGTTCTTGGGTTTGTTTGAGAATGACTTCATGGGCACTCTACGGTCAATGGCTTCACCATACTTGTCATCCAATGGTGAGCTATTCATTAGGCTGGCCTTTAACGGTTGGGTCGATGGTCCCTAAGAGACTTTGCGGTGGGTAAATGAGTACCCGGTCGGCCAGGCTAGGGCTCCCATCTTCCGTCAGGGTAGACACCACGGCTTCCCCTACCTTGAGTTCTTGAATGACCTTGGCTAGGTCTTGGTTGGCTTCTTGACGGAAGGTGTCCGCTACCGTTTTAACGGTTTTGAGTTCCTTAGGCGTAAAGGCCCGCAAACCATGCTGGATGCGGTTAGCCAATTGGCTGGCTACCTTGTCTGGAATATCGGTTGGGTTTTGGGTAATGAAGTAAACTCCGACCCCTTTGGACCGAACTAAGCGGACAATGAGCTCAATCTTCTCTAATAAGACAGCCGGCGCATCCTTGAAAAGGGCGTGGGCTTCATCGAAGAAGAAGACCAACTTAGGTTTATCCAAGTCCCCGACTTCCGGAAGGTTCTCATAGAGCTCAGCCAAGAGGGCCAAGAGCACAGTCGCATACAAGGTTGGCTGGTTGAAGAGCTGTTCCGCATTGAGGATGTTGACAATCCCACGGCCATCGCTGTCTTGGCGCATGAGGTCGGCAATCTCCAAGCTTGGCTCACCAAAGAAGTTGGCTGCCCCTTGTTGCTCTAAAATAACTAGAGAACGTAGAATAGCCCCAACTGAACGTGCTGGAATGTTACCGTAGTGTTGGCTTAATTCGCCAGCATGAGCGGCCACATAGTTAAGCATAGCCCGCAAGTCCATGAGGTCAATCAGCAAGAGACCTTGCTTATCGGCCACATCGAAGACCACGTTGAGAATGGATTCTTGGGTTTCATTGAGGCCCAAGAGACGGGTTAACATGACAGGCCCCATATCGGAGACAGTCAAACGCAAAGGCGTCCCGTTCTCGCCTTTGACATCCCAAAGTTGTACAGGATAAGAACTTGGTTCATAGTTCTCACGACCTGTCTGAGCCAGACGCTCGCTGACATCGGTATTGTTGGCTTGAGCCAAGGACATAAGGTCCCCCCTTGATATCAGAGAGGACGACTGGAATACCTTCTTGGCTTAGTAATTCGGCCAAGACCTTAAGGGTTACGGTCTTACCGGTCCCTGTCGCACCGGCGATAATGCCGTGACGGTTTAATTTATCAAGACGAAGTTGCGCTGGATGCGCCCCCTGCCCGAAGGTGATGACTGAAGTCATGCTCTTTCCCCCTTTTTTCTCGATGACACTGGACAGTCTTCGCCCAGTTGCCCATTCTACTCTTATTTTAACATATCCATGGCCCGTAAGCGACCACAAAAAAGCCGTCCACAGGTAAATCCTGTCGACGGCAGTCAATCTTAAAATTGTGCGAAGAAATCCAAGGCATCTCCCGCTTGCAAGAGTTCCCCGTGTTCCTTCAAGATGGCTTCCTTGACGGTGGCTTCTTCCCCAAATTCCAGCATGAAGAGGAATTGTTGGTAGAGACCGTCTGGTTCATAATCACCAATCACATCGCTCAAGACCAGATAGTAGGCGTCATTGTAGCGATAGAGGCTATTTTCAACCGGGAAGTCCCGTAGTTGACGTGCCAACTTGAGGAAATCATCCAAGCGATCGAAGCAGACAATCTCGGGTCCCACAGGTTCTTCTTGATCCTGGGCCTGTTCAATCTCGGCTTCAATCTCCTTGGTCAAGCCTTCTAGGACTTCTAGCTTCTCATTGACGCTGAGATCTTCTTGATCTTGGGCTTGTTGCTTATCTTTTAGGGCGGATTTACGACGGTCCAAGAGACGTTTGAGGACTTCGTTCTCCAGCAAATCTTCTAGGCCATTACCACTGCTACGGCTAATGTAGAGTTCGAGGCCCATCGATCGGATGGGATGACATGGAAAGTGACGGAATCAGATTCCGCGAATTGGTTCTCCACGTCCACCTCTTCCAGGATGGAGTAGAAGAATTGCTCAATGCGGGCATGGTTGCTGATTAGTTCTAGGAAGTTAATCCCTCGTTCTTCCAGATCTTCCGGCATAATCAAGACTTTGATTGTATCCTCATTGATACGTTCCATTTCCATAGTAACACCTCCTCTATTTCTTCATTATACTAAACTTTAGGCCAAGACGCTATCCTAATGTATTGTCCTAAGGGAAAAGAAAGGCGAGGCAGAAACAAGGTTCCGGCCTCACCTAGACTCTATTCATTACTCATTGACTAAGGCTTGCACCTTACGCAATTCCAAGGCACGCACTTCGCGTGGCAAGAAACGACGAATTTCATCTTCATTGAAGCCGATTTGCAGGCGTTTTTCGTCAATCATGATTGGACGACGCAAGAGGCCTGGTTGCTCTTGCACAATGCGATAAAAGTCATTCAAGGATATTTCGCTAATTTCAATATTTAAGTCTGAATATGCTTTGGAACGGGTTGAGACGATATCTTCTGTCCCTTCTTCTGTCATACGTAAAATATCTTTAATTTCTTGTAGAGACAGTGGTTCCGAAAAGATATTACGTTCTGTGTAGGGAATTTGATGTTCTTCCAACTAGTGCGCGGGCCTTACGGCATGAAGTACAACTTGGGGTCGTATATAACGTTACCAAACTAATCACCCTTTTTCAATAACCACCACGATTACTACTCTGCTATTATACTACCCCTAGCCCCTGATTACTATACTTTTTTTGAAATTTAACAATAAATCATACTTAAGACCGAGATTAGTTCATAGCTGTAAACAAAACTTCACAAAAAATTCATATACTCTTAGGGAATTCTTTAAAAGTCCTTGTTCAATCTCTCCTCTGCCTTCTTTTGCCAGGCGGGCGCCACATTGCTTTTGTCAATTAAGTGAAACTGCGTTATAATAATAGTAGCGAAACTAAGAGAGAATGAGGCTCGATTTGATGAAACCCAAAATTTTTTCTGGCGTTCAACCTACTTCGGTTCCAACCATCGGGAACTACGTTGGGGCTATGCGCCAATTTGTTGAATTACAAGATGACTATGACGCTACCTACTGTATCGTCAACCAGCACGCCATTACCGTGCCCCAAGAGCCAGCCAAGCTCCACCAAACAACCCGTGAGTTGGCGGCCCTCTATCTAGCCCTAGGCATTGACCCTAAGAAGGCAACCATTTTCGTTCAGTCTGATGTCCCAGCCCACACGCAAGCGGCTTGGATAATTCTCTGTACGACCGGCTTGGGCGAATTGGAGCGCATGACCCAATATAAAGATAAATCCACCAAGCAAGAAAGCGTCAATGCTGGCTTGCTCTGCTACCCTGCCTTAATGGTTGCAGACATTATTCTCTATGATGCAGCCTATGTACCAGTGGGCGAAGACCAGAAGCAACATTTGGAGTTGACCCGTAACTATGTGGACCGCTTCAACCAACGCTATGGCAAGGGCAAGGAGCTCCTAGTCAAACCTGAAATCATCACCCCTAAATCCGGTGGTCGGGTCATGAGTCTGCAAGACCCATTCAGCAAGATGAGTAAGTCCGATACCAACGCCAAGGCGACCATCTCCCTCCTAGATGATCCTAAGACCATCCTGAAGAAGATGAAGAGTGCCGTCACTGACTCGGTTGGCCAAGTCAATTACGACCGTGAAAATCAACCGGCTGTCAGCAACCTGCTGGATATTTTCTCTGCTTTTTCTGGCCGTTCGATCTGACTCTCTGGTGGCCGAATATCATGAGGCTGGCTACGGGACCTTTAAGCAGGCTATTGCCGACAGTATTATTGCGACCCTAGAGCCAATCCAAGCGGAATATCACCGTCTCTTGACTTCTAGCACCCTAGACGACATCTTGGCTGAAGGAGCTAAGAAGGCCAACGAACAGGCTAACAAGGTCCTAGCGCGGATGGAGAAGGCAATTGGCTTGACTTATCGCTAAAATTTGTGCTATAATGTTATATGTAGTAGATTGTTTTAATTATCAATAAATAAAAGGAGGTGACCCAAAATGGAATATGTAACTGATGTCGCTAAAGAACTCGAACAAGTTGTTGCCCAACTTAAGAACAAGCACATTCGGATGACGCCGCAACGTCGCGCCATTCTATCCTATATGATTCAGACACACAATCACCCTACCGTGGAAGAAATCTACCATGATCTCTTACCTGACTGGCCAAGCCTTAGTCTTGCGACTATCTATAATAACCTGTCTTTCCTAGTCAAAGAAGGTTATGTCAATGAGATGAAATTCTCTGATGTCACCAGTCGTTATGACTACATGGGCCTAAATGGCTACAACCATCAGCACATTATCTGTGAACGCTGTGGGAAAATTGCGGACTTCGCTATGACTAAGTTCCCCAGATCCAACCGAAGACGTCCATAAACAAACCGGCTATACAACCAACCGGACTACAGTCGAAGTTTACGGTGTCTGCCCAGACTGCCAAGGTCGCATCCGCGCCTGGTAATCACAGACGAAATCAAATGACGAGGACTGAGTCCTCGTCATTTTTGTATTCATAAAGCCAAAGGCAAGGGGCATTCCCTTGCCTTTTTGTTTTGTGCTACCAGGTCATACGGGACCGCGACATGGTCCGTAGGGCGCGGTTATAGTTGACGGCCGGTTTGAATCCACTTTGGTCTGTTGGCAGCGGATTGAGTCTTGCTTCCTCCAACTCTGGCAGACTGTCGACACGGCCTGACAGATAGTCCTTCAAGCGCAAATGACCGCTCTGCGTCCGGGTCATCAGCCCGCCAATCCGATATTCTAAGATTTCCAGCCAAAATGGGTTGGCTTTGTAACCAGACTTGACGACGACTTTGCAGGACGCGGTCATAGTCCGCAATCAGTTGTGGCAAGCGACCGTGAACGAGGTCAGCTAGTGTCTGACGGTCGTGGGCATGATAGGCCTGCCAGATTAAGTAAGGCAGGTTCCATTTGTTAGCCAAGCAGAGGGCATAGTCGCTATAGAACTGGTTGACAGTCATGCTGCCACCCTCCATAGCGTCGAAATCAACGGCCAATTTGGCCATACGAGCCCCATAGTCCACATCCATGGACTCAATTTGTGGCATAAACATCGGCAGTAGCAAATCTTGATAGAAGAAGTATTTAGAAGGCGTCACATCAATACCTGCTAATTGATCCCATTCTGGCAACAAGTCTAATTCCCCTTGCTTGAGCCAGTCGGATAGGGATAAACCGGAGAAGAAGCTTAACCATTGGCTAAACCCTCTTCTACATAGTCAGCATGGCTGTCTAGGTAAGAATAGAGGACCAGGCCGAAGACGGCCACTTCAAATGGCGACTCAGAACTATCGTCTCCCCAGGCGGTCGCCATGACTTCCTGGATGCCGGTTTGGGGCGCCGCCAGGCCCGGCCAGGCTAGCCACCAAGGTCTTACGGTGGTGCATGTAACCTGTCCAACGCCAGGCCCCACCAGCAAAGCTGACCTCGAGCCCCCTAAACTACGAGCGTTAAGCGATTTTTATCCAAGTAAGCTTGGGTGGTATGTTGGTAGTAATCCCAGTACATGAGGCTGATGCCCTCAGGAATGTCGATTTTCTCGTCTTCTCCCACTTGGTTATACCAAGAGAAGAACATGTCATCCCAAATGATTGGCTCCAGGCCATAGCGGTCACAGAGGGTCTTCATACGGGCTAGGTGGTCCAACATAATGTCAGTCTTGGCTCGCAAGCCCACTTGATCCAGATAATGACCTCGCCCTAAGTCATAGGCTTCATCCATGCCTAAGTGAATGCGCTTAGTTGTAAAACAAGAAGAGAGAGAGGCCAACATTTGGTCGATTAAGGTATAGGTCTCTTCCCGCCCTACGTGGAGGACGTCCGCCAAGTCTGCATATTGACTGTTAATATGCTCCCATTGGAAGAACTGGTTGAGGTGGGCCAGGGTCTGCACACAAGGCACCAATTCAATCCCCAAGTCCTGGGCGTAAGCATCCAATTCACGCAAATCGGCCTGGCTATAACGGCCTCGGAAGGCCCCAAAATAAGGTTGCTCCGGAATTTCATAGACATCTTCCATATAGAGCATATACCAACTGTGGCCTAAGACGGCCAAGCGTCTTAAGAGGGACTTAACATAGTCCACCTTGGCAACGGCATTGCGGGAGTTATCCAGCATGAGGCCATTGCGGCTGAAGCTAATGGGCTGACTAAAACTGCTGGTCTGGCCGGCTTGTTGCCGCATATTCCAGAGGGCCATGCCATGGAAGAAATGTGGTAGGTCAGGCGCCACAATGAGGACGCCCTCTCCTTGGTCGGCTACTTCTAACTTACCCGCTAGGCCCGCTTGATAGTCAACCAGGCGGCCATCAGGTGCTAGGGATAGGTCTAATTCTACTGCTAGACGCTCAACCTTGTCGCGCAAGGCCGCATCTTCAATCCAAATCTTAGTCATACTACTTACCCTTTCTTAAGGCGATAGGTCTTGATTTCATCAGGCGCAATCAGCGAAGAGGTCTCCTCTAGGTCCTCTTCTAAGAGGTTGACCGATTGCAACTTGCTAGGTAGATAAGGCGCTAGGTCGAGCGTCTCTGAGGCATGGCTGACCAGGCGGAGAATCCAATCTTGGCTATCGTGGGCCTGCTTGAAGGCCGTCACTTCGATACCTCTTGGCAAGTCATTGACCTTGACTGGGCTGGCTTGCCAGTCAGCCAAATCTTGACCTAGGCTGGCTTGTTTGACCAAGAGTGGGATGAAGATGGAAGCCCCGGTCGCAAAGCTTTGGTTTAACTGATCTTGGCCTTGCCAGAATTGGAGGTAGGCACTGGCTTCGTAATCACCCAGACATTGGGCTTCTGGTGTTGGGAAGTAACCCCAGTCCCCTAATTCTCCGGTGCAACGCAAGCAGGTCAGATAGAGATAAGTCGCTTGGTCGTCGACGGTCACTTCATATTCAGGCAGCCCCTGTACGCTCAAGGTCAAACCTTGACTCTCCCCAATGGCCACATTGCGGTGCAAGGCTTGTGGGTTGCTTGGGTTACGCCATTCAGGCGCCACATGGTTAGAGCGCCAGAGCCATTCATAGGCCGAGTCGACAAAGTGGCGGTCTGTGCGCTCAGGTAGCTTGAAGCCTAGGCGTATCCGATGATCCAAGACCTCATTGTGACCTTCTAGTCGGATGGCCAGGCCTCGTGATTGAGGGGTCAGGCTATAGGTCACGAAGATTTCAACCGGTACTGTCTCAGACGCCCGGCCAATTTGGCGTTCGACCACATCAATGACTTGTTTTTGCGCCTCTAGTAAGGCATAGTCAGCCGAAATTGGCACTTGAAGTTGATAGCCTAAGACCAAATGGTCGGCCAAGCCATCATGGATGACCCGAGTGCTAATCAGGGCATCGGCTTGGGTCAGGCGTTGGCCTAAGGATTCGCGGAAAATATACTCATTGCCCACATCCCCAGTTTCTTCTAAGAGACCTTGATCTTCATAGACCTGGCCGGTCACCTTATCGGTGATGGTAACGGAGCCGTTGACTGCTAGGGCCACTTTGAGGTAGTCATTTTCGATGAACTCCTTGTCTTGGGCCCCACCTTCTAGTTCCAGGTCCTCTGTCTTAGGCACCAAATAGTACTCAACCAAGGACATGGCAGGCACGGTGGCTAGCCATTCCACTTCTAATTCACGTGCGAAGTAAGCCCGGCGGAAGCGGTCATCTGGTAGGTCATAGTCGAAGTTAGCCCCTAGGTCCACAATGGTGGCAGGCACGACTTGGCCTTGGCCATCCACTAATTGGTAGTCTTCAATAGCTAATTCCGCCATACGTTGATAGGCTTCTTTAACCGGATATTGACTGAAGAAGGCCCGGTCTAAGACGACTTTGCTGACTAGGCGCCCTTCCTTGAGGCAATTGCTTGGGTTCCAGACCTGCAAGACATAAGGCTGGTCTGCCAAACGATTTGGCGCCTTGACCTGCTGAGCCAAGAAGTCTAGGATGCCCCGCACTAGGGTCTGGCTAGCCGCTTCTACGGCTTCAAAACGTGACACCATGCCCCGATGAACTTCGTCGATACTACAGCCACAAATGCTGTCATGAGGGTAGTTCTGCAAGAGAGTCTTCCAGATAAAGTCAATTTTATCGCTTGGGTAGACGTAGCCGTAGCGGCTAGCTAAGGTGGCCAAAGGCTCCAAAACTTGCTCCAAATAGTCAGACAGACGAGCTGAATACTGCTTGAGGTAGAGACGGGAAGAAGCAGTATTGGCCAAAGTATACCAACCATCCGTTGCTTGCGAACGTAGTTCCCCTTCCACCACACTTAATTGTGGTTGATTGCTTGCTAGGCTCGCTTCTAGGGCTTCTTGATAGAGGGTAAAGTTAGAGTGGGATAAATTCATAGTCTGGGTAGAGCTGGTTGGCCAAGGCAATGGCTTGGGACAAATCCTCCTGGGCAGGTTGGTGGTCGCAACCGTTGAGCATGAGCAACTGGTCAGAGACCGCATAGCGCTCTGCATCGGCTAATTTCTTGTCCCAGAAGACTTTGGCTTGCTCAGGATCAGCAGGGATTTCATTGCCGTTACTATACCAGTTAGCGAAGAGAATCCCCAGGACATCCGAGCCATCTGGACTCTTCCAGGTCAGCTCTGAGAAGGCCGACTTGAAGCTGCCTTCTTCAAAGGTCTGGTTGTCAAAGCCCGTTGGTTTGACCCCGCGACCGAAGGCCGCCACAGACATGCCCATACCACGAGTGATTTGTGGAGTTTGGCCGGTTAGGCCGAAGGTGTCCGGATAGTAACCTAATTGTTCGCCCTTAACCCCCCAGCGTTTGAGATCTTGATAACCAATCAGACCGTTACGTACGGTTGCCTCGCCACTAATCAGGAAGGCATCCTGCAAGATATAGAAGGGCCCAATCCGTAATTTGCCGGACTGAACGGCCGACTTAAGTCGCGCTTCTTGATGAGGACGAATTTGTAGATAGTCGTCCAAGGTGATGGTCTGGCCATCCAGGTGGAAGTAACGGTAGTCTGGATCTGTGTCGAACAGGTCTAGGACTTGATCAATCAAGTCGACTAAACGTAGGTGGTGTTCTTCAAAGGGAAGATACCATTCCCGATCCCAGTGGGAGTGGGAAATGATATGAACGGTTTTCTTACTCATTTTATTGCCTCATGTCTTTCTAGCGTTTAACGCGAATATCGAAGTAGTCTAAGAGGAGTTCGCAGAACATCATATTAGACCAAGAGAACCACTCCCGGGTGTAACGACTATCATCGTCCACGTGGAAGGATTCGTGCATTTGGTTGGTGCCGGCGTCTGTATTGACCAGCAAGTCTAAAATCCGAGCCTTCTCCGCCTTATGGCTAGTGGTTAAACCTTCCATAGAGAGGGAAATCGGCCAGATATATTGATCCCAGGTATGAGAAGAGCCCAGGCCACTGGCTAATTTGCCACTGTAGTAGTAAGGGTTCTCTGGCGATAGAACGGTCTGGCGTGTAGCCACATAGATCGGATCATCTTCTGAACAGAAGCCTAAGTAAGGCAGGGAAAGTAAGTTTGGCACATTGCCATCATCCATGATGCTAGCATTGCCTAAACCATCCACTTCGTAAGCATAGACTGCTTGACCTTGGGCGTTTTGAATGATCCCATAACGCTCAATGCCGGCCTGGATTTCAGCCTTAAGGGTAGCCGCTAGCTCGATTTCTTCTTGGCTCAAGCCCAAGAATGGCGCCAATTCTGCCACATAGCCCAAGACCACGCTAGCAAATTGGTTGGAAGGCACCAGGTAGTGGTAGGTGCAGCGGTCATCACTTGGCCGGAAGCCAGACCAAGTCATACCGGTGTAGCCAACGGGTGAGCCCATGCCATCAAAAGGCAGGGTGTCTTCTTGGCGGTCGGTATCACGCACAAAGCGATAAGGACTAGACCCTTCATGGTCTTGCTCCGTGCGCCAGAGGTCTAGAATGGTCACCAAACCCTTGCGGACAGTCTCTGTTAAGTGGTCGGTCCGGCCACTATTGACATAGAGTAGGTAAGCTAACTGAATGGCATAGGCCAGGCTATCGATTTCGTATTTACGCTCCCAAATCCAGTCATTCATTTGCGTGTGGTCGGTCGCCCCGTGGCCTTGGCCATTTGGTTCTTGGTTGAAGGCATTGGTATAAGGGTCAATTAAGATATAGCTAAATTGGCGCTGGACTAAACCGGCAATCATGTCGTAGATGTCCTCATGCTCCTTAGCTAAGACTAGGTAAGGCCGTACCTGTGCGGTCGAGTCACGCAGCCACATAGCCGGGATATCCCCGGTCACCACGAAGGTGCTGCCATCTTCTAGGCGTTCGATGGTGGTCTCTAGGGTATTTAGAAGCACTCATGAAAGACCTCAGCCCAACGGGGATTGACCGCCCGAGCTTGATCACAAATCTTTTCCATATATTTTTTTAATTCAGTTGATACTGGCATTGCCATTTTTCTTCCTCCTCATCACGAATCGAGTCTCCTCTATCCTCTATTATTGCTAAGCGCTTACCCTAAATCAAGTCTTGTCAGAGACTTCTCTATTTTTTGCTAAAACAACTATAATTTGTTAATATATGCCCTTCAGAAAAACAGTAAAAAACCCCGCGAAAGCCTTTCCTTTGTGCTATACTAACATTAGCACTTAATAAGGAGGTTCCCATGGCTGATTCCATTCTTCCATCTTTCCTGCGGCCCAACAAGAAGTCTAGTCTCTTAGTGCTGGCCCTCTATACCTTTATATTTAGCTTCTTGATGCCAGACGCCGGAAGCCTCTGGTCTGATTACGGCCAAATTTTAAGTAAACAAAGCTACCTAATGACTGATTTTACGGCCATGGGGATGGCGGCTACTTTCTTCAATGTGGCTTGCCATTTCGTCATTGCCTACATCCTGGTCTACACCAACACGAGGTCACGCCTTAATGGTCTGCAAGTGGCAGCCGCCGGTATCTTTGCTGGCCACGCCCTCTTCGGGACCCATGTCTTGAATATCCTGCCTATTATTTATGGGGTCTACCTCTATAGTCGCTGGACCGGCCAATCCTTCGGCTCCTTGACCACGGTCAGCCTCTTCGCCACTTCGGCGGCCCCTTTTATCTCCTTCTGGGCCATCGCACCTGGCTTGTCCTGGTGGTCGCTCATTTTGGCAGCCCTGATTGGGACTGGTGTCGGCTTCATCTCGGCGCCTTTGGCTGAGCAATACCTCAAGTTCCACCAAGGCTTTAACCTCTATAACTTTGGTTTCGCCATGGGCCTTATCGCCATGTTCGGGACTATCAGCTTCCGCTACTTCAAGCTAGAGGCGCCTAGCCTCAGCATCCTCAATCAAGAGCATCATGGTCTCTTAGTCCCTCTATCTGCTAGGCATCTTGTTGGGACTCTTTGGCCCTAGCGGCCTTCAAGCGAACAGAAGTCAAAGCCAACTACGGCAAACTCTTGCGCCGGGCCGGGCGGACACCGGATGACTTCCTGGCTCACTTCGGCTTCGGGAACAGCTGCCTCAATATGGCCCTTAACGGCAGCCTCTACTTGCTGATTGCCCTGATCTTGGGTGTCCAATTCAATGGGCCTATCCTGGGCGGTATCCTAGGGGTCATGGGTTTCTCCGCCTTCGGTAAGCACCCGCGTAACTGCCTGCCTATCTCAGCCGGCATTCTGCTAGCTGCCTTATTACTAGGCCAAGACCCCGCCCAATCCTCGGTTTGGGTACCAATCTTATTCGGGACCACCCTAGCGCCAATTGCTGGACATTATGGCATCATTTATGGTGCAGTCGCAGGCTTTTTGCATTATAATGTAGTGAGTATGGTCTTTAGTTTACACGCAGGCATGAGCCTCTATAACAACGGCTTTGCGGGTGGCTTTGTCGCCGCCTTCCTGGTACCCAATCTATGATACCCTGCGTAGCAACCATCACGCCTATGATGATTAGAAGGAGCCCCCTATGAATATCGAAAAACACAAAGCAACGCGTATTATGAAGGAGATTGTCTCCTATTTCTTAGACAATGGCCTCAATGATTTTAACCTGGACTTTAAGGCTAGCAACCAAGTCATTGAAATAACGGTCCAAGCGCCCTTGCCAGGCCGAACCCGCTAGCTTCCAAGAGCTACTCAAGGATCTGCAAAGTCCACGGGAAATCGAAGTGGACGAATACTTCAACGCCCTCTTGGGTAGTCACTGCTCCGGCCATGACTACAGCTTCCTGGGCAAGGCTATTGACGAAGCTCAGGGTGGCTTCCAAGACGGCGTCTTGACTCTCACCATTAGACGTTACAAAATCAAATAATTTAGTCACTAGTAGAAAGGATTGTTTCCCCCATGGATTTTCTCCGCATGCCAGCTTATCAACTCTTCTTACATCCGATTACGGGTGGTGCCATCTGGGGCTATGTGCTCGCCCTAATTTATCTGCGCTATGTCCGTCGCTTCCCTCAATACAAGGCTCACTTCTACGGTGCCTTGGCTATCTTGATTTATGTGGCGACTCTCTTCTTAACCCAGCACATCACCTTCACTCATGGTGTGACTTGCGGATTGGCCTATGTCTTGACCCGTCTCTATGACTATGACCGGTCACAAGTTGCTAACTAGTAAGATAAGAGCCCCTCTTGAGGGAGTTCTTTTTGTGGCTAGCTATGATAAGATTTGAGGCAAAAATATTTTTGGGGCATTTTAGCTTTATCCCAATATTTTTTTGACTATCTATTGATATGACGACAGTTAGTAGTACGCTCATCAAACTTCTTGGTTTTCAGTTTTTTGATGCGAGTTGTGGTTAACCACAACTCGATGCCAAATATTGATTAGCAAGATTGTGTTTTGGGCTTTAGCGTCTATCAGTTCTGAGCATCTTTGGTCTTTCGAACCTAAAGTAGCTATCTAGTTGTGTCAGGCTTCCGCCCTCGATATGGCTATTTTCAACAAAAATTATTCTGGCATTTTACATTTCTATCCATATTATTTCGATGAACGTTGATATCATAGCAATAATAGACATCGTCATCACTTTTCTTGCTTTTCAGTATTTTAATGCGAGTTCGCTAACCCTGAACTCGACGTAAAATATTGAAAAAGCAAGATAATTAGATTATCGGCCTTTGTGGCGAGAGCTCGTGATCGTCTTTCGGCATTGACATCTACAGTGGGTATTTGGAGCTGGACCGGATCTAGCCTGGCTAGGCCAGTCTTACAACGGATTTATCGCCTTCCACCCCTCTTTTGTCCCAAACATAAGCCATGTCTCCACTAAAAATACTTGGACCACTTTTAAGTTTCTCATGTTTTCTACGCTCTCCTCCTGATATAAAGGGCAATAAGGTATTTCCTATAAACTTCTTGCTTGTCAAGATTATTCACCCAGTTCAGGGTTAACCCGAACTAGGTCTAAAAATATTGAAGAACAAGATGACGATAACTCGCCCTCCAGTCTCCGAGAATGCGTCCCTTCTCTTTCCTTGAAGGTCCTGAATCTTCAAGGTATAATGATAGAGACACTGATAGAAAGGAATCGTCTGCTATGATTCTACTACAAGCCAATGACCTGGCTCGGCGTTTTGCCGATGACACCCTCTACGAAGGGGTCTCCTTCAATATCCAAACTCAAGACCGTATTGCCCTAGTGGGCCGTAATGGGGCCGGCAAGTCCACCCTGATTAAGCAAATCATGGGCGAGGAGCCGATCTCGGACGGTTCCATCACCAAGGCCAAGGGCCTAAAAATCGGCTACCTGGCCCAACATGTTCGGACCGAATGGAACGACAGCCTATCCATCTGGGATACCATGCTGGCAGTCTTCCAGGAGACTTTGGCGCTGCGCCAGACAGCTGAAGAGGCCGCTATGCGACTAGCGGAGCTGTCTGATGACACCCAAGCGCCAGCCTATCAGGCTGCCCTGGAGCGCTACGACCAACTCCAGGAAGCCCTGACCCAACGCAATGCCTATGCCATTGAGTCCGATATCCGGACGGTCCTACACGGTTTTCGTTTCTACGAAGCCGACTATGCCACGCCGGTCAGCCAATTGTCCGGGGGGCAGCGGACCCGCCTGGCCCTGGCTCGCATCCTACTTATGGACTATGACCTGCTGATTCTGGACGAGCCGACCAACCACTTAGACATGACCACCCTAGCCTGGCTGGAAACTTACCTGACTGGCTACAAGGGCGCCCTCCTCTTGGTTTCCCACGACCGTTATTTCCTGGATAAGGTAGTCAACCAGGTCCTGGAACTGCGCCATCATCGTCTCCACACCTACAAGGGCAATTACAGCTACTATGTGGAAGAGAAGGCCCTGCGTCTGGCCGCTGAAGAGAAGGCCTATGCCGCCCAACAAGCCACCATTCAAAAACTCGAAGACTTCGTCCAACGTAACCTAGTTCGGGCATCAACGACCAAACGGGCCCAAAGTCGCCGCAAGCAGTTGGAGAAAATGGACCGCCTAGACAAGCCTAAGCAAGACAAGCAGGCGCCCCGCATCCAGTTCCTGGCAGCCAAGGACTCCGGTGAAGATGTTCTGGCCGTCGATCATTTGGCGGTGGGCTATGAGGCCACGCCGGTCGCCCAGGACCTCAACCTCCAGGTCCGGCGCCAAGAAGCCATCGCCCTAGTGGGGCCTAACGGGGTCGGCAAGACCACCCTGCTCAAGACCCTGATTGGCCAGCTGCCTGCCCTAGCAGGGACCTATCGCTTTGGCACGGGCGTTCAAATCGGCTACTACGACCAGAACCTGGTCTTGCCTGACGAGAATTTGACCGTCTTAGAAACTCTCTGGCAGGCCCATGACACCACCGACGAGAAGGTCATTCGGACCATTTTAGGCAGCTTCCTCTTCTCGGGCGATGATGTCCTCAAGAAGGTCTCCATGCTGAGCGGGGGCGAGAGAAGGCCCGGCTCAGTCTAGCCCTGCTAGCCACCGAGCACGACAACACCCTGATTCTAGACGAACCGACCAACCACTTGGATATCGACAGCAAGGAAGTTCTGGAAGATGCCTTGATTGCCTTCGATGGCACCCTGCTCTTCGTCTCCCACGACCGCTATTTCATCAATCGCTTGGCGACGCAAGTAGTTGAAATCACCCCGCAAGGCGTCAAGACCTACCTAGGCGACTATGACTACTATCAGGAGAAGAAGGCCGAAGAAGCCTTGATTGCCCAGAGCCAAGCTAGCGAGGCAAGCACTGAGCCCTAAGACAGCCAATTCAGCTAATCCGGCCCAACAAGACTATCAAGCCATGAAAGAAGCCAAGCGTCAACGCCGCCGCTTAGAAGAAGCCGTGGATCAGGCAGACGCCAGCCACGCCCAATGGGAAGCTCGCATCGCCCAACTCCACGCCCAGATGGAGACGGCTGCCTTGGCCAATGACCAGAGCCAGCTAGCCCAGCTCCACCAAGACCTGCAAGAGGCTGAAGCTGCCCAACTTGAGGCCTTAGAAGCCTGGGAAAGCGCCAGTCTGGCCTTGGAAGACTTTCTAGCCTAAGTTTAGCATTTGCCCGATATATCATATATGATATATCGGGAAAGCAAAAAGGCACTGAGACTTAAATCTCAGTGCCTTTTTTCATCGGCTTAAATCGATTTACTGGCCATTAGTGCGCAAACTTTGGCCCTCAAGAAGAAAAAATAGCCTAGCTTATAAGAATAAGCCAGGCTTAGCATTGAGGGTCAGTGGACTAAATCTTTTTTGTAAATAAAGTGGATAGGCGGCCGCCCCAATCATGGCCGCATTGTCGCCACAGAGGGATAGAGGCGGAATCAGAACTTCAAGCTCAGGATAGCGACTGGCCAATTCCTCGCTGAGACGCTGACGCAGGCCAGAGTTAGCGACCACACCCCCGGCCAGAATAAATTGCTTAACTGGATATTGCGCCAAAGCCTTGAGGGTCTTACCCACCAAGACATCGACAACCGCCTGCTGGAAGCTAGTGGCCAAATCAGCCGTCACTAGCTCCTGGCCTCTTTGCTTGGCATTATGAACCAGGTTCATGACCGCACTCTTCATACCACTAAAGCTGAAGTCCAAGTTATCTTCCTGCAGCATGGCCCGTGGCACCGGATAGGTGTCCTGACCCTGATGGGCCAAGGCGTCCACATGCTTACCGGCCGGATAAGGCAGGCCCAGCAAGCGCCCCACCTTATCATAGGCTTCGCCGACCGCATCATCCTGGGTCTCTCCCACGACTTGATAGCTTGCATGCTCAGGCATATAAACCAACTCGGTATGGCCGCCCGAAGCAATCAGGGCCAGCAGGGGAAAGGCTAGTGGCTGCCCAATTTGGCTGGCATAGATATGGCCGGCCAAATGATTGACCGCAATCAAGGGCTTGTCGTGGACCAAGGCCAAGGTCTTGGCGGCCGTAATCCCGACTAGGAGAGCGCCGACTAGGCCCGGCCCCTGGGTGACCGCAATGGCATCAATGTTCTGCCAAGTGACGCCAGCTTGTTCTAGGGCCAGACGGGTCACCTGACTAATTTGTTCCACATGGTGGCGGCTGGCTACCTCTGGCACCACCCCGCCAAAGCGGATATGGCTTTGGACCTGGGAAGCCACCACATTGGCTAAGATAGTCTGGCCGTCTTCGACAATGGCCACACTGGTCTCATCGCAAGACGATTCAAAGGCCATAATCCGAACTTTTTGACTCATGAAGGCCCCTCCTTTTCTGATCGACTTAGTAATTTTTGCATAATGACGGCGTCATCCACCGGATTTTGATAGTATCGTGGCCGGACGATTAAGGTTTCAAAGCCGGCCTGCTGGTAGAGGCCCAGGGCCGTTGCATTAGCCTGGCGCACTTCCAAGAAGACATGGCGGATGCCCCGATGGGTTAGTTGATTTAAGACGAAATCCAGGAGCTGGCGCCCCAGGCCCTGGCCCCGTAAGTCAGCTTGGATATAGACTAGGTTGAGGGTAGCTTCATCCAAGACATGGTGGAGGCCGACATAACCCAGCACCTGATCATGGTCTAGCGACGGGTAATACTCGGCCTGGTCCAGTTGAAAGTCGCTCCGACTCTGAGCTTCATTCCAGTGCAAGGCCTGATTGCCTTCAATAATAACCTGGCGGAAGGCCTCGGGTAGCTGGGCGCCGGTGAAGGGCACCACCTGATAATGTTTGCTGTCCATGCCGACACTCCTATTGCTGACAGTCGTAGACCATGAAGAGGGCATCCTCCTGCATGGTGTGGTAGTAGTTGGGCACTAGGCGTTCAATTTCAAAGCCTAGCCCCTGGTAAAGGCTTTGAGCGGCCTGGTTGGTCGCCCGAACCTCTAAGGTCACCCGCCGAGTGCCGATTTGGCTGACGCAACGACACCAGCGTTGCACCAGGCGACGGGCATAACCCTGGCGCCGAAAGCGCGGGTGGATGAAGAGATGGCTGATGTGGGCAGTCTTTGCCGGCAACGGCCCGAAATCAGGCCCTGAATATGGCCATCGATTTCTAGCACCCAGTAGATAGCGTAGAGATTATAGCGGAAGTCGGTCCGGAAATCCTTGAGGGTCCAGGCCAGAAAGCCGTCGTAGCAGAGTTCTTCTAAGGCCACTAGCTCAGGCAAATCCTCTTCGACTAATGGCCGTAGATAGGCCCCCGCACCCAAGGGCTGGGGCGGGAACTGACTGATGTCAAGGGCACGCATGACGCTTGGGTGGCGTCTGACTCTGCTTCCTCAGGCTTTGCAGTCCCTAGCACCCGCTCCTGCCAGAACTCACGAATAATAGTGGATAAGTGCTGCATGGTCGACACTGGTGCCTCCTTCTTTGGCTAGCCATTCCTGTTCCGCCAGGGTCAAATGGCCATAGACAGGCTCCAAGAGGGCCGGCTCTGCCACCCGCTCATGGGCGACTTGCTCGGAACTTATCGGTATGAGGATAGGCGGTCCAACCTTCCACCGTCTTAAGGCTGACATCTGGCAAGGCCTGGCCAAAGGCCTCAGCGAAAGGCGCCAGATTCTGGCCAATCATCAGGACTTGGGCTCCGGCCTGCAAATGTTGGCGGGCTTCAGAGCTCAGCCAAGTCTGCCAATCGGCATGGCAATCCCCTGCCACCGCCACCAGGCCCTGGTCTGTCTGCTGATAGAGGGCAGTGTAGGCTGACAAACGGCGGGCATCCATGAGGGGAATAATGTAATCTCCTACAGGAACGCTGGCTTGAGCTGCTAACAGGGCCAGGGAAGACATCTGATAGAGGGCTAGATCTAGACTGTCGGCCCAGGTTTTAGCCAGAGTCACCCCAATCCGTACGCCGGTATAAGAGCCGGGTCCTACCCCCACATAGAGGCTATCCACGGCTTGGCGGTCCACATTGCAATCCTCCAGCAACTGGGCCACAACCGGCACCAAACGCTCCCCATGCTGTTTGCCTGCCGCTAAGCTGGTATGCCCTAGCACCCGGTCCGCATCATCTATGACTGTCACTGACAGTGCCTCCGTCGCCGTATCTAATGCAAGCTTGGCCATGCCGCTCGCCTCCTTCTCTGTTTTATCACCTATCTATTTTTAACACAATGTGACCAGCAACTGAAGAGGCCAGAAGCTAGAAAACTAGCCTTTTGCCCTCTCTCGTCAAGACATAAGAAAAAGCGTTGGAGCCCTCAGGCTACCAACGCTTTTTTATCTACGCTATCAATAGACTAGCTTATTTTACTTGTGCTGCTAAGGCATCGTGAACAAATTGTACTTCGGTCCCGATAATGACTTGCACGTTCTTTTTGTTGAGGATACGCGTTGCAACAGCACCGGTAGATTTGATCTTAGCTTCGTCAACCTTGCTAGTGTCAGCTAGGGTTAGACGTAAGCGAGTAGCACAGTGGTCAGTTGCTTCAATGTTGTCCTTGCCACCTAAACCTTCAATTAATAAAGGAATGTTGAAGTCGCTAGCTTTAACGGTCATGTTAGCATCGCCTTCAGTAGACTCATCTTCTTCACGACCTGGTGTAGTGAAGTTGAATTTCTTGATTAAGAAGTCGAAGACGAAGAAGTAAACCGCGAACATTACCACACCCTAAGACAATCAAGAGCCAAGGATTATTAGCCATTGGCAAGCTAGATTAAGACAAAGTCAATCAAACCAAAGCACTGAAGTTGAACCCTGCAGTAGCATGTAACAAGGCTGCAATTGTCAAGGATACCCCTGTTAAGACAGCATGCACCAAGTAAAGAACAGGTGCTAGGAACATGAAGGAGAATTCAAGTGGCTCGGTAATCCCGGTTAAGAAGGAAGCCAAGACAGCTGCTACTAAGAGGGCTGAGACAGCTTTTTTCTTGCTGTCTTTGGCGTTGCGGTTACATTGCCATGCGTACCTGGTAAACCAAACATCATGACTGGGAAGAAACCCGACTTTTGGGTACATACCAGTTTGACCTAGAACCCCAGTGTTACCCCAGAAGTTCCCTGATATCGTTAATCCCGACCACGTCGAACCAGAATACAGCGTTGAGGGCATGGTGTAAACCAACTGGAATCAAGAGACGGTTGAAGAAACCATAGATACCAAAGCACCGATTGCGCCCAAGCCAACAAATGACTTACCAAAAGGCAACTAAAGCACTGAAGACTGTCGGCCATACGAAGAGCAAGACAAGCTGCAAGTGATGCTACAAGACCTGCCATGATTGGCGCAGAACGACGACCGCTGAAGAAACCTAGAGCGGTTGGTAATTTAACATCTTTGAAACGGTTGTACATTTCCCCACCGATGATCCCTGATAAGATCCCTGATGAAGGCGTTAGTGCTCTTAGAGAAAGCCAAAGCCACTTCTTCTGGTTTTACCCTTGTAATTGAGCCACAACATCCTTAGATAGGATGGTCGTGATAATTAAGAAGGCTACCAAACCACTGAGACCGGTCGCCTGTTCTTATCTTTGGCTAAACCAACAGCCAAAACCAACGGCGAATAAGAGTGGAATTTTGTCGATTAAGACTAAACCTGCTTGAATCAAGAAGACTGCTACTGGGTTGGTCCCGGTTTGCCTGAACACCCTAAACTCGACAGAGGGCTAATCCAGTAACCAATCCCCATTAAAATGGAAGCCACTGGTAAGATGGCAACAGGTAGCATCAAAGAGCGACCCATTTTTTGTAAATATGACATCATTGTTTTTTCCTACTTTCTATCTATCTTAATACTGATTGTCCCATACGGAAATAAGTATGCCGCTTCCCTCTAATTGCTAGCGACAAGGCCAGAATATTCTCTGGATCTGGCATGCGTCCGTAGGAACCATCGCCAATGTGATGAATATCTGTACCCACGCGTTTGTTGGCTAGCGCAAATTCGCGAATGGTCCCACTATCGGCACTTTCCTGACTGGTGCCAATGGTTGAGATGACTAAACCGCCCAAGTCCTTGACCTGATCGGCAATCCGCGCCACCTGGTCTTCTCTGACACCTGGCACGGTCCCCACACTTGGAATCAAGACGCCATCCGCACCTGCTGCCATATAGGCTAACAAATGGGCTTCAGAGACTACCTTCTCGCCGGTCCCGGCACTGTGCATCTTACCTGCAAAGACCAGCCCCTTGAAATGCTGCTTAGCGAGCCGCACCGTGGCTTCAATGGCCTGATGACTAACCCCTGTCGAAGGGTTACCCGTCAAGACCAAGAAATCAAATCCCTCTCGGTTAGCGGCTTGGAAGTTCTCTACTGTAGCACGTCGGCCCTCAGGGTAGGTCAATCCAATCTTCTAGTGCTTCAGCACTTGGGTCAACCGGTTCTAAGTTCAAGCCCATAGGTCTACCGGTTAATTCCTTGAGATAGGCAATGGGCGCGTCCATGGCGGGCAAACTATGGATAAATTTGGTGGATAGATCATATTCATTCAATAATAGCATATCCGCACTAAATGCCCGCATCATCTCCGCATTGCTCACCCCTTCAATCAGCTGGTGCCTTGGTGATCACTGTTTCCGCCAAGATAATACGGCCTTCGCTGGCCTTAATGGCTTGTTTTAGTTCCGCGGCTGTCAAAGTTTTGACCTCACTGGCTGTGCAAGACAACAAACGTTTATGAGCCATGCTTCTCCTCCTTTCCAGATATTTTTTAAACGCATTCATTGATACGTCTTGCCTTCATTATAGTCCTGAAACCCCTTAATGTAAAGCCTTTCCGCTCCAAATTAAGCACATCACTAATTGAGATAAATTTCAGCTTAATTTTGACTGTCATTCTTAAAGGCAACACTTGGGCGATAAAACTATAAGATATCTAATCCGCACTATTGTGACACTTTTTTGTCTAGTCTAATTACAAAAATAAGGTTAGGACAAAAATCCTAACCTTATGGGCTTTATTGATTAAATTGACTTTGATAGAGCTCGTGGTAGAAGCCCTTGGCTGCCAAGAGACTGTCGTGATTGCCTTGTTCTACAATCTGGCCATCATGTAAGACCAGAATCTTATCGGCTTCCTGAATGGTCGACAGACGATGGGCAATAACGAAGCTGGTCCGGCCCTCCATCAGACGGCTCATGGCCTTCTGAATGAGGAGCTCCAGACGGGTATCCACTGACGAAGTGGCCTCGTCCAGAATCAGAATCTTAGGATCTGCCCGGCAAGGCCCGGGCAATCGTCAGCAGTTGCTTCTGACCCAGGAGATATTGCTAGATTCCTGGTTCATCTTCATATGTAACCACCTGGCAAGGTCCGGATAAAGTGGTCCACGTTGCGACTTTGGCCGCTTCCACGATTTGTCTCGTCAGTAGCGTTTAAGTTGCCGAAACGCAGATTGTCCCTAATGGTCCCTTCATAGAGCCAAGCATCCTGGAGCACCATGCCAAACTCTTTGGCGCAATTCCTGACGTGGCAAGTCCCGGATATCCAGGCCATCCACTTGAATGGCCCCCTGAGTCACATCATAGAAGCGCATGAGCAGGTTAATTAGGGTTGTCTTACCGGCGCCCTGCTGGCCCGACAATGGCAATCATTTGACCCGGCTCGACTTCTAGGTTGAAATTACGAATCAGAGGCTTATCTTCCGGTGGTGGAAGGCCACGTCCTGGAAGCTGACCCGCCCTGTCAGCGGTCCTGCCAAATGAGCCTTAGCACTGACTACTTCCTCTGGCGCATCCATCAATTCTGAGAATCCGGTCCAGGAAGACTTAGCTGACTGCAAGGCACCTGTCAGTCGGGTGATCGTCTGAATCGGTTGGTTGGACCTGCCAGACATACTGGACGAAGGCTTGCAGGTTACCGATAGTCAGCACCCTTGCAAGACGGCCAAGCCCCTCGAAAGAACGCTTAGGAGCAAGTGGGTCATGCTGGGAGATGAAGCCTCACCGGCAGGCATGACCATCGAAGACACCATGGTCGCCTTAAAAGCCTACTTGTTGTAAATTATGGGTAATGTCATAAAATTCCTGGAGCGGATTGTTCTTCCGCCATCAAAAGCTTTGATGACATTGAAACCTGTTAGGTTCTCCTGGACAAAAGCCATAGAGGCGACCTAAGGCGTCGGCCTGGCCTTTGAAATAAGGCTGAGATAGAACCAGGACCTTCTTAGCCACCCAATAAGACAGTGGCATAGAGATAATGACCACTAAGGCTAAGCTTGCGTTAAGCCAAATCATCATGGCTATCACCAAACCAAGGGTGAAGACGGCATTGACAATTTGGAGTAAACTCTGCTGCAAGGCATTGGAAACGGACTCCACATCACCAGTCATACGGCCTAAGAGGTCACCAAATTGATGTTGGTCCACATAGGAGACCGGCAGGCGATTGAGCTTCTGGTTCATGGCCTGACGCAGATCCCGAATGGTCCCTTGGACGGCATTGGTGATGGCCACGTTGGCTAGATAGGCAGACACTTGATAGGTCAAACCACGGAAGAAATAGATAACTAGAATCCAGCCAATATAGGCGTAGTTAAGGCTAGCGCCCGGTAGCTTTTGCAGGATGGCCACACTCCCCCGTGAGATTTCTGTCAGGGCCAAACCCCAAATGAAGGGTTCCAAGACGGAGGCAATGTCGCTAACAATGGTCAAGAGGATTGCCCAGAAATAAGACAAGCCGTAAGGCTTCATATAAGGCAGGAGGCGCTTGATACTGGATACTTTTTTGTTCATCTTACATGGCCTCCTCATCTAAACTAGCTTGCTTAAGCTGAGAATTGGCGATATCACGGTAAATCTCATTGCTAGCCATTAATTCTTGGTGAGTGCCGCGACCCTACGATTTCGCCCTTGTTGAGGACGATGATTTGGTCAGCATTCATAATGGTCCCCACGCGTTGAGCCACAATCAAGACGGAGGCCTCTTGGGTCACTTCCTTGAGCCGCTTGCGCAGTTGGGCGTCAGTCTTATAGTCCAGGGCCGAGAAGGAATCGTCGAAGATATAGATATCAGGACGCTTAACTACGGCACGGGCAATAGACAAGCGTTGCTTCTGACCCCCTGACAGGTTGCTGCCGCCCTCTTCTAGGAAGGCTTCATAGCGTTCAGACCGGCTATGAATAAATTCCCGCGCCTGGGAGATATCGCTGGCCTTCTCCAACTCGCCTTCGCTGGCATTCCATTTGCCATAGCGCAAGTTATCGCCGATGGTCCCAGTAAATAGCAGGGACTTCTGCGGAATAAAACCAATCTTCTGGCGTAGGGCATTGAGGTTGTAGTCGCGGACATCGACGCCATCCACCAGGATTTTACCCAGGGTGACATCATAGAAGCGTGGAATGAGCTGGACTAGCGAGGACTTCCCGCTCCCGGTCGACCCGATAAAGGCCATGGTCTGGCCAGGCTTAACTTCAAAGCTAATATTATGAAGCACCGGACTCTCCGTCTCACCTGGATAGGCGAAGGTCACATTCTCGAAGGTCAGATAGCCCCGCGTTTCCGTCTCAGTCACTCCCTTGGGATTTGGATCAATAGAAATAGGTAGATCCATGACCTCCTGCAACCGGGCTGCCGATACGGCGGTCCGCGGATACATCATGAAGAGGTTGGCGAAGAGCATGAAGGAGAAGAGAGCATGGAAGGCATACTCCACAAAGGCTACCAGATTCCCCACTTGGAGTGAACCCTGAGCGATTGGCTCCAAGGCAAACCAAACAATGGCCACAATCATCCAAATCAAGATATGGACGAAGAGTGGGTTAGCTCAACCCATTAATTTGAAGAGGCGGGACGAGGTCTCGGTATAGGATTGGTTTTGCTCATCGAAGCGTTCCTCTTGGAAATCCTCGCGCGAAAAGGCCCGGATAACCCGCAAACCGGATAGGTTCTCGCGGGCATACTGGTTAATCTTATCTAGTGTCTTCTGTTGTTGCTTAGACAGGGGCGTCGACTTTCTGGCCAAAAACCAGATGGAAATGGCTAGCGGTGGCACGGCCAATAAAATCAACCAAGCCAGGGACGGGCTGGTTACCAGAATCATGACCATGGAAGATGCTATCATAAAGGGGGTAATCATCCCCAAACGCAGACTTTGGTCGGCAAATTGCATGAGGGCGAAGGCATCCGAAGTTATCCGGGTTACCAAACTGGAAATCCCAATCTGCTCATATTCATGGTGGGAGAACTGCTGAATTTTGTCATAGAGATCGTTACGCATCTCCCGAATCATCTCGGTAGTCAGCTTGCTGGCGGTGTAGGAGAGCAGGATACGCCCTGCCACCCCGGCCAGAATCACTAGGAACATGATGACAGACCAGTAATATAGACGGCTGACATCGTGAGGTAGGATGGCTTCGTCTACCATACGGGCTAGGATGGTCGGCAGGCCCAAGTTAACTAAGACAAAGAAAAAAGCCCCTAAGAAATCTAGAAACAAGAGCTTGGGATGCTTGAGTAAATAACGCCAAATGTACTGCATATAGAACCTCCTTTTTGTTATTGATTGATTAAAATTCAAAAATAGAGGCATCGACCGACCGGTCCCTGCCTCCATTAATCTGCTTAATCCGCTTCTTATAAAGCTTTCTTAGCTTGTTCTACTAAAGCAGTGAATGCTGCTGCATCGTGAACTGCTAAGTCAGCCAACATTTTACGGTTCACTTCAACGCCAGCTTTCTTCAAGCCGTTCATTAAGACGCTGTAGCTAATCCCGTTCATACGAGTACGCGTTGATACGGGTAATCCATCAAAACGACGGAAGTCACGTTTTTCTGACGACGGTCACGGTAAAGCTTGCCATGTAAGATTTCATTACTTGTTGCTTAGCGGTCTTGAATAAGAGATGTTTGGCACCGTAGTAACCTTTTAGCTAATTTTAATGTACGTTTACGACGTTGACGAGCAACGTATCCACCTTTTAACACGTGGCATAGTAAATTCCTCCTTGGTTCTTCTCTAGTATTATAATTGCGAAATTTGTTGTTTAATACGTTTGTAGTCTGAATTAGATACTAAGTCAGCTTGACGTAATTGACGACGTTGTTTCTTAGTCTTACCATGGAAACGGTGGCTGAGTGAAAGCGTGTGAACGTTTCAATTTACCTGAACCAGTCTTCTTAACGCGTTTTGCTAAACCGCGGTGTGTTTTTGTTTTGGCATGGGAATTCCTCCTATAAAAAGATTAGTCTTGTTGCGTCTTAGCTAACTAGGGCTAGCACGATGAACATGTCTGCGACCTTCCATTTTTGGTCGAGCTTCAACCGTTGATACATGGCTAGTATCATCAATGAAGTCTTCCAATACGTCTTGACCCAATTCCTTTGTGGTGATGGCCCTGTCATGGAAACGAATCGCTTTGACCTTGTCACCATGTTCGAGGAACTTGATGGCCTGGCGTAATTTGGTTTGGTAATCATGGTCTTCGATACCAGGAGAAAGACGAACTTCTTTTGACGGTTACGATCTTCTGATTCTTCCGTTGTTCCTTTTCCTTCTTCTGCATCTCATAACGGTGCTTACCGTAGTCCATATCCGAGCAACAGGTGGCTTAGCATTTGGTGAGACAAAGTACTAGGTCAAGTCCGAAAGATTCTGCAATAGTGAGCGCATCATTAGGTGATTTGACTCCGATTTGTTCACCATTGTCTCCAATCACACGTAATTCACGTGCGCGGATATCTTCGTTAATGATCATTTCTTTAACGATGGTAGTCCACCTCAGTTAGATTTCGAGCCTTACAAGAAAAACTAGCTTTGTGTACACAAACCAGCCGCTACTTATCCCCGCACCGAGGCGCAAAGGAAACTTCTCTATCGGCCAAGCACCCTAGGGGGATTGGCGAGAAACGCTGGTTTCTACTTGTTTTACTCAACTACGATAGTATAGCATAGCTTAGACCGGTATGCAAGGGGAATTTTTTAGTTTTTGTTGGTCGCTTAGTCAGCTAGTGGGGCGCGGGCGCGTGACTTTTCGTAGCTTTTGGCTAGGTTGCTGTACTTTTATGGGCAGCCAGTGGTCCACTCGACAGAGTGGACCACTGACTCACGCCTTTTCGAGACTTTTTGCCGTTTTTCTGCCTTTTTCCATGAAGCCAGTGGTCCACTCTTCAAAGTGGACCACTGGCTCAAGGCTTTTCGGGGCTTTTGACCCGTTTTCGGCGCTTTCCCAGGCAGCTAGTGGTCCACTCTTCAAAGTGGACCACTGGCTCACAACTTTTCCTAGCTTTTGACCCGTTTTCACCACTTCCCCGGGCAGCTAGTGGTCTACTCGACGGAGTGGACCACTAGCTCACGCCACACTATATCTTGCGAAACTTTAGCCTAGTTTTGGCTGTCAAAGTTGCCTTGTCTAGACCGGGCATTGGCACAGTTTAGCCAAGCTGTTTTGGCTATGGAGCAAGCGCCAAACAAGTTAGCACCCCTACACCTCCACCACCAGACGACAACACTACATATAGTTGTGGAACAAGTTTATAAACACTATATATAGTGTAAAGTCTATTGACTTCACACCTAGACTAGGGTAGCATAGGCTTTGAGGTGATAAGTATGAATCCACAAATTAGAGCTACCAAGATATTCAAAAGCTGCAGTTGACCGCCTGCACCAACAGGAGTCAAGTATTGTTAACGAGAATGCCAACAAAGACAGCCAAGTCTACAACACCCAACGAGACTTGACCGCCAGGCATCGTTGCTAAAGCCATCGGCATTGGCATGTTGCCGGAAGCAGTCGCCCCTAGCCCATTTGAACGGCGATTTGCACTATCATGATTTAGACTACCATCCCTACGCAAACTCTATGACCAACTGCTCGCTGATTGACTTCAAGACCATGTTCAAGCTTAGGCTTTAAGATTGGCAATGCAGAAGTCGATTCCCCTAAATCCATTCAGACCGCCACCGCCCAAATGGCACAGATCATTGCCAACGTGGCGTCTAGCCAGTACGGGGGTTGTAGTGCCGACCGTATTGACGAGGTCCTGGCGCCTTATGCCCGACTCAACTACGAGAAGCATCTCAGTCGGCGGAAGATTGGATTCCTGACACCACCCAACACCATGACTTTGCTATGGCCCGGACTAAGAAAGACATCTATGACGCCATGCAAAGTCTGGAGTACGAGATTAACACCCTCTACACTTCTCAAGGCCAGACGCCCTTTACCACCTTGGGCTTCGGCCTGGGGACTTCCTGGATTGAACGCGAAATTCAGCGCGCCATCCTTAAGGTTCGTCTGGGCGGTATCGGCAAAGAGAAAAGAACGGCTATCTTCCCTAAGCTAGTCTTCTCCCTTAAGCGTGGCGTCAACCTAGCACCCAAAGACCCCAACTACGACATCAAGGAGCTAGCCGTCCGTTGCGCCACCAAGCGCATGTATCCCGACGTCCTCATGTATGACAAGCTAGTCGAACTGACCGGCAGCTTCAAGGCGCCTATGGGCTGTCGCTCCTTCCTGCAAGGTTGGTGGGACGAGCACGGTCAGGAAATCAACGCTGGCCGTATGAACCTGGGCGTGGTGACCCTTAACCTGCCCCGGATTGCCCTCGAGAGCCAAACTCTGGATGAGTTCTGGCAGCAGCTAGAAGGCAAATTAGAGATAGCCCGTCAGGCCCTCTGCTACCGTATCGATCGGGTCAAGGAGGCCAAACCTTACAATGCCCCAATCCTCTATCAACACGGGGCTTTCGGTCGCAAGTTGAGTCGTGACGGCAAGGTCGACGACCTCTTCCGCGACAAACGGGCCACCATCTCCCTGGGCTACATCGGCCTCTATGAAGTGGCTACCCGCTTCTTCGGTCCCGACTGGGAGACGGATCAAGAGGCCAAAGCCTTTACTATCGACATTGTTAAAAAGCTCTACCAACACACCCAAGACTGGGGCAATCAATACGGCTACCACTTCTCCGTCTACGCGACGCCAAGTGAGAGCCTGACCGACCGCTTCTGTCGTCTGGATCTAGAGCGCTTTGGCTCGGTGCCCGACATCACTGATAAGGGCTACTATATGAATAGCTTCCACTACGACGTCCGCAAGAAGCCGACACCTTTTGAGAAAATTGATTTTGAAGCGGCCTATCCACCTTATTCTTCAGGCGGCTTCATCCACTACTGCGAGTACCCTAATATGGTTCAGAATCCTAAGGCTCTGGAAGCCGTCTGGGACTTTGCCTATGACCGGGTCGGCTATCTGGGCACTAATACACCGATTGATAAATGTTTTGAGTGTGGCTACGAAGGGGACTTTAACCCGACCGAACGGGGCTTCGAGTGTCCTTATTGCAAGAACCGCAATCCCGAGACCTGCGACGTGGTCAAGCGGACCTGTGGTTACCTGGGCAACCCTCAGGCTAGACCTATGGTGGCTGGGCGTCACAAGGAAATTGTGGCCCGGCAGAAACACCTGACCATCCGCATTAAGTCCTCCGACAAAGGCCCGGCCCCAGCTGACGACAAGGAGGACTAGCCATGGCCATTCCTGAGACGACTACTAAGGTGGCTGACTACAAGTCCCTATAACTTCGTGGACGGCGATAGGGCGTGCGTTGTAGCCTCTATGTCAGTGGCTGCCACTTCGCCTGCCCGGGTTGCTACAACAAGGTGGCCCAGAACTTCAACTACGGCACTCCCTACACGGAGGAACTCAAGGAAAGAATCCTGTCCGACCTAGGCGCCGCCTACTGCTGGAGGCCTGACCCTACTGGGCGGCGAGCCCTTTCTCCATACGGCGGTGCTGATTGACCTCTGCCAGGAAGTTAGACGACGCTATGGCCACAGCAAGGATATCTGGTCTTGGACGGGCTACGACTGGGAGGAACTCATGCAGGAGACGCCAGACAAGTTGGAACTCCTGTCCTATGTCGATATTCTAGTCGACGGTCGTTTCATTCAAGAACAGTTAGACCTGACCCTGCAATTCCGGGGTCAGCTGCAACCGCTGCATTATCGACGTCCCCAAATCTCTGGCAACCGGTCAAGTCGTCATCTGGGACAAGTTAATCCGCTAAACACTAGACGATTTTTTGAGAGCACCCCATAAGTTGGATTTTGATTGTCCAACTTATGGGGTGCTTTTCATTTGATTGACTGTTTCTCAAGTCCTTATCTTCCATTATAGAAACTGGGATTTTTTTACCCTTAATATTATAGTTTAATGCAGAGGAAGGATAGAATATTTCCATAATGTGATAATCTATTTCTTATCACATGATTCATAAAAATCGATCATGGCGAGACCATTTTTAAGTTGTCCTCTAATCTGACTTTCTAAGGTATGGCTAAATTCACTAGCCATACTCTGGATCTATGGTATATTTTGCCTCGCTTCAAGCTCTTTTTGAATTAAAAGGTATGCAAACTCAAAAGTAATCATCGGGTTTGTCCCATACAACGTCGGCATCATACATGTAGATCCAAGGATCTACAACCGACCATTAAGAGTCCACCTCTTTTCAATACTGAGCTTTCTTTATACATATTTTCTAAATCTTCATATAGACATTTGAACCGATTAGAAATACATATCAAAAGTTTCATCTTCAAATGGAAATGATTTGGTCATATCGCCTGAATCGTCTTAATTTTTAAGCTTCTCTTTTCAGCAACCATCTCGTCTCTTTCTAATTGTGATTTAGAAAAATCCATGATGGTGACATCATAACCTTTACAGCAAAAATCGACCCTGGGTCCACCACCACAAGCTAACCCTAATATCTTTTTTCCCCTTGGCTTTTTCAAACCATTCTGTCGGAACTTTTTTCCCAACAGTTAAGGCAACAGAAATTGATGCTTTCAGTCGCTCTAATTCTTCATGTGTCACTGGCTCCAGTATAGGCATTTTTACATTATTCCATCGATCTTCATTTAATTTTATATAATTGTTCATCTTATGATCTCCTCGTTATTATGTGCTATTTCGATTTAAGCATTAGATCCTTTTCCCTTGCCTATAGATTACGCTTGTTTAGTTCATCTTATGCAAGCCTGGCCAGCAGTCTATCGTTTTTTAATTATCTTATCGGTGTTGGGCGTTGAGCCAGTGGAAGACATCCTGATAGGACCGGCCGGGCCACTTGACCTGGGCCTGCCACCCTGCCGGGCATTATCGGCCTCAAAGCCGCTCGCCAGAGGCTTTGGCGAATGACTTCCGGATCTTGCACGCCCTGGACCCGCTGATTGAAGAAGGAATCCAGGAGAAATGGCCGGAATAGCGCATCTTAGGCAAGTCTTGGCCTTGCACCGATTGGAAGAGGGACAGCCAGACATTTTGCCCACCCGCATCGACTCAGGTCCTTGTAAATCGGCAAGACATAGGCGTTACGGGCACGGTCGGTCATCATCCAGACTATGGACAAAACCAAATGGCCTGGTCCCTTGAGGGCGCACCTTGTCCTGATCGAACCATACTTTTTGCTGGCACATAGGTTTGAATACTGCCCCGTTTCTTAGGGTCTTTGATCAGATAGTGGCCGTTGTCCAGGCGCCGAATTATAGTAGGAATAGGCTGCAGCCTGGGGCACCAAGCCGGCAAAGTAGTCCGGATAGTGCAGGGCCATGTTAAGCGTCATATAGCCCCCTGTTAGAGCGTACCCCATGAGATGCACCTGATGCGGGTCAATCTGGGGATGACTGGACACAGGTCGCCAATGACCCTGCATGAGGGACTCGGTATAGGGAATGGCCCGCCTCGGCCCATTCAGCCCGTCGCCCTCGTCCATCCAGTAGGTCGGCGTCTGCACCGCCAGGACATAGGCAACCCTTAAGCTCAACGGTCCGTCGCCGTAAAAATCTCTTGGACTTGTGGCCGACTGAGAGCCGTCACCCATTGCCTAGCAGGGCAATGCGAGGATCCTCGCCTCTTCGGCTTGTCCATGCAACCAAATCAAAAGCGGAATCTGGCTGGGACTGATCTCTGCGCACGCTGGCTCAAAGGTCTCATAGTGTAAGGTCTGGCTCTTCTTGGCCAGTCAGGGGATTGGTCACGCCGTCTACATGGACTTGCTCAACTTGATAGCCGGCCAAGTCCGGTAGCTCCAGATGGGGCAGGGCGTCATAGTCCGACAAGCGAACCTGAGCCGACTTGCCCTCTTGGGTCGTCACCTTCACTGGCCCCACCGCAATGAGATAGTTAGCCTGCCACTGACTAATCAAGCGCTCCTGGTTGTAGCCGAAGAGACTGCCTAAATCCCAGGAGTCCACCACCAAGTCCAAGGCCAACCATTGACTGGCTTGTCCCTCTGGCAAGGCCTGGCCCTGCTCATCTGCTAGATAGAGGGCGCTCACTTGGCGCCCTTTGCCTTGGGTGGTGACCTCTAGCTGGGCACCAGGGTCCACCGCCGTCACGGCTTGACTGACTTGAAGGACAATTTTGTTAACGGCCGGGCCAAACTCATAGCCCTGGGCCTGAATCTTGGCTTGGACCACCTGGACCTGGTCCGAATCCGCCTGGGCTCTCGCCGCTTGGCTAGTCCACCAGCCTCTAATGACTAACAAGGCACCCAGGCAACCTGCCAGCAGAGACCACCAGTATTTGGCTTTTCATGACGACAACCTCCCTTTTGACTCCTATTCTAGCAGAAAAAGCCCGACCATCGCAAAATCCCCCTACCCAGCCAGTAAGGGGGATTGATTCTTGATTTAGTCTACTTTGGTGGCAATTGTAAGGCCAGGCCGATGACATGGTGCATGTCATAGTAGCGGTAGTGGCCCAAACGGCCGGCGAAGGTCACCTGTGGCAGGGACTTAGCCAAGTCAGTATAGGCTTGATAGAGCTTTGGTGTTGCGCTCATCATTGATTGGGTAGTAAGGCTCATCCCTCGTGACCAGTTGGTCGGATATTCACGCGTTACCACGGTTTGTGGCTGAGTGCCGTACTCGAAGTGTTTGTGCTCATCAATCCGGGTATATAAGTGTCTCGCGGTCGGCATAGTTAACCACCGCATTCCCTTTGATAGTTGGCTTGGTCCAAGACCTCGGTCTCGAAGCGTGCTACGGTATTCCAATTCACCCAACTCATAGTCGAAGAACTGGTCGATCATACCGGTATAGAAAATTTTAGGAAAGGCCGACAAACAATGCTCCTTATCCGCGAAGAAGTCTGTCTTAGGCGCACTTGGATGTTAGGATGATCCAACATCTTCTACAATCTGGTGTAACCTCCGATTGGGATACCTTGGTAGCGGTCATTGAAGTAGTTGTATGTCATAGGGTCGTGCGGACTGGCAAGCGACGAATGATCGAAGGCCGCAATTCAGTGGTCGCCTTTGCCCCATTGCTTCTCGGTATAGCCCTTAATCAGTTTCTCGTAGATATCGCGCCCAGCTAGGACAGGGCTTACTCTTCCAAGTTGCAGGCGTCTTGCCTGCTACTTCAGCCCGCTGTTCTTCAATTTTGGCTACCGCTTCTTCCGGCGTCACCACACCCCAGAGCTTGTTGAAGGTGTTCATATTGAAGGGCAGGTTGTAGATTTCCCCATGATAATTAGCGATTGGGGTATTGATATACTGGTTGAATTCCGCAAATTGGTTGACGTAATCCCAAACGGCCTTGTCATTAGTATGGAAAATGTGGGCTAAATTTGTGGACTTGAATGCCCACGATTTCTTCCGTGTAGATATTGCCCGCCACGTGGTCGCGTCTCTCAATGACCAGACGCGCTTGCCTTTTTGGCAATTATGTGGGCAAAGGTGCGCCAAAAGAGGCCGGCACCTACCACTAGATAATCATATGTTTGTGTCATAAGTTTCTCCTTTTCTCCTTGAAAGCGGGCCTATTGTCCGAGTACTTGCTTGATTTGGGCTTGACGCTCAGCCAAGCTAGCCTCATCCACTTGCATCATATAGAGTTCAGCGCCCGGCATAGCATAAGATGGCAAGCCAGTTGAACCGTGGCCAGTCAGGGCGACTGAGGTAACCGTGTAAGCTTGACCGCTCTCGAGTTGCTCGTTCACCAGTTCCATGACCTTAGCCAGTGGCAGATTGGTTTGCACCGACTGGCTCATGCGATCCATGACTTCTTGGGCTTGGAGCAGGGTCTGACGACTGCCTAATTTCTTAATCAGGGCGGTAATAACCTTCTCATGGTTTTTCCCGAGGTCATTATCCCCACCTGATAGGGAGTAACGCTCACGCACGAACCCTAGGGCTTGGTCGGCATTAAGGTGAAGTTCACCAACCGGGAAATCGTATTTGCCGTAGAGGGAGGTAAAGGCTTGGTCGTTGTAAACATCGATGCCCCCCACCGTATCAATGATATTGAGGAAGGAGGTGAAGTTGAGGCGGACATAATAGTCGATTGGCGTGTCATAGAGACGGGCCAAGGTATGCATGGAAGCCTCCACGCCGTAGATCCCCGCGTGAGTCAACTTGTCCTTCTGGTCTGCCCCGCCATCCGCGATGGGTACATAGGCATCACGTGGCGTGGTGGTCAGGAGAATCTGATGAGTCTTAGGGTTGATAGTGGCAATGACGTTGACGTCTGACCGGGAGACGGAGCTGACTGGCCCGAAGGTATCAATCCCTGAAATGTAGAGGTTGAAAGGCTGGTTCTCAGCTGGCGTCTGGCTGGTTTGCTGGTTGGTTGGCTCTGGCTTAGCTGGTTGATCGGCTACTTCGGTTACATGATTGTACTGGTAGAGCTTCTTGATCTTGCTGCTGAAGTCGCTAGCCATGCCTTCTAAGAGGGACTCATAGCCTGAGTTGAGGACCATGGCTTGAGCCTTACCGTCTAGGAGTTGTTGGTAAGCCGCTAGGTAAGATGGCACTTCCTGAACGGTCACTGTTACCTGGCGTTTGGCCTTGAGGTCGTCGACCAAGGCTTGGACATTGTCGCGGTCTTGGCCCAGCGGTGCTAGGACCACTTTGCCGTCTAAGGCCGTCACATCTGCCACGCCGCCCTCTGCTAGGGTAGCCAGACTCATGGTCAGTTCCTGCTTCTGGGTATTGGTATTGAGCTTGTTGAAGAAATTGACGGTGGCATTCATTTGGTAGGCGCCGTAGCTAGCCCCTAAAATGACGATGGTGGCCAGAACCAGGGTGGTCTTGCCCAGACGCTTGAGGCCGTTAAGCAAAATCAGGAGCAGTAAGACCGCGCCCAAGCCGCCCAAGACCCAGAGATGGTAGCCGCGCCCGGCCAGAATCTTGTAGGTTAAGAGGAAATAGGCTACCAGGTCGCCGCTACCGCTGCCAAAATAATAAAGAGCCAGTTAATTCGCCAGAGCACTGACTTAGTCCGCCCATGACCACGGCGGGAGTGGCCGTGGCGCCGGCCCTTTGCGTGATGTGATGCTGTCATTGTTAAGTTCCTTCCATTAATAGGATATCATTCCATCGTTACTTTTTGCACTAAAAGTTATTATAGCAAAGATTCCGCCCCTGGCAAAAGCCCTTTGGGGCTCAACTAGTAGCCCAGGTTTTTGGCCTTTTTTTAGGCTTCCCGCTCCAGCTAGTGGTCTACTCGAAAGAGTCGACCACTGGCTCGAGGCCACTTCCCTAGTTTCCGCCTTTTCCGGCCTTGCCAACCCAGCTAGTGGTCCACTCCAAAGAGTGGACCACTGGCTCGCGACTTTTTCCACGATTTCAGCTCTTTTCCAGTCAAGTCCAAAATCCTGTGTAAAAATATGTAGGCTGTCCTATAGCTTATTTGCGTTTGGTGAAGTTGACAAGGAAGGGGCGCGCATTAGCCTGCCAAGCATCGTTTAAATCAATGAGGATGGCGCCAATTAATCGCTCAGCAGAAGCGACATTAGGATAGACGCCAATGACCTTATCTCGCCGTCTGATTTCACGGTTCAAACGTTCGACAGAGTTGGTAGTCCGCAAGTTGGGATGATAAATCTCAGGCTCCATCATAAACTGAACGGCATCTTCAAAGCCCTCATCTAAAACCTTTAAGGCCTTCTGATAGCGAGGGTTGTCCGCGACAGAAGCCTCAAAAAGCTCCTTTCAAACGCCGCTGCATGTTCGGCGGTGGGCGCCTGGAAAATGGCCTTCAACTTAGCGCGCGCCTCTAGACTCCCCTTTCTGGGGATGGTCTCGACAATGTTAGACAAAAAATGAAAGACGCAACGTTGCCAAGGCACCCCAACAAAACAGTGCTGGATAGCGGCTCTAAGTCCGGAATGAGCGTCTGAAATAATCAGAGTAGGCTGGCTCAAACCACGGGCGCGTAGGGATTGAAGGAAGGTCAGCCAAGCCTCTTTGCTTTCTTCTTCTGACACCCAAAAGCCGATGATTTCGCGCTTGTTGGCCTCGTTGACCCCTTGAGCTAGGTAGACCGCCTTGGACACCACGCGGCCCTCTTCGCGCACCTTAATGTAAAGGGCATCGAGGTAGAGATAACGGAAGTGGCTGTGGGTCAGTGTCCGATTTTTGAAGGCTTCAATCTCAGGATCCAACCGCTTCATGACATCTGACACAAAGGACTTGGAAACCGTCTCGCCACACAATTCTTGCACGATTTTGGTGACTTTGCGTGTAGAGACCCCATTGATTACCATTTCCATCATAGAAAGCAAGAAGGCCTGTTCGTTGCGCTGGTAACGTTCAAAGAGCTCGGTTTTGAACTCGCCAGAGCGCGTGCGTGGGACTTGTAATTTAAGGGTACCGATGGATAGTGTCCATTGGCGTTCATAGTAGCCGTTGCGATAGTCTTGGCGCTGGTCAGAGCGTTCATGGGGAGCGGCTTGGATAAACTGGTGGCGTTCTTCTTCCATGTAGGCATTAAAGACGGTAATAGCCAGCGACTTCATGAGCGTGTTCATGTCACTGTTTAAAACTGCCTCTGTTAATTCTTCAAGTTTTAGGTTAATATTAAGGTAAGTCATGGTAATCTCCTCTTTCAATGTTGTCGGACAACTACATTGTACCAGAGATTACCTGGCTTTTTCTTTTTACACAATTATAGGGACTTAATCTCTTTTCCGGCCTTGCCAACCTAGCTAGTGGTCCACTCTCCAAAGTGGACCACTAGCTCGCGGCCTCTTCCCCAGTTTCTGCCCTTTTCCCAGCCCCACACATAGCCAATGGCCCACTCCTCTGAGTGGGCCATTGGCGCAAACTATATTAGCGATGAATATCGGTGTCTTCCTGGGTCCACTGGGTTTCTAGGTGGCTAACATAGCGGAAGTCTTTGGTATAGAGTTGCATGCGCTGGCGAATAATCTCGTACCAGTCGGCGCCCTCGGTGACCGCGTAGCGATTGTAGTCGGCCATAGGCACCGTTTCGTAGAACTCGGCATTCTCGGCGCCGGTGATATAGATTGGCATGAACTTCGGATCAGTGACGGTTACTTGGCCGTCTTCGCCGCGTTTGAACGTCACCTCGGTGATGCCCCCTTGCTTATTAGCCGGGTAAATTTGGCCCGACATGAAGCTAGCCTGGGAGTAGATGGCAAAGGTCTGCTTGCCGTTAAACCACTGCATAGGTTGCAAGACATGCGGGTGGCCGCCCAAAATCAATTTGACGCCAGCATCGCTCAGGGCTTGGAAGACTTGCTCCTGAGTTGGATCTGGAGTAGTGTCATATTCCTGACCTAGCTGCAAAGTCACCACCACAGCATCGACCTTGTCTTTGAGGGCCTTGACATCTTCTACCATCTGAGGCAGGTCTACCAGGTTAATCAAATAAGGCTGGTCTTCTGGCACGGGCACGCCGTTGGTACCGTAGGAATAGGTCAAAATCCCTATCTTAATGCCATTTTTCTCAATAATGCGCGGGGTATCGTGATCTTCCTGGCTCTCAAAGCTCCCTACATAAGGCATCTGTGCCTCTTTGAGGTTAGCAATAGAGGCTAGCGCCCCACGCGCCGAATAGTCCAAGGTATGGTTGGTCCCGTTGGTCACCATGTCCACACCGATGGCCTGAAGGGCCTTAATAATCTGCTTAGGCGCATTGAAAGAAGGGTAGCCAGTCACCGGATACTGAGGGTTGGCTACAATAACTTCCATATTGGCTAGGGTCACGTCAGCATAGGACATGTAAGGGGCAATCTGCGCCAACATTGGATAGAAATCATAGGCGCCCCCTGGATTTTCCCAGCTGATGCCGTCCTTGTGGAGCCGATCGACCGCTGATTTGTAGAAAGGATTCTTGACGCTGGCCATCTCGCTGACAAATTCATGCAACAAGACATCACCTACTGAGCGTAGCTTGAGCTCCCCTTCTTTGCCTTCAAAAGGCATCTCCTGATCCTTGGCCTTGAGACCTACTAGGGGTTCTGCCAAGACCAAGGGCGTGGGCTCGCTGCTAGAGCTCTCACTCACCACTGACTCAGACTCTAGCGTCTGCAAATGATCGTGGGGCTGGCCAGCCAGGAGGCCAACCATGGCGAATCCAGCCACTAGAAAGAGAACAAAGGCAAGTGCAATAAGCTGCGGACGATACTTACTTAAAAACTCTGATTTCATAAACAAGACCCCTTTGTAGGAAGATAAGTGCTATAATTACAGAAATAAGACATTTATATTACATATTTTACATCCGCCCGGTCAACCCCGTCAAGCCATTCCCCTAAAAATATTAGATAATTTACTTGAATTTTCGTCCTTCGCCCACAAAAAGCAAAAAACGGCAGAAGCCTTAGCTTCTACCGTTATAATCTATTCTTAGGCCTTACCGAAGTAAGCCTGAATGCCTTGAACCAGACCCTTAATGAGCTTGTCCTGGTAGGCAGGTTGATTGAGTTTACTGAACTCCTCGGCGTTATCCATGAAGCCTAGCTCCACCAAAACAGCTGGCATGTCCGTCTTACGAGTCACATGCAGGTTCTGAGGACGTGCCCCTTGGTCACGGGCGCCCGTCATCTTAATCATTTCGCGTTGCAGAAGCTGGGCCAGACGCTTACCTTCTGTAATCTTGCTTTCTGGGTGATAAGGCATGGACATGAAGCCTTCTTCCTCAATGCTGTGATCGTGGAAGAGGGACAGAATCCCCTGCACCTTACCTGACAGAGCCGCCGGCATAGCGTTGTGGTGAACGCTGACGAAGATATCCGGCATGAGTCGGTTAGGCTCAAGCTCACGTTGGCCTAGTGGAATTTCCTTGTCGTCCACTCGCGACTCATAGACCTCATAGCCTAGACGGCGGAGTCGGTCAGCCAGTGGCCGGGTAATGTCTAAGTTCATGTCCTTCTCGGCACGACCAAAGGCCACCGCCCCGGTCTCGGCACCACCGTGCCCTGCGTCAATGTAGACGGTCCGCTTGCCCATTGGTACTTCCACTAAGTCAGAACGTTTAGCATAGGCGAAGACCTTGTTATTGCGAATCAGCGCTACTTCAGCGTTCTTAGAGCCTGACAGACTCGCCACGCCAAAGCGTTGACCGAAGTAATCCTTAACCGGCACGGTCTGGCGCTTGCCATTGGCGTCTAGGACTTGAATGGTCGTACCAATGCCGCGAACTTTGACTTCGTGGTTGACTAGACGCTCTTGATATTGCAGCTGCAAACGACCACCCGGTGCTGTCAGCAAGAGGTTGCTCCCTTGTTGGCTGAGGCTACGATCACCATGCCAGATAACTTCGCTAGCATTGCCTACGCCGCCTACTACTTGATAGACTTGTCCCTTACGGATTTGGCTAGCGTCGAATAACAACTCGAAGAGACGCGGGTTTTGAGTGGCTTTCACTTGGACATTGACTTTATGACGGCCATCCTGAGACAGAACTTGGGCACTCACTTCCTTGGCTGGCGCCGCTTCTCGATAGCCGGCCGCATCATAAGTCCCGTAAGACAAGTGAGCCAAAATCTTGGCTACCCCGTCTACTAGAGAGAAGTCATAGAAAGAAGTCGAAATCCCCTTATCAACTGGCTTAGCAGGCGCTGACTTCTTGACTAGCACTCGTTGCTTAGCTACCATGGCGGTCAAGTCCCCTGACTCTTGCTTGTAGCTGTTATCGCCTGCCCAGAGGGCTTCTTCCTTATTGTCCACACTAATCAGCACCCGGTAAGTCTGGTCGGCCTTAAGCGCCGTCCGGTCAAAGTCTAGGTTGAAGAGGCGTGGGTTTTGGCTAGCCCGCACCCGCAGGTCGACTTGATGCTGACCCTTGGTGGCTTCTAGGCGCGCCTTGATGACAGCTTGTGGCGCTACCTCGCGGTAACCCGTCGCATCATAGGTCCCATAGGCAATATGGGCTAGGATAGTCCCCACCGCATCAGTTGCCGAAAACTCGTAGAAAGAAGTGGAAATCCCCTTTTGCACTGGGGCTGCCTTGCGCAAGCTGACGCGTGCGCCTTGGGCATTGAGTTCTAAGCCGGCCACTGCCTGCTTATACTGGCGGTCGCCATACCAGAGTTGCTCCTGGTTATCAGCTACCTTAATCATGACCCGGTAGGCCATGTCCGTCGCGAGGGCTTTGGAATCGAAGCTGAGCTCGAAGAGCCGTGGGTTCTGGGTTGCCTTAACTTCTAGAGGCACATGGCCTTGGCCAGTGGCGGACTGGAGTTGCGCACTAATCTGGCTCTTAGGGGCCACCTTACGGTAGCCAGCCTCATCGTAATCCCCGTAGGAAATATGAGCGAGGAAGGTCCCGCGCCCGGCTGATTCGGTAAACTGATAGAAAGAAGTGGAAATACCTTGGTCAACGGGCTTAACTGGCGGCTGGCTGTTAGCCTTAGGGGCTAAATCTAGGGCAGGCACGGCTGGTAAGGCCGCCGGCTCTGCATGGCTAGCTGAGGCCGACTCACCGAATCCTTCCTCCGACTGATTAGCTGACGCCATATCAGAAGTGGCTTGTTCAGCGCTAGATGCCTGACTCTGAGCAGCAGACGCCTCTTGGGCTACTTCTTGGCCTGTTGCAGCGGGGGCCACTGCTGGGGCCGATTCTTGTAGAGGGTCCTGCACTTCATGACTGGCAGGTGCTACTGGACTGACTGATTCAGCATGCACCTGATCCAAAATCATGACAGAACCTAGGGCAACGACCACTAAGACCGCTAAACCATGTTTCTTCATTTTGGTGATTCCTCCTAAAAAAATACACATTTGTGGCTTGTAAATCCTTGTCTATCATACAAGTAAGCCATTCAAAAAGCAATAGATTTTTTATAAATTGGTAGCAAGACATCAAATTCTTATCTGCCAGTTAAGATGGCGTTAATTATTGTCATCACATGGTGACAGAAGTCATAACTCTGGCCTATTCAAAAAAATCCCTCGCGACTAACCATAGCCACGAGGGATTTTTAAAATTTGTTTATAAGAGAGCACGTAATTTGGCTGATTTCTACCCTATCTATTAGTGTAGACACTAATAGATAGGAGCACTTAATTAAGCCTTGCGTCTTTTTAAGAAACCTAGAGCCAGCTGGCCTAGATAGTTGACGAACTGCTCGCGACTAAACCAGAGAATAGCCAGATAAATCAAAACCAAAAACAGAGAGAGTCGCCTGTTTTTAAGCTTTAAAATTAATCATTTAAGGACGACAAGAATTGTTGTAGGGCATCACGCCAAGTAGGTATAGTGAAACCTAATCGCTTGACCTTTTCCAAACTCATAACGGAATGTTTAGGACGATAGGCTTTTTGCGGAAATTCTGCAGAAGTCACCGGCAAAACCTCAACATCCGTGTCTTTCAAAATTTCTCTAGCAAATTCATACCAAGTACAAGCATCATCATTGGATAAATGGTAGATGCCATATGGCGATTGATTTTGAAGTAGGAAAACTACAAACTCTGCCAGTGTCCGAGTCCATGTTGGTCGACCATACTGATCATTCACAATTGTTAGCTGCGTGCGTTCCTTAGCTAGGCGTCTCATTGTGTAAACAAAATTATGCCCATATTTCCCGAAAACCCATGAAGTTCGGATAATGTAGTAATCCGAGAGCAAGTCTCGAACAACCTCTTCGCCTTGTAACTTAGCTTTACCGTATTCATTCATGGGGTTAGTATCTGAGTCCACCAAGTACTCGCCGTCAGTTAAATTACCGTCAAACACATAGTCCGTACTGATGTAAACTAACGGAATCCCTAATTCCTTAGCTGCAGCGGCTAAATAGCGAGTTCCATCGACATTAACCTTATAATTTAAATCTCGACCTTCATCTTCTGCTTTATCCACAGCAGTATAGGCTGCACAATGAATAATATGACTAGGTTGTACTCGACGTAGTGTCTCAAATACTTGTTGTTGATCAGTAATATCCAAGTTATCTAGCGTCGTAGCCTCATATTTCAGCTCCATATCATCCAGCAAATAACATAATTCTGTTCCTAGCTGACCATTTGCACCTGTGATTAAGTACATTGTTTCTACCCCTTACTGCCCATTTTTGGCATAGTTCGCTTCAACTTCTTCTTTCTGTCCTTGCCACCAGTCTTGATTCTCTCGATACCATGAAATAGTATCTTCTAACCCGGCTCGGAAATCAGTGAATTGAGGCGTCCAACCTAATTCATCTCTCAATTTACTTGCGTCAATAGCATATCGCAAATCATGGCCTGCTCGGTCATTGACATGCTCGTACGCATCTTTAGGTTGTCCCATCAATTCCAAGATAAGTTCAATCACTGTCTTATTGTCTTCTTCTCCGTCAGCTCCGATTAAGTAGGTCTCCCCTATCTTACCTTTAGTTAGAATCGTCCACACCGCAGAGGAGTGATCTTCTGTATGAATCCAGTCACGGACATTCTTACCTTGACCATAAAGTTTTGGCTTAATCCCACTTAAGACATTGGTAATCTGGCGAGGAATAAATTTCTCAATATGCTGAAATGGCCCATAGTTATTGGAGCAATTAGATAAGGTTGCTTTCAGGCCAAAGGAGCGCACCCAAGCCTTAACCAACAAATCTGCCCCCGCCTTAGTAGAAGAGTATGGGCTTGAAGGATTGTATGGTGTTTTATCTGTAAATTTTTCGCCTTCCCCTTCACCATGACCTGGGAGATCTTCTCTAAGAGGTAAATCTCCATAGACTTCATCGGTTGAAACGTGATGAAAACGAACATCATATTTGCGACAAGCTTCAAGTAAAGTATAAGTCCCTATAAGGTTAGTATGTACAAAAGGGTAGGGATCCTTTAATGAGTTGTCATTATGCGACTCTGCTGCATAATGAACGACTGCATCTGCATCTTTTACTAATTTATCTACTAACTCCGCATCCGCAATATCTCCCACTACCAATTCACAGCGATTTTCTGGAAGTCCTGCCAAATTGGCCCGATTACCTGCGTAAGTTAGCTTATCAAGTACCGTTACTTTAACATCTGGATGGTGATTAATCACGTAATGCACAAAATTTGAGCCAATAAATCCGGCACCACCCGTTACTATAATGTGTTGCATATATACCTCCACTAGTAGATTTCTGACTATGTTCTTCTGAGTTGTTGGCTATCCCAATGTCCAGAGACTAATTCGGATAATCCCCCAATTAAACGCAACTTTTAGATTTCTCCATAGACAAAATCATTCAGCTTTTCGAATTCTTTTAAACGTTGGATGTTTAGCGTCCTTTTCAGATGTAATAGCCTGACTCAAATCCATTTGCCAATCAATCCCTAGTTCAGGATCATCAAAAGCAATACCTGCATCCGCATCTGCCTGATAATAGTTATCACACTTATATAGGAAGTTAACATTAGGCGTTAAGGTCGCAAAGCCATGCGCGAACCCTCTAGGTACCAATAACTGTCGGTGATTATGTTCAGATAGAACAAAGCTTTCCCATTGACCGTATGTTGGGCTTCCCTTGCGTAAGTCCACTATGACATCTAGAACTGCCCCAGTCACAACTCGAATTAACTTAGTCTGTGCAGCTTGCCCCTTTTGAAAGTGTAATCCTCTCACAACACCTGCCTGAGCGGACAAGGAGTGATTATCTTGGACGAATTCATGATGAATACCCAATTCATTGAATTTAGTTTGAGAATAACTCTCCATGAAAAATCCCCGATGATCTCCATACACATCTGGCTCGATAATTTTCACATCTGCTAATTTTGCCTCTCTTACTAACATTGGCTCTCTCCTTACATTTTTTCTTGAGCAATACGCAACAGATACTGCCCATAGCTATTCTTCTTCAATGGCTGGGCGAGCTCTATCAATTGCTCACGGCTAATATAACCCATACGATAAGCAATTTCCTCTAAACAGGCTACTTTTAAATTCTGCCGTTTTTCGATAGTTTCAATGAAAGTGCTAGCTTCCAGTAGGGATTCATGAGTCCCTGTATCCAACCAGGCATAGCCACGGCCAAGTAGCTCTACATTTAGTTGTCCCTTAGTTAAGTAAGCCTTATTGACATCGGTAATTTCTAGTTCACCACGCGCAGATGGCTGAATATTCTTAGCAATATCAACTACCTGATTATCATAGAAATATAACCCCGTCACCGCATAGTGTGACTTAGGAACTTGTGGCTTTTCCTCAATTGAAATAACTCGCATGTCTCGATCAAATTCTACAACGCCAAAGCGCTCAGGGTCGTTGACATGGTAACCAAAAACTGTGGCACCTTGCTCGCGTTTAGCCGCACGTTGCAACATCTTAGATAAACCGCCACCATAATAGATGTTATCTCCCAGAATCAGGCAGACTGAATCATCACCAATGAAGTCTTCACCAATCAAGAAGGCCTGCGCTAATCCATCCGGACTTGGTTGGACTTTATATTGGATAGATAAACCTAAGTCACTCCCATCTCCAAATAATTGTTCAAATCGCTCAGTGTCAGTAGGTGTTGAAATAATTAAAATCTCACGAATCCCAGCTAGCATTAAGATTGACATAGGATAGTAAATCATAGGTTTGTCATAGATAGGCATTAACTGCTTTGAAACAGTTTTAGTGAGCGGGTATAGTCGAGTGCCACTTCCCCCTGCTAGAATAATTCCTTTCATTTGAGTCCTCCTCCTACTCAGATTAGTTGTCAATAACAACCTACACTTTAGCTTTCTTTAAAAATCTTAGAATGTTCTCTTCTCGCAAAACTATTAAAACAGCCAAGTACGCCAAAGAACAGGCTAGCACTAAGTACTAAGTTAACAAGTGGAGTAAAATGCAACGTTCCTATGATTAAACACATAGTTGCTGAGGCACTGACCACCGATAAAACAATATTTCGGATAACAACATATGAGATTTGTCCTCTTAGATATTCCTTTGAATAATAGTATTGGATTGCCATCTGAGTAGCCTCAGCAACTAGTGTAGCAATAGCAGCTCCAACTATACCAAATGGTGGCATTAGAAGGGCATTGAGTATTAGATTTACACAAGCACCTACGCTAACTGCTATCATAAATAACTTATCCTTATTATGCGGGATTAGAATTTGATTCCCTGTAATATTAGAGAACCCCGAAATGATGAGTATCGGCATCAGTATTTGCATACATGTAGTGGCATCAACATAGTTATCGCCGCCCAGTAAAAGCACACTATTCTCGCCATAAATATAAAATAAACGGATAAAGGGACTGCTATTAGCAAAATAAGAGCTGAAGACTCACTCAAAATCTTGTTAAATTGGTGCGACTCTTTCTTGCTTAAATGATAAGTTAAGCGCGGTAAAAGTACAGCACTAGCTGAAGTAATCAACATCAGCAATAACCACTTCATTTTTGATGCTACTGAGTAAAGTCCTACTGCAACATCCCCACTTATGAACCCTAACATTACTGCATCTAGATTCGTATATACATTGACAGCAAGCATTGAAGCAAACAAATAGAGCATCGGCTTGATGTGTGGTCTAAATGTTAGCCCCTTCGTAGGAACAAAAGAAATAAACTTGCGACTATAAAAAACATTCAATATATTAGAGCCTAGTGATGAAAACAAGGTTATCCCCGCATATAGAATATAGTCACTCGGTTTTCTCACTAGTATAAAAATCAATACCAAAGAAATAACTTTGAACAGAATTGAGCGCTTCGTAATATAATCATACTGCTCTAACTCCCACTACTCTGAGCCAGTTTAAAGAAAATGCGGATGTAACTATTGAAATAGCCGTTATGAGCACAAGTCCTATTTCACCTTGAAACTTATCAACAAATAGTACTGAAACTAATAATAAACTAGCGACTAATATAGCCATAAGCACGTTTATCAATGTTAATTCTTGTACAACTTTGGTTAACTTCGACTTGTCTTCTCTAACAGACGCAACCACTCTAATTCCATATGTAGAAATTCCTAAAGTCGCGATTAATATTGCATAATTACCTATTGATGAATAGAAATTTACAACTCCCATTCCACTAGGTTTAAGATTCGAGACACATAGGAAAGGTAACCAAGGGAAAATAATATTTGACAGAGTCAGTATTACATTAAAAATAATATTGTACTGTATTGACGCTTTCTTCACTTCTTACTTCCACCCTTTTATCGCGTACCCTAAACGTTTTAGTCCATAAACAAAACTTGTATACATTTTAGGGATGCATTTTACTCTATCAAACGGCTTATGGCATAGTCTACCCATGAAAAATCACGTTTATCTTTAATTTTTCTCTTATAGATATCTTATACGGCTTTTTTACAATTTCTCCGAAATTTTCGGTTGATTTGTTTCGGATTTCCTCGCGTAGGGGCAATAGCTGCGGAAGAAATTTACATTCTTTCTTCAATGCCATTCGCAATAACAATTCTTCTAACTCGTATGGAAGCCATTTTGTATACTGATAAGCATCTACTAATTCTGCACAAATCCTACCAAAGCCTCTTGATAGTTTAATCACCAATCTATACAATTGTAGATGCTCTTCTTTCATGTCAAGTACTGGTTCTATCATATCATCCTCTAGGCGATGATATGATAGTGTTGGTCCGTGATCAGCGACAAAGATATCTTCGTAAAACTCAAAATTTCTGCTCAGTAAAGAATAGCCCTTCGATTTTCTACCGGGCAATCAGTAAACTAGCATTCCATACTTCTGGTTTTTATTCTTTACTGGATATGCATTCAACATTAATCCTAAGTAATAACCGTAAATTATTTTATCAGGTAATGCTCGTTGGATGTTATCTTGAATGCTACCCTTCCAACCTATATCGACAAGATAAATCGATTCTTCATCTCCTACGAGGCCTTCAATATAGCTCCGGAAATCTTTTCCTTTCTTTCTCTCTAATTCATATCTATAAATGAACGTTGGATTTTGACGTAATTTGGACAATAGTTCACCGTCACTCGTTACAATATTTTCTGATGTAGCATGTAAAGCCTCGAAAATCTGTGCAATTTCTTTTGTTTCAAAATTGAGATTTAAAAGGAAGTTATTCAAGGATATGTGTTGATACTGCCTAAAAATTGTCCTCGAAAACTTTCTTCCTTGACACTTAAAAATGAAGGATATAATGTTGACCTCCTAGATACATAAAAATATACGGACTCAATCAATAATTCATTAGACACCGAGGCTTGATAAATATCGAATAGTCTTTTAAGTAGCTGCCCTTCCCTTGCACAGAATAATACCTGCCTTGGGCTCTAAATGACAATGTGGTTTTGGAAACAAAGAATAAATACACTAAATATCCATTAAATGCGTACCACCGTCTGGATTTTTAAACAATATTTGTTGATACTTTTTAAAATAATCCAGAGTAATCTATCATAGAATGAGAATCTCATATAGGTCATGAGTACTTTTTATTCCCGCATCGTTACGTCGGTGCTTTAACGTCTGATTGCTCATTATCTCCAAGCATCGTTAATTCATCATAGGAAAGCTCTAATTGTTGGCACACATACTGATACAGTCTTCCTGTAGATTTTCTACAACCTGTTGAGCTAGAAACGAAAATCTGAGAAAAATATTGACCAATATCTAACGAAGTCATGATATTTCGTAAAAAGTTATAATCCGCATAGAAATCTGAGATGACTATCAGTACTTTTCCCTCTCGATAGAGTTTCTCTACCAATGCTATAGTTTCAGAATCTATTGTGAGATGCGCTAATTCAGCCTGAAGTTCTATTGACTTAGCAGCGTCTACCCACTCATTTTTCAAGTCTATATCTTCCAACTCATTCGGCAGTAACCGCGAGTACGTGTCTCCTAGTAGAGAATCATACGGCATTTCTTCGCCACTCTGCTGTTTAAATCGAAATTCTACTTCTTTCCGGCAATCATATATTTGAGATGGCGATACTCTGTACTTCATGTAGGCAGCCACTTCTTTAGCCCATTCATATAGTACGACCTCAGGATGACAGTCTCGATGAACAAGCGTATCAAAAAAATCGAAAGCCACAATCCTAGTATTTATTACCATATTTCCTGCATTTGTCATGCCGAGACTCCTTCCAAATCAAATCTCACTTAATATTCGTGCGATTTGTGCACATGCAGTCCCATCTCCATATGGGTTACTAGCAAGTGTCATTTTTCTATACTCCTCATTATCTTCTAGCAAAGATTTAAATGCAGTATATATCGCTTCTTCATCAGTGCCAACTAACTTAAGTGTACCTGCATCAACGCCTTCAGGTCTCTCAGTTGTATCTCTAAGTACTAATACAGGGATTCCTAAAGATGGTGCTTCCTCTTGTACACCACCCGAATCAGTAAGAATGAGGTAACTATTTGCCATGAAATTATGAAAATCAATAACTTCTAATGGCTCAATAATTTTCATGCGACTATTTTCACCAAATATCTCATTAGCAAGTGCCCTTACTTTAGGATTCTTATGTATAGGGTAAACAACTCTTACATCTTCATGTTCTTCCAACACACGTTTTATAGCACTAAACATATGTCTCATAGGTTCGCCTAAGTTCTCTCTTCGATGAGCAGTTAACATGACTAATTTACTATCCCCTACCCAATCTAAAATTGGATGAGAATATGCTTCAGTAACAGTAGTTTTTAATGCATCAATCACGGTGTTCCCTGTAACATATATTTCCCCAGTTCCTGGGCCCTCTTGTTCAAGGTTCTTTTTGGCTCCTTCAGTAGGTGCAAAATTATAATCAGCAATAATCGAAACCGCTTGTCTATTAAACTCTTCTGGGTAAGGGCTCTGAAGATTGTAGGTTCTTAGACCGGCCTCTACATGTCCTACTTTAATGCCCAAATAAAAGGCGGATAAAGCAGTTGCAAATGTAGTGGAAGTATCCCCGTGCACAAGAACAATATCTGGTTGTTCTTTTTCAAGGATATTTTTAATACCCTCTAATATACTAGTAGTAATACTAAATAAGGTCTGATTTTGTTTCATAATCGCTAAATCATAATCAGGAACTACATTAAACGTCTTCAGTACTTGTTCTAGCATTTCTTTATGTTGCCCTGCTAACACAACAGTCTTAAATTCCTCGTGTTGATTCAATTCCTTAACTAGAGGGCACATTTTAATAGCTTCTGGTCTAGTTCCAAAAATAAGCATAATCTTTTTCATTTTACATTACACCCCTATACACCTTATTTAATCTTACTTTGATCCGAAACATATAAATGGAAATCTTTTATCTATTCTGTTAAACACTCCATCAAAATAGTATCGATATTTCTTTAGATCCTTACCCATGCAGAAGCGTACCGTCGTCCTGAGTAGTAAGTATATTAAAAATCGATAATAACCTAATCTTGTTCTACTATTTCTTTTAACAAAAACTACACGATTACGTTCCATCAAGTATTCCTGTAATCCTGAGACAGCTTTGATAGATACAGAACCTTTATGATATATATATGTGTTAGTTAAACAGATATTTTTATAGCTCTGCAACTTTTGCTTTGTAACACCATTCCGTCTCTTCAAAAATAAGAAGTAAGTCTGGAATATATCCTATTGTTTCCACTACTTTAACAGGGAAAACCATGCAAGCTCCACCTATATAATCACTCTCAACTATAGGGGGTAATTCATTTAAGAATTTCCCATTATTTTAAATTAACATACCCTTAGATACATAGATATCTCCCCTGTTGATTGAACATGGTGGCTACGATCATAATCCAATAAAGTTGGACTAACAAATACGGTTTCTTTATGACTTTTCCAAATAACCAATACAAATGTCTCAAAAATCTTCTGTAATTATCGTATCATTATTTAGAACACATATATATTCATATCCTTCTTTTTGCATATTGAATACCCTAGATTATTACCGTACGCATAGCCCCTATTTTGATTTGATTGAATAAAAGTTACTCCATTCAACTTATTTTGCATAATAGATATACTATCATTATTAGATTATTATCAACAATAACAATATCATATTTAGCCAGGGTCAATGGCCATTTGTAGCTACTTACACATTCAATAGTGTCCTCATAATTATTGTAATTTAAAAATTACTATACAGATCGTCTTCAATACTACACCCTTTTGCTTTTTAAAACTAACATCCTCAACATATCTTTGTTCAAGAAAAAATAAGATGGCGAGAATAATCGATAATGAGAAACTCCTTTGAATACCATATGCATTTAACGAAACTGCCGTCAACACTAAATAGCTTGCCAATCCAATAAGCAAAGCTTTTTCAATTCGATCTTCTTCTTGGTCATACTTTCTATAAATTTGAATTGTTTTCCATACAAGATAACCATACATGAATATAGATACAAGTCCGAATTGGAAGAACAGTTCAAATATACCTAAATCATCTAAGTACATTCTAGTATCCCAATGGCCATATAGCACAGCATAACTCCGCGGATTCGTCGCTGTTAATATACCTAACCCACTCTTCCAATTACCATCAGATAGGAGGCTCAGGTAGTAATTTAACTCCCAATAGCGATAGCCTATCCCCATATCTGACGCACTAGAATTTTGCATAAAGAATCGATACCCATATATAGACACCACGAAAACACTCACAATAATAGCAGTGTAGGCTACAAGATTTTTTAGCGTTACCTTTGAATCTCTATGGACTGCTAAGTACATAAAAAATACTGATACCAAAATCGAAAAGACCAACACCCTAGTTTGGTTAACCATTAAAATGTAAAGCAAAATATAAAAAGTAGAAACAAGGTATTTCGCTTTTTAACTTGAAATATAAATACAGAATTAAGACCCCTACCATGATCGGGGGGTTCCATCTATTCGATAGATGAATCATTACGATACCATAAATCACCAAATTCACGTAATATAGTCGGGAAAATCTCAATACGTGCTAATGTATACATTGCCCAGGTTAGCGTTCTGAACAAGAGAGAAATATTCAAAATAGTAAGAACATTCCCTAACGCTTTAATCATGTTATAATCTTTTGCTTTAAAAATATAAAGCACTGGAAAATACAGGAAAATCCATACATATTGTCGCAAGGCATAAAACATATTTTTCAGGCTATAATGATATAGGTTATGTGCCCGAAAAACCCCAAAAATTATACACAGTATCAAAGCGCCTAAATAGAAAAAGCTAGATTTAGAAAGCCGTGATTTATTTAAGGCTACCACAGGAATAGACAAGGCAAGAATGCACAATGATAAAATTGTCATATAATTACGCACAGTATCTAGACTAAGGAAGAAGACCTCTGGTAACCCCACCGCGAAAGCTACTAGAAGATAGTACCCCCACTCAATGACATCAAACTTGCTACTTAGTTTCATTTACCTCCCCTTCCTAACTATAATTTTTTAATTAAGTCTACCAGTTGTTTTACCCTACTTTTCCAGTATTATAGCTTTAAAAAGTAATTCGTTTATCAAACGAATACTTAATGCCATCTGATAATTGAATATTGCGTATTGCTTCAACAAACTCATCTTTTGTGTTATAGTATACAGAAGTCCTCAAAAGCGTTCTACTTCATCATAGCGTATACTTATAATATTTTTATTAAAGTTGATATACTCATACAATTTAACGGGATCTACTGCTTCTACGATATCATTAAGCTGAAAAGGCATGATTAGAGCATTAGCATCTTTTATAATGTTATACAATTTGGCATGCTCTACGCTTCCAAAATATTTAATTCTCGGGTGCTCTAATACAGAAACCTTACTTTGCGGGCCAATGATCCAATACTCTATATTTGGTAACTGCTCAAGACTATACCGCAAGACATCAAAATCGAACCAATGACTAATCGTTCCGATATAAGCAAGTGAGAACTTTTCCTGTTTATCAACCTCTGACTCTAACGCATTATCCAAAACTTCACCATTATACCCATTACGCACAACACTAATCCTCTTAGATGATCCATCTAGTTGGTAGTTCTGGGTAAGATTGGCTTTTAACTTGTCGCTCGATACTACGATTAAATCAGCTCGATTTACTAGCTCTCTTTCAAATTCAATGAGTTGCTTCCGTTCCATGTTATCTTCAATAAATGCACTATGATAATCCATGCAATCATAGGCTATTTTCCCCGCATAACTAGATGGCACGCCAGCAATATGTGTTGGATTTGTAACATATACCAAATCAGGTTTAGTAAGTCTAATTAGAAGGTTAATCCAACGCTTTATGATCCAATCATTAATCCGTTTTAGTGTTTTCTGCTTATTGATGAAAGGAATTGTGTATATTCTAGATAGTTTATAGTTATGTGCCTTGTTGTCTGCTGTTAAGCCTTTACGATTGTAGTTATAGCGATATAAAATTGACACCTCAAAACTACTTGATAACCCTTCAGCTATAAACTGAGGACGTTGCTTAATCCAATTCCAATCCACATTCATAAGATACAGTATCTTCTTCATTCGGTACTCTCTTTCTATCTTATAAGCTAATCAATTCATATATTGTCTATATAATTTAGTTAACAAAAGTAACTTTCGACTAATATTTTTCACTGGTTTTCCCCAATCAACCTTGGCCATTTGAACATGGTACAAAGCAAACCACCCTCCTCTCTTTATGATCAACTCTACATGTGTCAATAATTCTTGTTGATTCTGAGTGAGGGGTAAGCTTCTCATTCTATTAATGGCCACTAAAGTTTGATTGTATGTAAGTGCATGATCCTTTGCTAGAGAATCAATTCTGCTGATTCTTTTCAAAATGCGCTTCACCTTAAAATCATAAGCATGTTGGCTCGTTACATTTGTTCCATAACGTCGATAACTCATCATTGGTCTCGGTAGGTAGTAAACTTGACCTAATAGAGCAGCAAACTTCGTATAGTAATTATCGTGTGAGACATATTTAGCTTCTGGCTCTTCCGGTGACAAGGGCAAAGCCAATTCAAATAAGCAACGATTGAAGAAGCTATTGCATCCATGTACCTTATGAGCGAAGAAGGTTGAGATAGCATTAGTATAGGCAATGCCTAAATTAGCCTCAAGACTATTAGATGTTACCTGTCCATCACCATCAATAATTCTCATATCCCCATAAACAAGCAGAGGTTCATTTAATCCCTTGTCTGAGCAAAAGTCCATATAAACTTCTAACTTATCTTTATCCCAAACATCGTCTTGGTCAGCAAACATATAATAATCATAAGCCTTGAGCTGCTTGCAATAAGCTACTAGCCCCCAAAAATTAGGATACGCGCCATGATAGTCGGTCTGGTTCTGAACAACTTGAATACGAGCATCTTTTTCTGCATAGGTATTAAGAATAGCTAAAGTTTGATCACTTGAACCATCATCTCTTACCACTAATTGCCAATTGCTATAGCTTTGTTGGCAAATACTCTCTATCTGCTGGATCAAAAATTCTTCCCCGTTATAAGTTGTCATCATGATAAGAATAGTCGGATTAGCGATTGCCATCAATATAGCTCCTTCAATTGGTTAATGGTATGTTCTAGGCCAACTTGCGGACTTAAAAGACATCTCCAACCTAAATCCATTAGTTTCTGACCGTCTAAAGTCGAATTCTGCATAGGGTTAGCTACTTTACGATCAAGGTTATTAGGTAATTCAAATACTAACTCAACGCCCGTCTTTTGAGTAATTAAGCTTGTAAATTCTCTAATAGACAAATTAGCATCACTATGCGCAATATTATAAGCTTCATTGGCGTGACCATTTATAAGTACTGTCAACATAGCAGCGGAACAATCCAAGGCATGGCAATAAGACCGTAGTTGACTACCATCGCTCTTCATCACAATATCCTTTCCTTTCAAAGCTTCAAAGATGAAAGATGACGAGATACGAGCATCATTAGGTCGCGCACTCGGACCGTATATATAGCCAGGGCGAACAATGTTTATTTCTAACCCATATTGCTGTCCGTAAGAAATACACAAAGTTTCTGTCGCACGCTTAGAAGAGGCATAGGAAGAACGTACATTCAGTAAATCCACAAAACCATAGTCATCCTCAGCAATCGCTTGATTTCCTTTTACTTGACCGTATATCTCACTCGATGAGACATAGAGAAGACGCTTGGTTCCTACTTCTCTCGCAAATTCTAAGAGTTGGTGCATTCCCTCAAAGTTAGCCAACATGGTATCAACAGGTGCTTCTACATAGAGTCTAGGATTAGCATTACTAGCAGCGTGAATAATATAATCTACCGGTTCATGAAAACCTAGTGTTTGAGTAGCATCATATGAGACGAAATTAACCATAGAATGATCTAAATAATGGCCAAATCGTCGCTTAAGCGTGGCTTCATGTCGTCCAGCCAAATAAAGAGTCATGCCAAAATCATCCTGCTCATTTAAATAGAGAAGATGATCTACTAGGGCAGAAGCAATCAAACCACTTGCCCCTGTAATTAATAGCGTCTTGCTCTTAAGTAGCTCTAGATTAGCAATTCCTTTTAATGTCAGAGCTAAATCTTCGCGATAAGATATATTATCCAATAAAATCATGGGTTATCCTTTCAGCCAGTCATCGGCTTTTGACTTAAGTAAGGCTTTGAAAATCTCTAAATCCTCCAGGGTAGTAATCTTTAAGTTTTTCTCAGACCCTAATGAAAAGTAAGTCGGATTTCCAAACAATTGCATGAGTTGACAAGAAGCCGCCACCTCAGAAATCCCTTTCTCTAAGGCTTGATTGTGTAAATCCAAAATAGCATCTAAGTCATAGACATGTGGTGTCTGTGTCCGTCTTAAAACATCCCGATTAAGAGATTCAGTAGACTGTGTTCCCTCTACTGATTCGAGAACAAAAACAACTTCTGTACATGGAATAGCAGCAACGGCATTACCAAATTCTTTATAGGTTACTAGCGCATCGCTTATTATCTCATTACTTACAAGCGGACGGTTACCGTCATGAATTACTACAGTAACTGCTTGATTCGGACGTTGCTTTTTAATTTCATTCAAGCCATTGTAGATTGATAGCTGTCCAGAAGCTCCTCCGTTGACTATGTACTTGAGCTTTGTAATATTAAACTGACGAGCATAGGAGCGTAGCATCTCCTCCCAACCTTTAAGGATGACCACACAAATCTCATCAATCTCAGGATGATATTGGAATTTCTCTAGTGTATGAATGATGATTGGCTTGTTATCTACATGAATAAATTGCTTAGGTATATCTTGCTTGATACGGCTCCCTACACCAGAGGCCGTTAATAAGGCGATATTCATCACTTTACTCCTTTAATCGTGATATTTTTAATTCTAAGAATAAATGCTTTTTCTCTGATTAACTGAGGGTAGTTCCAAGTAATTTTCGCCATAAAAAGGCGCAGATAAGCCTCTGCCCAAATTGGCACCTTGAAGCTCGTATCTTCAAAAGCTTGATCTTTAAACACACACATGTTTTCGCGTAGATAAATTTCCCCAGTAAAATGTTTGCGTCCTGTTGGGATGGCTACATACTTACTCTTGTCATTTCGACACCAGGCATTAACTTTAGTAGCCCATTTTATCCAATATCGATTCGGAAGGAGCTTGAAGAAACGCCCCACGGCTAGCTTAAGTCCCGAATAATTAAGTGGCCGGCCTTCTAATTCGAAAATTTCCTTAGGCAATTCCTGCATTTGAATTTCTCTGATAGATGATAAGGCAAAAGATAGTGCCAAACTCATGTATTTTTGAATAAAACGTAAGACGGGATTATTAAAGGTATTTTCTATGATATAGAGGTCTATCGAAATTCCACAGTCTTCTGAATTCCAATCATATTTTCGCCGCGCTACAGTATGCTTTTTCCGGATTTGCGTTACAAGCAAGCCTAACTCAGGGTGCATAGTTGGAGTCTGTAAGTAGTACTTGTCTCCCAGAGCTTGATCAAAAACGTCAAGCAACTTGTCATAGCTTGCTCGTGGAATATTCAGATCGATATCGTCATCCCAAGGGATGAAACCCTGATGTCGGATAGCACCTAGAATACTCCCTCCACTTAAGGAATACTCAATTCCGTAATCCTCAAAAGCCTGCGCCACATCCTTACCGATCTTAAGCAGTTCTGCCTGATAACGTTGCAGTTGCTGCTCGTCTAGAATAATAATATCTTCTTTACGAAACTGATACTGACTCATACTTATTGTCCTCTCAATAATAAGCTTTCATAACGATCAACAATATAATCCCAAGTAAAACTTGTTGTCACTCGTTGTTTGGCCTTATCAGCCAACTGATTAATGTCTTCTGATGACAATTTTTCTGCTTCTTGAATGACCTCATGTAGGCGGTCTTTTGGCCAGTATAAAGCACCTTCTTCAGCTACTTCACGATTGAATCCAACATCTAACAATAAATTTAACGAGGTCGAACCTAGCGCCTCTAATAGAGATGGATTTGTACCACCTACTTCGTGGCCGTGGAAATAGGCAAAGGCTTGTTCTCGAATGTATTTTAATAATTCCTGATCATAAACAGTACCCACAAATTTAACGCGTGGATCTCGATCAAACCCAGTTTGAGTCTTTAGTTGCTCATAGAACTTATTAGTTTCAACATTGGTAATTAACACAAAGTCTTTTCTAGACTTTGACTGCATAAAACCACGCAGCATCGCTTCGTAGTTGTTTTCTGGAACAAAACGTCCTACTACTAAGTAGTAGTTCTTTTCTTTGATCCCTTTAGCTTGGTACCAGTCTCTCACCTGTTGATCGTGTTCCTTTAATTGTGATGGCGTTAGGTCAGTACCATACGCAATGTAGGTAGTTTTTGGTTTAAAAACCTGGTAGTCTTTCTCAATATAGGACTGGATATTCAGACTATCACATACCAATAAATCCGCATACTTAACCATTAGTTTTTCCGAAAATTCCAATATTTGCGGACCGGCAAGCTCCATTTCTTTCTTAGCCATTCATGACCATCAGGATTTACATAGAGCAGACCGCCGAGAGCATGAATTTTCTTTTTTAACCTTCCAATAAAAGGTCCGATTCTGCATGCTAGAACATAAAAAATAGGTCGCTCATAGCCGTTATTTTTGGCTATATTAATAGCCATCTCCAAGGCCTTGATATCATAATAGATAGCTCGAGCCGGTCCAATATTTGGGACTATCACATTAAAACAATGGGCACCGTTATATTCAAACTCTTCTGCATCAATCCCTGATTTTTGCGAATTTCCCTCCATACAGGCCACATGATATATGAGCTCTTTACTCTTTCTATATTCAGTCAATTTTTCCACAAAAGTCTCGAACCCACCATATTTGGCTGGGATTCCTTTTGACCCGATAATAAATACATGTTGTTCAGCAGCCATAATTCTCCCCCCCATTTATACACTAAGAAAGAGATTCACCCTCTCTTTGAGAATATGAATCCCTTCCTGGATAGCGCTGATTATTTGGTTTTGTTTAGATAAGATCGCAGGGGTTCACTCTCCCCCTTGAATACCGAACACAATAGCCAACCTATCCTAGCTTACTCTGCCTTCTTACCATAATTGCCATAGTTCCCGTAAGAACCATAGGCACCATAGTGACTTGCCTTAAGGTCTACCTTGTTGAGGATAACCCCTAGGAATTTAGCTCCTGTATGTTCTAGGAGTTCCTGAATTTTCTTAACCGCACGGCGCTTAATCGCACCCGCTTCAACCACTAAAATGCTGGCGTCACATTGATGAGCCACGATAGAGGCATCGGTGACTAAGCCTAATGGCGGCGTATCTACGATGACATAATCATAGTGATGACGGCAGACATCGATTAGCTCTTGGAAGGAATCCCCCTGTAAGAGAGCCGTTGGATTAGGCGGCACTGGGCCAGACAAAATCATGTGTAAGTTTGGCTCCGTAGTCCCGAAGACAATCTCCTTAATGGTTGCTTCACCTGCTAAATAGTGGGTCAAACCCACCACCTTGGAACGGATCTTCATTCGACCGACGAAGACAGAATTACGAGTGTCTGCGTCAATAAGTAGGGTGCGTTTACCTAGAGCAGCTAAGGAAGCTGCAATGTTCATGGCTACGGTAGACTTGCCTTCATTATCCTTGGTTGAGGTAATGGCAATCACCTTAATATCCTTACCTGAGAAGAGGATATTGGTCCGAATGGCGTTGTAATATTCTTCTGTCTCTGGAGAAATGAGTTTTTTATTTAATCTTGGTTCAACTTGTTCCATAGGATGCACGCCTTTCTACTTGAGCTTAACTTGAGGGACAACCCCCAAGAGGACCATGCCTAAGCCGTCTTCCACGTCTTCTGCATAACGCACGCGGTCGTCTAAGAGTTCTCGCACCACGATATAACCTGCTGACAAGAGGAAGCCTATCGCTTCCGCCAAGAGGGTGTTACGGCGAGTTTTTGGTGAAGATTTAATGTTGGTTGGTTTGGCTTCTTCCAAGGTAGTCACATCGTTAACCTTGGTGACCCGTTTGATTTGTTCAGAAGCCACTTCACGGACCCGGTTCGCCAGGTTGCTGGCTTTTTGTGGGTCGCGGTCAGAGACAGAGATAGATAGGATCCGCGTATCACGAGGAGAATCTACCTTAACCACACGTTTGAGTTGGCTTGGAGTCATGCTGAGGTTCTCAGAATTGATGACTTCCGACATAACGGTGTCAGATAGGATAATTTCCTTATAGTCCTTAACCAGGAAGTTCCCTAACTGCAGGTCCTGGGTGGTTACGGCCTTGTCTTCGGTCTGGTTAACCACATAGACACGGGTAGTCGATTGGAAGGTTGGTCGAATGACTACTAGGTTAACGAGTAAGGTCGCAACTGCTAGCACAACCGTAACAAAGACAATGATAAATTTAGCCGCCCAGAGCTTGCGCAAGAGGGCCATCAGATCAATTTCAACAAATTCTTGCTTTTTAGTTTCCATGGGGGTGTGAACTTCCTTTTCCTATTATTTTTTCAGGGTTGGTGACAAAGAGTTGATGGGCATAATCGGCCCCATATTTTTTAGCTACAAAGGCATAGGCTTCAGCCATATAATAAGGACGTCTTCCGACATTGTGCGCATCACTGGCAATGATGTCGATTAAGTCGGCATCTAAGAGTTGGCGTGCTCGCTTCTTGAGCACCTTGTAAGGGTCAAAGAGCCCCATTGGCAAGAGACTAGCCGCATTGACTTGGATTAGACAGCCTAGTCTTCTCATTTCTTGCACTCGTTCCGGATGCTTGTGGAAGGCGTCGTAACGCTCAATGTGAGCAATGACCACATCATAAGCCAAGCCTTGAATGGCTCGAATGGCACGTACAATTTCCCGGTAAGGGAGCCCATAATCGAATTCCACCAAGACATAATCACTGCCGGCTAGAGTCAAGATTTGCCCCTGCTCCAACCGGTCAAGCATACTATTAGAATAGAAGACTTCTGTGCCTAAATGCACAGTCAGGTCTGGTGCTACTTCTTGAGCAATAGCTTGAAGGTCCTGGAAATGCTTGTCAATAGTGGAGCGACTAGCCTCGAAGCGCCCTTTGCGTTGGTGAGGTGTCGCGATGAGGGTCTTGATACCTTGATCATAAGCTTGACGCAAAAGTGCCCGCGTCTCATCCAAGGACTGAGCCCGTCATCCACGCCATAGAGCACATGGGAATGTATATCTATCATGCTTATGCCACCTTATCCTCTCACTCAATATCACTGGCGTCCTAGGGCGCCAAATTTGTCCAACCTATTGTAACATAGCCGCTATTAAAAGTATATAGACCTGCAAAAGTTAATCGGTTTTTCTATACATTTTGCTCAATTATGTTAAAACTGAAAGTTAATCCGCAATTGCCTCCCTTACACCCTACTCAAAAAGGGTTGATAAATTAGCGATCTCAGCCACTTTCAATTAGTATAAGAACTTCTTCTAGTCGCTATAAGCTAGCTTTAAATTTTTTGTCTCTCTGATATTAACCTCTATATAATCAGATTCTGATGACAACTTTTGTGTCACCACGCGCTTAACTGTTGCTTGTGCTAAGGCCTAGCAGTCAACATACAAATTACCTAGTCGACTCTAGCTAGTGGAAGCCCCTTGTTAGCTTTTCAGCACTAAACAGCAAAAAGGCAGGGATAGACCCTACCTTAAGTTTACTTTATGCTATTGTGCCTCGCGTTCTTTCTTCTGCCTAGCCGACCATGAGGTTACCTGCCGGCCATGACCGCCACCCAGAGACTGAGTGGGGCTGGCCTCACCGGTTGCGGGCAGTTATTCTACCGGTGCTTGGGCCACATCGCCACCAAAACCGCCGAAACCGGCACGCGCCACAGACAGCGGATCAATACGGTCTGGCGCTTGGTTTTCTTGCTCAGGTTCAGGCTGAGGCGCTTGATCTGGCTTGGCCTTGATCCGCAAGATCGTCGCCGTTAAGGGTTGCAAGGTGACAGACTCTGCATCATAGGCTACCCCTACCAGATCCGTCAGGGCTTGGGTCCCGGCACGGGCCCCATCCACCAAGGCTTCCGCCTTATCCAAACCAGGGAAGCGCTCAGGGTTGAAACGTAGCTTGCGAACCTTATTATCCGCGTTGACTACCACCACATAGCGGTCGCCATTAGAGTCCACCGCCTGATAGGCAATGACATTGTCGCTATCCGCAATGTCTGGCGACGTCATCATGGTCACTTGGTCGGCGATTTCCTTAGCCGTTCCTTTGCGGAAAGCATCGGTAGACTTACGTAAGGCAATCAAGCCGCGAGTATAGGCTAGCGTCGCTTGATTGTGAGGGTATTGGCCATCTTCCGCAACCTTACTCCAATCAAAGCGGTTAATGATGTCGGAAGAATCATAGGAATCGTGAACAAAGTATGGATAGTCGAATGGCTTGCCCTGCTCATCGACTAAGAGATGGGTCTTATAAGGCCTTGTCGTCATCCACCTTTATGCTTGTAGGCAGGGTCCAACAATTGCTTGGTCCGCCCCATTTCCTGACCGGAATGGATAAATGGCGTCCCTTGGGAGGTCAGAATCATGAGGTTGCCCAGACGAATGCGTTGATGAATCTCAGCCGCATGGGTCTTAGGATCCTTCTTAATAGATTGGGCGATAATATCATGCAGGGTCAAGTTGTCGTGGGTGCAATATATTGAATGACATCGCCCGGTGCATCTGCAATAAAGTTACTTGGTTGGCAATAATATTATTGAAGATTTGGTAGACACTGCGTGGCCCACCCGTTAAGAAGCGTGGTTGCCCTTCTGACGGGTAACCGGACTTGAGCTCGTTACGGATTTCATCGGAGAAGACCGCCACACCGTCAGTCGACCGCATCCAGTCTTGGTCGGCCGCTTGAACAGGATCCCCTTCGTCCCCAACAAAGGTTCGCCAACCTTCCCCAAGCATGAAGACCTTAGGATTGAGGGCTGGCGCCTCGGTAAGCTTTCGGGCAATGGCTTCAGCATCATGGTCCCCCATCATGTCGAAGCGGAAGCCGTCCACCTTGAAGGTGTCGGTCCAGTATTTAATAGAATCCACCAGGACCCGACGCGCCATCTTATGGGTAGTCCCTAGACGACCGCCCCCGAAGCTTTCGCGTGGGCTACCATCCGCATTCATGAAGTGGTAATAACCTGGCTCAATGTCTTCAAAGATATGGGTCTTAGCCGTGTGGTTGTAGACCACGTCCATGATAACACCCATGCCTTGGTCATGGATCGCCTTGATTAATTGCTTGAATTCTTCAATGCGGGCTTGCGGCTTGCTTGGGTCGCTAGCATACATACCGCTGAGGCTGAAGTAGGATTGCGGGTCATAACCCCAGTTGTAGTTATTGTTTTGGGTGCTTGGTTGGAGCTCACGCTGAGCACGAGCGCTCTCATTAGCAAAGTAGTAACTCATGACTGGCAAGAGCTGGATATGGGTCACACCCAATTGTTTGAGGTAGCTGAGACGTTCCAAAAGGCTGAGAAGGTCCCAAATGGTGACTTGAGCTGACCTTCTAACTTAGGATCAGAAGTGAAGTCAGCGACATGGGCTTCATAGATGACCGCATCTTCACGTTTCTTGAAGCCTGGAATATTGGCATAAGATAATTTTGGCCCAATCTTATTTGGATCCACGATGGCAGCCTTGGCTACTTTTTCCTTGGCAGTGGCTTGGTCCCATTTGGCTAAGGACTTGGCATAAGGGTCTAAGACCAGAACCGACTGACCGCCACGCTCCACTTGGTAGTGGTAGAAGTAGCCGTCCAGATTCTTGGCTGGCGTGTTTTGGCTATCCAGGGTCACCGTCCACAGGCCCGTGCTAGCGTCCTTAGTCAAAGGCACGCGCGCTACCACTTGATCCGGATTATCCTTGTCGTAGAGGACAGCCGTCACGGCGTCCGCGCTTGGCGCCCAGAGACGCATAAGAGCGGAACCATCTGCTTGTAGGGTGGAGCCTAACTCGCCCTGATAATTATAGAGAGAGTCAGTTAGCTTCCAACCGGTCTGGCTGTTGACGGTCTCGTCGTGGTAGGACAGCTTAAGCGGCGTACGACTGACATCCTCTTGGGTCGTCAGAATCAGGCGCTTGTTAGCTGCGTCGACTTCAATCTTAGTGACTTTGACTGTTTGGCCGGTGTTAGTCGTAACGGCTAGGTCTTGCTGGACTTTGGCTAGGTCCAACTGATCTACTGCCGTAAAGTTGGCTAAGACTTGGTGCGGTGCCGTCACTTCGGCGCGGGTAATACGTTCAGATAAGGTCTTAAATGGCGTCGTGAGACCGTGTCTTCCTCATCATGCAGGTAGACTTGCTCATGGTTGGCGCGGTCGCTGAAGCTCATATCTTTGGTTTGTTTTGAAGTTGCTTTGTTCACGAGTAAAAAATGAATGTCCTTTCCAAGTTCTGTAATCGATAAATCTAAGTAGCGACCAAAAGGCCCGCTCTGGTTAAAGTCTAGGGCGCCCTTAGGCCAGTCGCTAGAGGGGTGCTCCACATCCTTACCCCAGACCCAGAGGCCCCAGTTGTCATACTGGCCGTCAGCCCGGTGATAGTGGACGCGCAAGCGATTCTTGTTGGCAGGAATTGGCTCTTCCACACTCGCTTGGTAATTCTCATCCAGCCAGGCTTGCTTCATTTGCGGGTTGGTGATGGCCAGGCTTAGGTCCTCGGTAAACTTCTTGCTGCCATCGTTGACGTTGTTGAGCAAGTAGTTGATGGCGGTTGCCTGCGGTGTCACCGGCACATCTAAGTAGTAACCATAAGCCGTCTTCTTGTCTTCCGAGAAGCGCATAGCCCCAGTCGGCCAATTGTTGGACGGCGCTTGAACACCGCTCCCCCAGACCCAGGCGCCAATCTCGCTAATATTGTCGCTTGGCAACTTAGCAAAATGCATACGGAAATGCCCCGCCGGAATCTCCGGCGCTTGGTTGGCCGGCGCCACCTGCGGCGCCACTGCTGGGGTAGCAGTAGGGCTGGCACCTGACTCGGCGGTGGCTGGTTTGGCGGTTTCGGCTGGGGTGGCGCTGTCAGTTGGCTTGGTGCTGTCGGCCGGGTTAGTGCCATCAGTTGGCTTGGTGCGGTCCGCTGGGTTAGTGCCATCACTTGCTTGAGCGCCCTCCGCCGCCTGGCTGGCATCAGCCGGTTTCTTGCCATCAGCTTGGCCCGCTGAAGTGTCTTGTTCAGCCGGCTTGGCGCTATCAGCCTGCGCGGCGTCTGATTGACCCGCTGGCGCTGGTGTCTGGTTGCCTGCGTCAGCCGCTAACTGGCTGCTAGATGCCTCTTCATTAGCCTGGCTAGCAGCTAAGACCTGGGCACTGCCCGGCAGGAAGTATAGGGTAGTTGCTACTAGGACAGAAGCCACTCCCACACTGAGTTTCTTAATGCCATAACGCTCTTGGCGTCGGACTTGAGTTGATCGCATATCTTTCATAGTTCAGATATCCCTTCTATATTATAATGCGCTTTCATTATTTTATTATAGCATGCTCTACCCTTCTTTGCTCCTAGCCAGGCCATTTTGTTAACGCTAACAAACTTTCTTCCAACCAAAGAGGGCTCCGCCAGTCCATTGTTCTGCCTATCCATGGACTGGCCACATAAGAATCACCGCGAAACGCCCTTTTTGATAGAAAAGGCTCGCAGCTAGTCCATCGTTCCTCCTATCAATGGACTGGCTCACGCCTCCCCTCTGGCTTGGCCCTTTCTGTCAAATTTCTAACCTAGCTGGTAGTCCATTAGCTCATGCCTTTCGCCACATTTCGGGTACTTTTTACCTGTTCCCTGCCCAGCTAGTGGTCCAGTCTCCAAAGTAGACCACTGGCTCGCGGCTTTCGCCTCAGTTCTGCCCTTTTTCTCAGTTTCCACCCTCACTCAGTGGTCCACTCTGAGAGTAGACCACTAGCTCGCGACTTTCACCTCGGTTTCGACCCTTTCCCCCAGTTTCCCACCCAGCCAGTGGTCCACTCTTTGGAGTGGACCACTGGCTCAGGGATTCTGCCTTGTATGTCACCTTTCCCCCATACCTAAAAGCCCCTGTCCTCAGGACAGGGGCGATACCATCTAGGCTTCTGGCGCTAGGTGGGATTTGATGACCATGAGTTCGCTATCTTCGACGGCTTCCAGGGAGTGTACTTCGTGGGGAGCCATGCGAATGATAACGCCGGGATAGATTTCGGCTGTCTCCTTCTCATCAGAGAAAAGGATTCGCCCTTTGACTGGGACGACGACCACCGTATAAGGGACGTGGTGCTGACCAATAGCTTGCCCGGCAGGTAGGACCAGGTGGGTGACTGTCTGGCTAGGCGTTTCCACCAAATGCTCAAAACGCTCAATGTCTGTGCGACCGTGATAAACTTTCATACTTCAAACTCCTCTCTAGTTCATAGTTCTATTATAACACAGCTCCTATCGATAACAGGCATTAAACAGCTTGCCCCAACATTATCTCTATGCAAAAACCGCACCCCTTGCATCGTGGCAAGCAGGTGCGGTTCATGTCAATGCTTAATTTTGTCCAAAGACTTTATTCTCCCTCATTTGTAAAAAATAAGCCTACCCCTGACCCAAGAGTCCCTAATCTCTCGAGCCAAGTCTCCTCAAACGCAGAGCCCTCGCCTGCACGCGCACCTGATACTGATGACAAAAATCTAGCATCTCCTTGTATATATATGACGATCCGTTGAAAAACGCCTCAAGCGTCTTAGCGACTCTATCCATAAACTAGCGACTACCTGACCATGGATGGGTGAAAATCCATTCAGCCATCGAATCCTTGACTTGAGGCACTTGAGCAAGCCTCTTCGTCATCCCTCTTACTTTAGAAGGAAATCCCTATGAAACTATATATTCGACAAGGAATCAGTACCTCATACTCGACTTCCTTGTTGAGGAGTTTTATCAGGTTGCAAAAGGCATTATAGCATGTCTTAAGTCGCTTGAAAAGAGTATAGACTCATTTTTTGTAGAATTATGCACTTTTTTTGACAATCGCCGATTTCGCTAAAGTTTTGGATGTTTTTTCGGAATAAATTAGGACAGAATTATCAGTCATATCATCCGCCTATATTCCTTGTAAAATAAAGATTATCATGTTTTTGAACTAGAGCTCTAGCCAGGCTAACATACTTAATAATATTGAAAATTCCTTTTCACCATTCAATATTCTAAATTTGTATTTATACACAGATAATTGTATAGACTTTAATCCGATTTGTCGCGCAGTTTCACTCACGGCTCTCAATCGTGTCCGAACGCAAAAAAGAGACCTGGCTACCGCCCGGCCCCTTTGTCTTCAAGTTTGTCTTTAACGCCCGCTACCATGCTACGACCAAAGCCCTTAATATGAGCCAAAAGGCCTAATAGACTGTCCCAATAAGTATCATCACCGCGCACCGCCAACATGACGGTCTCGCTCCCCATGTGCAGCCAGGAAAATCAAGAGGCTATAGACCAGATTGAGGACTTGCACACCTGTCCCTACCTCATGCTGCCAGTAACCCCAGACTTCTTGAACGGCATAAAGAGCTAGAATCAAAAGCAAATACCAGACCGCCTTCTGCCATTCAGGCGTGAAACGTGATTTGCGGCGCAACAAAAGATAGCCCGCTACACCCGTTAAGATAATATTTACAGTCACTAGTAAGAAGTTCAGCATCTTACTCCCTCCTCGCATCATATCTTTCTCTACTTCTAGTATAGAAAGTTTAGGCTTCCTAGGCAAGGAAAACTTTGGGCCAAGGCCAAAAATCAGTCTCTAGACCGAGCTTTTGTCCAGTTTAAAACCACTTGTAGTTTTTTTCATAATCTCCCCCTATTTTGATGCGTGCTAGTTGCCTTTTTATGCAAAATTGCTATAATGATGATAGTATACTTGCGCACAAGGAGCAACAACATGAAAAAGGCAAAACTCTTCGCCCATATTATTCTTATTCTATTAGCTATCGGGACAGTAGATGTCCTAGCCAACTTCAGTGGCTTAGATCTCTTGACCCATCTCGATTCCTGGGTAGGTCGGCGCCCCGACCATATCTCGTCGCCTAATGAGTCTAGCCGCGAGTCGTCCAAGGACTCCTCCTCTAGCGACCACTCCAAGGAATCGTCTGAATCCAAATCGGAAGACTCCTCTTCTAGCTCATCCTCTTCATCCAGCTCTTCCTCATCTGAATCCTCTTCGTCATCTAGCCATTCCTCCGAGTCCCGCCCAACAACCCAAGACAACGACGACCAAGACTCTCCAACTAGTCCAAACACCCGTCAAAATGATGACTACGCCGCGCCAGCAAACCCAACCACCCCAGCACCAAGCCCAGACCCAGTCACTCCGCCAACCCCGGCGGACCCAGTGGTCGAACCCCAACCAGACCCAACACCTGACCCAACCCCAGCACCAACAGCCGATGGTGGCGGAGGCGTTGATGGTGCGGGGGAATAAAAAGGTGTTCCCATAAAAGCTCATCCCAAAAACAATCATAATGGTTAATCAATCTAAATAATAAGGAGTCTACTATGAATTCGGAGCTGTGTAACCTAATCAAAGAATATGTTGATAACAATTCAGATCTTTTAAATCCTGACGCAAACAACTATAACCTTGAAATCATCCAGAAAATCATAAATTTATTGCTTAGTTCCCCCGACAACATCGCATTAAACGTCCAATCCTCATTAAACGTCCAATCCTCATTAGATTACAATACAGATTACACATTTGATATAAAATGGTTAAGCGGCTTTCCGTCTAGTACAAAACAAGTAGGCTATATTTTATCTTTTAAAGAAGCTGGAGATATTCTAGTAGATAACTCTAAGGGTCTTAGGGCCGATTACATGTTTATTTCTGTGATGTTTAATTATATGCAATACGTTGAACTAGTGCTAAAGAATATAATATCTTCAGCTAACATAGCTCCTAAATTTACGCATGACCTAGATGAGTTATGGAAGGAAGCAAAAACACATCTTAAAAACTCCCTACCTTCTATTGCGATAAATATTTTTAGAGTCAATAATTACGTCTGTTTTTCACCTTACAAAACATCTATGGCTTTCAGATATAGAGAAAATAAGAACCAGAAAGACTACATAGAAAATGATTTTTCAAAAAGATTTATATGTAATTAAAGTTTGGATAGAAGTCTTTGATACCATTGTTTACGAAAACATATTCTTAAGCATATAAAAACTACACCTCATAAATTGGACTATATCTCCACTCCATGAGATGTAGTTTTTATACTTCCCCAACCTCTAATACCCCTCGTTCATCTAGGGAATAATATAATATTATGGATTTAACAAGCTTCCTTATGACAGAAATAGTCATTCCTCTCTATCGCACTTTCGTTAATCCATCATCGCAGTATAGTATATGATTATACTACTCTAAATTGTTTTCATTAATTACATTCTAATAAGCTACATGCCTTGACTATTTTCACCAAGAAATTTAATTGCTAATGATATTAGTGATATACACCGATTAAAGAAATAATCATAGTATCGCTCATCTATAATATCAATCTTGTTAGTTTCGTGATGTCGAATACGAAAAATTATTCCCAATCTCGTCAGCATATTAAACTCATTTTCAAATAAGTCCATATAGTTTTATCACCTTTTGACATCTCAGTAACTATTCGATTCACAGAAGTTTTTATCTAATTCTTTGTAGTATGTTTCTCAGCCGCTCTAAAGCATCCCAAATCTTTTTCAACCGAGTTGTTGCGTCCCAAATTCCTCGGCATTTTGTAAAAGTATAAGTGCCTCTTCTAGTAATTCTTTCGTCCCAGACTCTCGCACCATTTTAATATCATTCTGAATTTCATCTACAAGAGGGTTACTCTCAATAATTCTTCTATTTTTCTTTTTCATCGGTAAGTTTATATAGCAATCTAGATTCAGAAAATATTTCATTAATATCTTCTTGAAAATCCCTAAAAATATTTCCGAGGTATCATAGCACTCCACCCATTTGTAGTCGCGATATCGTTCATTATTCCAATTTTCTGTTGCATCTTGAATATTCGTAGCAAAAAACTCAATAAGGTCTAGCAACGCATACTGATCATATCGATCTCCATTTTCCGGGATACCTATCCTATCCTCTATATCACGATAAAGCTGTGGAATTTTAATTTTCATTCTGTTTTTCGTATTGTATTTCGTCAAATATTATATATTGACGTTCAGTAAATGAATGATAGTTTTCTTTTTTGAACAAGTGAGTCAAATTAACCTTGTACTTATTGCAACATTGTATAATCACAGCATACATATTTATATTTATATCATATGTTCTCTCTGGTTTTAATTTTTTACCCTCTCTTTCAGAATATAACATCGCTATGCCCCCTTTTTAAAATTTAATTTTACCACTATAATTGTAACTAAAACCGAATCTTTCAATTATTCCAACAAACAGGCAGCCATATAAAACTAATTAACGTATTCAGTTACGTTTTCACTCGCTAGCGTGCTATTAGGTCATTTTCGACTGGTCTATCTTATTTGGAAAGACGTTCAAATACTTCTTTATCTGTGGTGACAGATATAGCGTATCGCGCTTTCGTATCAGTCTCAGTAGTTCGTTTAACGATTAATGAATATTCATCTTTTCGAGTCTTGTAAATAATGTCTTCTTTGGTATCCTTGGTGATTTTCTCCTCCAACAAAGCTTTTAATTCATCATCAAGAGGGCGTTTCAAAGCGTCTTCGATAAAGGCTCTAGCCTTGTCTACATCAGTGGTGCTGTAACTTAGAGCTTCCATTTCGTCCCCTCCAACTTTACCGACTACGAAAATAGCTATCTCCTTTATCTTCGCTTTCCTTAAAGCTATAGAGGTTAACCCAATGACGATTGAATAGCTTTTACTGTGGCACAATCTTTAGCAGTCAAACCATACTTTTCAGCTATTTTTTTGAGACTTCGTCAGCTTTTCCGGTAGCAAACTTCGGAAGTTTATTTACATCCACTTGTTCCGTTTCGGCAAGAACTATATTAACGGAGAAGACCGGAGAGACGGTTAAAGCAACTAGCAATGCAAAGAGAAATTATTTCATTTTGTCACTTCTTTTTTCATTTTTCTTATCTAATTATATACCGAATTACGCACAAAGTCTATCTACTTAAAACTTCTATATAGACGTTTTTACTCTATTTAAAACTATAAAACAGGCACTTGCGTTCTTAACTCTACTCGATCAATCTATCACTAAATAATCTGATTGACATATAAGAGTCTCACTTAAAATACCAAATTAGTACGAATTCAAGTAGAACTCAATTTTCCTTAAAAGGCATTGTTTAAACAGACTACTAGAATTCACTTGACTTCTCTTTAGTATACAAAAAGCACCCTAGTCGGGTGCTTCATTTAGTATTTCCTATCCTCAGTGTCTCTACTTTTAAAGCTTCCTGTTGTATCGAGTCTCTCATAGATTACGACCTTCACAGACACGCTCTAATAGCCTGCGCCAGGCCCTCAGGATTTTCCCAAGCCATTGAGTGGCCCGCATTCGGCACTACTTCAATTTTCACACCCCGCTCTTGCAGCTTCTCAAAATCAGGGTCAGGTAGTGTTTGTTCGCCGAAAATAAAATACTTGGGAAAGTTAAATTGATACAAGAGCTGTCTCCAAGAGACTTGTCCCCCTTGAACCGCATTTCGAGATATTTCGAATGCCGCCTTTGGCAACCAATTTCTTAAAGTTGCTAGCCATGTTGTATAACCTGCTTGTTGGTAGTAGGCCAGTCTCTTGGCGAATTCCTGCTCCAAGTTGGCCTCATTCAGACTCGCAATATCAAAACTGGCTGCCCCATCCGAACTTGGGTCTAGGTTTGATTCGCTCAGTATCAGCTTTTTGACGCGCTTGCTAATCAAATTACATAATTCGATAGCGACCGCTCCGCCTAAACTATGGCCGAAAACAATCACTTGATCTAGCTTCAAATCTTCCACAAACTCACTTAAATATTGAGCATGGGCCTTAACACTATATTCAAAATCCAAGGGCTTATCGCTGTAACCCGCGCCCAACAAATCAATCAGAATGATTCGCTGGCTAGGCCCCAGCATGGCGGCTACTTCAATATAGTCAAAAGAACTGGCACAGCCTAAGCCATGTATGAATAGAATCGGCGTCCCCTTGCCATAAAGATCATGGTAGCGAATGGCGTATTCAGTCTCTCTAATTCTGTACTCTCTCATTTCTAACTCCCCCTAAGTTAATCCATTACTTGACACAAAAGCCTCCCACCAAAAAGGATAGAAGGCTTGTTGTATCATTCAGTTAAATTACTTTGCTTGCGATTATTCACACTCAATATGAGACTTGAAATATTTCTCTTGAAATCTAACAGCTTCTTCAATTTCTTCTACTGTAAATTTTGTTCCTATTGGAGCAACAACCCATTTCTCTTCAACGTCATCGTCCCTTTTGATAACTGCAATTAATTCTCCCTCATATTCATCTACTGCTTTATCAACGCCAAGTACATACACATCTTGTTCTTCTCCATCAGGAGCGATTATTCCTTCAACATAACCATAATTGATTGGATAAATATGTTCCGGATAATCAGGGTGAGAACTCCCTAGTGGACGATCTATTTTAACTTTTAAAACTTTGCCAATCATATTATCTCCTCCACAAATTCAGGTTTGTCACCCACTATTTCCACAAAAGCCTCCCACCGAATTAGAGCTAATCTTTTTCCTTCTCCTTATACTCTTTGACAGATTTCTGGTAGAATTCTAGATCTCTCATGATCAGAATATTGAAGCGGAGATTCTTGCTCTCCTTGTCGCCAAAAGTTCTGATTGCCACGCCGACCTTATCATTCTGGATGAGAACAAAGGTGTCTTTTCCTGCTTGAGGGTCTAATAACAGTTTCTTAAGCTCGCTCGTCTCTTCAAGCTTGAGCACTTTTAGGTAGGCAAGTAAAGCTTCCTTAGTTCCTAAGGTCAGGCTATAGCCCAGCGTCTTGCCATCCGCACTCGCAATCATACCTTCCTGATCTTCGCTAATCTTATAGTACTTGACAGATCTGCCGTCTCCTAACGTCATCTCTTTGGCATCTTGGAGATTTTTGTTCTTAATTAAGTCCATATAGTTCTTATAAGAAGATTCCGCATCATCGTTAATCAAGCTCTCTACCTTAGTAAAGTAGTCAGTATATACGTTAACTAGAAAATCCGAGGCTTTTTCTACTTGTTCTTGCCCGGCTAACTGACTCAGCTTTACAAAAAAGGCTAAATCACGATAAATCCGGATACCAAACTGCCCTTCGAAGGCAAATACTTGGACGATTGCCTTATCATTCTTAAGGATTAGGACGCGCCCCTGGAATTTGTCAGGACTTGTCAGCATCGACTCTAACTCACTTGTTGGCTCAATCCCTAAAGCTGCTAAATAGCCTTTAATAGCCTCAGCAGGAAGTTGATCAAAAGCATAACCAAGTGTTTGCCCCGTGGTGCTGCCAAAAAAGGCAGCCTTATTATCCTCATTATCTCCTGTTCGATATAACAAATAGTCAACCTGAGATGACCAGGTTTCTTTTTTAGCCGGAATACGCTCCGTGGCCTTGATAAAGTCCATGTATTGATTATAAGACTTCTCCACATCGTCGGTGATTAAGCCCTCTACTTGCGTAAAGTAGTCCTTGTATTCCTCAGCTGTTTGAGGCCCTGACTCCGCCCTGACTAGACTAGGCATCATGAGCATGAAGGCGAATATGGCGAGTAGTAGTTTCTTCATTGGGTCACTTCCTTTATGGAGGATTCTCTTTCTATTATAGCATGTAAGATGTCCAAAAAAGTCATAACTCCATGTAATAGTGTTGCTATGTTTTATGTTCAGGATGAGTGAAAAGGAAAGAATCCTTGCTAACTACATGTTTCCGTACTCTTCAGACTTAAGTGACTTTTAAATTACTTATTCAATATAAATTTTATTGTCTTGCTATTTCCCCATAACTATTTACTTTTTAACCATCTTGAAAGCGAAATGATTGTTTTTTTATTCTTAGATTTTGTCGTAACATAATATCCTGCATTCACTTGCTTGCCGTCTTTATATTTCTCATGCCCATCATAATAAGTTATATATGAATATATTTCCATATACTCTTTTCCTGTATAGTCACTCCCCTTTCCTTTCATAGGAAAAAGTACAGCATCTCCCCTTTAATCGCATCAGCAAATCCTAACTCCCAATTACACCATTTTGATTCGACTGCTCCATTAGTAGCTAATAAAATGAACTTTTTACATTTTTATTCTATCTTTAATTTTTAGCAGTCTCCCCAGATGTTATTCTAGGCATAGATTCGTCTTCGCTATCAATATATACGATAACATTAAATTCTTCTTCAAGAAATCCTATAATACCCTTCAAATCATCTAAATCATCATGTTTATGTGATATAAATACAGAAACCTTTTTCCTCAGAAAAAGCAAAAAGACTCGTTAATAACACCTCTAGATTTTCGTAAATCATTAGCCTATATTTACTAAATTCTCCTCGCTCAAAAATCTCTTTCATGAACAATCACCTCGTTTTTATTCATAAGCTTTACTTCAACTATTTTCCCTTATTTCGTCCGTCTTTCAATCCAACTTCCCAAATTATAGTATCCATTATTCTGTGTATAGTCATATAAACCATCACATATATCATCAAAATATGCAGGCGTACCATCATTATAGTATCCAATTATAGTGTGTGAATTGCCTTTTGACGTTGTCATTTGAGTTCTCATATCCTTAATTTCATTTATATATACCCCAATTATTGCATTCCCTCTTTTAATACTTTTTCCGTATTTTCATACTGGACGTATCGACGGTTTAATGTTTTCTCTACCAATTAAAAACCACAGTAACTGAAGTTCCTTCAAGTTGTTTATCTCATCCATCTATAAATAGCACTTTCACCATCTTTTCTTCACTTTTTCAAATTCTGCTTTATCAATAAAAACCTGCGACTTCTTTCCCTTGAGTAACCCAACTATTTCTTACAGTCATTGATCTATTAATATCATCATCATAGTGAAAACTAAAAATACTCTCCTCGCCATATTAACAGTTCTCCTTGCTATTAAGTCTATCTATCATCTTAATTATTTTATCAACATTAGTGTCTATATCACAGAAATCAACAATGGATTCAATTCCCTCAATATCTAGATCATTCTCAATCGTATTTTTTTGTTTTCAAAATACAATTGTTTAGCCATATATCCTGTAAATGCCAACGGTATATTCACTAATTGGTTGGATTTAGCAATATCAAATTCTTACACCATCAGCGTTTATAATTTCCCCGTCTGTTCGTTTATTTCCAAACATATAAATTGCTATACCACATTGAGAAATCATTTCTTCTCTATACTTTTCCCAAGTTTTTCCGAAGTTTCTCACTATTTATTGCACTCAGTGGGAATGGCATTAGTTTTAAGTTATCTTCAATTTTTAGTATTCCTATGATTATAGCAATATTCAGTAATTCCGCTTATTACATAAGTCCCTACACCTAATCCATATCCATTAACGACTTTATATCCATTTTCAATCAATTTAAAAGATAGTTTGCTAATGAAATCCTTAGCTACTTGTGTATCCATTGGATCATATGTTTCCGCGCTCCCCGAAAGGAAGATGGTTTTTTTCTTTTATATCTATTTAATACAATTTTAAATATATTCTTATCCCATATCTATCTAAATCCTCAATCTGCAACTTCTGTTTAATTGAACTATATTCGTATTCTTCCCGCGATTCTGTATATTTTTTTCTTCTTCGTCAAAGTCTTCTCTATTCGGCTTAGTAATCTTTTTCAATATATAATAATGTGGTCTATTGTCATCTCCCAGAAAAACTCTCATCTTACTAAGCACAAAATTAAAATTGGGATCACTAAAACTGAACCCTAAAAACAGAAACGTCTTAGTTAACAATGTTCCTTCCAAAACATCTCTAAACAATTTTCTGCTATTGACTCCATATTCCTCATAATCATCTCTAGTTATTACTGCCTCTGATGGGCTCTGAATATCTCCATGCATTTTATATACAACTGAATCATAATTTCTATACGAAAGTTGCAAATCCTTATCTGACTTTCTGACTGAAACATTCTTATTATTCTCTTTCAACGCATCTTCAATTAATGTATCAAAAATTTGTTGTCCAATATGTGGAAATGGAAGTTGCGATAATATTTTTATGGTTTTTCAGTTGGTTTTTTTATTAGATGGAAATGAATTTGATAAAAGGTCATTTATAGCACTTTCTTTTATTCTTATTACAATAAAAACTGTGCCAAAGAAATTAAATCATGCTTTTTCCTTCGATATATCTAATTTCAACTTCTCCGCAGGTTTCTCCAATAACTTTTTCCCAATTATAGTATCCAAGATTTATAGAAAGTCCTGCTCCAGCAAAAATTGCTAGTTCGTCATTATATAATGCCTGTTCAATAATCCCAATTAACTCGTTTTTAGTAATTACATTATTCATTTCTTCTCTCCCTCAATCGAAATTAGTCCCCCAAAATTAGCCCCTAGGGAAATACATACTCTGTATAAAATTTCCATGCTAACAAATTCACCTTTCACCATTTTTGCTATCGTTTCAGGTGCAATGCCAACTTCCTTTTGTCATTTTTTATTCATGTTCTTCTCTACCTATAGTTTCCACAGTCTATTATAGTTTATTTGCATACATTCACTCTTAATGCCCATAAAATTGAACTTCACTTCTTAATTATACCATAAATCCCCAAAACAAAAAGAGTCGGTGCACTACTAAGAGCACACCGACCATATGTATTATCTTTCAGCTTATTTTAAAGCAAAGCCTCTTTCATCATAGTGAATTTTTCCTCACTTTCATTCCGATGCTTCTTTATGGCATCAATGTCTGACACCTTTTTATCTGTAATACTTCTATCCTCTTTACTTTTTATTCCCATTCAATGGTTG
>BNJU01002872.1_pt1 | contig 91168 bp, 87 predicted proteins | sample 8539281 | NCBI WGS metagenome assembly BNJU01 (sample SAMD00202456, study PRJDB9452) | human saliva metagenome | isolation source: human saliva | place: Japan
GGTTCAGGCTCTGGGCGCTAACTCTGTCGCCTAGCCTCACGGACTTCAAGTCCAAGACTTGGACTGGCTTCTATCCTAGTCATCAACCCGCTAACAACCCCTGCTCCCCAAGATTTTTGAATCCTGGTATCAGGCACGCGTAGCCCTCTGGTTGCAAGCCATCGAGACCGGTCGGCTCAGCCTCAAGCCATGGCGCCAAGCTCATTTCCCTATGCAACAAGTCTTGCAGAAGGCTGTACAATCCATCCAGTCCCTACCCGAATCGACCCATCATCTCATCTTGACCCTCTGTCTAGCCCAAGAAGGCCAAGATGATGACAGCATCTGCCAAGCCCATCAAGCCCTTCAAGGCAGCAGCAAGATCCAGTTAGCCCTAAGCAAGCTTCGTATTCCACAAGACGTCATCGCTAAACGCCTACGGGCCCTCCAGCTAATCCATCGCCTGGGAACCACGCCGCAGGAAAAGCTCGTCGTCTTCACCTGGTGGAATGCGGCTTATACCCGTACCATCGCCCGCTTATATCAAGCGGACTATATCAACTTTGGTAGCTTTTTAACGGACGACGAGCGTCGCGACCAAGAGATGATGACACCACTTGGTTTAAGCCCCAAGCGCCATCATGTCTTAACGCGTTATTTCCGCCCCTTAGAATCCTCGTCACTCGTGATTACAGGGAGCATTCTATCGGATATGACCAAACTATCCGCCTTCAACTACGCCCAGCTAAGAATTAATGCTCGCGAGTTTTTCCAGGCTCAGACCCGGCCACTCAACCCCAACTCCATGCGGGACTTGGCCCTCATGGTAGGAGACTCCCTACCAGAATTCCAGAGTTTCAATCGCAAACGCCTCATCGTTTATTCCAAGTTTCTCTTGATTGCGATTCTGGCTACTCTATCCGTCTTATATGAACTTAATGTTCTAGAAAATGGCTCTTGGCTAGGGATTGCGACCATCTGCCTCCTAGCTGTTCCTTGGGATGAGCTCCAAGACTTACTGGCCATCCATCAGACTCAATCCGCTAGCCAACTTACTTTTATGGAGGACTTAATCTAATGACTAATCAATGGAAACCCATCTTCACCTATCGTGATCCAGATTTTATCCAACTTGAAGAGAAGAAAGCCCCCCTTAATCCGCAACCAGGGCAGCAACAATACGACCAAGTTCGCTTGACCTTAAAAGCTGGCCGACCTGGTGCCGTCGGCATTCTAGTCCGTGATCAGCAAATTGCCCTAGTCAGCCAAGAACGTCCTGCCATCGGCCTCACCCTCTGGGAGCTGCCCCGCGGCATGGGCGAAGCCAGTGATCAATCCCAAGTCGCTGGTGCTATCCGAGAAGTCCGCGAGGAAACGGGTGTCATCAGTCGAGACGCCCAATATTTAGGCACGATTTATGCTGATAGTGGCCTACTCTCTAACCCAATCTATGTGGTAGCCATGGCCTTCCAGGAACAGGCACAAGCCTTGGACCAAGAAGTCTCCCAAGTTGCCTGGTGGTCTCTAGAAGAGGTCCAAACCGCCATTGCCTCCGGCCAACTCTGCGACGGCATTAGCCTAGCAGCCCTTAACCTCTGGCGTTGCGCCGGCTATCCCCTCTTGGACGCTTAAGTTCCAAGGACTCTATACAACAATACCCCTAGCTACAAATGGGCTTGTAGCTAGGGGTATTTTAAAATTTGTTTATGATAGAGCACGTATTTCAGCTCTTCTCTACCCTATCTATTAGTGTAGACACTAATAGATAGGAGCACTTAATTAAGCCTTGCGTCTTTTTAAGAAGCCCAGGGCCAGCTGACCTAGATAGCTGACGAACTGCTCGCGACTAAACCAGAGAATAACCAAGTAGATTAGGCCGAAGACAGAGGCCGAGAGCGCCAAGGTCCAGAATGGCGAGATCCAGTTTCTGAATAAGAAGGTGCTCAGCGTTGCCAGGACCGTCGCCAGGCCAATCTTGCCTAGGTCGGCCAGGACCACCATTTCTCTGAGCTGATCGCGCAAGTACCAGGCCTGATAGATAGTGACTAGCAATTCTGCCAAGAGCGTGGCGAAGGCCGCCCCCGATACTCCCCAGTTGGGAATCAAGACCAGGTTAAGGGCAAAGTTCAAGACTGCCCCCCAACAGACAGAGGACAAGACCACCCGCTCCTTGCCTAGCGGTAGGAGAATCTGAATCCCTAATAAATTGGACAGACCAATCAAGACAATGGTCGGCATCACTAACTGCATAGGGAAGACCGAAGGCAGGAACTGTTCCTTAGATAGGAAGAGAATAGCCGGTTCCGCCATGACAATAAAGTAGGTCGAGAGTGGAATACTAGCGAAGCAGACGAAGGCAAAGGCCTTACGAGTCACTCGCTTAAAGGCTTCATGTTGTTCCGTCTGAATATAGTGAGATAGACGTGGCAGCAGCACCCCACCTAGGGCCGTTACCAGACTAATCAGGATATTCTTAATCTTAATGGCCGCATCATAGTAACCTACGGCTTCCTTGCCAATCATCATCCCCAGCATGACTGAGTCCAGACTGGTATAGATGGTGGTGGCGACAGCCATAAGGAAGAACTGCAGGGCTGGAAAGAAGTGACGCCAGATTTCCAAGTTAGGCTCTAGTCTGAAGCTGATATAGTGGCGGGCGTGAATGAAGTTAAGGACATTGGCCCCCACCGTCGCAAAGACTAGAATTCCCTCATAGATCAAATAGTCCGAAGTCGAATGAACCAGGAGGAACATGAGTACCAGGGACAAGCATTTGAAGGCAATAGAACGAACCGTAATATAGCGGTACTGCTCCAAGCCTCGATAGAGCCACTCCATACCGAAGAGGTTGAAGACAATCCCCACCCCGTTAATCAGGAAGAGGATCTTATCTTCCGCAAACCTTGGCACCAGGGCAATACTGACCAGATAGAGGAGCAGTGCCCCTAGAGTTGTAATAGCATTGAAGAAGAAAATCTCCTGAACCGTCTTGTTGAGCTCCCGCTGCTGGTTACGCACCCGTGCGACCGCCCGAATCCCATAGGTCGGAATCCCCACCATGCCTAACATGGTGGCATAGCTAGCCACCGAAGTAGCGAAGGCAATCCGCCCCGTCCCCAGCGGCAGCAAGGTCCGCGAGATATAGGGAAAGGTAATAATAGGAAAGATAAAGGACGACACCGTTAAGATGAAGTTCATGATAAAGTTGATTTTAATGGATACTTGTTTGTGTTGGGTCATGATCGACCTCCTTATCAATAAATCATCTAACGAACCCAGCTTGCACGGTTTGGCCACAGTCTAACAAAGAGCCGGGTTAAGTAATAAGCGGCTAGTCCTGTTAGAACTAAACGCAAAATCATCATAAGGACTAAGCCACCTAGGGACAGCATGCCAGCTGGTCCCAACAAGGCTTGGCCCAGACGCAATAAGACATAGTTCAAAGGGTCAGAGAAGATATAGATCCCTAGGCCATTTAGCAAGACTGCCTTAACAAAGCTAGACTCCAAGAAGCTCTTCTTCTGAGCCAGCGACTCAGCCAAGAGATAGGTCAGCCCCATCCCTGCGACAGCTGCCAAGTCATTGACTAGGCGTTGCAAAGCTGGAATGCCAAAACGCCCTACATAGAGCGATAGCAGTGAGCAGACAATAAAGGCTGTCAGCCAGATAGTTAAGAAAACCGCTCGCTTAGCCCGGAAATAAGATGTCAAAGTCTCGCGATAGGTTTCGAACATGGCTCCTAGCATATACCAAAGGAGAAACTCCATGGGTAGACTAATTAAGGATAGCCCAACATAGGCACTCGCTAGATGGAGCCCCAAAGTGGCAGGGAGATACCAAACCTGCATACGCGGCACCAAGAAGTAAGCGACTAAGGCCACAACGAACAAGGTATAGAGATACCACAAGTGCGAGTTGCCTAAGAGGGTTAATTGGCTGCCTTCCGCCATTAAGAAATTAGCCTGCCCAAAATAGCCACTCAGATACTTAAGAGGTACTAGATAGAGCAAGGTAAAGACTAGATAAGGAATCATGAGACGTTGCCATTTAGCTTCGGTGAAAGTGCCAAAGTCTGACCAACGCCCCTTCTTAGTCTGAAGAGCGAACAAGGCGCCCGAGATAGCCATAAACAGAGGCATATGGAAGAGGTAGATGACATAGCGAAATTTATCTATAAAATAATACCACTTGAATGACGTTCCACTGGGGGCAAGCGCTAGTATATTTACACCACCAAATTCATTTCCCACCTTATAATATGAGATGTGACTAACTAAAACTAGGAGAATGGCAAACACACGTAATACCGTGTATTCAATAATTCGTTTAGACTGCTGCATCGAATCTCTCCTTCTTTATAAATTAGTGATTTGTGTAATCTTATTGATAATCGTCGCATATGCTGTCGCGGCAATCACATTAAAAAGCATTGTATTATAGAAGATAGTTAGCTAACATCAAGATGAAGTACAAGCTAATGGCACACTTAGTTCGATTAGTAGAGGCGCCTGGCGCAAAGAGTGCCATAAAAGGTGCAAACTGAACAATGCCTTGCAGGATGCCACCTTGAGCTAAAACAACGAAAAAGCTATTGCTATATCCATAGTTTGGTCGAATTGCGCCGTTCATATAGTATTCAATACTTCCGAGGCCACTAAAACCCCACCCTGTAATGAGGCGATTGCGCCAGGCATTAAACCCAGCTACATAATCATCCATTCGAATAGTGGCCGAGTTACTAGCAGCCTTATCTTCACTACTCGAGCTAAAGCATATACAAGTGCTGGAGTCGCCAATAAAGATAGAAAGCGAAAGCGGCTTTTTCCTCACCAACAGCACGTGAGCTAAGAAACCCTATCCCAATAACGTAAATCCCAGTTGTTGAGAAAATTGTTGCTGCTGTTAGTAGGATAACCACTAACCTCCACTTACTTAATTCTTCTAATAAGAATAACTCGATGATAAAGGCCAATGAAATAATCAATTCCACATTGGTCCTTCTGTGAAGAAGGCACTATTACGAATAAAATGTAAAGCCCATAATACTAATACGTTGAGTTTCATAATATAAATGGTAGTAGCTATTTACTATATTACCACCACTCCAAGCATTCACAACTGTGCCACTTGGCTTTAATATCCCTAGGAGGCTCCCGAAGAACCAGAAAAAGAGAGATAGCACTGCAAAAACTACCACAATTCTATTAAAAGCTAGCAAGAAATCCTTTAACTCCTTACGAAAAATCATCAGAGTTAGTGTAATAATAAATACCGGCAAGGCAATCAAATTCAACAAGATGAAGTCTCGGCTTAAATTTTCTGATAGATTTCTTAGCAACAAAACACCTTCTATTCCATAATAGACACCTAGTATTAGCATGGTGTTCTGGAATAATCTCGATGGGATTCTTGTTTCATATATTAGAAATGCACACTGTCCAATTGAATAGACAAGCAAAGTCACATACCATAAGAGACGGTTTTGATGAACAGCATACATGGTCTGGCATTGCAATATTAGTAAACAGGCCCATATATAATAACTAAGGGTCGCAATTCTTACTTTCATTTTTTCACCCAACTTCTTTCGATTCTTCTGTACATACTAAAAATACTACCATTATCTTAGACTTTTAGCATCTTGATAAGACGCAATTTTCTTATTAATTAACGGTTTGATTAACCAACTGAGTACGCCTTTTGTCTGATAGTTAATGTAGGCAAGCCCACTTGTCTTATTACCTAGATTTAACTTGAATTTGAAACCCTTTTGCTCCATATATGCAAATAGCTCTCGATTCAGTTGATTTCCATCATCACTTCGAGGATTTCTTTCATTAACAGCAAGCTTGCCACGAAAAGTAATATCAATAAAAAGAGGCTACTTTCAAAATAACGAGCATAAAACGAGGTATTCAATAAAGTAAAAAATACAAAGATAGTATAGGCACTATAGAATAAATAGGTTGGTATACGAGATGGATATAATTTGATTGTCACTAATCACCTTCACATTTGTTTGCGATGAGCTAGGTCTTGTTCCGCTTCCTCAAGCAGATAGAGTCGGGGAGTCCAGAGAAAGAGCTGGTACTTCAACTTTCAAACTGAGACTAACATGGTGCGATTGCCGAACGGTGTCCTGATAAACACGCAAGCGCCGGCGTATCCCATCAAGCTTCCATACTGCTTAGCATTTGCAATTAGATCAATCAACCGGAAAGAGCCAGCCACACATTTGATATTGAGGGCAGCCTCCACCTGCTCAGCTTGATTACCAAATCCAGGCAAGAGCGCCTGATTTGCCTCCACCGCATCATAAAAAAATCATAGTGTTTAAGGCAAAGTTTGAATTAACCGTACTCCTGACCTTGGTAATAATGATAGGTCACCAAGGGCTTACACAATCGTCTGAGCTGCTAAAACATGGGCAGCAGCAACAGAAAAATCTCATAAATTTTCCCTACAGGGAAATGGGTGGGACTCAATCAGCGACCTAGTGATAGAGCTCACCACACGCGGAAACAGTCGCTTCATGATTATAGAGCATGGCCTCCAGAGCTTCTGCTTGACTGGATGTAGAGAGCCTGAAACCGCTTCCATCAGTGTATACCCGTGTAGGCTTGGTACACTGTGGTCAACTCAACCTTAGTCGAGACTAGGTCGGCCTTGTAGCGACGTTGCAATTCAATCATTAAAGACAGGCTGTACGGCTCGAGATAATCGTCCGGATCAAGGAAGGTCACCCACTCTGCCTGAGCCTGCGCTGCCCCATAATTCCGTGTGTCAGATTGGCCACCATTGGCCTTGGCATAGTAATAAACATGGTCATAGCGAGACGCATACTCTCACACAAGCGACCCGAATCGTCGGTAGACCCGTCATTGACAAGAATCACTTCATGTCTGAGTAGGTCTCGGGCCAGAGACTCTCCAGGCATAGTGGAGATAGTTCTGTACATTATAGACCGGTACAATAACAGATACCTTCATGTTAAGCTCCTTTTCTGATTAGAGTGCTTGATTGAGCAGACGATGATAGTAGGTGTCGCCTGTCGCTGTGAGAGAAATCTTATAGCTACATTTATAGAGCTGAGTCGTTGACTTCACCCGGTCCCATTCGCTCACATCAACGAAAATCATTGGCATGGTTAGCGATAAAAATACAGGTCCTGATTATTCTGAGGAACCGCATCAATCGCCCTCCCGAATGACATCTGAGTACCGATAGCCAATGTCCAAGAGGTAGTCAATAAGAAAAATAATCAATCGGTAATCCCATACCGTGTAAAGTATGCCACCTGAAAATCCTGCAAAAATCGGAAAAATCACATGATTAGCTGAACCCGCTAGGCAGAACATTGCCCAGCGGTTATTAACACATACTTGGGATACCATTCTTTACCATCGTGCAGGAATGGTATAAAATCATTTACAAATACGAGGCACTACTTGTATCTAGTCACATAGAGCGTCAGAGTCGAACCAGACGCCCCCATAATCAGACAGAAGACTGCAACGAATCAAATCTGATAACTTGACGACATCAATGTCGCCTTGATCTCACAAACATCCTGAGGCTATCTGGCACCTGGAAGTAGTCACTGAGATTGTCTTGAGTCAAAAGTCCAATTAAAACCGTATTGCTCAGCAAAGCTTCCTGAGATGCAAGCGTAGCTTGCACCAACGGTGGTGCCGCCTCACGTCCTTGGAGCCAAAGGAGAAAAATCCGTCGGAGTGGTCTGACTCGATGCTGGGCCTGTGAAGTCATAGTTTTCCAAGAAATCTTGAAAATCACGTTCTAAATAGGTTAGAATCGCCCTGATGTTTGCTAAAAGCCATGATGAACCAAGGGGCGGACGAAGGAAGAGGAAGTTTTGATGAGCGAGTTAGCATCTTATCCAGAAACTGAACCCACATAATCCTCCCATTAAAGACTTGCCGGTAGCGCGAGATAATTCACGCCACTCTGTCTGATTTTGCCCATGGAAACATCTCCTTCTAGTTAGTTCGGGTATTCTTAAAACGCTTGAGATAGTGGCGTAATAAGCCAAAAAGACGATAGTGACTGAGTCGCAAGACATACACTAACTTGCTTGGTGCTTCCCGCTTAAAGTCCGGTGCTAGGGTAGCCTCGAAGGCCAATAGTTCTTTCTTCCCTTGGCGAGTATCCGGTAACATCAAATAGAGTCGAACCTGTAAATTAATCATACGCTGAATTTGAGCTTTGACGACTTGGGCGCGAATCCCTTTTCAACTTACCTGTTTGGTAAAAGGACACGAGCCGGTAAATCACATTTTGCATGACCCGATTCTTGAGATAACTTTCAAGGCTGACACTTTTGCCCCTACGCTACCTAGAGTCGATAGCGACAGATAGGGCATCAAAACAAGCTGACTGTCTCAATATAAGGCATAGGGTAAGTGATATATTCCATATCGACATAGAACATCTTCTCACCCAAGCGCACCGCATTATTCCGCAAAATAGAGCTTTTTAATGGTCATGGTATGCATACCTAGGGTATGTTGCGTAATATTTAATAGTTCATCGAAAGTATAATGATGTTCTGGTGTCACACCTTGAAATTCGTGGTGCAACTCTTCTTGATCGCTGTCAACATAGACCTTAGTATAAGGCGACACTACCAAATCATCATCCACACCCGCTAGATAGTCTAGGAGCGCGTCAAAGGCCCTGAGTATCCACCCAGTCGTCAGCATCTACAACCTGAAGTATTTACCGGGCGCTTCAATCCAGCATTAACGAGCCATGCCCCCATTTTTCTTTGTCGATAACCCGTACTACCTGTGGGTAGTCAGCCGCAAATTGATGGCCGATGGTCGAGGTCTCATCTTTGGACCCATCGTTGACAATCAACAATTCAATTTGATCAAGGTGGCGGCTAGCCAGAATAGTTGGGACCGTCTCAGGTAAGTAGCCTGCTGCATTATAGGACGGCATGACTACGGTCAATAATTTTTCCATCTTACTCTCCTAATAGTTCATGAATCAGGCCTTGCCATTGAGCCAGGATTCTTGCTTTATCGAATTTTTCGGTATCATTCATAGACTGTTCAGACATGGATTGTCTAAGGTCGGTATCATCAATCAGGGTCTGCATACGCGTCACCATGAGAGCCACATCATAAGGCGCCACTAGATAGCCACATTGCGGCCGTCACTGACAATCTCAGAAGGTCCAGTTGGACAAGCGAAGCTGACAATGGGCAGACCATACTGCTTAGCTTCTAACAAGACCAAGGGCAGGCCTTCATGATAGGAAGTCATGACATAGAGGCTGTGGCCTGGATAGATATGGTCCATGCCTTTGACATTGCCCTTGAAGTCTACTTGTTGGAGACAGCCCGCTGCCTCCAGACTCGCTACTAGGGTCAGCCCTGATGCTATCCTGACCTTCCCCGTAGATATCCCAAGTCCAATCCGGATTGGCTGGCAGGATTTGACTGGCAACCTTAGCCAACAAATCATAGCCCTTTTGTTGACTAAGCCGGCCCACCGTCAGAATTTTCTTAGCCGTCATATCAATTTCAGGCTGGCCCTCTAAGGCTTCTAACCAGTTGTAGATAAAGCTGACCTTGTCGGCTTTCAAATGATACTTTTCAATGTAATTTCCACGGTCTTCATCGGTTAAGGTGACTACTTTATCCGCAAACTTAGCGCCCAGAAAACGCTGAACGCGGCGCCCTCTGCCGTCATCAAAGGCCAGGCTATGATGGTCGCAGAAGACCGTCTTATCGCCAGTCCCCATGCAGGCTAAGAGCATGATGGTGTTAGTAGCGGGCGCAATGGAAAAGACCAGTTGAATGCCATGTTGCTTGAGATAGGTCCGTAGGGTCCGACTGGCTTTCCAGGTTAGCTCGCGTACCCGCGGATTGCCCTGGAAGAAGTTGTGAAAATGAACAGCCGGGTCCAAGTCGAAGGCCAGACCCGCCCCATCCATAGTCATGGACAAGAGATGCACTTGATAGTCGGCAGACAAGGCATTGGCAGATTGACTGCTACCTTCTCAGCGCCGCCGACATGGCTGAGATTATAGCGTACTGCAATTGCTTTCTCATAGCGGCCTCTTAGCGCAGGACCTGCGTAAGGATAGAATCATAACCAGACCATTCAAGATGAAGTAACCTACTGTGAAGAGATTGTTCCACCCCAGAAGAATAGCACATCAACATGAAAACTTGTGGCATGCCAGAAATCGAAGTAGTTCAAGGCAATGACTCAGCTAGGCCGAAGTTTTGACGGCCTCTTTGAGTTGCTGGCTTTTCTTGGGTCTGCACTGTGTTAATGGCCTTATGCATGACCAAGCGCGGGAAGATGACGGAAGGCACCTGACAGAGCCACAACTAGTAGCCATTCAGGTTTCCAAATGCTGAGCGCTGAACGATGGCTGGCCGCTACATAGCTAAGATAGGTGATAAAACATGGCAGCATAGCCGCTCATGGCGTCAACTACACTACCCATTGGCGAAGAAATCCTCTTGTAACAGGCTGAGCTGCCATCAACCCCATCCAACAAATTCCAGAGGAAGAAGCATAACTAAGCCAGGACTTGACCGGCTAAAAGTAGGAATTAGCGTAAACTAGCAATCCCTATGCCTAGTGCGTAAGATAAATAAGACACCTGGTTAGCGTGATCGAGCTATTAATGAAGGGAATGGTTAATAAATAAGAGATTGGTCGTCCCACAAGCGAATAAATCTTTTCTTGGCTTCTTGCCGCTTTTCTGGTGACATGGTCTTAACTGATATCATTAATTGTGACCATTGGTAATTTGGCTCCTTTTTATTTTTGAGATAACGGTATAAACGAGGACGAATTTTGTGATCTGGATAAAACCCAGGACATGAACGAAGAGTCCTTGCGGCAAATGGCGATTGAGGCGCATCAGCCCATCTCTTGCTGAATATATTGACCTTGATAGTAATGCTTAAGTCTCGACTCCAGCCACCTGACTGCCCTGCACCCATGGACGCTTGGAGGCGAAGCAAGTGTAAAGTGTGCACCACTGGTTGGGCTTTTGACTTCCTCTAAGATGGCTTGAATAATAATTGATCTAGCTGCGAGCCAACATAGATCGATAGTCAAGTCATAGAAAATCGTCATGGCATTAAAACGCGGATGCACTTGCTTGTAGCTGGTCATGAGAGTGCCGCATTGAGAATCCCTAAGTCAGCCTGTAAGACCTGCTTTGGAAATTTTTGAATAACTACGAGGAACTTGTCTTCAATTTTGTCCCTGACGCGCACATCCAAATCAATCCATAACTAATCCCGGATTAAAACATAGGCCGGTCACTGAATGCCCAAGACTTGCTTATACTGCTTGTTGAAGGTATCGATACCCCCTACTGACAATAGCCCCATCGAAAGGCGTCTCCACCAATTGATCTAGCGGGCCTTTTGATGACCGTGATCCCCATCTAAATGCAGAGCCTGGTGGACTGATTCCGGTAGGATAGTCCCCAAGAATAGGCGACCAAATTGACTCAAAAGAGCCCCGGTCTGACTGCAATTCTGCCAGCGCGTCATATCCTCTCAACCACCAATTGGCGCTTGACCTGCATTGGCTAGCTAACTGATCTAATCTTTAGCCTGTTGGCCTGGGTCACGCCATAGCTTAAAATCCAAACGCGCGGCTTTAGGGTGACATTGGTCTCTATAAAGGGAAGCCAATGAAACAGCTAAAATATCCACAAAATTATCAGTAGCATAGACAATATTCACTATTTCTCCCTTGTCGCAAAATGAACCGATAATTAGACATCTACCGGTGCAATGCTGTTTGAGCTTACTCTCCTTCTTACCATAATTCCTGATAGTTCTCGTAAGAACCATAGGCACCGTAGGCACCATGAGTAACTTTGCCTTGACGTCCACCTCTGTTGAGGACGACACCCAAAATTTAGCCCGGTTTGTTCCAGGCGTTCTTGGATTTTCTTAACGGCACGACGCCTTGATGGCGCCGGCTTCGATAACTAAGATGCTAGACGTCACATTGAGGGCAATAATCGACGCGTCGGTTACCAAGCCCAATGGTGGCGTATCAACAATCACATAGTCACAGTGATGACGGCAGACATCGATTAACTCTGGAAGGACTCACCTTTGCAAGAGAGAGTCACGATATAGGTGGCACTGCAGATAGAATCATATGTGTTAGGCTCTGTGGTCCTGAAGACAATTTCCTTAACGGTAGCATCTCCTGCTAAGTAGTGGATCATGCCCATTTCCACCTTGGAGCAGTTTTCATCCGCCGACGAAGACAGAGTTACGTATCCGTATCAATCAAGAGGGTGCGTTTGCCTAGCGCAGTCAGGGAAGCTGCAATGTTCATAGCAATCGTGGACTTACCTTCGTTGTCCTTGCAGAGGTTACCGCGATGACCTTTGAGGTCCTTACCAGAGAAGAGGATGTTAGTCCGATGGCGTTGTAATATTCTTCGGTCTCGGGGAAAATGAGTATTTAATTTTAGTTCAACTTGTTCCATAGGATGACGCCTTTCACTTGTGGTTGGCTTGAGGGACAACGCCCAAGAGACACTGAGGCCCTAAGCTGTCTTCCACGTCTTCCCATAACGCACGCGGTCGTCTAAAGTTCTCGCACAACAACATATCCTGCTGATAAGAGGAAGCTGAGGCCGCTGCTAAGAGGGTCGTTACGACGAGTTTTTGGTGAAGATTTAATGTTGGTTGGTTTGGCTTCTTCAAAGGTAGTCACATCGTTCACCTTTGAGACGCGTTTAATTTGTTCGAAGCTACCACGGACACGGTTAGCCAGATTGCCTGGCCTTTTGTGGGTCGCGGTCAGAGACTAGATGGATAGAATCCGCGCATCACGAGGAGAGTCTACCTTAACCACACGTTTGAGTTGGCTAGGTGTCATGCTGAGGTTCTCAGAGTTGATGACTTCTGACATAACGGTGCCAGATAGATGATTTCCTTTATAGTCCTTAACCAGGAAGTTCCTCACTCAGAGTCTTGAGTGGGTGACGGCCTTGCCCTGGTCTGGTTAACCATAGACGCGGGTAGTCGATCCGAAGGTTGGTCGAATGACTACTAGGTTAATCTAATCAAAGGCGTCAACTGCCTAGACAACCGTAACAAAGACAATAATAAACTTAGCCGCCCAGAGCTTGCGCAGAGAGGCCATTGATCAATTTCAACAAATTTTGGTTTAGTTTCCATGTGTGTGAACTTCCCTTCCTATTATCAGGCTTGCTGACAAAGAGTTGGTGAGCATAGTCGTCTCCATATTTTTGGCTACAAAGGCATAGGCCTAGCCATATGATAAGGACGGCTTTCACGTGATGAGCATCACTGGCAATGAGTGTCGATTAAGTCGGCATCTAAGAGTTGGCGTGCTCGCTTCTTGAGCACTGTAACGGTCAAAGAGCCCCTATTGGCAAGAGACTAGCCATTACCCTGATTGACAGCCTAGTCTTCTCATTTCTGCACGCGTTCCGATGCTTGTGGAAGGCGTCGTAACGCTCAATGTCGCAATGACCACATCATAAGCCAAGCCTGATGGCCTGACGAATGGTACGTGCACAATTTCCGGTAGGGGAGCCCGCACGAATTCCACTAAGACATAATCACTGCCGCTAGAGTCAAAGATTTGTCCTGCTCAACCGGTCAAGCATACTATTAGAATAGAAGACTTCTGTTCCCAAATGCACAGTCAGATCTGGCGCTACTCGGGCAATGGTTTGAAGGTCTGGAAATGCTTTGTCAATAGTGGAGCCGACTATGTCTCGAAGCGCCCTTTTGCGTTGGTGAGTGTCGCGATGAGGGTCTTAATACCTTGGTCATAAAGCTTGACGTAAAAGCACGCGTCTATCCCAGGACTGAGCCCTCGTCATCCACGCCATAGAGCACATGGGAATGTATATCTATCTGAGCTTATGCCAATTATCCTCTCACTCATATCACTAGCGCCCCTAGGGCGCCAAATTTGTCCAACCTATTGTAACATAGCCGTATTAAAAGTATATGACCCCGTAAAGTTAATCGTTTCTTCTATACATTTTGCTCAATTATGTTAAAACTGAAAGTTAATCCACTAATTGCTCTCCTTTATACTTCTACTAAAAGAGTTGATAAATTAGCGATTCAGCCACTTTCAATTCGTATAAGAACTTCTTCTAGCTTCTATAAGCTCAGCTTTTAAATTTTGTCTCCTCTGATATTAATCCTTATAATCAGATTCTGATGACGACTTTTGTGTCACCACCCGCTCTTAACTAAGTTTGTGTCACTAAGGCCCAGCAGTCAAACGCACAAAGTCACCTAGTCGACTCTAGCCCCGGAAGTTCCTTGTTAAGCTAGCACAGAACAAGCAAAAGGCAGATAGACCCCTACCTGTTTACTTTATGCTATTGTGCCCTCGCGTTCTTTCTCTTCAAGCTGCTGACCATGAGGCTACCTAAGCGGCCATGACCGCCGCCCAGAGATCTGAGTGCGCTTGGCTCTCACCGGTTGCGGGCAGTTGGCCTGCTGGCGCTTAGGCGACATCGCCGCCAAAACCAACGAAACCGGCACGCGCCATGACAGCGGATCAGCCGGTCTGGCGCTTGGTTTTCTTGCTCAGGTTCAGGCTGAGCGCTGATCCGGGCTTTGGCCTTGATGCCAAGATCGTCGCCGTTAAGGCTGCGGCGTGACAGATTCCGCATCATAGGCTACCCCTACTAGATCTCGTCCAGGCCTGGGTCCCGGCACGGCCCCATCCACCAGAGCCCGCCTTATCCAAAACCAGGGAAGCGCTCAGGGTTGAAACGTGGCTTGCGAACCTTATTATCTGCTGACTACGCACCATAGCGGTCGCCATAGAGTCCACCGCCTGATAGGCAATGACATTCTCACCTATCCGCAATATCTGGCGACGTCATCATGGTCACTTGGTCGGCGATTTCTCAGCCGTTCCTTTGCGGAAAGCATCAGTAACTTACGTAAGGCGAGTCAAGCCGTCGAGCATATGTGCCAGCGTCGCTTGGTTATGAGGATATTTGCCATCTCCGCTACCTTACTCCAGTCAAAGCGGTTAATGATGTCGAAGAATCATAGAATCGTGAACGAAGTATGGATAGTCGAATGGTTTGCCCTGCTCATCGACTCAAGAGATGGTCTTATAAAGGCGCCTTGTCATCCTACCTTATTCTGTAGGCAGGGTCCAACAATTGCTTGGTCCCATTTCCTGACCGGAATGGATAAATGGCGTCCTTGGGAGGTCAGAATCATGAGGTTAGCAAACGAATGCGTTGATGAATTCAACCGCATGGGTCTGAGATCCTTCTTAATGGATTTCGGGCGATAATATCATGCAGAGTTAAGTTGTCGTGAGTGCAATGTATTGAATCACATCTCCCGGCATCTGCAATAGTTACTTGCTGGCACAATATTATTGAAGATTGGTAGAGCACTGGCGGTGCACCGTTAAGAAGCGTGTTGCCCTCTTCAGATGGGTAGCCGGACTTGAGCTCGTTATGATTTCATCGGAAGACCGCTACCACCGATCGACCGCATCCAGTCTTGGTCGGCGGCTTTGAACAGGATCCCCTTCGTCTCGACAAAGGTCCGCCAACCTTCCCGGCTACATGAAGACTCAGGGTTGAGGGCGCCGCGCCGGTAAGCCCTGGGCAATGGCTTCAACATCATGGTCCCCCATCATGTCGAAGCAGGCCGTCCACCTTGAAGGTGTCGGTCCAGTATTTAATAGAATCCACCAGACCCGACGCGCCATCTTATGGGTAGTCCCTGAGACGACCGCCCCTGAAGCTCGCGTGGGCTACCATCAGCATTCATGAAGTGGTAATAGCTGATGCAATGTCTTCAAAGATATGGGTCTAGCCGTGTGGTTGTAGACCACGTCCGATGATAACCCCATGCCCTGGTCATGGATCGCCTTGATTAATTGCTTGAATTCTTCAACACGGGCTTGTGGCTTTTGCTTACCGCCATACATACCGCTGAGACTGAAGTAGGATTGTACACAACCCCAGTTGTAGTTATTGTTTTGGGTGCTTGGTTGGAGCTACGCTGAGCACGAGCGCGCTCATTAGCAAAGTAGTAACTCATTACTGGCAAGAGCTGGATATGGGTCACACCCAGTTGTTTGAGGTAGCCGAGACGTTCGCAAAGGCTGAGAAGGTCCCAAATGGTGACTTGAGCTGACCTTCTAACTTAGGATCAGCAAAGTGTAAATTGCTGACGATGAGCGCATCTTCACGTTTCGTAGCCTGGAATGTTGCATAGATAATTTTGGTCCAATCTTATTTGATCCACGATGGCAGCCTTGGCTACTTTTTCTTTTGGCGGTGGCTTGGTCCCATTTGGCCAGGACCTAGCATAAGGGTCTAAGACCAAACCGACCGCCACGCTCCACTTGGTGTGGTAGAAGTAGCCGTCCAGATTCTTGGCTGGCGTGTTTTGCCATCCAGGTCACCGTCCACAGGCCCGTGCTATGTCCTTAGTCAAAGGCACGCGCGCTACCACTTGGTCCGGATTGTCCTTGTCATAGAGTGCATGTCACAGCGTCCGCACTTGGCGCCCAGAGTCGCATAAGAGCGGGAACCATTCTGCTTCTAGGGTGGAGCCTAACCCGCCCTGATGAGTTACATAAAGCAGAGTCCGTTTAGCTTCCAACCAGTCTGGCTGTTGACGGCTCGTCGTGGTGGTGGGTCAGCTGTAGCGTCCGGCTGACATCCTCTGAGTTGTCAGAATCAGGCGCTTGTTAGCCGTGTCGACTTCAATCTTAGTGACTTTACCGGCTGACCGGTATTCGTGCTAACTCGCCAAATCTTGCTGGACTTTGCGCTAGGTCCAACTGATCCACTGCCGCAAAGTTGGCTAAGATCTTTGGTGTGCGGCGCCGTCACTTCGGCGCGGGTAATACGTTCAGATAAGGTCTTAAATGGCGTCGTAGACTGTGTCTTCTCATCATGCAGGTAAACTTGCTCATGGTTAGCGGTCGCTGAAGCTCATGTCTTTGGTTTGTTTTGAAGTTGCTTTGTTCACGAGTAAGAAATGAATGTCCTTTCCAAGTTCTGTAATAGGTAGGTCTGGCATGCGACCAAAGGCCCGCCCTGATTGAATTCTAGGCGCCCTTAGGGCCCAGTCGCTAGATGGGTGCTCATCATCCTTGCTCCCAGACCCAGAGACCCCAGGTTGTCATACTGCCGTCAACGAGGATAGTGGACGCGAGGCGATTCTTGTTGGCTGAAATTGGCCCTCCACGCTAGCTTGGTAGTTTTCGATCCAACCAGCTTGTTTCATTTGCGGGGTTGGTGATGGCCAGACTTAGGTCCTCGGTAAACTTCGCTGCCATCGTTGACGTTGTTGAGCAAGTAGTTGATGGCGGTCGCCTGCGGTGTCACCGGCGCATCTAGGTAGTAACCATAGGTCGTCTTCTTGTCTTCCGAGTAGCGCAGTCGCTGAGTCGCCAATTGTTGGACGGCGCTTGGACCCCGTTACCCCATGCCAGGCGCCAATCTCGCCAATATTGTCGCTTGGCAACCAGCAAAAATGCATACGGAAAATGCCCCGCCGGAATCTCCGGCGCCTGGTCGGCTGGCGCCACCTGCGCTATCACCGCCGGAGTAGCGCATGGGGCGGCTCGCCTCGCTGGGTTTTCTGGCTTTGGCGGTATCTGCTGGGCTGGTGCTGTCGAGCTGGCTTGGTGCTGTTGGTCGGGTTAATGCCATCAGCTGGCTTGATGCGTCCGGCGGTTTAGTAACTTCACTGCTGAGCACCTTCCGCCGCTTGGCTGGCATCAGCCGGGTTCTTGCCATCAGCTTGGCCCGCCGAAGTAGCTTGGTCAGCTGGCTTGACGTTGTCAGCCTGCCCAGCGCATTGACCTCGCTGGCGCTGGTGTCGCCTGGTCGCCCGCGTCGGTCGCCAACTGGCTGCTGATGCCGCTTCATTAGCCTGACTCAGCCGCTAAGACTGGGCACTGCCCGGCAGGAAGTATAGGGTGGTTACACAGGACAGAAGCTCACTCCCACTGAGAGTTTCTTAACGCCGTAACGCTCCTGGCGTCGGACTCTGGAGTTGGTTAGCTATCTTTCATAGTTCAGATATCTCTCTATATTATAATGCGCTTTCATTGTTTTCTATTATAGCGTGCTCAGCCTTCTTGGCCCTAACTGGTCATTTTGTTAACGCTAACAAACTTTTCCAGTCCAGACGACTCCGCCAGTCCATTGTTCGCCTTATCAATGGACTGGCCTCACAAAACACCCTAAACGCCCTTTTTGACAGAAAAGCTCTGCAGCTGGTCCATCGTTCCTCCCATCAATGGACTGGCTCACGACTCCCCTCTGACTTCGCCTCTTTCTGTCAGTCAAGTCCAAAATCCGCAATGTAAAAATATGTGTCATGTCCTATAGCTTATTTGCGTTTGCGAGTTGACAAAGGGAAGGGGCGTGCAGCAGCTTGCAAGCATCGTTTAAATCAATGAGGATGGTTTCAGAATCGCTCAGCAGAAGCGACATTAGGATAGACGCTACGACCTTATCTCGCCGTCTGATTTCACGGTTTTAAACGTTCGACAGAGTTGGTAGTCCGCAAATTGGGATGGTAAATCAGCTCCAACATAAACTGGTACGGCATCTCGAAGCCCTCGTCTAAAACCTTTTAAAAGCCTTCTGATAGCGAGGGTTGTCAGCGACAGTTCAAAATCTTCTTAAGCCGCCTTTGGCATGTTCGGCGGTGGGCGCCTGAAAATGGCCTTCAACTTAGCGCGCCTCGAAACTCCCTTTTCTAGGAATGGTGTCGACAATGTTGGACAAGAAATGAAAGACGCAACGTTGCCAGGAACTCGACAAAGCAGTGCTGGATAGCAGCTCTAAGTCCAGGGTGAGCGTCTGGAAAATAATCAGGGTGGGCTGGCTCAAACCACGGGCACGGAGAGACTGAAGGAAGGTCAGCCGTTTCTTTTGCTTTTCTTCCTGACACCCAAAAGCTAATGATTTCGCGCTTGTTGGCCTCGTTAACGCCCTGGCTAGGTAGACCGCCTGACACCACGGCCCTCTTCGCGCACCTTAATGCAAAGGGCATCGAGTGAGATAGCGAAGTGGCTATGGGTCAGGGGCCGATTTTGAAGGATTCAATTCAGGATCCAGTCGCTTCATGACATCTGACACAAAGGACTTGAAACCGTCTCGCCACACAATTTCTTGCACAATTTTATGACTTTGCGTGTTGAGATCCTATTGACCACTATTTCCATCATGGAGAGCAGGAAGGCCTGTTCGTTGCGTTGGTAACGTTCAAAGAGCTCGGTTTTAGAACTCGCCAGAGCGCGTACGTGGACTTGTAATTTAAGGGTACCGATGGATAAAGGTCCATTGGCGTTCATAGTAGCTGTTGCGATAGTCTTGGCGCTGGTCGGAGCGTTCATGGGGAGCGGCTTGAATGAACTGGTGGCGTTCTTCTTCCATGTAGGCATTGAAGACGGTAATGGCCAGCGACTTCATGAGCGTGTTCATGTCACTGTTTAAAACTGCTCTGTTAATTCTTCAAGTTTTAGGTTAATATTAGGAAAGTCATGGTAATCTCCTCTTTCAATGTTTTTCGGACAACTACATTGTACGAGATTACCTGGCTTTTTCTTTTACACAATTATAGGGACTTAATCTTCTGTCAGATTTCTAACCCAGCTAGTAGACTATTAGCTCATGCCTTCGCCACATTTCGGTACTTTTACCTGTTACCTGTCCAGCCAGTGGTCCACTCTCCAAAGTGGTCCACCAGCTCATGCGACTTTCACTCGGTTTCGGCCCTTTTTCCCCCATTTCTGCCCAGCCAGTGGTCCACTCCAGAGTGGACCACCAGCTCGCGACTTTCGCCTCAGCTCCTGTTCCTTTTTCCCCGTTTCTCTTGTCCATAGTGGTCCACCTTCAAAGCAGACCACTAGCTCGCAGCTTTGCACCTCTGTCTCGACCCTTTCCAGTTTTCACTCCAGCCAGTGGTCTCACCCAAAGAGTGGACCACTGGCTCAGGGATTCTGCCTTGTATGTCACCTTTCCCCATTAAAAAGCCCCTGTCCTCAGGACAGGGGCGATGCCATCTAAGCTTCTGGCGCTAGGTGGGATTTGATGACTCATGAGTTCGCTATCTTCGATGGCTTCAGGGAGTGTACTTCGTGAGGAGCCATGCGAATGATAACGCTGACAAATTTCGGCCGTCTCCTTCTCATCAGAGAAAAGAATCCGCCTTTGACTCGGGACGACGACCACCGTATAAGGGACGTGGTGCTGACCAATAGCTTGCCCGGCAGGTAGGACTAGGTGGGTGACTGTCTGCCAGGCGTTTCCACCAAATGCTCAAAACGCTCAATGTCTGATGCGACCGTGATAAACTTTCATACTTCAAACTCCTCTCTAGTTCATAGTTCTATTATAGCACAGCTCCTATCGATAAAGGGCATTAAACAGCTTGCCCCAACATTATCTCTATGCAAAAACCGCACCCCTTGCATCGCGGCAAGCAGGTGCGGTTCATGTCAATGCTTAATTTTGTCCAGCAGCTTATTCTCCCTCATTTGTAAAAACAAGCCACCCCAGCCCAAGAGTCCCTAATCTCGAGCCAAGTTTCAAGCGCAGAGCCCTCGCTCTGCACGCGCACCTGATACTGATGACAAAAATCTAGCATCTCCTTGTATATATATGACGATCCGTTGAAAACGCCTTGCTGTCTTAGCAGCCTCTATCCATAAATAGCAGCTACCTGACCATGGATGGGTGAAAATCCATTCAGCTATCGAACTGACTTGAGGCACTTGAGCAAGCCGCTTCGTCATCCCTCTTACTTAGAAGGAAATCCTATGAAACTATATATTTGACAAGGAATCAGTACCCCCATACTCGACTTCCTTGTTGAGGAGTTTTATCAGGTTGCAAAGGCATTATATGTCTTAAGTCGCTTTGAAAAAGAGTATAGACTCATGTAGAATTATGCACTTTTTGATAATCGACGATTTCACTCAGTTTTGATATTTTTCGGAACAAATTAGGACAGAAATTATCAGTCATATAATCCACCTATATTCCTTGTAAAATAAAGATTATCATATTTTCGAACCACCGCCTAGTTGTGCTAATATACTTTATACATATTGAAAAATCTCTTTTCACCATTCAATATTCGAAATTGGTATGCATATACACAGACATTTGGATAGACTTTAATCCGATTTGTCGCGAAGTTTCACTTCACGGCCTCAATCGTGCCGAACGTAAATCAAAACCGCCCGTGACAACGGGCGGTTTGCTCTGCGGCTGGAAGCCCTCGTTACGGGCCACGGCCCAAAGGCCTACTGAATCGGTTTCCTCCTGCACCACTCTTCTCACTAGCTCTCAAAGATTTCCACTTACTCTCCTATACTTTTCTCCTGTGAAAGGATTCTGTCGCCTCGAACAAACTCAGTTGTTCTGCCACCTGGTCCTCCCGGAACTCTGATTCCGAATGGTCTTCTATCTTCTCCCTTGTCTTCGGTCACTGTATCCACGAAGCAGTTCTGACACCAAAACTTGTAGAAAATTCCTCATAACGATACTTTAAATTGGTGTATCGATCAAATATCATGAGACTACTCCTTTCAGATACCCCATGAAAGCTTGGAAACACTTAATTTGGGTGATACTGACTACCATGCGAATGTGGTCTTTGCAGGTATTTGCTTCATGGATGATAATCGCCCTTGCGCTCACACAATTCCCGGACACTCGGCTGATTGTTGCCTTGTACTTCCTATATATGATTTGGCGTCGATATTTGAAAGGAACACGATATGGTACTTACAATCCCAACCTTGTGTGTGTGCTAAACTATCATTGTCCTCATATGATACCTCCCTGGTTCTGTGTGGTCGGGAAACCTACACTAAGTTCACTCACTTGGGAGGTTATTTTTCTTACCTCATAAAGTTTTCCGGAACCACCAGCATTGCTGGTGGTTTTTCCATACAAAAAGAGACCCGGCTACCGCCCGGCCCCTTGTCTTCAAGTTTGTCTTTAACGCCTGCTACCATGCTACGACCAAAAGCTCTAATGTGAGCAAGGAGGCCTAATAGACTGTCCTAATATGTGTCATCACAGCACCGCCAACATGATGTCTCGCTCCTGCAAGCAAGCCAGGAAAATCAGGGAGGCTATAGACCAGATTGAGGACTTGTACACCTGTTCCTACTCATGCTGCCAGTAACCCCAGACTTCTTGGACGGCATAAAGAGCCAGGATCAAAGAAAGCAAATACCAGACTGCCTTCTGCCATTCAGGCGTGAAATCGCAACTGCGATGCGCCGCCACACCCGTTAAGATAGTTACAGTCACTAGTAAGAAGTTCAACATCTTACTCCCTCCTCGCATCATATCTTTCTACATCTAGTATAGAAAGTTTAGGGCTTGAGGCAAGGGAAAACTTCTCTAAAGCTACTCAGTCTCTAGACCGAGCTTTTTGTCCAATTTAAAACCACTTGTAGTTTTCTGGCATAATCTCCCTGTTTTGATGCGTGCTGAGTTCTTTACGCAAAATTGCTATAATGATGATAGTATACTGAAAGTGCACAAGAGCAACAACACGAGGCAAAAACTCTTCGCCCATATTATTCTTTATTCCATTAGCTATCGGGACAGTAGATGTCCCAGCCAGTGGCTAGAGATTCCTTGACCCATCTCATTCCTGGTAGGTCGGCGCCCTGACCACATCTCGGCGCCTAATGATTCTAGCCGCGAGTCGTCTAAGGACCTCCTCTAGCGACAGCTCTAAGGAATCGTCTGAATCCAAATCGAAAGCTCCTTCAAGCTCATCCCTTCATCTAGCTCGGTCCTCATCTGGAGTCTTCATCATCCAGTCAATCCTCCGAATCCCGGCCAGGAACCCAAGACAACGATGACCAAGACGCCCCAACTAGTCCAAATACCCGTCAAAATGACGACCACACAGTGCCAGCCACACTGGCTACCCCTGCGCCAAACTCCAGACCCCAGTCACCTGCCAACACTGGTGACCCAGTGGTCGAACCCTCAACCAGACCCAACATTTCTGACTCCAGCCCCCACCAGCCGATGGCGGCGGGGCCCTTGATGGCGCGGGGAATAGGTAGATATAGCGAGCCCAGTCCATAGGATTGGGCTTTTCATTATCGTTATTATCCTCTTGCTTAGAGCTAATCTTTTTCCTTCTCCTTATACTCTTTGACAGATTTCGGTAGAATTTAAAGTCTCTCATGACCAGAATATTGAAGGAGATTCTTGCTCTCCTTGTCGCCGAAAAGTTCTGACGGTTACGCCTGACCTTATCATTCTGGATGAGAATAAAGGTGCCTTTTTCCACTTGGAGGATCGTAGCCAATAGTTTCTAAGCTCGCTCGTCTCTTCAAGGTTGAGCACTTTAGATAGGCAAAGCTCCTTAGTTCCCAATGTCAGTGTGCATCTAGCGTCTGCCATCCGGACCTCGCAATAATACCTTTCCTGATCTTTCGCCAATCTTATAGTACTTGACAGACCTGCTGTCTTCAATGTAACTTCTGGGCATCTTGGAGATTGTGTTCCAATGTCCATATAGTCTTATAAGAAGCTCCGCATCATCGTTAATCAAGCTTCCCCACTAGCAAAGTGGTCAGTGCATAAGCAATCCAGCAAATCCAAGGCTTGATCTGCTTGTTCTTGGTCACTGGCTGACTCACCTTACAAAAAGGCTAAATCACGATAAATCCGATACCAAACTGCCCTCCGAAGGCAAATACTTGGACAATTGCCTTGTCATTCTTAAGAATTAGGACCCGCCCTGGAATTTGTCAGACTTGTCAGCACGACTCTAACTCACTGGTTGGCTCAATAGCTAAAAGCTGCTAAATAGCCTTTAATAGCTCTGCAGGAAGTTGATCAAAAGCATAACCAAGTGTTTGCCCTGTGGTGCTACCAAAAAGGCAGCTCTTTATTATCCTTATTATCTCCTGTTCGATATAACAAATAGTCAACCTGAGATGACCAGGTTTCTTTTTAGCTGAATGCGCCCGTGGCCTTGATAAAGTCCATGTATTGATTATAAGACCCTCACATCATCGGTAATTGCTCCTCTACTTGCGTAAAGTATGTCCTTGTATTCTCAACTGTTTGAGGCCCAGACTGCCCCTGACAAGGCTAGGCACCATAGCACGAGGACGAATATGGCGAGTAGTAGCTTTTCATTGGGTCACTTCCTTTTATGAGGCTTTCTTTTTCCATTATAGCACGAAAGCACCAGGGACAAACAACCCACTTTTAATAGGCACCTCTGAATAGCTCTGCGCCAGACCCCTCAGGATTTTCCTAAGCCATTGAGTGGCTCATTCGGCAGCTATCAATTTTCACATCCTGCTCTCTGCAACTTCTCAAAATCAGGGTCAGGCAGTGTTTGCTCACCGAAAATAAATACTTAGGAAAGTCAAATTGATACAGGAGCTGTCTCCAAGAAACTTGTCCCCTTGAACCGCATTTCGAGATATTTCGAATGCCGCCTTTGGCAGCCAATTTCTTAAAGTTGCGAGCCGTTGTGTAGCTCGCTTGTTGGTAGTAGACCAGCTTCTTTGCCGAATTCTGCCCAAGTTGGTCTGATTCAGACTGCAATCACAGCTTAGCTGCCCCATCCGAACTTGGGTCTAGATCTGATTCCAGTCAATTTTGACGCGCTCAAGCAATCAAAATTGCACAATTCGATAGCGACCGCCCCGCCCTAGATTCATACGAAAACAACTATTGATCTAGCTTCAAATCTTCCACAAACTCACTCTAAATATTGAGCATGAGCCCCAACACCATATTCAAAAATCCAAGGGTTTATCGCTGTAACCCGCCCAACAAATCAATCAGAATGATTCGTCACTATGCCCCAGCATAGCGGCTACTCAATATAGTCGAAAGAACTCAGTAGCCTCAAAACCATGTATGAATAGGATTGATGTCCTTGCTAAAAATTATGGTAAATGAATGGTGTATTCGGTCTCCTAATTCTGTACTCTCATTTCTAGTTCTCATTCTAAATGATGTATGACTTGACACTCAAGCCTCCCATCAAAATGATAGAAGGCTTGTTGTATCATTCAGTTAAATTACTTTTGCTTTTGCGATTATTCACACTCAATATGAGACTTGAAATATTTTCTCTTGAAATCTAGCAGCTTCTTCAATTTCTTCTATTGTAAATTTTGTTCCTATTGAGCAACAACCCATTTCTCTTCAACGTCATCGTCCCTTTTGATAACTGCACCAATTCCTCCCTCATATTCATCTACTGCTTTATCAACGCCAAGTACATACATATCTTGTTCTTTTCCATCAGGAGCGATTATTCCTTCCAACATAACCATAATTGATTGGATAACATGTTCCGATAATCAGGTGAGAACTCCTAGTGTGGACGATTCATTTTAACTTTTAAAACTTTGCCAATCATATTATCTCCTCCACAAATTCAGGTTTGTTACCCACTATTTCCACAAAAACCTCCCACCGAATTATGAGCTAATCTTTTCCTTCTCTCTTATACCTCTTTGACAGATTTCTGGTAGAATTCCTGAATCCCTCATGACCAGAATATTGAAGCGGGAGATTCTTGCTCTCCTTGTCACCGAAAGTTCTGATTGCCACGCCGACCTTATCATTCTGGATGAGAACAAAGGTGCCTTTTTCCTACTTGAGGATCAGCCAACAGTTTCTAAGCCTGCCTCGTCCTTCAAGCTTGAGCACTTTAGGTAGGCAAGTAAGGCTTCCTTAGTCCCCAATGTCAGGTTGGTGGCCCAGCGTCTTCGCCATCCGCACTCGCAATAATACCTTTCCTGATCTTTCACTAATTTGATAGTACTTGACAGTCGTACCGTCTCCTAAGGTAATCTCTTTGTGCATCTGGAGATTTTTGTTCTAATTAAGTCCACATAGTTCTATAAGAAGCTTCCGCATCACCGTTAATCAAGCTCTCTACCCAGTAAAGTGGTCAGTATATAAGTTAACTAGCAAATCCAAGGCTTGATTCGTTTGTTCTTGGTCAGCTGGCTGACCCACTTTTACAAAAAGGCTAAATCACGATAAATCCGGATGGCAACTGCCCATCGTAGGCAAGTACATCAACGATTGCCTTGTCATTCTTAAGAATTAGGACCCGCCCCTGAATTTGTCAGGACTTGTCAGCATCGACTCTAACTCACTGGTTGGCCTTAATAGCTAAAGCTGCTAAATAGCCTTTAACAGCCCTCGGCAGGAAGTTGATCAAAGCATAACCAAGTGTTTGCCCTGTGGTGCCACCAAAAAAGGCAGCCTTATTATCCTTATTATCTCCTGTCTCGATACAACAAATAGTCGACCTGAGATGACCAAGTCGATTTAGTAGCTGGAAGGCTCCGTGGCCTTGATAAAGTCCATATATTGATTATAAGATTTCTCCACATCATCGGTAATTAAGCCTCTACTTGCGTAAAGTAGTCCTCGTATCTCAGCTGTTTGAGGCCCTGATTCCGCTCTGACAAGACTAGGCACCATGAGCATGAGGACGAATATGGCGAGTAGCAGTTTTTTCATTGGGCCACTTCATTTTTATAAATCCTTCTTCAAGCATATAATATCCCCTAAGTGTATTTAGCTATATTTCCGAACTTATATGTAATAATTAATTATCTAATTCTATCTCCATAAAATGCAAAATGCCAGTTTAACTAGCAACATTTAAAAACCTCATCATCTTATCGTAGTGATCTCATATAGCCTTCGATTTCAAACACTTTTCTAAAAGGCATCACGAAAACCATTATAATCGAACTCCTTAATGTCAAAAATATTTTGCCCTTGGAATGCGATTCTCGTTCATATACCTATTAAATGCCATATAGCTTGTCTCTGTAGCTCAGACCTTTGAAATACCTGAGCAAAACTGCTTTTTCAACAAAATTAAAGAACACTTATTATGTTTCGCATACAGTTCGCTATTAACGCTGGGGCTTGCTTATCATCTTTAACAATATACCAATATGTTTGATAATCATTTTGAATATCCTCGTATTTCATCAAAATAGCTACTCGACGTTCTTACACACCCTAAAAGCTTCTGTTCCTCCTTTCGTTTATTGTGATTTATATGTTAGTTCATAGAAGAAGTATAAGCTATGAGTCAAAACGAAAGTCTGAGCATATTTATCAGTCTCCAGAATTCATTGTATTAACCTGCCAATATTATATATATATAGTGTGATAAGCTAGATATAGGATCATCAATCACGACAATCTTTCTATCTGAAAACTTCCCTCAGTTATTTCCCCTGCATAGCTCAATAAAATACAGAAAACTAATCACCATCGCCTTTCACTTAATGTTTCAAATACATTTTCATTACACCCCCACGCTGCTTTCTATAAAAACGCTTTTTCCTTCGGGGTACTTCTCATAGTAGTCCGAAATTCTATATCAATTAAGCTCATTCTTTATATTTTCAATAGCTTCATCACTATTGACTGTCTTTTGATTTTCTTTAATCACCGAAATATTAGCTTCGATATCCTTTTTCTTTTCCTAACAAATCACTATTCATTTTCCTTATATTTTGATTATAATTTTGTTCCATATCTAAATATAACTCAATCACAGAGTTATATTCTTTTCGCATAAGCTTCCAAAAATTTTCTTTAATTTTTATTCCTGTACCCTTTTATATCAGTTATATTGAAAAGAGATATTTCTTTGTTTGCGTCTTTAATAATATCATTTATAGCACTAATTATTTCGTAATTGGTTGTAATGAAAACCTGATACTAGGCTTCATTTTCTTTTCTTTAAAGTGCTTAAATTTTGCTCTGATACCGTAATAAGATAGCCGATAAGTGCTCTAAATCTGCTTTCGCCTTTCAAGGAAAGTATTGTCTTTGATACCTGACAAACACCTTCTTCGTAGCTCTGTTTCATATCCGACAGTATTTGTTCAATCTTAAGTTTGTCTCTATCGTAACTTTCATCAAAATAAGCACGAATTTGATTAAGAAAAATTCTGAGTAATAGTTTCCTGTTGGACAGAATGGGCACACACTTTTTCTCCATCTAAATGAACATACATGATTCCTTCACTAACCCAGTCCGAGTTGCCAAGCTCTTTCAATTACAGTACTACTGAGCTCATTCTTATTCCCCAACTATAATCTTATTAAGTAACTTAGACTGCTCAATATCTGAAACATTAATTTGAACCTCTGATAATAGTGGCCTATTCTGCACCTCCCCCTGTAGCGCTTTGTGCTTCTTCTTTAAATCATCTATAGTAAAAGTCTAGATTCTCTTCAGAATTTTTCAAAGAAATGAGATGTCTCAAACAGTGTGTCTTATTCCCTTTTAGCCCCTCTAGACAAAAATTCTAAAACCTCTCCACCAGTGTACTCCAGTTTTAATTTTCCATACTTGATTTTTATATTCCGCTAGTGTATCACTGTATTCACGCCTCATATTTACTCTCCTCAATTTCTCTCGCTTGAAAGTTTTTCTACTTTGCGGAAGCAGCATCAATTACTTTCGCTTCATGTTCCCTTCTGACAAAGTGAATATACTGTTTATCCCTTGCGGTTCATAAAAATATCTTGTACGAATCTCTGATTATAAACCAACACCGTATCATTGTCTTGGGAGACCTTCTACCTTACATTGCTCAAAAACGTGGATCATTACGATTATATAAGAACTCTGATAACGTACTCTTCCCCGTCCCATTTAGTCCGTATATCAAGTTTACTTTTTGTCCGTTTCAAGAATAGCCTCTTTCTTATAGCTAGCTACCTCTTTTAAAACTATTCTGGATATCATTCCAATCCCCCTAAAAATAAAAATCAATTTATTTTTACATTGCGTTATCATATATACTTTCTGTATTTTTAATGCAGATATAGCCTCATAAAAACAACTAACCATCTTCCTCCTTCTCAATATGATTGCAATACTGGTTAGTAGATTACTTATTTTTTCACCAAGTAGTTAGAACTATGCCCAACAACTAGATTCTCAGGAAATCTATACATACTATCAGAGATATTACTGTACTAGGCATCCTGAGGCCTAGCATTAATTGTACTCAATTCCTCATACCGCTTAATAATATTCGCATCCCTAATCATGAAATCACCTTTATCTCCAAAGCCTTGTCGCAAGAAAATGAGCTCTTTTAAAACATGTAGCGCACTCTCTTCTTACCTCTATAAAGAGCATTTGTCTTCATCACAGAATTTACACTCTGATTTTTTCAATATCACTGTCTGATTACACTAGGTATGTTTACCCTGTACATACGCAACAAATTGCTAATCCATAAATAACAAGGGTAATATGGCTTCAGGTAAGAGGGTAACTTATTTAGGTATAAAATCTTCGTATGCCTCTATATCTCATTGTATCTTGTGATTTTTGTAACACTCAAGCATGGTGTCAGCGTCTTCAACAAGTATAGATTATAAAATCAAATTAATCACCTGAATTTCCCATCTTGCTAACTTCCTACACTTAGTTATGCATTATCTTCATTTATTATTACAAATACCGATTGTAAAAAGATATATGTATAGCTCACTTTTTAACAAGAGATTTGATTTATCGAAGCAACTCTTCCGTTAAATATTCATCAAACTTCAATGTACAAAAGTTAGCCCTTTCATCATCAAAATATGAAATAAAAGCAAATGTCCCTATCATCCGTCTTTTTATTTATTTCTATCGCATTATCTTCACTATGCCTGAGAGCATATACTCATGCAGAATTTTAGGTAAAGTAAATTGTATACTAATATCTTCTTCGTTGTTATCATTAAGAGTAATAGTCCACCGTGTCGGGTTATTCTCTAGCTCACGTTATTGCAACTTCCTGATGATTATCTTTTCTAGCAAATTACGAAATTCTTCTGTTCCGTATAGAGGAATTATATGGACTATTAATTGTTACAATATATGTATTTCCTTGCATAAGAGATTTTAGTTTTAAAATTTCCTCGACTAGACGACCAACAATATTTCTACTATCATTACGCTGCCCATCCAGGCCTCTAAACACATGATTTCTAATAGTCTTCGTGCGTTTCGCTAGTAGCATGAGATACATCTACTAACCAATCTACCTCACCATTCTCTTCGCTAACTCTATTTAGGCTCATTAAGACGTTAATCAAATATTTTTAAATATTGAGAACTCCTTTTTATCTATCTCTTTCGTCCCATTGGAAGTAATCATAACGAGTAACTCTGTAATACTATTAATTGAATCTAGCATGCCACTATACTCTTCACCTGTTAAGTCAATCAAATGAATTTTATGAGCAATTGCAAACGTTGCGCGTCCTCAGTGAAACCTGATGCCGAAAAATAGTATAATTATACTGATACTTTTCTAATGATAACTCTTCAGCATTCATTTCTACAGTTGAATAATTTGTATTAACATCTTCCAAAATTCCAACACCCATTCTTACTACATTGATTCCCACTTTATTGGAATAGTATTTAGCTTCTACAACAATCTTAAAGGGTATGCAAAAGGAGGTGTAATTTTGAATCTTCCTAGTGTATCAAATTGATGGAATCACCTCGTCCTCTGAGATTTAATCCATTTTTGCTTCGACACAATTTCTTGATTATCAGCCTCCATAATTATATTATACCCATTTATCGCAATTAATTTTTGTTATGATGACTTCAGTAAGTAGCCTTTCGCTACTGTTGCTTTCATAAATTGCCCTCCATATTAGATTTTTCTACATATCATCTTAGTTGTTCATACTCCCTCCACTCTACTTGATACGCCAATCAAAAATCAGTTCTACAACAACTAACAATCACCCAGTATATTTCTTTTACATTATAATTTTGATTATCTCTAAACTTTTAGACGTAGATTTATCCTTTTAAGACTTCTCTCAACAAATTGTTTAGAGCCCTATAATCCAAATAGTTAAATTGGTGATTTGTTGTGCTTATTTCCCTACTCATTCAATCGCAATATGCTATTTTTCTTTTAGCGCTCTATCAATCATATGTAAAATGCGACCAACCTCCTTAACTTGTTATAAAGATATTCTAGTGCTTAGTAAAAGCTACTCTATAACACGAACACGATTTTAACTTCAAAAATTAGTTTCCTCAATCTATCAACTACTTCTAAGTTAATCCCTTGGTAATCATTGATATTTTCTCATCTATTTTAACAAAAATATCGTTTATACCATTGGAGACGAAACAATCAAAGAGACTATAAACAAAAGTATTTTTCATTATATAACTTCTTTTGCTGAATATTATTTCTGCTCTAATTATATAATAAAAAACATACAAAGTCTAGAAAATAAGCGCTACCATATAGATAGCGCAAGTTTTCCAATAACGAAGTATAAACCCTTTCGAGTTCCTTTGAAATCTCATTAAGTCTATCTAGCCATTTCAAATCCTGGTGTAATAATTGATTTAATATAATCTTTTATCTACATTTAGTATTTGACTCTCTCCCATAGTCGCATCTTAAATCTTGATTATATGACTCGTATTATGAATAGAGTTTGCAAGAGCAATAACTTCAAGCAAATCAAAATTCATGGTTTTCGTCATACTCATTGCTCTTTACTGTTTGAGTCAGGGGCAAGCATCCAAGAAGTCCAGTCTCGATTAGGCCATGGGGATATTCATACAATAATGAATATCTATGCCCATGTAACTGAAAAACAACGGGAGAGATTGGCCGAAAGATTCGCAAATTATGTCAATTTCTAGGGCTAACGTATTCAAAACGTATTCAAATCAAGAAAAAAGGGATAGAAACCCTATTACAACAAGGTTTCTATCCTCTTTACTTTTATTCCCATTCAATAGTTGCAGGTGGTTTACTTGTAATATCATAGACCACGCGGTTAACATGGGCTACTTCATTAACAATACGAGCGCTGATCACTTGTAACACTTCCCACGGTAGGCGGGCGAAGTCGCTGGTCATCCCGTCGATAGAGGTGACGGCACGAATCCCGACCGTGTAATCGTAGGTCCGGCCATCCCCCATAACCCCAACAGACTTAAAGCCTGGGAGTACGGTGAAGTATTGCCATACGTCACGGTCTAGGCCATGGTTGGCGATTTCTTCACGCAAGATAGCATCTGATTCACGGACGATTTCGAGTTTTTCTTCGGTGATTTCGCCGATAACCCGAATACCCAGACCTGGGCCCGGGAATGGTTGGCGCCATACCAAGCTGTCTGGCATCCCCAGCGCTGTCCCCAAGGCACGTACTTCGTCCTTGAAGAGGGTGTTGAGGGGGCTCAATCAACTCGAACTGCATGTCTTCTGGTAGACCGCCCACGTTGTGGTGAGACTTGATAGTCTCAGCTGTCTTGGTCCCAGACTCGATGATGTCGGTGTAGAGGGTCCCTTGGGCTAGGAAGTCTACCCCTTCCAGCTTAGCTGCTTCGTCATCGAAGACATAGACGAATTCATTGCCGATAATTTTACGTTTTTGTTCAGGGTCGCTCACGCCAGCTAACTTGGACAAGAAGCGGTCCTTGGCGTTAACCCGGATGATGTTAAGGCCGAATTTACCAGCTAGGCTATCCATAACTTGGTCACCCTCGCCTTTACGCAAGAGGCCGTGATCGACGAAGATACAGGTTAATTGGTCGCCAATGGCTTTCTGTAGGAGCACCCCTACGACGCTGGAGTCTACCCCACCGGACAAGCCAAGCAAGACCTTGCGGTCACCGACTTGTTGACGAATTTTGGCTACTTCAATTTCGATGAAGTCTTCCATGGACCAGTCGCCTTTGGCCCCACAGATATTGAAAGCGAAGTTGCGGAGCAAGTCATTCCCGTGCTCAGAGTGACGCACTTCTGGGTGGAACTGGACGCCGTAGATTTGACGGGCTGGGTTCTCGAAGGCCGCCACCGGGCAGTGATCGTTAGACGCCGTCACGCTGAATCCTTCAGGCACTTGCACGATTAAGTCACCATGGCTCATCCAAACCTTCTCATGGCTATCCAAGCCAGCAAAGAGGCCTGTTTCACGTTGATGAACATCTAACATGGAGCGACCATATTCACGCTTGTTAGCAGATTCGACTTTACCGCCCAAGAGATGGGTGGTCAACTGCATGCCATAGCAAATCCCTAAGATTGGAATTCCAATTCGAAGATGGCTGGGTCAATGGTGAAGGCACCCTCAGCATAGACGCTGTGTGGTCCCCCTGAGAAGATAATCCCCTTGACATTGCCTTCGGCTTGAATGTCGGCTGCACTGGTATCATTGGGTAATAATTCACTGAAGACCCCAAATTCCCGAATGCGGCGGGTAATCAACTGGTTATACTGACTCCCAAAATCCAACACAATAATTTTCTCTAACGATGCCTGTGTTTTCATGCTTTGCTCCTTTACTTCATCTTGTTATTGCCTATTGTACCAAAACCCTGTCCCAGTGTCATTAAATGTCGATGAGAGTTAGGCTGTCACGCCCCAACCCTATATATAACAAAAAAGGAGGGTTGCCCCTCCTCGGTGATGCGGCCAAGAAGACTCGAACTTCCACGGGGATACCCCCACTGCCCCCTCAAGACAGCGCGTCTGCCATTCCGCCATGACCGCAAAATCACTACTCGATTATTATAGCATCCTGGACTAAGCATGGCAAGCAATTTTTTCAGAATTTTATTGCTGGCCCCCTTCCCCTAAATAGAAAAGAGGCCGAGACAAAAGTCTCAACCTCTCTTATCTAATCTAGGCTTGATCTTCAGGACGTTTGGTCGCGACGAGGCCTAATCCGGCTAGTAAGGATAGGGCAGCTGCGCTGAAGAGTAAGGTTTGATCACTTTCACCGGTAGCTGGCAATTGTCCCTTGCCCTCACTTGGCGTTAGTTGAGCAGCCTGCGCCACCAATGGTCCGCCCGCTTGTTCTGCTGGGTTGGCTGGTTGACTTGGGGTAGCTGGCTGGCTAGGAGTTGATGGTTGGCTTGGCGTTGCCTGACGCTTGCCGAAGCTTACAGCATAGAGGCTGAAGTGGTTAACGGTCAGGGCTACACGGCCGTCGGCCATCATTTCAAATGGCACTTCATTAACGATTTCCTTGGTATCGCTAGTCAAATAGTAAGCCTTGGTTACGGCCTTGTCCACTGGGAAGATAACCTTAGCTTCACCTTTGACAGGGACTTCCTTGCCGTCTTTGTTGAGGAAGCTGATTTCATAGGCTTGATGCTCGTCTTCGCCTAGGGCTGCCAACTTGTCTTTGAGCGGCACAACCGATACTGCCACGATGCTTGGATCCAAGTGTTTGGTTGGAATCTTAACCGAAACGCGCGTATCGCCGTCATTATCCTCGAAGGTTGCTTCGGTCTTGTCCGCATTGAGGGTCACCTTAACCCCTTGGGTCTCATAGAGTGGCAACTTGGTGCCTGGTTGGTCTGGCTGACTTGGTTGATCCGGCTGACCTGGCTGACTTGGCTCAGGCGCCTTGATTTGCTTGAGGTAATCAACTAAGACGATCCACGGCCGCCTTAGTTATCAGATTATCTTGGCTCAAGCCTTGATAATATGCTTCTACAGCAGTGGATGCTTGACGAGCTGCCTCACTATCAATGCCTTTAACGCGTGCAAGTTCCGCTTGATAAGTTGTCATATCCAATGGCGTATCCACCACTTCTGGCAAGACAAAGCGCAATTCAGCCGCTGATTGGAAGGCTCCGCCATCCCCATAGGACTCTGTCCCAGTAATGGTAGCTTTCTTAATCTTGATTGGTTTATCGAACGGAATAACCTTGGTTGTGGCATCATTTGCCCAACCATCAAATTCAAAACGGTGTTCCTTACCCGTCTCGTCTACCAAGACCAGGTTCCCTTTTTTGAGGCGACCGTTAGCGCCATCTTGACGTGGGACATACTCAAATCGAGTCACTTCCAGTGGTTGCTTAAAGGTCACCGTCCCAGACTCGCCGATAGCACGTCGGTCCCATGGTGTATGCCATAATGTCCCCGTATCCCCGTCAAAGGCATACCAGAACTCTTCCCCTTCGTGGGCTGGTGCTTCCACTGATTCGATATCATCCCATCCTGGGCTAGTCCGTTTGACTTGTAGAGCTTCCTTAGCAGCTTGCACGGCAGCTACCAGTTTGTTGGCATCTTCAACACTAATGTCATCTTCTGCTTCGGTCAAGGCTAAAATGGCATTCTTGTAGGCTTCTAGGCTAGCAGGAGTGTAGTTACCATTGGCCACCGGCGTATTTTCCTTGTAGGCTTCATCCACAATTAACTTACCGGTTAAGTTTACTTCTTCAATCTGAAGATTATCCATCATGAAGTCCTTATAACCGCGGAAATCCACGGCGCTGCCGGTCTCACCCTTATTATCGGAGGCTTTGTTGGTAGAGTAGATCCCGATCCAAGTATTGCCAGAATCCGATGCTTGTACAATAAAGCTAGCCTTACCTGGCTTATCGGATCCTTCCCAGGTATTACGCAAAGCATGCATCTTAAGCTTACTGCGACGAGTATATTCGCCATCCCCTTCCACAAAAGCATAGGCATCATGAGACCCTGCTTCATAGTCGAAGGTGACACGGTAGGTCTTGCCAGCTTCGAAGCGGAAGTTTTGTGGAATAGTTTGATAGACAAGTCGATCCCGTCCAGTTAACCCATTAGTCTTGAGGGACCAGTTACCCTCAATAACATCGTTAATTTTCTTGCCGTTCCAGCCCCGTTGGGTATAAGGGTCATGGCGTTCTGACAAGTGAGTACGGTTATCAGAAACACCCTCTACGTTCCCCACAACAAATGGGAAAATTCCCTGTGGTACTTCTTCAAAATCTTGTTTGAAGGTGCCTGGAGTCGTATTATGACCACCACTATACATATTGGACTGATTCTCGAAGATTCGAATTTCATCGAAGTAGGTAGCATCCTGATCAGCATCACGCCCTAAGGTCAGGGTCACATTGCTGACATCTGATCCTGTTGTAAAGAAGACATACATATTTTGGAAGTAACTGCTATTGTCCACCGTCGCATTCTTAGCTGAGGTGTTATGGGCATGTGCTTGGACGTAGTTCTTAGCAATAGATTTATAGGTATAGTTGCTGATGGTCTGATTACCGGATTTAATGGTGATATCCGCCTTAGCATTACTACGGTTATCCACTCCAACATAGACAGCATAGCGGGTATTAGGCTTCAGATCCGTCAGTTTCTGTGTCAAGGTCACACGTTCCTTGTTCCCAGCAATACGAAGCATTTCATTAGCGCCTTGGGACTTAACGATTTGAGCATTTTGGCTATCCCCTGTCTTAGTCCAGTGATCCAAGGTGCCGCTATTGAAACCTTGGTCATAGAGGTGGAGGCCTTCGCTCCAGGTCATGGTGCGTTTGCCTTGGGCAACCTTGTAGAGAACATAAGGTTGATTAGCCAGTGCATCAATGGTAATGCGACCTTGGCTATCAACGGCTAGTTCTACTTGTTCCTGTTTACCTTGGTCGGTCAACTTGTAGAGATAGACCTTGTCGCCACGCCAAGCTTCTGGTAGGGTCCAGGTAGTTTGCCCAGCTGTCTTGGAGAAGAAGTACATTTTCTCTTTGTCGCCGGTCAAGGCTTTACCGTTAGCATCCCAGTTCCATGGGGTCAGGTAGGCACCGGCATTTTCAATCACACGACCGTTGAGAGTGACCGTTCGTTGACGGTAGCCGGCTTCATTTGGATCGTTAGATAGACGCTTGATGACGATTTGGTCACCGGCTTCATTAGCCAAATGCACTTCCATTTCTGGAATCCAATTGTAGGTTTGACCATTATCTGTCATTTGGACAGGGTGGCCGTTGACCCATTTGGTGACTTTATAGTGTTGGAAGAATTTGGTCATGACATCGTGTTCGAAGAGGTTGGTAATATAACCTTCATAGTCGCTCCGGCCTTGCCAACCCTCGAAGTCCTTCATGTCGTAACCACCCAGGAGTGGATAGTTGGCTGCCCCGCCATACCGTGGATAATCCCCTACCCAGGCATCTTTCTGGTGGTTGCGGATGAAACGAGCAATATTGGAGTTAATCCCCTTGTTGGTATAACCACCATAGGTTAGGTCAGCTGCCCAGTGTTGGAAGGTGGAATCATATTCGCCCCCGTGGCCCCACTCAATAGTGAAACGCCAACCTTGGCTGTTGATTTCCTTAGCAATCACGTGGGTAGCCCAAGCGCCGTTGTCCCCGGACTGGCCATTGCCCCATACGTCTAGGTAAATAAAGTCGAGGCCTTCACCCAAGGTTTCCTTAAGGTCTTTCCAGCGTTTGAGACGGTTATGAGCTAAGTCGTAAGCCGCATCAATGTTAATCCCTTGGTCTAGCCAGTTCCAACCATAGCTATAGGTGCCGTCTTCGCGTTTGCGCAGAATCGCTTCGCTAAAGTATTTAGATTCTGGATAGGTTTCAGAAGCATTGACGTGAATCCCTAGTTTTGCCCCGTATTGCTTGGATTTTTCAATCAGGGTCTTGAAGTCTTTGACGCCCCCTATACGACGGCCAATGTCGGCATAGTTGAGGTGGCCAGAGTCGTGCCCTTCACTCCCGTAACCCTTAAGCAAGACAGATTGGCCTAGACCATCTGTATGCAGATTGACCTTCTTAATCCCGTCTAGGGTCATGAGGAATGGGTTTTGCGCATGAGAACCGAAGTTCATAGCAATCCGGTAAGCTACCAGATCCGGCACACTTTCAGAGCCTTTAGGGTTATTCATAATCTTGCGGAAGGCAATGGCCCCATCCTGCCAGTCTACTTGTTTGTCCTTATTAAGGTCTTGGGCAAAGACCACCTTGCTACTTGGCAATTCGAGGGTATATTCAGGATAAACCAGTTTGCCATAGGCCCGTTGGTAGTAGTAAGGGGAGCTTTGAATCCCGATATAGTTAACGCCGGCTACGCGTTGCTTGAAGGCGGTCAGACGGGTAAAGTCTTCGGAACCACCACCGTAACTAAATTGAGAGTTACTCCAAACCCCGGCTGCGACTTTGTCAGAAGAGACAAAACCATACATGAAGCCATAGGCGAAGTCATCCATCTTACCTGGCACTAGGTCCACATGGCTATCACCTGCCCGGTGGGTATTATTGGACATCCAAGAACCATCGAACTTAGCTCCAGTTTGATTAGAGCCAACAGAAACTAGGGTGTTCCCCTGGGAATTCAATCGTCGAAATCAATTTACGAGGATTGTCGATTTCCTTGCCCATGGTCACCAAGTTCTTGTTTTCCACCTTGGTCACATCAAAGTGCAGTTCATTGCCTACTACCTTGAGTTGGACGGTAATAACCGCATCAATAAAGGCTTCAGGATTCTTAACTGTCAGCGTGTACTCAGCAGTCGCTTGGTCCACCTTGCGGTAAGTCACTTGGGGCTTAACATCAGTCCCGTTAATGCTGAGCTTATCTAGTTTTTGCACTTGCCCGGTCATGGTATGGCCGCCGAATTGATAGTGCTTGATGCGTGGGAAGAGGGTATCAATTTCAGCATCTAAGACGTCTGAGCGAATGTGGTCGTAGACGACATCTTGGTCGTTGGCTGCTAGGCCTGGATCTACTGCTCCATTATCTGGTTGACTTGGCTTGAGGTTAGACTGGTCGTCTGCCTGCACAGCCACACTAGTCCGTTCATTGCCCCAGGTTGCTGCCTTAAGATAAATCTTATTTTGTCCTTCTAAGGCCGTCTTCACTTCTTCTGGCACTAGTAAGGTATCAAAGAGGCTCTTACCATTGTTAGTGGCATTGAGCTGGCCATCCTTCTTGTATGTGATGGAGAGATTGTTGACCTCTCCTGCTTTAGGGGCTGCTACCCGGCCTTTTTGATACCAGGTGCTAGCCTTAGGCGATTTATATTCCCAGAACCAACCATCGCGGTCGTAACCAACGAAGATATGGTTGGCAGGGTCCTTATACTTGAGGAAAACCCCGAAGCGGGATTGTTTTTCTGTTGATAGGTCCTTGAAGGTCAAGTTGACACTGGCATTGCCATCCTGATCCACTTCCAGTCCCTTTTTCTCAAAGAGGGCAGGGTTCTGGCCGTTATCATTCTGAGCGGTAGAAGCCAGTTTGTTGTAACGTACGCCGCCTTCTTCTAAGACTTCGACGGTCCCCTTACGGTTGCCGGTCGCAGTCCAGTCTGGTGCTACTGCCTTGTCTTCGGCGGTCGCAGAGCTGGCCGCCTCAGTGGCAGCAGGACTTGGAGCCTCTGTCGCTGGAGCCTCAGCTGGGCTGGTCGCTTCTGCGGGTGTTTCAGTCGCTGCTGGCGTATCTGTTGCTGTAGGGGCAGCTTCCGCACTTGCAGCTGGCTCAACCACATCAATGGCTCCCGCCGGAACAGGCTCTACCTCACTGGTGGCTGGGGTGTCGGAGACAGCTTCTTGGGCCGATACGCTTGGACTTTGGCCTAAGAGAAATGCTCCGATAATGACGGAGCAAGTCCCAACACTGAGCTTACGAATGGAAAAACGACACTTCTTATCAAACAAGTTCTGAATCGAATTTCGCATGATAATCCTCCTTATAAAATATAATAGTTTCTTACCCCTCTATTATATTGTATCCCCTTACAAAAAGAATTATAAATTCTTGCTGAATCATTTAGCTTTCTTGCGATATTTGTCTTTTAATTACGTTCCTTATGGCGGTAAAGCTTGTTGTCTAGCAATCCCCATAATTTCTTAAATTTCTCTGTCTATACAGATTTTAGGGACAAAAAAGAGGCTGATTAATCAGCCTCTTGAATATTAATGATGTCTGCGTGCTAAGTCTTGGAAAGGCAAGCCTCGGTCTTGAGCCCAGTTGCGCAAGTCTCCTGTCAGAATCAGATCGGTAGTCTGAAGCTCTTGCCAGTCACGCGCACCTAGAAGCAGGTAGAGTTGGCGTAATTGCTCCTGCCAAGCTCTGACCTTTTCAATGGTCGCATCAAGCCCCTTATTTTCCAGGTAGTGTAAGAAGAAACCGGCTAGCCCAACGGCTCTGGCTCCCATGGCGAGGGATTTGATAATATCAACCGGTTGATGAATCCCGCCACTAGCCAAAATCTCCAACTCGATTGGCGCCACTCGCGCTTCCAAAAGTGATTCGGCCGTCGTCTGGCCATATTGGTAGAGGGCTTGGAATTGAGGCGTCTCGTGTCGTTGATCCTCAATCTGGATGAAATTAGTGCCTCCCCGGCCGCTGACATCCACTGTCTTCACGCCGACTTCAGCCAGGCATCTTAAGGTTTGTTGGCTCATACCGAAGCCTACTTCCTTAATGATAACCGGGCAATCCAGGCCATTGACTAAGCGCTCAATTTGTTTTAACCATTGGCTGAAATCGCGGTCCCCCTCAGGCATGACCACTTCTTGGGGCCGGTTGAGGTGGATTTGCAAGGCATTGGCACCCATGGCCTCCAAGACCCGTTGGGCCGACTCTAGGCTGTGATGGGCCCCCAGATTAGCTAGGATAAAACCATCCGGATTGACCTGGCGCATCACTTGATAGCTGGTTGCCACTGTTGGATCCTTGACCATGGCACTAGCCGAACCAGCCGCTAATGCCAACCCCGTCTCCCGCGCCACAATGGCGAGTTGTTCATTGTATTGGCCGGTTAACTTGGAGCCACCTGTCATGGCATTGATGTAAAATGGAAAAGCGTGCGTGTGCCCTGCCCATTGGGTCGTCAAATCAATTTCTTCCTGAGACAGGAGCGCCAAGGGATGGTGGACAAAACGTAGTTGATCGAAGCAACTAGCAGTTTGAACCCCAGCCTGTTGGGCCAAGGCTAAGTGAAGATGGTCGGCCTTACGATGGGCCACTAAGTTTTCTTCTTGCATTAATTTCCTGCCTCCTCAGAGGGCCTTTGAGGCGCCCCTATCTCTAGTTCGACTAAGGTGATGCCGGCCGCCTGCCAAGCTGCCGCCAACTCTTTTTTGAGTCCGTGGCCTTGGCCGACCGCAATCCCGCAGTCTCCCCCTCCAGCCCCCGAGGATTTGGCCTCGAATTGATAGGCTTGAGCAATGGTCACCAGCTCTCGCAGGGCCGGTGTCTCAATAGAGAGGGTATTGTGTTTTTCAATTTGTAGTAATAAATGTCGGTAGTCAGCCAGGCGTGATTGGATGGCTAAGCTGTCGCCAGCCTCAAAAGCTGCCTTGATGGCCTGGACTGTCTCCTTGGCCGAGCCTAGGAAAGCCTGATAGGCGGCACCGGACCGGTCCTGCCACTGACCGATTAGGTTTTCGGTAGAAGCGGGCACCCCCGTCCACCCCACCAAGACCTCTAAATCCGCTGGCGCAGACATGGGCTGGATGACCAGGCTAGGCCAGTCTTGACTCAGCAGGGATAAGATAGATTGGTTTGCTAGGGCTTCTTGTAGCCAAACCCGATCCGGGGCCACATAGTAGAGCCAACCGCCATAGGCATTGACCGCTAAATCAGCCAGACTCCCCTTAGAACCTAGGCGCATCATGGCCATAGCAGCCAACTTATAGTGCATGAGCGGCGACTTAGCCACCAAGCCATAGAAAGCCAACAAAGCTTGAATAACCGCCACCGTCACTGCCCCACTAGATCCAAAGCCGTATTTACGACCATTGTCTGCTAGCAGCTGACTGTCTATACTTAGGCGATAGTCTTGTAAAGGGCGCCCCACTTCCTCTACTAAGTCTTCCACTATTTGCATAGCGGCTAGAACATAGCGCCACTGAGCCGAATCAGCCTCATAGAGATTTGCCCGCTCATAGTGCCAGTCTTCTAAGCCAGGCAGATTAGACTGGAGCAGCCCCCGTCCTGGCCAGGGGCTGATGCCCACTTGGCAATGCAAATACTGGCTAACTGCGAAGAGCAGGGCCGGTTGGTCTGGGGCCAAGACAGCATACTCACCTGCCAGGAAGAGTTTGCCGGGCGCCCAACCCTGATTAGTCCCAAAATTCAGTTCAGGGGCCAGATCAAAAAGCTCTAAAAGCTGGTCCATTGCTTCCATGGGCTGCCTCCTTCTTAGTCATTAATTGGATAAGGTGCAGGGCCAGGGTAGGCCACCGCCAATTGCTTGGAATCAAATTCGGTCATAAAACGATCGCGAATAGCCTCTGCTTGACTTGCTGGACAGAGAACCTTGACATTAGGGCCAGCATCCATGGTGAAATAGGCGGTGAATCCTTCTTGCCGTAGTTGTCGTACCAAGTCCATGGCCTTAAGCGAATCCGCCTCCCAATAGCTAAAGCTTGGATTGGCCGCAATCATGGTCGCATGCATCTTCATGGCATTGTGTTCAGCAATTTGGCCGACACGGTCTAAGTCATGGGCTAGTATGGCAGGTTGAATAGCAGCTAAATCCTTGGCGACTTCATCAGGCCACAAGGCATAAAAAGGCGATGTCTCCATGGTCAGGGCCATGCCTTGGCGGCTAGAAATCTTCTTGGTCCCTTTGTTGACCATAACGACTAGCATGGCCAAATCCCAGTCAGCTGCCTCAAAAGGTTCAGCATAAGAAGAGTCGCTGTCCTCTCCCTGGCCTACATGCCAAATAACGAAGCCACCAAAGAGACTACGGCTAGCAGAACCTGAACCCTGACGGGCTAAAATGGATAGTTGGCGTTGGGATAAATCCAAACTAAGGCGGCATTGGTCGCACAGGCCAAGGCTGCGTAGGCAGAGGCCGATGAAGCCAAGCCAGCTGCCGTCGGAACATGATTGGTGCTGGTCACCAGAGCCCGGCAATCGGTCTGGGCTAGCGCCCGAAAACGGTCTAGGAAGGCTGAGACTTTGGCTACTTGGCTAGCCTCTTGCTCCTGGCCATCGAGAATAAAACAGTCATGAGCTAGCTGGGCATCAAAAGTCACTTGGGTATCGGTGTAGAAAGCATCTAAGGTCAGTGACAGCGAACTTGTCACCGGCAGGAAGAGGGCTTGGTCGCGTTTGCCCCAATACTTAATCAGGGCGATATTGGTATGAGCGCGATAGGTCGCGCTCCCTTTTGGTGGGATTTGGCTGAATCATCGGGCTCCTCCTCCTTTTAAATGGCCATGGTCCAAGTACGGCCAGCACCTGCCTGACGCATGGCCTGGCTGATGGCCTCGGCCTGCTGGGCCTGGCTGGCTAGGGCAATGACACAGCCGCCCAAGCCCCCACCCGTTAACTTAGCGCCTAGGGCACCCGCTAACCAGGCGGATTTGACAATATTATCTAGCTCAGGGGTCGAAACCTTGAGCTGGTTGAGATAATAGTGGTTGTATGTCATCAGACGACCCAAGGCCACCAAATCTCCTTGGCGGATGGCCTGTTGGGCTTGAATGGTGCATTCCCCAATAGCTGCCATGGTCTTCATGACCTGGTCAGGTCTGTCTTGCGCTAGCTGAGCTACTTGAGCGACAGCAAGCTTGGTTTGGCCTGCCTGGCCGCTATCGGCAATCACTAGATAGCCCCCTAAGTTCATTTGGAAGGCTTGTGGTGTTAGGCCCTTACGATAGAGGGCGGGCTGTGTGGTCGAGGTCATCAAGGTATCCAGGCCACTTGGCGCACCGTGGGCCAAGACTTCAGCCTTGTTGACCATGTAGTGCAGCACTTCCTGAGTCAGACTGACCCCATAGTAATCGGCCAAAGCCCGAACCAAGGCAACCGCCACAGCGGCTGACGACCCCATGCCTCTTTCCTGAGGTATGTCGCTATCAATACGGATATGGATAGCTGAAGCCTGCTCTTTAGGCGCGCAATGTTCCTGAGCCAAACTAATGGCGGCTTGAACATTTTGTAGTTCTTGTGGCGCATCTGCCAAAGGCCCCTTATAGTAGCGACAGGACAAATAGTCTGCCTGGTGTTGGGTGGGTGTTACCCGGACACGGATGGCCACAGCTGGCACTGGCAAGGCAATGGCTGGGTAATCGTAGACAACGGCATGCTCCCCCATGAGGATGACTTTACCGTGAGCGGTCCCCATACCTACTGAGCTGTCCGCTACTTGGCTTTTTATATTTAATTCTTTATGTTGATTTTCTAGCATCTTTTTAGGCACAAAAAGGTCCCCTTTACGAGTCAATTCGTCATGTTCTATTGTAGCGCATCCCAGGAAAAAGTGGGATTTTTAGGGAAAGTTTTAAGCAATCTTAAACTTTCTTAGATTCTGTGGTAAAATAAGCCTAAGCATCCCCGTCAGGAGGTATCTCATGTCATTGGAAATGTTCACGCGCTACGCGCCCCAAGAGTGGCAAAAGCTCCACCAAGAGGGCCAACCCATACCCCAGGTCCATGAATTGGCTCGACTGGTCTCACTTAATGACCGCCTGTCTCAGGCAGACGTGTCCACCATCTATGCCCCTATGATTCATTATTTGGATATGATGATGACCTATCAACAAGCCTATCAGTCCGCCAAATATCAATTTCTGCAGGGCCAAAACCATCCCTCGCTCCAATCCCACCAGCCTTTTGTCATTGGGATTTCAGGGAGTGTCGCGGTCGGCAAGAGTACAACGGCCCGGGTCTTACATGAGCTACTGAGCCGGACCTATCCAGAGCGCAAAGTCGCCCTGATGACAACTGACGGCTTTCTCTATCCTAACGCTGAATTAATTCGGCGTGGCATCCTAGGCCGCAAGGGTTTCCCAGATTCCTATGATATGCCTCGCCTCCTAGACTTCATGCAGCGTATCAAGACGTGTAAAGGGCCAGTTAGCTACCCTGTTTATTCCCACCAGGTCTATGATGTCTTAGTTGGGCAAGACGCCGTCATGGAAGATCCCGACATTCTGATTGTGGAAGGGATTAATGTCTTGCAACTGCCACAGAACCAGAAACTCTATGTCAGTGACTTCTTCGATGTTTCAATCTATATCGACGCTAACCCTGTCCATATTCAACGTTGGTACATGGAACGTTTCGAGCTCTTGCTGGACTTGGCCAAACAAGATCCTCATAACTACTATTTCGAGCTGTCCCAAAAACCACGCGAACAAGCCCGGCAGTATGCTAACGAGGCTTGGCAGACCATTAACCTAGTTAACTTAATTCAAAATATCGCCCTCTACCCGTGAACGGGCGGATCTTATTCTGCATAAGGCATCCAACCATTTGGTGGACAGCATTTATGTTAGAAATTACTAGAACTTCAACTAAACAAAAAAAGTCGCCACTAGTTAAACTTATGGCGACTTTTTATTTAAGTAATAAATTTAGAAATCTGCCGGCAACTTAGGCACAATCCCTAAGCCCTTGGTGCCATCACCCGTATGGGTACCGATGACAGGACCAATATTGGTATAGCTAAGGGGCATACCAGGATAAGCATCCTTCATCATTTCATCTAATACCTTTAGATCTTCTGGCGCACCCGCTTGGCCAATACCGACATGCACGCCCTGAGGGTAGCGTGTTTGCCATTCTGCCACTAGTTCCACCATGCGACGGTAGACCTTCTTGGTCGTGCGGATTTTCTCAGAAACGGCAATCTTACCTTCTTCAAAATGTAGCAGGGGACGAATCTGTAAGATATTACCCAAGAGGGCACTGGAAGCCGACAGGCGACCACCCTTAACCAAGTTATTGAGGTCTCCTACCATGAGATAGACATCCGAATGACGAGCCGACCATTCTAGGCGACGACCTACTTCCTCTGCTGACAAGCCTTGGCCAAGCCAGCCTAAGGTTTCCTTAACCAAGAGTTCCATGACCATACAAGATGAGCCAGAGTCTACTACATAGGCTTGTAATTTGTCCTCATACTCACTCAAAAGCATACGAGCAGTTTGATAGGTTCCGCTGATTTCACTGGAGAGGTGAATGGCATAGACCGTATCATAGCCAGCAGCCACTAATTGGTCCAAGAGGGCCAAGTAATCCCCTGGTTGGGGCTGAGAAGTTGTCGGTAATTGGCTTTCAGACTTGAGGCGGGTGTAAAATCCATTTAATAATTGCAGGTCAGAAGTATCCTTCATAACTGAGCCATCGCTGAAATTAACCGACAAGGCAACTTGATAGACGTCTGGATGTTGGGCTAAGGCCTCTGATAAGTAGGCAGTAGAGTCAACAATCACAGCTGCTTTCATCAACATTCCTCCTTAATTCAAAATACGCTCCAGAGGGATTATATCAAATATCGCGCCAAATGTCTTGCCATGTGGTAGAATAATGTGGAAAGGAGGCGCCCCAATGAACTATCTGACCATTGATCAAGCCAGTGTCCACGAAATCGAAATCAAGAAGTCCCGCTTCCTCTGCTATCTCTACCCTCTACAGGATGCCGCCGACTTTCCACCCATCCTTGCCGCCTTGCGTAAGGAACATTACAAGGCTGCGCATCATTGTAGCGCCTATATTATCGGCCCTGATTCCCTGACCCAGAAAATGAGTGATGATGGAGAACCTGCAGGTACAGCCGGGGTTCCCATGCTGGAAGTGCTTAAACAACGTCAGTTGACTAATCTGGCTGCCGTGGTAGTCCGCTACTTTGGTGGGATTAAGCTAGGGGCAGGTGGCCTCATTCGTGCCTATTCCAGTGCAGTCAGTGAAGCCTTGAATCAGGCTACGATTGTTGCCAACGTCAACCAATTGCTAGTTACCTTAGAACTGGGCTATAACCAGGTCGATTCCTTCCAGTATTTTCTCGACCATAGCGCCTTGGATGTCACAGTTATGGACACCGAGTATGCCGGCCAAGTCACCTATACTTTGGCTATCTATCAAGACCAAGCTGCGACCCTAGAAGCCCAACTACGCGACCGTTTCAATGGCCAAATAGGCTGGCTAGAACTAGGCGAGGAAACCGTCAATGTCCCCATTAAACAAGCAGCCGACCAAGACTAAGATATATACAAAAGACCCGAGACAAGTGTCTCGGGTCTTTGTTTTCTCTAAAACTTTTCGAAGAAGCTCTGCAACCAGTTAACAAAGGCACCTTGCTTGAGATTGTCAGGCAAGACCTGGTTCACAACCGCCACATGCTGTTCAAAAGAGCGGTTCATGATTTTCTGGATTTCTCTCAGGCGCATACCGCGTCCTTGCTGTTCTGCTATCGCAATCTGCTTGAGAACCTCGATATAACTGTAGGCTAAACTCAAGGTCAGACCTGAGGCAATAGCCCCTGTCACTGCACCGCCCGTTACCGCCCCTAAGCCAGGCAGAATCTTGAAGACGGATGACACCAAGAGTTTCCCCACCAAAGTCGTACCACCAGTCCCACCTAAACCCATGACTAGGCTAATTACTTGAGATTTCTCTAACGACACCCCGAAGATGGCCGATAGATGGGCTAGCATGGTAATCTGCATGGGAACTAGGAGCGTCGCGTCAGCTACCGGAATTGGCACAAAGCCAACCCCAAATGCAGTCGTCACATAGGTTTGCGCCCAACGTCTAGCCTCTTTGACCTTTCTTGCCAAATCGACCTGTTGGGCGTTGATAAAAGCCCGGTGGACTGACTCCGGCACCAAACTTAGACTCAACTCTAAGAGCTCATTTAAGCCATGAGACGGGATTAGGGCCTGTTTAGGCAAGCTATAAGCCTTGGCTAGAATAGGCACAATCCCCTTAACGGGTAGAGCCATAGCCTGTAACTGACTAAGAAATTCCTGGTTGTTGGGATCCAATTGTTGAGTCAAGACCGAAATAACCGGCACATACTGGGCCAAGGTCTTGATGATTTCAATTTCCATGGCTTCAATTCTAGCCATGGTGGAATTCAAGCAATAGTAGACCACATGAATTTTATCTCGTGAATCACCTTGGCGCTTCTCAATCAGGAGATCCGACAGGCTGGCTAAGACTTCCCGCTGGGATTCAGCCGTCAGCTCCAGTCCCTTGGTATCATAAAGGGTCAGAGGCACGCCTTCCTTAGTAATACGCACGAGTTGTTGAGTAATGGGTAGCCCGGCCCCTGTGGTTGCCAAATTTTCCCGGAAAAGGGCATTAATGAGCGTGGATTTACCACTCCCTGTTTTACCCGCTACTAGGACATTGAGGGGTTGCATCTTGTCAACTTCAGTCTGGGTTTTATTTAGTAACTCATCCACCAGCTGGGTGTTGACCCGACGCTTGAAAAGTTGATTTAGTTGGCGCATAGGCCACCTCCTGGACTGACATTAGTCGTTGTTACGACTAGATAGAATAATCAAACGGAGCAATTGTAAGGCTGTAGCACTGGCTGCCGCCACATAGGTTAAGGCTGCTGCATTAAGCACCTTGCGGGCAGCTGGCATTTCTTCTGGGGCCAAAAGTTGGTTTTGTTCCAAAATTTTAAGTGCCCGCGCACTCGCATCGAATTCCACTGGCAGGGTCACCACTTGGAAGACTAGGACTAGGGAGAAGAGAATAATCCCGAATTGGACCAAGCCCATCATTTGGAAGATAAAGCCGGCAATAATAACCGGCATGGCCGCTGCTGAACCAATTTGGGTCACAGGCACTAAGGCATTACGCAAACGGAGCGGGAAGTAGTTCTCAGCGTCTTGAACTGCGTGACCACATTCATGGGCAGCAACCGCAACCGCCGCAACCGAAGTCTCCATATCGGTCGCATCAGACAGACGCAAGACCTTGTGACGGGAGTCATAGTGGTCAGTCAAATCACCTGAAACATGTTCGACTTGAACATTGTTAATTAGAGTTTGTTGCAGAATAGCTTGCGCCACTTGGCGACCAGTCGTGCCCTTGCTAGTTTCCCATTCACTGTATTTACTGAAGGTAGATTTTACTTTCCATTGGGCATAACCAGCAAAAGCCATCCCGATAATGATCAAGAAGTAAGTTGGGTCAAATAAATATCTCATGGATATCCCTCCATTATTTTCAAGTTATACCTTATTATATCAAGTTTAACGACCCTTGGCATCTTTTAGGCTGAGCCCTTTGGGAAAACTTAAGAAATCTATTATCCACCAAGTCATGACAAATGTCACATCATGTCATGACAGGCGCTACTACTAGCCTTCGATTGCTTGGCCTATAATAAAACCATCAACAGCAAGGAGGGAACTATTATGAGTCTCATTAATGTAAAAGATGCCGGCAAAATCATCAAGGGCCGCCCCATCTTACAAGATATCAACTTCTCGATTGAGGCTGGCGAATGCATCGCCCTCATTGGTCCTAATGGGGCCGGCAAGACCACTTTGATTGAACTCTTACTTCATGACAAAATCCTCAGCCAAGGGTCCATTACCATTAAGGGGATGGCAGTGGGTAACCGCAAACTCAAAAGTACTATCGGCCTCCTACCTCAGACGAACGAACTCCCTAAGAACCTCAAGGTCAAAGAATTAATCAGCTTCTTCCAATCCATCTATGACTACCCCTTGACCCAGGAAGAGATCCAAGATATTTTGCGTTTCAGTCCAAGCCAATACAATCAGATGACCCAATCCTTATCCGGTGGTCAACGCCGCCTGCTAAGCTTCGCCTTAACCTTGATTGGCCGTCCTTCCGTTCTCATACTAGACGAACCGACAGCTGCCATGGATACTTCGACGCGCCAGCAATTCTGGGAAATTATCCATCGAATCAAAGAAACTGGGACCACCATTCTCTACTCTTCCCACTACATTGAAGAAGTCGAAACACACAGCCGAACGTATTCTAGTGCTCCACCAAGGCAAGCTCATTCGTGACACAACACCTCACCGTATGCGGTCAGAAGAATTAACTCAGTTCTTTACCGTCCCTGTGCGCTTCCAAGAAGTATTGGCTAAACGCCAAGACATTATGGAACTGACTGAAAACAGTGATAACCTGACCTTCCATACTAAGAATGGTGCTGAAGTCTGGGCAGCCCTTAGTCAAGCAGGTTGTACCTTCAGTGAATTAGAAGTCGCTCGCCGCACCTTACTCAATAGTATTTTCGAAACTACCCGAGACGACCAAGAAAGCGAGGTAAAATAAAATGAAAAACTTACGCGCCCTCATCAAGGTAGAGGCCTACTTTACATTACGCAATTGGCAAAGTTTAGTCATGGCCATCGGCATGCCCTTGGCTTTCTACCTCCTCTTCTCTGGTATCTATCAAGCGGAGATGCCTTATAGCTACAGAGTTTTCATGATGATTTCCATGACGGCTTCTTCTCTTCTAAGCTTCAACGTTTTCGCCCTACCCTATAATTTAACTGCAGACAAGCACAACAATTGGCGACGTTTTCTTCACCATTCACCGGTGTCTGTGGTACAATATTACTTAGTAAAAGCCTTACGCTTTGTCTTGCTCTATTCCCCTCGCCATCGGCGTGGTCTTCAGCTTTGGTGGCTTAGTTCGTCAGATTACCCTACCGGCCGGTGACTATTTCATGGTCATTCTCATTCTCTTGGTCGGGATGATTCCCTTCTCCTTTATTGGGGCTCTTATCTCCTACTTGCCAAGTGAAGAAACCATCTCCATGGTTGGGAACATCGCCTTTATGGCCATGTCACTCTTAGGTGGCCTCTGGATGCCTCTGATGTTTTTCCCTCAATGGATGCAAAATCTAGCCAAATGGATTCCTAGCTACCACTTAATGCAAATCATCCAAAACTGGTATACTAACCGCATCTGGGCATGGGATTCTATTTTCGCACTGGTAGCCTATGGAATCTGCTTCTTAATCCTGATTGCCTTAGTACAACGTAAAGTTGAAGTAAAATAAGTCCTTTAGAAGGAGGGACCATCGTGTTCCAACGCCTGAAAATTGCGATGAAACAGACTCACATCATGTTCTATATCAGTCTGGTCTTCATTCTATTCCCCGTTATTGAATCCATCAATCAGTCCCCCATTAATTGGGGGCTTTTGGGCTTTACCTTTATCTTTTTAGTTTCCTATCTCTCCCTCTTATGGAGCCAAGACCAACGAATTGTCACCCTTGAGTTGGATTTATGCAGCAGGCTATATCTCTTACTGTGCCCTTTCCCTCAATCCTAACTTTATTTGGTTTCTCTTTTATTTGGGAAATGTCATGGCTTATTGTTTTCCTCGTTCTTCCCTCTTGTCCTGGCGTTGGTTAAGTATTTATGGTATTGCCCTAGGAATCTATCTCTATCACACTTGGCGGGGCTTGGATTCCATTGAGTTATTCTATCTGGGCCTGCTAATTGGCTTCATCATCCTCTTTTCCATCGGCCAGCGCTTTGGTCGCTTGCGAGAGCTCATGCAGGAAAGAGAAGAAGCTAAAAATAAGCAAATCAACTTACTTTTGGCCGAGAATGAACGTCATCGAATCCGGCGTGACCTCCACGATAACCTAGGCCATCTCTTCGCCACCTTAGCTGTTAAGAGTGAATTAGCCACTAGCCTGATGGCACGTCAAAAATATGAGGCTGCCCAAGAACACGTCAAGGATATTCACAACCTGACTCAGGAAGCTATGCACCAAGTGCGAGCTATCATCAACGACTTAGATCACCACGACTTGGCTAACGAACTCATCCGGCTGCAAGAAATGTTAGAAATATCTGGCATCCAGGTGGTCATTGACAACCAACTAGGTACCCTGTCCTTGACTCAGGACCAATCCTCCACCCTAGCCTTGAGTTTGCTAGAAGCCTGCAACAACATCATCAAGCACGCCCAAGCCAAGCATGTGCTAATCCGTCTCTGGCGGAACGACAATTTCCTCTACGCCTTTGTAGAAGACGACGGACAAGGTTTTGGCCCCGTGCAGGAAGGTGAACTCCACACCATCTTGGACCGCCTGCAAATTCAAGGCGGACAGCTCAACATCCTCAGTCGTCGCCAACCTACCCAAGTCCAACTTAAAATGCCCTACGAGAAAGGATAGGTGATTCCATGCGCCTCTTAATAGCAGAAGACCAATCCATGCTTCGAGATGCCCTCTGTCAACTCCTAGAGCTGGAAGACCAAGTAGAAATGGTTCACCCAGCCAAAAATGGCCAGGAGGCCATGGAAATTCTAGATAGCCAGACCGTCGATATCGCCCTCTTAGACATTGAAATGCCCTACGCCAGTGGCTTAGATGTGCTAGAGTGGTCTAAGGCCCATCACCCTGAGGTTAAGGTCCTCATCTTCACCACCTTCAAGCGTCCCGGCTACTTCGAGCGCGCCCTCAAAGCCGATGTCGATGCCTTCGTCCTCAAGGAGCGACCTGTCCATGCCCTCATGGAAACCCTGGAAAACATCCTAGCGGGTAAGAAAGAATATGCGCCTGAACTCGTTGATCGCCTTTTCACTCATCACAACCCCTTGACCCCACAAGAGCGCCAGCTCATGGCAGGCGTTAGAGAGGGGCTCTCCAACAAGGAGTTAGCCCAGGAGCTCCATCTATCAGAAGGTACCGTCCGCAACTACATGTCTACCGTTCTGCAAAAACTAAGCGCTAAAAACCGGGCGGATGCCATCCGTATCTGCCAAGAAAATGGTTGGTATTAAAAATTTCGCCAAAGAAAAAAGACTGAGAAGTTGATGCTTCTCAGTCTTTTACTTTGTCTTAGTCTTCTAAGTCCACGTTGTGGTAAACGCGTTGAACGTCGTCATTGTCTTCTAAGACTTCAATCAAACGCTCGAATCTAGCTAAGTCGTCACCTGTTAAGGTCACTTCGTTTTGTGGCAAGAGGTCTAATTCTGCCACTTCAAACTCGCTAATCCCCATGGACTCCAAAGCTGATTGAATGGCATGGAAGTCGTTAGGTTCGCCGTAAACGACAACAGACTCACCTTCTTGCGTTACTTCACGGACATCTACATCAGCTTCTAATAAGCCCATCATGATTTCGTCAGCATCTTGGCCAGCGATAACGAAAACAGCTGTCGCGTCGAAGAGGTAGCTAACAGACCCGCTGACACCCATGTTCCCGCCGTTCTTACCATAGGCCGCCCGCACATCACTGGCAGTCCGGTTTACGTTGTTAGTCAAGGCATCCACGATAATCATGGAACCGTTTGGCCCGAAACCTTCGTAGCGGAGCTCTTGGAAGCTTTCATCACCGCCACCTTTGGCTTTTTCGATAGCGCGGTCAATGACATGCTTAGGCACATTATAGGTCTTAGCACGGTCAATGACAAATTTCAATTTTTGGTTACTATGGGGATCTGGATCGCCTTGTTTAGCAGCTACGTAAATTTCAATCCCGAATTTTGCGTAGACCTTACTGTTATTGGCATCCAACTTGGCTTTTTTTTCTTTGATGTTGGCCCATTTACGTCCCATTCTTTCACATCACTTTCTCTTAAGATATTACTATTATAAGGCTAAGCCCCCGCTATGGCAAGGTCTGACACTCATTTGCCTTGCCAGTGGGCAAGTAGGCTTTTAGTATCCCCCGACCTTGCGAATGACTTTATAAACCTGGTTGGAAACCCAACGTCCTACTCGCGTATTCGCTGTTGTTAAGCGGCCAAAGAAAGCATAACGCAAGACTTTGAAGGCCTCAGGGTTACGTTCTTGTAGGAAGTTCCAAAGGTCTTGGCGCTTAGCTATCGCTTCTGGTGTCCCAATACGATTGAGCAAGGCGCTAGAAATGCTAGTGACAATCTCCAAATGTTTAAGCAAATACTGGCGAATGCTAGGGTGTAGCGGTTGACTAAAGTCAACCGCTTCAATTAAAATTCGGTTAACTTTGAGTTGCTGGTCAATCCGCCCCATCATAACTCGTTCATTGACCGACTGGTCATCGCGGCCAATCAGATAACGATAGAAGTCGACATCCAGATAATAGAGGCGCTGAACATGCTGAATCGGTTGATAGACAAAGACATTATCTACATAGAAGGTGTGTTCTGGCAAGATAAGACCACAATCTCTCAACAGTTGGGTCCGATATATCAATGAATGCATCATGAGATACTCGCCTACTGAGAAAGGCTTGACTTCATCCCAGCCAAAGAACTGATTAATAGGCAAATTACGCTCGTAGCGAACCGTTCGCTTGGCGCCTTCCTCTCCCTGTTCATAAACATAATTAGTCAGGAGCACATCCACCTGGGTATTCTCTGCTTCAAAGCGCTCCAGGGTTGCCAGAACCGCCGCCAAAGCCGACTCATCCACCCAGTCGTCAGAGTCCACTACCTTGAAATATCGGCCCGTCGCATGGGCTAGACCGGTGTTGACCGCCCCACCATGCCCCTTGTTAGCCTGATGAATAGCCTTGACCTGGTCTGGATAACGGCGCTGATAGTCTTGAGCAAGGGTCAAGGTTTCATCCTTAGAGCCATCATCAATAACCAAGATCTCAATCTGGTCGCCTGCCGGCAAGAGGGACTCAATAGCCCGTCCCATATAATCTGCGGAATTATATGAGGGGATTGCCACAGTTAGTAATTTCATTAAATATTCTACCTTTCTAGTCGAAACATTGAAGTCAATGGCGCCTAGCCTTGGGCAGGCTTCTTGAAGAGACGCTTGAGGCCAATACGGCCTTTTTTCTTATCTAAGACAGTGACTTCAACTTCCAAGATATCCCCCACAGCTACCGCTTCTGAAGGATGCTTGATGAATTTCTTGGATAGTTTGGAAATATGAATCAGGCCATCTTGCTTGACCCCGATATCCACAAAGGCACCGAAGTCGACCACGTTGCGGACCACGCCTTGTAGTTGCATCCCAACTTCGAGATCGTCTAAGGACATGACATCTTCACGTAAAATCGGTGCTGGACCAGCATCCCGGATATCATGTAGGGGATGCTTGAGCCCCTCAATAATATCGACAATGGTTGCCTGACCTACCTCTAGCTCCTGAGCAAGTTGGGCTGGTCTAAGGGCACCTAAAGCCTCCACAGCATGATCAGAGCCAATCGCGTCTAGAGCTATACCTATACGGTCCAGAATCATACGCGCTACTGCGTAACTCTCTGGGTGAATGCCGGTCTGATCAAGTGGATTCTTACCCCCAACAATCCGGAGGAAACCAATGGCTTGCTCATAGGTTTTAGGCCCTAGGCGCTTAACATCCTTAATTTGACGACGGTCTTCAAAGCGACCTAACTCATCACGTAGGCTGATCAAGTTTTTAGCAGTCGTCGCGGTCAAACCAGATACGTGTTGCAAGAGGGAAACACTGGCGGTGTTGACATCCACACCTACTCGGTTAACAGTGGTATTGACCACAAAGTCTAGTTCCTCGGTCAATTGCTTTTGAGCCACATCGTGCTGATACTGCCCCACCCCAATAGACTTAGGATCAATCTTAATCAATTCAGCCAAAGGGATCTTGCAGACGGCGAGCAATGGAGACCGCGCTCCGCTCTTCTACCTGATAATCCGGAAATTCTTGACGGGCTAGTTCACTAGCTGAATAGACAGAAGCTCCCGCCTCGTTAACAATCATATATTTAACCGGTTGGTCCAAGGTCTTGATGACTTGAGCTACGAACTGCTCAGATTCCCGACTGGCGGTCCCATTCCCAATAGCAATGACTTCGACCCCGTGTGCTTTAATCAAATCTGCCAATTGGCCACTAGCCGCTTGACGTTGGCGTTCACCTGCTGGTTTATGAGGGTAAATAACCCCTTTATCCAAGACCTTACCGGTTTGGTTAACGACCGCTAGCTTACAGCCCGTACGGTAGGCAGGGTCTAAGCCCAGCACTGTCCGCCCCTTAAGAGGTGGCGTCAATAGCAAATGTTTGAGGTTGTCACCAAAGACTTGGATGGCTTGCTTATCTGCCCGCTCAGTCGCTTCATTACGAAGTTCCCGTTCAATGGCTGGAAAGATGAAACGTTTGTAAGCATCTCGAATGGCCGCCTGCCCTAAGACACGCTTAGCTTCTGGAAGATTCTCAGATAGGACATGACGCTCCAAATAATTGAAAATCGGCGCCTCATCCACCTCAATAGACACGCTGATAACCTCTTCCTTCTCAGCTCGGTTGAGGGCTAAGGTCCGGTGTGCAGGTAGGTCACTAAGTTTATTTTCGAAGTCATAGTACATAGCGTAGACTTGGTTAGGATCCGCCTCTTCCTTCTTGAGCTTGGTCTTGAGGATGGCATTATAGCGCATGTATTTGCGGATAAATTCGCGGTAGGCAGCATTGTCTGACACCCATTGGGCCAGAATTTCGTGGGCACCGGCTAGGGCGGCTGCCACATCAGTAACTTCTTCGTTAAGATAGCCAGCAGCGGCCTCCTCGACATCCCCTGCTTGCTCATTCAACAACCATTGAGCCAAAGGTTCCAAGCCTTGTTCAATGGCCACCATGGCCTTAGTCCGACGCTTCTGCTTATAAGGGCGGTAGAGGTCTTCTACTTGTTGCAAGGTGCTAGCCGCTTCGATTTGCCCAGCTAACTCTGGAGTCAGTTTTTCCTGCTCATCAATCAGGCGCTTAACTTCTTCCTTACGCTCAGCCAATTGTGTGACATAACGATAGCGGGTCTCAATCTCGTGGATTTGGACTTCATCTAGGGCGCCTGTTTTCTCCTTACGATAGCGCGCAATAAAAGGAATAGTGTTGCCTTCGGCCAAGAGCTCTAAGACGACACTGACCTTATCAACCGGCAACTTAAGCTCCTTAGCTACCTCTTGTACTTCATATGTTAATGCTACTGTCATGATTTAATCGTCCACCTTTGGTGCGTCCGAAGGAACGCAGAATGTTTCGAGAAGGGTCTCGTGATTGATTCGGACAGCCAATAGATGGCCACCGTATACTGCACCGCCATCAATGCCAATCAAATCACCCTCACGATGCCAAACATGATGAGTCTGGCCATCGTCATTGAGCCGACCAATCGGGGTATGGCCGAAGATAATTGGCCGCCCAGTCTTATTAGGCAGCGTATGGAAGGGTTCGCGAATCCAGACAAAATCGCGACGCAAAGAATCTTGCCACTGGTCGACTTCCGGATTAACCCCAGCATGTGCAATGATGAAGTTGCCAAATTCTGTATAGAGGGGCAGGCCCTCCAACCAGGCTTGTAGCCACGGCTGAGTCTCCTTCAAGCAGTCAGACAGCAGCTGGCCAGATTGGTCTTCTAGCCTACTAGGCGTCGTCTCTAAAAATTCTGAGATGGTGGTCAAACCACCATTACGTTTATAGCGGCCAAAATAGTTTTCTGGGTCCGTCAAGGTCTCCAATAACATATCCTCATGGTTACCACAGAGACAGATAGCGCCATGACTGGCTTGAAGCTCCCTTACTTTTTCAACCGTGGCCTTCGAATTCGGTCCTCGATCAATCAAGTCTCCCACAAAGATTAGTTGTTGATCTTCTGGGCACCAATGGGTCAGTAAATCTTCCAAAAGATGGTACATACCATGGATATCCCCGATAACAAATGCTTCCTGCTTAGTCAAGGCTATCGCCTCCTTCTCATTCAATCTTATTCATTATAGCATAAAAGCCTTTAAAACACGATATCTAGCCCTGAAGCTCCTCGTTTATCAGACATTTTGTTACGAATTCTACACATTTTCATTCCGCCCTTTTCTTGCAGTGTTCTAAAACACGAACATTTCATTTTTTTTGAAGACAAATCCTCTTAGAACTAGTTCTATCTGCCACTGTCTATGCTATACTCAATTCTGTTCTATTAACCCAAACATTAGGAGGCTATTATTTTGGAACGTTTTTTCAAATTACGTGACCATGGAACAACCGTGGTAACTGAATTTATTGCAGGGATCACCACCTTCCTTGCCATGGCATATATTGTCTTTGTCAACCCGTCAATTCTGTCTCAAACCGGCATGCCTAGCCAGGCCGTCTTTCTAGCTACACTTTTTGCGGCGGCTAGCTCGACACTGGTAATGGGCCTTTTCGCTAATGTCCCATACGCTTTGGCTCCAGGTATGGGCCTTAATGCCTTTTTCACCTTCACCGTCTGCTTCGGTCTAGGTTTCACTTGGCAAGAAGCCTTAGCCATGGTTTTCCTGTGCGGTATCTTCAACATCCTGATTACCGTCACTAAAATCCGCAAGCTCTTGATTGTTTCCATCCCAGAATCCTTACAACACGCTATTTCTGCTGGGATTGGGGTCTTCATCGCCTACATCGGGGTGAAGAATGCAGGCTTCTTAAACTTTACGGCTTCTGGTTCTAGCATTCTTTCCGTTAATGGCGGTCCAGCTAGCGCTACCCAATATGCTGGCGGGGTTACCAATGTCGTAGCTGATTCCGGTATCGTTCCAGCCTTGGTCAACTTCACTCAGCCATCTGCAATTCTCGCTTTGATTGGCTTAGCCATCACCATTATCCTCATGGTCCGTCAAGTCAAAGGTGCCCTTCTCTTAGGGATTGTCATCACTACCGCCTTAGCCTTTCCAATGGGCCTAATTGACCTATCAAGTGCCAACCTAGCACAAAATTCTCTTGGCAATGCCTTTGGAGAACTCGGTCAAACCTTCTTAGTTATCTTCCGTCCAGAAGGTCTTCCAGCTCTCTTCGCAGACTGGAGCCGTCTCCCCTTAGTGCTGATGACCATCTTCGCTTTCAGCCTCTCTGATGTCTTCGATACCATCGGGACCTTCGTCGGAACTGGTCGCCGGACTGGCATCTTCTCAGCTGAAGATGAATTGGCTCTACAAAACAGCTCAGGTTTCAGCTCAAAAATGGACAAGGCTCTCTTCGGAGATTCTATCGGAACCTTGATTGGTGCCCTCTTCGGGACATCTAACACCACCACCTATGTGGAATCTGCCGCAGGGATTGGAGTTGGAGGACGAACAGGCCTTACTTCTGTCGTCACCGCCTTACTATTCCTAGCGACCATGTTTATTGCACCTTTTGTTAGCCTAGTACCGGCTGTTGCCACTGCGCCTGCCCTTATCATTGTCGGTGTACTCATGATGGCTTCCTTCAGTGACCTCAACTGGACTGATTTCGCCGAAGCAGTGCCTGCCTTCTTCTCTTCCATTTTCATGGGCTTCTCCTACTCTATCTCTTACGGGATTGCAGCTGGTTTTATTACCTACGCTATCGTGAAAGTAACACAAGGCAAGGCCAAGGAAATCCACGCCCTCTTGTGGGTCTCCATCGCACTCTTCGTCCTTAACTTCATCATTCTAGCTGTTATCTAATGACATCTAATCACTAGCAGAGACTCTGTCTCTGCTTTTTTTGCTATAAAAAAAACTGAGACCTATGGTCTCAGTTGCTTATGCTTATTGTAACCAGTTAAAGTGCTGGTAATGGTTATTGATTTGCTCCCAATCTTCAGGGCCAAAATGAGCAAGAGCCTCTTTCATCAAAGTGGCTAAATCGGTCTTCGACAAGGTCTTCATTTGGTCGCTTGAAAACATATGATAGTCGCCCCCGCCGCAGGCACGGTATTGGGTTAGAGCTAGGGTATAAGTGGCGTCTAAGTCCAACTCTTGCCCCTTACGTTCATCCACGATACTTACCACACGTTGCCCTACTGGCTGAGTCAAATCTACTGTGGTCATCAAGCCACTGAAGACATCAAAGTTATAATGCTTAGGCTTAGGCGCAATGTAACTTGGATTAATGGCCTTACGCCCATCCTGATCCAGCACTAGATAGTTGAGATCGAACTCCAAGGCATCCTTGATTGTCTGACCACTTACCTCAACAGTTGCAATTAAATTATAGTAGGGATAACTAGCTAGCAGAATTTCATTGGTAATAGGCCCATGGAAATCTTTAAAGGCCTCATTAACTAAGGCAATGGCGCTAAAATCGGCGCCTGTTTCCCGCAATTGCAATTGATTAAGGAACTCAATATAAGGATGTCCGTAGATACGCGCTTCAAAAGCATCCTGAGTAACAGATAAAAGAGGTGCCTCTCCTAGGACTTGATTCAACCAAGTCACCCCTTGGCTAAGCTCTGGTTCCATGACCTCGCGCACAGCCTGGCTTGGACTCGTTTGGCTGGTTTCGTGCAAGCTCGCTTGACCAGAAACAAGTCGATGGTCTTGATCCAAGTCTAAAGTAACTTCTGCTACATACTGTCCAGCAAAGCCTGGTTGCACTACCCAAGTCTGTCCTACTTGTTGGCAAATTACACGGTGTTGGTGCCCTGTTAAAAGCACATCTAGGCCTGGAATCCCTTGCAGCATCTCAGCCCCGCGGTTTTCGCCCGTTAAAGCTTCAAGGGGTTCAAAACTATTCAAATCCCGTTCAAAACCACCATGATAAGCCAAGATTAAGACGTCCACCTGAGGTCTGATTTGCTCAGCATATTTCTTGGCCACTTGATAGGCATCGAGGAAGGCTAGCCCTTCATAATGCGCTGGTAACTCCCAATGGGGAATATACTCGGTTGTCACCCCAATAATCCCAATCCGGATACCTTCACGTTCGGTAATGACATAAGGTTGGCCGAGTGCTGGTTGACCCGTTTCCTGCCAGACAATGTTGGCACACAAAATCGGTGCCTCTAGCTGATTCAAAATATTATCACGATAGTCTTGGCCGAAATTGAACTCATGATTACCAATTAATTGATAATCGTAGCCAATTTTATTCATAGCCCGAGCGAAGACGCTACCGTCGCCCGCTTCCTGCTTGCAGTATGTGGCGAAGGAAGAACCCTGTATAAAGTCTCCTAAATCAATGGTTAGGACAGGATGATTAGCCTTTTCTTTCAATTTTTCAATCGTTGCTGCTGTGTTGAGCAATGAGCGCTCAGCATTTTCTGGTGCTTTGAGCCAGAAACCATGTGTGTCGCTGGTCATCAAGATGGATAATTGCTGCATAGTACGCCTCCTTAGTCTTAGCCTTCCTATTATACAGCATCCCGCCAAGCCTCTCAAGTAGCCTAATAAAGTCAAAATAAAAAAGGAAAAGACCAAGAGGTCTCCAGCCCCTCAAGGTCTTTTCCCAAGTCAGTCAAGAAAACGAGCGATGCCTTACCCCCACGTAAGGTCGCACCATTTTCCGGCAGTGCACTCCTTGCATTGCCTAAGTCTATCATACATCACTTGATTAGCAATGAAAAGGCTTATAGGCGGTCTGTAGATGAAGCTTAACACTTCTGACATCTGCCCTTTATTTGATTGCAAATATTACGCTCTTGTAACATTTGCCTAGACCAATCCTAGGCAAGAGCTTCTATTTGATCTAATAAATGATCTACATAGCCAATTGCTGAACGTAAGGCGCCAGCATCCGCCATGGACACGCCGGCATGTTCCGCTAAAGCTAAAGGCCCCATGGTGCCTCCAGCTTTAAGAACTTCTAGCCACTTATCAATAGTAGTTTGATCTCCAGCAGCAATCTTCTGCCCTACGGCCGTCCCAATGGTTAAACCTGCTGAGTAGGTGTAAGGATAGAGGGCCATGAAGTAGTGGGGCTGACGCATCCAAGTCAACTCTGCGCCTGGATTAATTTCCAGGGCATCACCCCAGAATTCCTTAAGAGTTTCTAAGAAGAATTGGTTGAGACTGTCGGTATTGAGGAATTCATCACGGTCTACCGCTTCCAGCACCTTACGTTGGAAGTGAGCTTCCAAGAGGTGAGTGACCATATTGTGGAAGTAGGTCCGCGCAATAAACTCAGCAATCAAGGTCCGTTTTTGCGCGGCTTCTAAAGGTTGGCTGAGCAAATATTGACACATAATCACTTCATTGGCCGTTGAAGGCGCCTCGATAAAGTAGAGACTAGCTTCTGGCGTAATAGGTGACACATGCTGGTTGGTTAACTGGAAGTGCCCCGCATGCCCCAATTCATGAGCCAGAACAAGCACTTCGCTGAGTAAGCCTGTCCAGTTGAGCAGAATATAGGATGGGCCATCGGCTACCGTCGCACAGAAGCCACCGGTTGATTTAGTCTGGTTCATTGGATAGTCAATCCAACGCTCATCGAAGGCACGACGCACAATTTCTTGATAGTCAGGGCCCAGGACCTTGAAGGTATCTTCCACCATGGCACGAGATGCCTCAATGCTGATGGTTTCAGCAGGTTCCTTCGAGAATGGCATCTTAATATCTGCCAAAGATACTTTGTCCAAGCCCTGTTCAGCTGCTAGTAATCGCGCGTAACGACGCATCACCGGCGCAAACTCTGACATGATGACATCAATTTGGCGGTTATAGGCTTCACGGCTCACGTCTTGCTTAAAGAGCTCGTAATCGATAATCGAATCAAAACCGCGCAATTTAGCTTCTTTCTTACTAGTTTGCACATAGTTGAGGTAGTTGGCTGCTGCCGTATGTTGATAGCGCGCCAAGCCATCGTGGAAAGACTTCCATGAAGCATGACGCAATTCATAGTCGCTAGCCCCTTCGTAGTCCCCCTCAAATTTGACGAAACTATTTGGATAGGTCTTACCCGACACTTGGAAATCGTCGAAGGTCAAGTCCTGGAACTTGAGGGTTCCATAGAGAGAATATTGGTTGTAGAGCGAGCTCTGGAAACTAGATAGGAGCTCTTCAACCTCCTTAGAAAGGACGCTAGGCTTTAAGCGCAAAACTTCATTGAGGTAGCCCGCATAGCGCTTGCCCTTGTCAGATTGACTAAACTCTCTCAGGTAGGCTTCATCCAAGGCTGATAACTCTGGTGCTAGAAAGGCAAGCTTAGCCCCGACTAATTCGAAGAGCTGATCCAGACCTACGGCATTGGCTTCATTCTGAGCATCTAGTTTGTCGGTCTCATAGGCTAGTGAACCATAATGAGAAACCCAGGAAATAGCCACTTGAATAGCCTCGTAGTCGGCTAAGGCCTTTTCTAATTGTTGCGCTTGGCCCAGAGTGCCCGCATAGTTAGCTTCAAATTCCGTCACCTGTTTCTTCAAGCCCTCCACGGCCGCTTCATAGGCCGCCTGGTCTTGATACAAGAGACTTAAATCCCAGGTCTCTGCTAATGGCAGTTCCTGTCTTAAAGGTAATGACATCTTACTTTCCTCCTTGTTCTGCACGTAATTCAGTGATAAAGCGTTCAATGCGTTCGAAAGCTTGCTTCAATTCTTCGATCGAGTAGGCATAAGATACCCGTACGAAGCCTTCGCCTGACTGACCGAAGGCAGAGCCCGGCACAACCGCCACCTTGTGCTCCCGAATCAGACGGGTAGCAAACTCTTCTGAACTTAAGCCAAATTGACTAATATTCGGGAAGATGTAGAAGGCGCCAAAAGGCTCAAAGCATGGAATGCCTAAGCGTTCGAGCTCCGCCATCAAATAACGTCGACGTTGATTATAGCTGTCACGCATCATTTCCACATCGCTAGCCCCATTCTTAAGAGCCATGGTACCGGCATACTGACTCATAGTTGGCGCAGCCATAATAGCAAACTGGTGAATTTTCACCATCTGAGCCAGGATTTCTTCAGGGCCACAACAATAGCCCAGGCGCCAACCGGTCATGGCATAAGCCTTAGAGAAACCATTGATATAGATCGTCCGTTCAACCATACCTGGCAAATCAATGAGCGAATAGTGCTTCTTGCCGGTATAAGAAAGTTCACTATAAATTTCATCTGTAATAACCAAGAGATCATGGCGCACAATGACCTCAGCGATGGCTTCTAAGTCCTCTTTGGTCATAACCGCACCGGTTGGGTTATTGGGGAAGGATAAAATTAAGGCCTTGGACTTAGGCGTAATCGCCGCTTCTAACTCTTCCGCCGTCAGCCGAAAATCATTGGCTTCCTTAAGTGGAATAGGCACCGGAACGCCATCCGCCAGGGTAATACATGGCAAATATGAAACATAGCAAGGTTCATGATAAATCACTTCATCTCCAGGTTCTAGACAGGCCCGCAAGGCTAGGTCGATGGCCTCTGACCCCCCGATTGTGACTAAAACCTGAGTGGCAGGATTGTATTGAACCGCATGATTGCGCGCGATGTAATTAGAAATCTCGGTTCGTAATTCCATCAGCCCACGGTTAGCCGTATAGAAAGTCCGACCTTTCTGAAGGGTGTAAATCCCCTCTTCGCGCACATGCCAAGGGGTATCAAAATCGGGTTCCCCCACCCCTAGCGAAATGACATCTTCAATCTCATTGGCGATGTCGAAAAATTTGCGAATCCCAGAGGGCTGAATGGATTGCACCTTCTGGTTGATAAAACGATGACTCATGGAGTAACCACCATCCGTTTGTGTTTGTCATCCTTAACGAACATGGTGCCGTGGTCTTTGTATTTAGTTAAGATAATATGAGTTGCCGTCGATTGCACTTCTTCAATCACAGACAAACGACTAGAAACAAAGAGGGCAATTTCCTTCATTGGTGCCTTTTTAAGCTCAACTAGGAAGTCAAAGCCTCCAGACATAAGGTAGAGAGAGTCTACTTCTGGGAAGAGATAAATTTTTTCTGCAATACGGTCAAAGCCTTGCCCGCGTTGAGGGTTGACCTTCAATTCGATAATGGCAGAAACACTTTGATCATCGGTTTTATCCCAGTTAATTAGGGTATGATAACCGACAATAATACGGTCGGCTTCAAGTTCTGCAATGGTTTTGATTACTTCTTCTTCGCTATAACCTAGACGAACAGCTAATTCAGCTGGTGAAATTCTACTGTTACTTTCTAATACTTTTAAAATCGCTTGGCGTTGATTCATGGTGAAACCTCCTACTAGACTTGTGGCCAGTCTCTGCTGACGCACCTTATTCCTATTATAGCACAAAGCAAGGCTAAGGCGAAAGACTGGAGGTCAGCGCCAAGCAAGTCGAATCTGCACTAGAATAAAAAAGCCGAGCGACCTCTTAAGGCTACTCAGCAAGTCATATTCAGAGAATCAATCCCCGACTTTGATTCGGTCGGTAAGATCTCCTGATTGACTGAAATCAATCGGATAATCTAAGCTAGGCTGCGGCATCTGGTAGCCCAGATAGGTCACAGCAAAGTCCTTGAGCCGGGCGCCCACTTCACGGAATTCACGCTTGAATCGGGTTGATTCTGTCTCTTCAGCCGCAAATCCGACGGCTTCTAGGCCCAGGCCACGCGCTAACATAAGCGCACGAGAGAGATGATAGCCCTGGGTGACGATAATAACTCGTTCCTGTCCCAGAACGTGTTTGAGCCGATAGAGGCTATCATAAGTCGAGTAGCCCGCATGGTCTAAATAAATCCGTTTACTGGCTACCCCATGCTGAACCAGATAGTCCTTCATGACTGCCACTTCATTATAATATTGATTGGTGTGGTCACCACTCATAATGAGAGCCTTATTTGGAAAGGTCTGGGCTAGCGTAAGGGCCGAATTTAGCCTCCCTGCCAGGACCTTACTTGGCTCCTTATTGTCGATAATTCCAGCCCCTAGCACCAAAATAGGCACCTGGTCACTAGCCCAATCAGAGGCTTGAATCTGTTGAGGAGTTTTGGTTTGGAATTGGGCGCTAACAATCACCCAAAGATTAATGGCTAGGATTAGCAAGAGCCCTAAGGATGCTAGGCCAATGATTGCTTTAAAAATTGATAGAATCATTCTCACGCGCCTCCCTCCTTCTCAAATGTCTTAGCTTTTATAGTATAACAGTATCCTGAAGAGAAGTCTAAAATTGTCAGTCCTGTTGCGAAATTTAACTCAGCTGTTATCCGTTTGTCACGGACTCTGCCGCTTATCTATGGTAGACTATAGAAGATTACCCCGAGGGCTCCAGCCCCAACTATCAAATATCCCATAGAAAGAGGAAACCCCATGAAATTACGCCATATCTTTTTATTTTTGCTGGCCATTGTCTTAGGTGCCGGCGCCACGATTCTCTATCTCAAACTCCAAGAACCTGCGCGCAAGAACAATCAGACTCAAGAATCTAGTTCTAGCCAGTTAATCAGCCAATCTTCTTCTAGTAAGCCTGAATCTAGCAGTAGCGCCTCTTCCTCTTCGGAGCCACCACAGTCTTTCCTGAATGAAAGTATTCCAGAAGACGCTAGCTACAAGAAGACGGTCTTACCTGCCGAAATGGACGGTAACGAACTCAACAAGAAAATCAACGAATTCTACCAAGCCAACTATTCTGCAGAAGAGAAGGCTGCTAGCCAACAAGCACTTAGCCAACAAGAATTAGCAGATTTGCAAAACTACTTGGATCAAGCTGGCAATGTCAGTGGTTTGGAAACTAAGGTCGACCAAATCGCGGTTAAGTTAGGCAATCAAACCAGTTACGTCGTTCGTTTAGTTGTACCAATGACTCGCCAAGAAGCCAACAGTCGCGTCAAGGACAGCGATATCGAACTCATGAACCAAGCCTTGTCCTATGTCGGCAATCGCCTAGTCTTGGTAGCCTACTATGATCAAGCTAAGCAAGCGGTGGTGCCTGTCAGCCTATCTAACAGCTCCCGCCCCGCTCTCTTCTACTACAACGTACAACCTTAAAGTAAATCGAAGGCCACCTATCACTTAGGATAGGTGGCTTTATTTGCTTGGGAAAGGCTAATTTTCAGCTGAGTCTCGAACCGTGTCAATGCCTAAAACTACTGCCAAAACTAATACCGGATGAATAGTCTCATCATAGATTTCAATCTCGAAGGTATCGGACCAGGTCATAATCTTGCTCCGAATGGTCGCGATAATTTCTCCATCTGCATCATAAAGACTACAGCCCTTAAGCCAAGAAATACCATCCACTGTCCAACCTAGACCTTGAATCGATAAACGGGTACTTAAGATGCTGAAGCGCTCTTGAATGGTCGCCACTGCTTGGCCGCCAATACTAATTGTTAGGCGTTGGAAGAAGAGCTGCCACATAGCCTGAGTCACTGTCGCTAAGGCTGTTCCTGTCTTGGCATCTAGAATGGTCATCTGACGACGAAGCCAGGGCATACGGCCTCGAACTTGATAGACTACATTCCCTGCTTCATCATAAATCTCAAAGTTTTGGCGAATAGACATAAAATGTTGTTCCATATAGAATTTCATCATATTCTCTCCTTACTTGTGATAGGCGTGCCCCTTCATAATCCGAAAAGCCCGGTAAATCTGCTCGACTAGGACCAGGCGCATGAGTTGATGAGGTAAGGTAATCCGTCCAAAGCTGACCCGCCACTGAGCTTTTTGTTTGAGTCGCTCCGCCAGGCCTAGGGAACCACCAATAATAAAGCTTACCTTACTTTGACCATGTAGGGCCATGCGGTCCAAACGCTGGGCTAAATCTTCAGAAGAGATGAGATCTCCTTCAATAGCGAGGACAATGACCTGACGGCCAGCATCTAATCGAGCCTCTATGCGGTCTGCTTCCTTATCTAAAACTTGTTCGATTTCGAGGGGGGACATTTTCTCTGCGGTCGCTTCATCGGCCACTTCAACGATAGAAAGGTTGGCATAGGCGCCAAGTCGCTTGGTGTATTCAGCAATCCCTTGTTTGAGATATTTCTCCTTGAGTTTGCCGACACAGATAATTTCAATTTGCATCCTGATTCCTCCTACCTTTATCATAGCATTTTTCGGCGATTTTTTGTATGATAATAGGGAATTGAATTAGAATCGAGGTTCTCGCTATGCAAGATCTATTCTCCCCAAGCAAATGGACCGCAACCCAGAAGCTTACCGTTAGCTTTCTGGTGGTTATTTTAACCGGGAGCTTTCTCCTCTGGTTGCCTATTTCCAACCAGCCAGGAACTCATCAAACTTATTTAGACCATCTCTTTACTGCTGTCTCCATGGTCTGCGTGACGGGCTTGACCGTCCTATCCATTAAGGACACCTATACCGTCTTCGGCCAGATAGTCGGCATTATCCTTATGCAGATTGGGGGCTTAGGGCTCATCACCCTGATTTCTGTCAGTCTCTTCTACCTGAAGCGACGCATTTCGCTCAAGGACCAAACCACCTTGCAGATGGCCCTTAACCGTAACACTAATGACAACTACAAGAACTTTCTCTTTAACGCCTATCGCTTCACCTTTGCAGTAGAGGCCATTGGCGCTCTAGTTCTGATGACGGACTTCATTCCCCGCTATGGTTGGGCAAAAGGCGCCTTCAATGCCGTTTTTGTTGCGGTTTCTGCCTTTTGTAATGCTGGTTTTGACAACCTAGGCAGCAACAGTCTCCAAGACTTTGTTCTCAATCCAACGGTTAACTTTACAGTTGCCTTACTCATTATTGCAGGGGGGATTGGTTTCACCGTCTGGGCCGAGCTGAGCGAAAGGTTGAATCACTACTTCCATTCTCGTCCACGCCTCTTGCGTTTGAGTTTCCGCCGTTTGAGTTCCCACTCACGCCTAGCGCTGATAGCAACTGCTACCTTGTTATTTGGCGGAGCCCTTATCACTTGGCTATCAGAACTCAGACATAGCTCAACTATCGGTAATTATAATATCTTCCAGCAGTGGATGATTTCTTTCTTCCAGTCTGCTGCCTTCCGTACGGCCGGCTTCTCGACTTTGAACTATGAAGCAACCCATCCCTTCACCAATCTGATCTATATGATTCTCATGTTAATTGGGGGGGCCCCAGGTGGTACAGCCGGTGGTATTAAGGTCACTACAGCTGCCATCATGTTCTTACTCTTCCGTTCCGAACTCAAGGGCCACACTGAAGTGACCTTCCATAAACGGGTTATTCCAGCCAGCGCCGTTAAGCAGGCTATGACCATCATTCTCTTTTTCTTCACGGTCTTAATGATTGGCTATTCGCTCTTACTCTTGGAGCATCCAAATCTCAATCCTTACCATCTTCTCTTCGAGGCCATTTCTGCCATGGCCACTGTAGGTTCTTCAGCAGGGATTACCTCGCAACTTACAACTTGGGGACGCATCATTATTATGGGGATGATGTTCTTGGGCCGGGTAGGTCCCTTTACCGTCTTTCTCAGCTTGCTCCAACGTGACCGCAAAGAAATTCACTATGCCGATACCGATGTATTAATCGGCTAATCAGAAAGGATCTGTACACTTATGAAACCAAAACTTAATACTCGGATTATTGGCGTCTTAGGTCTGGGGGTCTTTGGCCGTACCGTCGCTAAAGAACTTAGCAAATATGATGTTGACGTCATTGCCATCGACAATCGACAAGCCAATGTCCAAGACGTGGCGGACTATGTCACTAAAGCAGCCGTTGGCGACATTACCGATTATGACTTCTTGAAAAATATCGGTGTTAAGGAATGCGACATTGTCATTATCGCAACCGGTACTAACCTGGAAAGCTCCGTACTAGCGGCTATGCACTGTAAAAAATTAGGTGTCCCTCGTATCGTGGGTAAGGCTCGTAGCTTAACCTTTGAAGAGGTCCTCTATGAAGTAGGCGTCCATGTAGTGGTCTCTCCTGAACGCGACTCCGGTGTCCGTTTAGCATCTAAGATTCTCCGTAATAAGATTGACGAAGTACTACGATTAGACGATGATACCTCGATTGTCGAATTTACGGCGCCTGACGCTTGGGTAGGCAAAACCGTCTTAGAATTAGACTTGCGTCGCAAGTACGAACTTAACCTGATTGGTATGCGGGAAGAAAAAGGTGAGAAGTTGAATTCTTCTATTGCCATCAACCACCCAATTGAAGCCAACACTATTTTAGTCGCGATGGCTAATTCTCATGTTTTCGAGAAATATGACTACTTAGGCTACTTTAACGACTAAACTCGACTCTCATAAAAAGCCATGGTTTGAAACCATGGCTTTTTTACTAATGGATTAAATTTAGGAAGGACGACGACGCATGAGGATGAGGCCGATGGCTGCAAGCACCAATACTGCTCCTACTAGCACGAATGGTAGGCGGTCCACTTCACCCGTGTTTGGCAGGCCCTTCTTATTTTCTTTCTTGCTTTCTTTCTTAACCTCTACCTTACTTGAGCTTTGACTTTCTCTTGATTCAGATTTAGACTCAGAAGGCTTAGATTCGCTAGGTTTTGAAGACTCGTTGAGCTTAGATTCACTTAGCTTAGAAACTGAGGATTGAGAAGACTCAGCTGGCTTAGAGGCTGTGGATTGAGAAGATTCAGCTGGTTTAGATTCAGTTGGCTTAGATTCTGAAGCTTGTGATGTCTCAACTGGCTTGGATTCACTTGGCTTAGATTCTGAAGCTTGTGACGTCTCTGCTGGCTTGGATTCACTTGGCTTAGACTCTGAAGCTTGGGAGCTCTCTGCTAGCTTTTGTTCAGGCTTAGGTGCTGGCAATGAAATAACAGGTAGCACTTGTTTATCAGATTCATCTTCCAGAGGCAACTGCGCTAAGTAGCTATCGAATTTTTTCTTGAGCGCCGCAAAGTTTTGAATGGTTTGGCTGGCATCATAAACGCTAGCGGTCACCATACCTTCAGATGTTTCACGTTCTTTGGTTGGTTTATATTCCTTAACACCGGCCATACCATCTTTTTCAAGACCTTGTTCTACTAGCCACTTATGAGCTGCAGAAACGGCTTGATCACGGTTACCCTCTACCAAGAAGTAGAAAACAAGCCCTTCTGTATTATCTTGGGCATTGACCAGAACATAGCGCACAATGCTGTGTTCCTTAGCTTGCGCTACTTGGCTGGCCTCTGCCTCATTATTTGACGCGGTAGCTTGCGCGGTGACCGGATAGCTTCCTAAAACACCGGCTACCAAACCCAAAACTAAAATTCCTTTCGACCACTTTTTCATGGTGAATCGCTTCCTTTCCTTTTGTTACACTTATTGTAACTCTGTTACAGAAAGGTATTACAAGTGAATTTTTGTTTTTATCATTTATTTCCCGGATAATTCATAAATTCGCCACATTTCCCTTATTACCGATTCTATCCCATCACAATTAAATATTACAGAAGTGTTACGAAAATTAAAGAGCCCCTGTTTTCACAGGAGCTCAAAGCTTCAATTTAACCTTGGGTCAAACGTTTGCGGATGTAACTAGAGCTATACTCGACAATCAGGATAAAGGCAATCAGACCAATCAAAATGGCTCCTACTTCATCCCATTTGTAACCGTTAATCGCAAAAGTCAATGGCGCCCCAATCCCGCCGGCTCCAACAACCCCTAAAATCGTGGCATCACGTAGGTTCATATCGAAGCGGAAAATCAGGGTGGAAATTAAACTAGACCAAAGTTGGGGAATAATCCCACAGCGAATTTTCTGGAAGGTAGAACACCCCGCCGCATCAAGCGCCTCAAGTATGGAATCATCTAAATCGTCAATGGTTTCCGAGAAGAGCTTAGAAATCATCCCAATCGAGGTAACTGATAGGGTCATGACCCCAGCAAAAGCACCTGGGCCGGTTACACGGATAAACATGAGCCCGTAAACAAAACTTGGGATGGTCCGAACTGCCATTACGAAAAGGCGTGTAATGACGGTAATAGGCATTGGCATGATCTTACGTGAAGCGAGAAAAGCCAAAGGAATAGAGAATACAGCCCCTACAATGGTTCCCATAAAAGCAATAGCTGCCGTTTCTAGGAGCAAGTGGAGCACGCCGCTCTCACCTAAACCAAGTAAGGTTTCCAAGTTAGGGTGGAAAATCCCGCTAATAATATTGAAGGCAATGGTCGGGCCCTTTTCAGAAATATCAATAGAGCCCAAAGCTGACCAGGACCAAACAATGAGAATTACTAAACCAAGCACCCATAAGGCCTTGAAATACTTATCTGAGGTTCGTGATTCATACATTTCATTAATTTTATTAATCATGATCCGAACCTCCTAAGTTAGTTTAGAGCGCAAGTAGCGACTGGTATACTCGATAATCAGGACTGTCACATAGAGGGCAACTAAAATCATGCCTAAATTCGTGTACTCACGCCAAGCAATCTTCTCATTCAAGATGACCCCAATCCCACCAGCACCAACCCATCCCAGAATGGCTGCGTGACGGACATTCCCTTCAAAAGTATAAAGGGAAGAAGCAAGATAGGAAGGTAAGACTTGCGGCAAAATGGCGCCTAGAAAGCTATAAACCCGGTTAGCACCCAAGGCTTCCATGGCTTCAAAAGGCTTCATATCGACCGTTTCAATCATTTCATAGAGTTGCTTAGCCATAAAGGAGAAGGTGAAGATGGCAATAGCCACCGTCCCAGCAAAAGTCCCAATCCCAAAGACCAGCGTCAAAACACTGGCGTAAATCAATGTTGGCACTGTCCGAATCAAACTAAGAACTAATTTCATAGAGCCAGTAATCCACCGGTTAACAACCATGTTATAGGAAGCAACCACAGCGGCTGGAATGGCCAGTAAGGCGCCAATGACAGAGCCTAAGATAGACATTTTAATGGTATCTAATAGCGGTCCCTGAACCGAAGCCCAGTAATCCCAATTAGGCGGATACATCCGCCCTAAAATAACAAAGAACTGATTTCCTCGCTTGAGTAGGGTGGACATTTTGAAGCCAGTGAGTTCTATAGAATAATAGAAAGCTAGAAGGACCAAGATGAGATACAAAGCCAGGTTAGAGAACGTTTCTTGCTGACGGTTTTACCATTGGGTAGGTTCGGGTTCGTGGCCCCCACATACGATGCCAGAATGCATTCATCATCATGCCCCCTATTCAATCGCTTGGCCCTTGTAAATCACATCCAAGATTTCAGGTGTGACTTGGTCAGAAGGTCCGTCATAGACAACTTCCCCATCACGAATACCAATGATACGATCACAGTATTCCAAGGCTAATTCCACATGGTGAATATTGAGTAAAATCGAAATCTTATCATCTTGGTTAATAGCTTGGAAGTCTTCCATTACGGCTTTGGCTGTCACAGGGTCTAGAGCTGCGACCGGTTCATCGGCTAGAATAATCTCTGGGTTCTGCGCCAGAGTGCGTGCCAGGGCCACCCGTTGTTGTTGGCCCCCAGATAGTTGGTCTACCCGAGTATAGGCTTTTTCTAAAATCCCTACGCGGTCCAAGGCGGTCAGCGCTCGAATTTCTTCTTCCTTCTTATAATAACCAATTAAAACACGCCAAAAAGGAATATCTGGCACAAAAGCATTCATCACATTGCTGATGACAGATGCCCGCGTTACTAGGTTAAAAGACTGGAAGATCATGCCAATTTTACGGCGAAAACGGCGTAAGCTTTGGCCTTTTAATTGGCTAACATTAGTCCCATTGACCGTTAGCTCCCCTTCACTAATAGGATGCATGCAGTTGATGGTCCGGATTAGGGTAGATTTCCCCGCACCTGACAAACCGATAATCCCAACAAATTCTCCTTGCTCTATGGTCAAGTTGACATTCTTCAGAGCAGTCACCCCGTTGGGATAGCGCTTAGAGACATTCTTGAACTCTATCATGTGTAATCCTCTCTCCTCATTATAATAGCAGACAAGAAGCAATCCTTTAAGCTACTTCTGTCTGTGCTCTCTTATCACAAAAAGAGCAGAGCCTCACGGAGACTCTGCCGTCTTGAGCGTCATGCGGACTAGTTGCCCTTAATTAATTTTTGCGCTTCGCGCTCTTTGTTGTAGTCTTCGTCTTTTGCTTCTTTATAACCGGTGTGGTTGTAAATCTTGATGACTTTCTTACCTTCTTCGGTCTTAGCAATATCCATCAAGGCTTTCTTGATTGCTTCGTTCAATTCAGGTGAAACAGTTGTGGAAGTCTTGCTGGCAGATACAGTATCGTTGACGATGTCTGGCGTTACACCGATAACGTTAGTTGCTTCCCAGATAGGTGCTGAAGCGCCCATCTCTTTTTGCCACTTGTCAACGTTGTCGCGACGTAGGTCAGCATAACCAACAACAATATCCACTTGTTCAGCAGCCAAACGTGTCATGGCATTGGTGTAAGAATCAGATTGTACCACGTTAGCTAAATCCGTAATCTTCTTACCAAAGTTTTCTTTGAGCCAGAGGGTTGGGTAAATGTAACCAGATGCTGATGAAGATGAGAGAACAGTCCATTTAGCAGAGTTGAGATCCTCCCAAGTTAACTTTTCACCCTTGTTGACTTTCTCAGCTAATTCCTTACCTTTAGCAGATGGGCCAGCTAAAACCAAGCCTTTGTAGAAGGTTACTTGCTCATCAGTAGGTTCGGTTGCTTTCTTGTCATTCCAGTCTTTTGGCTCAGCAGAGTTTTTGTTAAGCCCTTGACGAGTAGCAGTTAAGAGAACTTCCACATCATCAGAAAAGAGTACATAAGTCCCTGAAGGGATAAAACCATAGTCAAGCGTCCCTGATGCTAATCCTTCCCCTACAGCTTCAAAGTTAGTCCCTACTGTGATTTCCACGTTCTCAACTTCAAAACCATTTTTAGCAAGTTCGTCTTTCAATAATTGCTTGAGTGGCTCGGTTGATGTTACGATTTCATCTGGGTTACGTGACGGTACAAAACCAATCTTGATGGTATCGATTTTTTCTGCTGCTTTAGCAGTAAACGGTGCGGTTAATCCGGCCACGAAGGTCGCAATTAAGGTGAAGATGGCAAAAAGCTTCAGGCTTTTTTTCATTTTAAGGATCCCTTCAACAAAAATAATAGATTCTACCCAAATTATAACACCCCCTCATCTTCCGGCAAGAAATAAATTATCAGAAGTGTCTTTTTGCTGGTTTTATTTTTCAAACGTTCGTGTTTTTGAGTCTTGCTTGAGCAATCATAAAAAGCCCACGCCTCCTTGTCGGAGGTGTGGGCTAGCATTATTGACTATTAACGTTGACCTGGGAATGGTAGGCGTGGAGTCTGGCCTTCTTGACCTTCTTGGCCATTTCCTGGCTCTTGACCTTGACCTTGTTGGCCTTGTTGATATTGTTGGAGATTATTGTTGCTTTGTTGCTCAGGTTGGGCACCGAGAGTGACTTGGACTTTGGTTTCCTTCCCTTCTCTTAGGACGGTTAACTCTACTTTGTCACCTACATTATAAGCATAGAGCTCCCGACGTAATTCCAAGATGTTCTTGATCTCTTTATCGCCAATCTTGGTGATGACGTCATATTTTTTGAGGCCTGCTGTTTCAGCTGGTGAGCCTTTGACCGTATCTGTTACCACAACACCGTCCGTTTGATCAGACTTGAGTTTGAGGATTTCGGTCTTAGATCGGCTGGTGATGTTAGCTAAGTCATTTTGACTAATCCCGATGAATGGTCGAGTGACTTTGCCATCTTTTTCAAGCTGGGCAATGACACGTTGAACTTCTTTGGAAGGAATAGCGAAGCCCATTCCTTCGACGTCAACATTCGAGAACTTGCTAGAGTTGATACCCACTAGATCGCCGTCCTTATTGAGTAAGGCACCACCAGAGTTACCAGGGTTGATAGCTGCCGAGGTTTGAATGAGCGTAGTCTCAATATCGGCTTGGCCGTCTTTGTTGAGGTCCATTGGCACAATCCGTGATTGACCTGAAATAATCCCTTGAGTTACGGAGTTAGAGAACTTGCTGCCTAGAGGCGAGCCAATGGCGATGGCGATGCTCCCCACCTTAGCTGCGTCAGAGTCAGCGAACTTAATGGCTGATTTGACATTCTTGGACGAAATCTTGACGACAGCTAAGTCTGAAACGGCGTCGCGGCCAACCAATTCGCCATCTTCTGTAGTCCCATCAGCTAATTTGACTTTAAGGGAATCTGCATTTTCTACCACGTGGTTGTTGGTTACCAAATAGGCTGTATCACCGTCAATCTTATAGATAACGCCACTTCCTTCACCCGCTAATTTTTGAGAGGCACTTGGGTCTTCCAAGTCCACTTGGTTTTCGCCACCCGTACCATAGCCATATAAATTATTTTGTTGGCTTTCTTTCTGGTAGTTTTGGATCGACACGACAGAGTCTTTAGCCTTCTCAACAGCCTTCATAATGGTCTCTTCAAATTCACTGGCTGATCCTTGGGCTTGGACTGTATCGGTTTGGTTCTGAGAAGCCGTTGGTGTTACGACATTTTGCAAGGCTAAGCCACTTAAGATAAGCGCTCCCCCTGTTAAAGAACCCACGACTAATTTAATAAATTTTCTGCTTTTCATCGAACTTCCTCTTTTCTCTCATATGAGTTTATTGTTTTTCCTGATGCTTCTATCCTAACATCGACATGTGAAAAGAATTTGAAAATTATATTACAAAGCAGGTATTAAATTGGTAAAGAATCCCGATTTTCAGGCCCATTTCACGGCAATTTCATTCATATTTTGATTACGATTCTAGGTAGACTTGTTGGCACAAAAAAAGGACCAGAGGCAAGCCCCTAGTCCTATCTTAATGTCTAGCATTCATGTATCTTACCACATTTTGGACAACGACCTCGCATGCGGTTAGCTAAATCGATGAATTTGCTAACTAGCTGGCTATCCAAAGAATAGATTACATGCTTACCTTCCTTCTCCGAACGGATAATGCCGTGTTTACGCAAAGTTATCAGATGGTGAGACGTGGTCGCCACAGTCGCATCAATTAGACGCGAAATTTCATAAACGCAGAGGCGTTCATAGACTGTCAAGACATGCATAATCTTCACTCGGTTGAGGTCACCTAAAACCTTGAAAAGTGCTGCCTGAGCAGCCAGTTGATCTGGATCCATGACTTCCTTGAGCCGCTCACATTCCGTACTAATTACTTGTTCTTCTAAAACATTCATATTCTGCCATGTCTTCCCTCCTTATAGGCCATACATCATCATGACGGCCACGCAGTTATTAATGATATGGACACAGATGGTGTATTCAAGCCGTCTGGTCTTCAAATAAGTCAGGCCAAAGATTAGGCCCATGCCAGCGTAAAGGCCCCATTCTAACACATTAGCCGGTCGGTGCAAGAGCCCAAAAATGACACTGGAAATTCCCAGTCCTAGCCAGGGTAGCTGAGGCAATAAGTACTTCATCAACAAGCCCCTGAAGAGTATTTCTTCAACAATTGGACCCAATATGGACAAGGCTAAAAAAGTCAGTAGGAATGGGGCTCCTTGCGTAGATATCCGTAAGGCAGCCTGATTCTGAGTGGTTTCAAAGGCTGGATTATAGGCAATCAGGACTTGGTCATAAAGAGTCAGGTAGCAATACATAATCCCATAAACAGCAAATCCGACTATTAGCAACTTCCATTTATTAAGCGTCCAATCAAAGAGCTTAAAACCAAAAATAGAGATACCTAAGAGTAGGACGACTAGCCCAACCGCCTCCATAATGACAAAGGTCCAAGGTTGTATATAGGCCAAGTCACTCAAATCCGCTCCTACTAAATCATAGGAATCGAGCCCTGACCGTGCCAGACCATATTGGATTAAGCCAGTCACAGCTAAAATTTGGCTAGTTAGATAGACGCCTATTAGCAAAAGCACCTTCCACCAGCTATCCTTAACCGGATCTTGCCAAGCTTGGTTTAATTTTTGCCACATGCGCCCTCAACTCCTCTCGCTTAGTTGATTAACTTTTCCAATTGGATCAGGCCTTGGAACCAGTCCGAACCTAAGACTTCATTGAATTGTGCTTGACTTAAGACTGCATCCCCTGTCGGCTCCGTCAAGTGAGCAGCTTTCAAATCTAAATGGTACTCCAAGGCCAACTTGCCTTGAATCAAACCCACTGTGATTTTCTTATTGGCATAATCCAAGGTGATGGTCCCATCGTAATCATCGGAGAACAAATCAAAGGTATCCTTGAGTCTTGGAAAGTCAGCTTGATGCTTCTTCATAATAGCCGTCCACTGCTTGCCAGCCTCATCCGATAATTCATAGCTTAACACTTGGCCGTCTTTCTTGCTTGGTTGGGGTTGACTCGCTAGCCAATCCGTCAGGACCGCTTGATAGAAGGCTTGCCAATCCTGACTGATTTGATAGCTCGTTTGGGCCTGTTCTGTAGAATCCAAGGCTACAAATTTATCTTTGAGATTAGCGGTCTTGCTCTCATCCAAATGAGCTAATTTATCTAGAGCTGTATCCTTAACGGCCTCCGCTTGACTATTAGCCACTTGCTTGGCAAAGCCCATCAAATCTTCCACTGCCTGCCAAGCAGCCGTCACCTTACCGTCTGATAATTTCATCATGGCAGTAAAAGGCAGGGCGTGCGAATCTGTTTGGTGCAAATAACGCATGTCTCCATCCTTGATGGTAACTATGGTTCTGCCCTTAGGTTGCCCATTACCACGGCCATCGATTAAGGCCACATTCATGATCACGCGCGCCTGGTCGTGGTAGAGGGCGGTTAAGAGTGTTTCTGGCTGTTCTAGTTTAATCTCTGGTAAGTCTTTATTGGGATCTTCTTGCTGACTAGAGGATTCACTCTGACTAGAACGCTCACTCGTCGGCTGACTCGATTGTTCTGAGCCAAACTGGATTACAGGCGATAAATCTTGGCGTTCTTGCGCGCCGGCCTGGGAAAGGGCCTGTGGCACCGTTAGGAGATAATTGGCTAGGATTAGGGCAAGGGCACATTTTTTAAATGATGGTTTCATAGGCTTTGACTCCTTTTGTGTGGGGGGTAGAGTATGGTTAGCGCTGATTTAAATAGGCTTTGACATCTGGGCCGACAAAGACTTGTCCTTGATCTGTCAGTAAAATTGGTCGTTTGACTAGCATGCCGTCTGTTGCAAGCAGCTCAAATTGTTGATCCCCTGCTTAGGTCATCCCAACGGTCTTTAAGGCCCATGCCACGGTAAAGTTGACCGCTCGTATTGACTAGCTTCTTGGTCGAGCTAAGACCAGCCTGCTGATACCAAGTTTTTAACTCTTGTGCACTAGGACGATCCACATTAATCTCGCGATAGTGATAAGCAATGCCTTGGGCCTCAAGTAGTCGCTCCACCTCCCGGCAAGTCGAACATTTTTTTAGACCGATTAATTCCATGGGCTTTCCTCCTAGCTCTACTTGGTCAAGCAACATTCAAGTAGGTATTTGATATTCTATAACTCTCATTCTACCACAAAAACCTAAGAAAAACTAAGGATAATCGCTAGACACAAAAAGCCCCCTCCTAACTAAGAGGAGAGGGTAGCTAGTATTAGCTCACTTAATCTAAGACTGATAGGCGCTTAGTCCATGGTGTTGCCGTACGGGCAAGGACTTGGTTAAGGGCTTCAATATTGGCCTTACCTTGAGATTCCAACCAGTCACGACAAGCTTGGTCACCTTCTGAAGCAAAGACAGGCACAGCATCCTTCCAAGTAGCCCGACCACAAAGCACCCCGTTGAATTCGGCGCCTGCTTCCTTGGCAAAGTCCAGGGTTTCCTGGAAGAGTTGAGCTGAGACACCGGCACTGAGGTAGATGTATGGCAGATGGGTTACCTCGCTTTGTTCTTTAAAGAGTTTGAGGGCTTCTTGACGGCTATAGACTACTTGCCCCTCCGCAAAACCTTCCACAAATTTCATATTAACAGGCACTTCTACCTTCAAGACATCAACATGGTAGCGTTTGTGGGAGAAAATCTTCATGGCTTCTAGCACTTTATGTGGTTTCTCCTTAGCAAACTCTGCCCCTTTTTCATCATTTAGGGTCGCATCATAGGTCACAATCTCTAAGAAGAAAGGAATTTCTTCCGCTTCACATTCAGAACCAATCCGTTCAACGAAAGCATGCTTGCGTTCATTGATCGCTTCGTCTTCATCTACATCATAATAGAGCAAGAACTTAACCGCATCGGCCCCTTGTTCTTTGAGACGGTATGCTGACCACTCAGGCAACAAGTCTGGCAGGCGCCCAGGTTCAGATGCATCATAGCCAGTTTCTTCATAGGCTAAGAGCAAGCCCGCGTCGATTGAACGACGTGCCGCCGCAGGTAACCCATACTCTGGATCTAAGAGAATAGACGATGCGTATGGTGTCAATTCTTCGGAAATAGCAATCTTAAAGTCTTCAACAGCGCGTTGCACATCTTCAACACCGCCACCTGAAGCAATCATCTTACGCAAGGAACCACGTTGGTCAATGGCTAAGGCTGAGATAACTCCAGATTCAGTCGATAGTTGTTGTAATTTTTCGTATTTGGCTTTTGATACTTGTCTCATCATTGTTCTCTCCTTTTATGAGGCTTGTTTTAGGCTTGGTAACGGAGCTCGCCGTCTAAATAAGTCGCTTCTAATTCTAATTGATCGCTAACTACGATGAAGTCAGCTTCATACCCAGGGGCAATACGGCCACAGACTGATTCAATGCCAACCGATTGCGCAGGTGTTAGAGAGGCCATGCGCAGGGCTTCTGCGGGGCTTACTAGACCCCAATCCACAACATTTTTGACCCCTTGTTTGAGCTCTAAGATCGATCCAGCTAGATTACCGGTATCCTTGAGGCGGGCAGTCCCATCTTTGACCACTACCTCAAATTCCCCTAGGCGAGACTGTCCTTCGCCCATACCGCCAGCTCGCATACAGTCTGTAATCAGGACGGTTTCCTTAGGACCTCTAGCACGAGTCACCACACGAGCTGCCGCCGGATGAACATGGTGGCCATCACAAATCATTTCAGCAAAGACCTTGTCCAAGCTCAAAGCCGCCCCTACCATACCTGGGTTGCGATGGTGAAGGCCACTCATCCCATTGTAGATATGAACGAAGATATTAGCACCGGCCTCAACGGCAGCCGCAGCTTCTTCATAGGTCGCGTCAGAGTGAGCCAAAGCCGTATAGACGCCTTTGGACTTAGCGAATTCAATGAATTCCTTGACGCCCTGACGTTCTGGGGCAATGGCAATCTTATTGACCAAGCCTTGTGACAGCTCATGCCATTTGGCTAACTTGTCAACGGATGGGTCGCTCATGTATTTAGGGTTTTGCGCCCCTTTGTATTTTTCAGTGAAGAAAGGACCTTCTAGGAAAATCCCACGAATCTTAGCCCCTGTTACCTCTTGATAGTGATTCCCAATGGTTTCGCAAACATCATTCAACAATTCAGCAGAAGAGGTCAAGGTGGTTGGCAACCAAGAAGTCACCCCACAGGATAGGAGGCCTTCGGAAATAACCTTAATGCCTTCAAAGTCATTATCCATGACGTCATGGGACTTGTAACCATGAATGTGGGTGTCCACCAAACCTGGGGCGACAATGGATTGGCTGTAATCTTTAATGGGGGCATCTTGTGGCTCTTCCATCAGGATGGGGCCAAACTTCCCGTCTTCAATGGTTAGATAGGCCTTGTCAATGACTTGGTCATCGAGCACAATTTGCTTAGCATAAACATAGTATTTCATACGCTTCTTCCTTTCTTATCTAGGCGTAAGGATGAATGGTGACACCCTTCACGACACGGTTGACCGTGCCACTTGGTGATGGCGTGTCTGGTTTGTTGTGAACATGAACCGACGCTAGTAGGGCCAAGACCTGACCGACTACTAAATATGGGAAGGCCAGATAGGCATCTGGTAATTGACTGTGAGCCGAATCGAAAGCAAAAACCTCTACCCCTGGCGCAGCCTCGGTCCCCACTTGAACGGCCACGATGGCCTGGGCAATCTGGTCACCAGCCAACTCTGCTAGGATATCTTGGTCATAGAGACGGGTGTAAGCTTGGTTGGAAACGAAAACCAGGGCCAAGGCCTCAGAATTAACAAAGGATTTAGGCCCGTGACGGAAGCCCATGCTAGAATCATAAACGGTTGCCAATTGACCTGCCGTTAACTCTAGGATCTTCAATTGGGTCTCACGGCCTAAGCCTTCAAAGCCACCCGACCCCAGATAGATGACACGCTGGGGATTCTTAGCGATTAAGGTCTGAAGCTGACCTTCGCGGTCCAACACTGTCTCAGCCATCTTAGCAATCTGATCAACATATGACTCCTTATCAGAATCAGAAGCCGGATCAAAGACTAGCAAGGCGGTGAGCATCATGCAAGAAAAACTCCCCGTCATGGCAAAGCCTGCATCATTGGAACGACTCGGCTGTAAGAGCACTAGGTTGTGGTCGTCCCCTTGCGCCGCTTTGGCTAAATGGCCTTCTGGCGCACGGGTAATGGTTAATTGATAAAAATCCTTGACCAAAGACTGACCCAGTTGGACTGCCGCCACACTCTCTGGCGAGTTGCCACTGCGGGCAAAGGACACCAAAAGAGTTGGTAAATCTGCCTGGAAGACGCTAGTCGGATTGGAGACAATGGTCGTCGTTGGCTCGTGACGGAAGTTAAGACGAGACACGTCATTAACTTGACGTAAATAATTTGTAATGGCTTGTCCGACATAAGCAGATGACCCTGCTCCTGTAAAAATCACTTCTAGACGCCCATAAGACTCTAACAAGGCACCTATAAAGCCCTTAATTTCTTCCTGACGGTCAAGATACAATTGATAGGTCTCGCGCCAGATAGATGGTTGTTGCTTGATCTCTCGCGTTGTAATTTCGGCACCTAGTGCCTCTAACGCGAGCTTTGTCTAATTCAAAACATGGCCTAACTCCTCTACTGATTTTTCATTATATTTATATTCTACTCTGTAAGGGCTTTTCTTTCAATATGCGTTTCGACCAAAAATTAAACTGAAACTTGTCTTAAGTAACAAAAATAAAAATTTTTGTCTGTACATGAAACGCTACCATGTTTTTGTGGTACACTAAGGGTAGATTAATTTATTGCAATTTTTGGAGGTATTATTCCATGGAAATACTCGTTTATGATCAGTTCGATGCAGCATCCGATAAGGCCTTTGACTTTTTCGTCCAGGCGCTGGCAACTGGTCCCAAAACCTTTGGCTTAGCAACTGGTTCGACTCCCGAAGCGCTCTACCAACGCTTAGTAGAGTCCGATTTAGATTTTAGTCAATCAGTTTCTGTCAACTTGGATGAATACTATGGCTTGTCTAGCGACCATCCAAAGAGCTATCACTACTTTATGCACCAACATCTCTTCCAGCACAAGCCTTTCAAACATTCCTATCTGCCTGACGGGGACCAAACTGATAGCGACTATGAAATCCAACGCTATAATCAAGTCCTAGCAGACAACCCCATTGATTTACAAATCTTGGGGATTGGCTCTAACGGTCACATTGGCTTTAATGAGCCTGGGGCGCCATTCGATGGCTTAACCCAGCTAGTCGATTTGACTCCATCCACTATTGAGGCTAACAAACGTTTCTTCGATCGTGTCGAAGACGTGCCGACTCAAGCCTACAGTATGGGGATTGCTTCCATCATGGCCGCTAAGAAAATCATCCTCATGGCTTACGGCGAAAAGAAAGCTGATGCTATTTACGGACTGGTTGAAGGGCCTGTGACCCCTGATCTTCCAGCCAGTATCCTCCAGCGTCACCCTGATGTGACCCTCCTCTTGGACAAGGCGGCTGCAGCTAAACTTCATCTCTAAGAGAAATTTCCCATTATATCATATATGATATAATGGGATTTTCATTGAAGCTTAAAATCAGAGCAAGAGGCTGAACTGTGTCTAGCCCCTCTCTAAAGTTCCCCTATTTAAAAGATCTCAATATCCTGGGCAGGCATCACCAGAAAGCCAGCCCCAATAATTCCGTTATCTCCCCCCAGGTCTGTGACCCGAATGTGAGGCAGAATATGCATTTGTTCTTTGTGGGCATAACGCTCTAGGACCGCCTTAATCCGCTCCACATAGAATGGATTCTTGACTGCCACGCTACCGCCAATGACAATTTCTTTAGGATCTAGGAGGCAGATCATAGCGAAGAGTCCAATGGCCACCCCCATGGCACTTTGGTCTACTAATTCATTGGCAATTTGTTCCCCTTTGAGGGCACGAGCGAAGACTTGGGCCACCGTAATCCGATCATCTAGATAGAGGGCGCGTGCCATGGCCTCAATCCCAGGCCCAGCGCAGACACTTTCCAAAGGACGAAGGCCAGTAGACGACGGCACTGGCAAGAAGCCAATTTCACCTGAAAAGCCATCACCGCGAATAATCTGATGGTTGACGATATTAGTGCAGGCGATCCCGGTTGAGACCGTCAAATAGCCGAACACATCCAGCGGCCCCATTCCAGCCAAGCGATACTCCGCATAGGCAGCCGCCTTGACGTCATTCTCAATGGCGATTGGTACTTGGGCGTAGCGGTCCGCCAGGCGCGCTACCACCGGAAACTTCTCCCAAGGGATATTATTTTGGAAGATAGCTACCCCGTTTAGGCTATCCACCTTACCTGGTATACCTAAGCCGATACCGGTCAAATCCGATACATCCACCCCCGCCTCTGCTAGGCAGTCGTCAATGACACCCACTACGCATTCTAACATGGCCTCACTGGAAGAGGTATCGCTGGGCACTTGAACACGGTGAGTGATACGTCCCTGCTCGTCAATGATAGCCGCCGCTACCTTGGTTCCGCCGATATCCACACCCATTGCTTTTCTCATTTTCCTTCCTCCTCTCCTTTGGTAGAGCCATCCGGCCTTAGTCGCGTTTAGGATGGTTAAAGTCGTAGTTATAGTCGAATAGTACCGCTAGTAAACCTGCTAGCGCCAAGAGCATGCCCAAGAGATTTTCTCGGCTAACCGTGGTTTGAAGGTGGATGATAAAGCCAACGCAGACCAAAGCAACTATAATACGAATGAGAACACGAATTTTATGAGACATCTAAATCTCCTCCCATCGAATTTCGCTCGCAGCCAAGGAAACTTCATGGCTAATTCCTTGACCATCATAGACAGTCGTGGCTTGTGGCTCAGCGGTATTATTGACAACTGCATACTTGCCCTTAGCTGGGTAGGCATGAACTTCAACAGCTGGGTTGCTACTATGCCATTTATTAAAGTCAGCTTCCCTATGGGCAGCGTAGTAAAGAGCCCGCATGAGTAAACGCGTATTGTCAATGCTGTAAGGTAAGCCAGCTAGGTAGACCCCGCGGCCTTGACCATAATCGTGTGCCGCCATATGAACTTCGCCATTGCTGTATTCTAAAATTTCTGTCTCTTCACTTAGGGCATAGAGGTTATGCATGGACTCCCCGAAATCTGGCACCTGACCAGTCACTAAATCTGCCGTAATAAAGTGACTGCCTTGGGCATGAGTGAAGTATTTGTCAGTCGATAGGGAGAAGCCTAACTCCTTATCCACCCCGAAAATTTCAGCTAATTGGAAGAAACGACCATTTTGGAGATGGGCACTTGGCTCACCAACGCCCACCAAACCGCCACCTTGGTAGACGAAGCGACGAATGGCACTTAACAATTCTGGACGTGCCCAATGTTGACCACCACTAAAGGCGGTTCCGGCATCGCCTGCGTTAATTAAGACGTCCACATCTGCCGGCACACCGTCAGTAATCACCTGGTCAAAACTCAAGAAGACTACCTCAACCGCCGCACCGCTGAGGGCTTCTAGAATCCCCAGATAGGGAGTAGATTTGCTTATAGTGCAAGGCATGCGCCACCATGTGCGTTTGCCGGGTCGAAAGTGCCCCAAGCATTGAGAATCCCTACTTTTAGCCCCCATAAGGCTTGGTGTCTTTGACAATGGCGTAGATATCTCGGAATTCATCCGCCACTTCTTCGATATAGGAAACAAATTTAGGGGAATTTATAGGCAAGGCTGAGATAGCCCCATAACCAATCCGGTCAACAGGCTTACGCATAATGGCCCGGCGTGCTGTCAGCCAATTCTCGTTGGCTTCAATGGTCGGATCATTTCCTTCATAGAAGGTATCTGGGAAGAAGTATGGCAGGAAGCGACCTTCGGTATATTTAACATGTGGAATATCGGCAATCATCCGCAAGGTAGCCCCGCCGCCGACTGAGCCAACCACTGCGTCCAAGCCAATATCCTTGAAATAAGGGCCATAAGGTTCGGTCCCAATCCAGTTATCGCCTAGGAACATCATGGCTTCCTTGCCAGCTTCATGGACAATATCCACTAACTTCTTGGCTTCTTGGGCCACAAAATGACTTTGGAAATCGACATAGTCTAAGTAGGCCTTAGAAGGCACGCGGAAAGCCGTATTATAGTAACCTTGGTCAACAAAATCTTCCGGTCTCAGACGATAACCTTTGGCTTCTTGGAAGGCTAGGATGGCTGCTGGTGAGACAGAAGCCCCATAACCAAACCAGTCGACAAATTTCTCTTTGGCCTTGTCATTGAAGACCAGGGTGAAATGGTAGAAGAAGGTGGTAAAGCGGACTACATCCGTCTTAGGGTTTTCCTGGCACCAACGTCTGAGGTAGTCACTCATGAAGCGGTTGGAATGTGGCTGACGCACATCAAAAGGAATATCGTGAGCCACTGAGTCTCCCCAATTATTAGTGATATGGTTATACATTTGAGTTGGGTCCCAAATCTTATAAACCAAGAAGGAAACCGTATATTCATGGAAGGGTTCTGCCCCTTCCACAATCACTAGGTCCCGCTCTTGATCCACCTGCCACTGGCTGCTTGGGACTACTTGGCCAGTGGTGCGGTTAATGACTTCCCACCACTCCTTAGGATCATGGTGATAGTCAGGTACTACTTGTTCCCGATAGTAGCCCTGCATGAAATCAATGGCTAAGCTTTCTTGGCTTGCGGTATGGAAGGGTGACATCAAATAGAGTTGTTGGCACTCTTCCATATGATCTTTGATAAAATCATTATGATTTCGAGCTACAAAATAGGTCGTATAGATAGAAGCATCTAAATCTTTGACTGCTTCTTCTAACTTGGTCCCATCGGAATCTCGGATGGCATCAGCCCCCCATCGATCTAATAATTCTTGAGTTTGCGCAAGGAAATTGCGCTCACTTGGTAACGTAAGTCTGCCTTTTGATTTGGCCATTTACTACATCTCCTTCATCTAAGTCTCACTATCAAGGCTTGGCTTATTCCTTGGAGCCGCCCGCTGTCATCCCCTCGGTCAGACGCTTCTGAACGAAAATATAGAGGATGAGGGTTGGCAACATGACCATGACCATGCCGGCATAGAGTTGGCCGTATTGTTGGGCCGCATTTTGCGCTGCCATTAAGTTCATCAAACCCACTGGCAGGGTTCGTAACTCTTGTTTATTCATCAGGGTAAAGGAAATGATATATTCATTCCAGAAGCCCAAGAAGTTAAAGAGAATAACCGTGATAATACTTGGTTTAGCCATAGGAATCATAATCCGCATCATGGTTGTAAAATGATTGGCCCCATCGATCGAAGCTGCTTCTTCAAAAGTTGACGGTAAGGTCATAAAGTAGCTAGATAAGAGATAGATGGTAAATGGCAGAGAAGTTGCCGCATAGACCAAGGCTAGAATGAAGCGGTTGTTTAAGAGCTCTGGCATCATGGCAAAGCCTTTTTTGGCATCGACCAACATCAAGAAAATAGGTACTACAATGTAGTTAACGTTGATGAAGAGTCCACCCTTAAAGAGTTGACGTAAAAGGCCACGCCTGGGAATTCAAAACGCGCTAGAACATAAGCGGCTGGCAAGGCCAAGGCTAAGAGAAGCGCCAAAGCCATAGCCGTTACGACTACCGAGTTGAAGACATAAGCCCCCATGCTAGCCCGATTCCAGGCATCGACAAAGTTCTGCCAGTAGAGCCCCATTGGCAAGGACCAAGGCGAACGGTAGAATTCTGAATTTTCCTTAAGTGAGGCCAGAAAGACCCAGCCCACTGGCACAATAATCGAAATAGCCAGGAGCGACAGCACTAAGTAGATAAAAATCTTGTATAAACGATTCGTTGAACGACTCATTTGACTGGCTCCTTTCTAGTATTCAAGAATGTCCCGCTTGGTTACGGCACTAACGACCGCTGACAAGACGAAGGAGAAGATGAAGATGACAACCCCAATGGCCATCCCGTAGCCATAGGATGAGTTGGTATAGGCTTGCCCATACATGTAGGATAAGACTACCGAGGAGGCCCCGTTTGGCCCTTCACTGGTCATGGTTTGAACCAAGAGGAAGCTGAGGTTAATGGTAGAAATAATGAAGAAGGTCAAGGTGGTCCGAATGTTATTCCAGACTAGTGGCAGGGTCACGGCGAAGAACTGCTTGACCTTACCCGCCCCATCTAAATCTGCTGCTTCATAGAAGGAAGTTGGGATATTGGCCATTGATGCCATGTACATGACCATGTAATAACCAATAGCCTGCCATACTAAAGCCCCCAATCAAGGCATAGAGCACCAACTGCTTGTCCCCAACCAGAGAATCGGTGGAGCCTGCTCCCCTCTGAAGATTGCCAAGAAAGAATTTAACATCCCGTTGTTAGGGTCATAGATGGCGGAGAAAATCCCGGAAATAACAACGATGGATAAGATATTTGGAATATAGAAAATTACCCGGAAGAAGTTTTGCCCCTTAATTTTCTCTGTCGATAGAATCGAAGCGAAGAGAATGGCAATGGCTAGGGTAATAATGGTCACCAGCACAATTAAGACAATGGTATTTTGGAAGGCCCGGATAAATTTGGTGTCGTTAAACAACTTAACGAAGTTATCGAAAATAAACGAAAGTCTTTTAGCTGAGAATCCACCCCACTTGTAGAGAGACATGCGAAAGACTTGAAATGTCGGATACAACATGAAGAGGGCGAACAAGAGGGTCGCAGGTATCACGCAAATCAAGGCAAAGCGGGTTTTGGATGCTTTTGAATTCATGATAAGTACTCCTTTCTAAATCGCCGTGCTGGCGTCTCTTATAAGTATGACCCTGGCTCATAAGAGGCATCAACACGCGCGTTATCAATAAAAGTCCCACTCCCACCAAGGCGGAAGTGGGCACTATGTCAATGCTTAAGCTAGCATTAGTGGCTGATGCTGTCGTGGAATTGTTTCATTACTTCTACGACGTTTGATTGCCAATCTTTCACGCTGAGGTCACCAGATACTACAGAGTTGAATGCTTCGTAAAGTGTTGCCTTGAGGTCTACCCCTTCGATAGCTTCAGCAGATACGAAACCACCTAAACCTGGTAATACACCTTCGTCATAGACTTTATAGAAGACTTGTTTTTCAGCAGGTAACTTGCTGATCAAACCTTTAACTGGTTGAACAGCCCCGTGTTTAGCGAAGATTTCAGCTGCCTTGTCAGAGTAGAGGAAGGCAATGAATTCTTTGGCTGCTTTTTGTTGTTTAGCTTCTTTTGGAATCCAGATATGTTCCAAGAAGGTATAAGCGTATTGTTTGCCACCTTCTTTGAGGGTTGGCACTGCAGCCATGCCCCATTCGAAGCCGTCAGCACGTGGTGCATCTTTCATTTCGTCAACTACCCAGCTACCGTTTGGCATGAAGAGGGCTTTGTTGTCTAGGACTGCTTGTTGGTTCTTAGTGAAGCCGTCTTTGTTTGCATTGGCTACAGTAGTTGCTTCAGTGTTCTTAGCTAACTCGCCTAAAGTTTCGAATACCTTGGTTAAATCAGCGCCAGACCAAACTTCTGGATCGTAGTTCATGGCTTTGTTGAAGAGTTCTGCCCCACCAGCGGAGTAGATCACGCTAGAGAAGAAGGTGTCTAAATAGCCAGCCGTTGGATAGGTGAAGAGGGCAATGTTTTCTTTCTTAGCTTCTTCGGCTAATTTCCACATTTGATCCCAAGTCTTAGGTACTTCCCAACCTTTAGCTTTGAAGAGGGCCTTGTTGTAGAAGAGACCAGTTGGAGAGTAGAACATTGGCATTAAGTAAGTCTTGCCATCGTTATATGGGTTGGTTGAAGTAGAATCAGTGAAGCCTGGTAAGAGTTTTTCTTTAACTGTCTTATCTTCGCCTGGGACCTTCATATCCAAGACATCAGTCAAGTCAGCTAAAGCCTTATCCTTGATTAAGGTCTCTGGCAAAGCTTTCTTACGGCTTTGTGCTAAGAGCACAACGTCTGGATAGTCACCAGATTGGAGACGTGGGGTGATCGCATCTTCGAGTTCTTTTTCCATGGTCAACTTGATGTCGACATTTGGATTAACTTGCTTATAGGCTTCGATGATTTCTGGCCATAACTTAGTCCCATAAGCTGTTTCGATAGCTGCGAAGTCTAGGGTCACCTTTTCTTCAGCTGACACATTGGCAACTCCGAAGAAACTTGGCAAAGCACAAGCTAAAGCAGCTGCTGATACTAAAGCTTTTTTCATGTAAAACACTCCTTATAAATTTTATTGGATCTTACACTCTTATCATACCATAGGTGCAACCGTTTTACTTGCAGATTCTTGTTGTAAACTTGCAGATTCTTGCGGATTGTTGTATAATGTAACTAGATAAATGATAGCGTTTTAATAACTTTAAGGAGTGTCCCCACATGTATATTCGCTACACCATCACCCATCAGCCTGAAGAAGTCAGTCAAAATCATTTCCAGGTTCTATCAGTTAATATTGTCTCCTATGATGCTAACTGGCATTCCACTATGCATCACCACAATTTCGCCGAAATTTTCTATTGTTTGGACGGATCTGGTTATCTGCTAACTGAATTCGGGAGGACTCCCATCCACAAACACTCTCTCCTACTGGTCAACCCCTTCATCGAGCATACGGAGCATACCTCCCTTATCTACCCACTCAAGTATCTAGTAATAGGAATCAAGGGGCCAGAGATTATCCTACCCTCTCATGCTACAGATAATGGTCTATTTAGCTTCGAAGACAGTAACCATCAGTTCTATCGTCTTATCCGTGAAGTGATGACAGAATGTGAGTTAAATCAGCCTTACTCTAGCCAAATCATCGACCATTTAATTAATTCCTTGATTCTTAGACTTAATAATGTAGCTAATAGCCAGCTAGCTATGGCACGGGAGACGCCTTTATCTGCCAGTGTCAGCTTAGCTAAGCACTACATCGATAACCATTTCTCCAAGAACATTAATCTTGAGCAAATTAGAAGAGCGAGCCCATGTTTCTCGCTTCCACTTATCCCACCAATTTAAGGAAGAACTCGGCCTCTCACCTATCAACTACCTCAATCAGGTTCGCCTAGGGCAGGCCCAAGAACTCCTACTGACTACCAATTACACTGTATTACAAATTACCGAGATGGTTGGTTTCAATTCCGTCTCCTACTTCTCCAATAAATTCCACGAGGCAGTCGGAATGACACCACGCGCCTATCGTAACCTCCATGCCTCAAGCCTGATCCAAACAGGCAGTCTCAAAGAATCGTATCAATTACCCGATAATTTGGCAAGAAAAAATTAGCACAGTTTCTTTATGAAAAACCACCGGCCCTCACGTCAGTGGTTTTGTTGTTAAATCAGTGAATTTTTATGAAAATATGCCATATCTTATTAGTCAATATCGCTACTTTTTGCACTAAGTCTAAACAAGTACCAAGTCTATGATAACAACAGTTGTTGCGCTTTCTCAGTATTTATGGTATAATATAGTTATCAAAATCACAAAGAGGTGTTTTTTATGGTAAAAGCGAGTAAGGAACGTTGCGAAAACTTAGTTGCTCTGTTGGACGGTTACTCCAAAAAAGGCGGTCACCATCTTAACATCAACGTATTTGACCGGGACTACTTTAATGGATGCTATGGAACATCCAGAAAACTACCCTCAATTGACTATTCGTGTGTCTGGTTATGCTGTTAACTTCAACAAATTGACCCGCGAACAACAATTGGACGTTATCAACCGTACAATGCACGAAGGCATGTAATCTTGCCTTTTAGCCCCTGGCGCTGCTAGGGCTCTTTTATTGGCTCTATCAGCCCAATATGCAAAAAGAACTGCAGTAATCTTCAGGTTCTTTTTGACTCATCTTT
>BNJU01004654.1_pt1 | contig 91157 bp, 128 predicted proteins | sample 8539281 | NCBI WGS metagenome assembly BNJU01 (sample SAMD00202456, study PRJDB9452) | human saliva metagenome | isolation source: human saliva | place: Japan
AGGAAGGTGCGCGCAATCTGTTTCAATAAAAAAACAGGTATTTTTGTTATTTGTTTTTTTATTGTTGCGAAACCGATAGGATGATCTTTGAAGGAAATATAATTTGTTTGACGTTTTCATAGTTACAGTAGAATGAGGAAAGGACCATGATTTTTGCAGCGACTTTTGGCCCTGCGGAGGCCGCAGGCCGTAGTCAGACCTGGCCGGTGGAGCGAAAAATTATGGTCCTTTCCTCATTACTAAATTATGAAAATGTTGGCAGCAAACAAATTATATATTCAAAAAAATAGTGTGGTATCGGTTTCGCACATAGTAAAAAAATGCTAAGAAAAACACCTGTTTTTTTATTGACAGATTTACGTTTTTCCCTCTATAATTACCCTGTTATGGTATAAGTAAAACAAATATATAACGAGGAGGTGTTTTACTAATGAAACGTACATATCAACCAAATACTCTTTGGAGAAAACGTACCCATGGTTTCCGTGAACGCATGAAAACTATCGGTGGCCGTCTCGTATTAAAAAGAAGACGTGCTAAAGGCAGAAAACGCTTATCTGCATAATATAATGGCTCAGCAAGAGCTTTCAGAAAACTTGGCGCTCTTGCCAAGTTTTTCTATTCTATAGGACTCGGACGATACAATGGATTACCGCTTAGATAAAACGAGACGTATTATAAACAATAATGAATATCGCCTTGTATATAAGCATGGTAAGTACGAGGTAGGACGCCTATGCGTTTTATATCGTATGCCTGTAGCGAAGCAAAAGACTCGTATCGGATTTGTGACGGGTAAGAAGGTGGGTTGTGCGGTTGAACGCAACAGAGCACGTCGCCTTATGAAAGAGGTATATCGCCTCAATCAGCATCAAATTCGCGAAGGGTATCATATTGTTGTCGTTGGACGTGGCCCTCTGAAGGACGCAACCTATGAACGAGCGGAAAAGGAAATACTGTACTTATTGCGTAAAAGCAAGCTCTTAGTATAATCCTATATAGGACCACAAGCATGGACAACGCTATGCTTTGGTCCTATTCGCGTATTATGAGGTATATGGATTTGGTGGAACTGTCTTAGATACATGCGCCAATCCAATCATGGTGAATTCTATGAAAGATACATGTATAACTTTATTAAATCTTATAAAACGAGGGGTTACCTTTATTTTATGGCTCGTTATTCGCTTCTATCAGATTGCCATTTCCCCTCTCAAACCGGGATGTTGCCGATATTATCCCACTTGTTCCACATATACTCTGCAGGCCATTGAAAAATATGGGCCTTTGAAAGGTAGCTGGCTTGGGCTAAAACGCATTTTGCGTTGTCATCCATTCCACAAGGGCGGGTATGATCCCGTTCCGTAGATTGGTGTTGGTGAAAGCTAACGCTAGTTAGGGCTTTCACCAACAATAGTCGTCTAAGCGAGCACAGTTTTGGAAATACCTGAGCATCTGTATGGATGAAATTTAGACCATACCATAACGATATATGGATGCGCGAAGAAACCCAATTTAGACCTGCACTCGAAGGAGAAACAATGGAAATTTTTAACTATCTAGTTGAATTTATGCGCACACTTGTGACATATGCTTTCAACTTCACTGAAGTAGTCGGCTTCCCAAGCTATGGGGTGGCTATTATCATCATTACTGTCATTATTAAAGCGATTTTAGCGCCGTTGACAGTAAAACAAATTAAATCTATGAAAGCAATGCAAGAGTTACAACCTCGCATGAAAGAGCTTCAAGAAAAATACAAAAAAACGACCCTCAACGTTTACAAGCTGAGATGGGCGCTATGTACAAAGAAATGGGCGTAAACCCATTGGCTGGCTGCTTGCCTTTATTGGTGCAAATGCCGTTCTTGATCGCTATTTTCTACGCATTGCAAGGATATCCTTACAATCCTGAATTCGAACATTTCTTATGGCTTCCTAGCCTTGGCGAAGCAGATCCATACTATATCTTGCCAGTATTGAGTGCTTTGTCCACATGGATCATGTCCCGACAAACTGGTATGGGTGCTAGTGGTGCCGCTGCACAACAACAAAAGATTATGCAAATCTTTATGCCATTGTTCATCGGTTACATTTCCTTGAACTTCCCATCTGGTCTTGTTATTTACTGGATTGTATCCAATGTGTTCCAATTGGTGCAACAACATTTCATTTACAAGGGCTTAGAAGCTAATAAATAGGAGGCACTATGGAATTTATCGATGTATCTGCTAAAACAATTGAAGATGCCATCGCTAAAGGGGTTGCAGAACTTTCTATAGATGGCCGTGAATTGGTAGAAACAAAGGTTATTGAACAACCTTCTAATGGTTTTTTTAGGTATTGGCCGTAAACCAGCTGTGGTTCGTTTGTTCTATACAACGGTAGCAGCTGCGGCTACGGAAGAAGAAAAAGAAGTCATCGCTGAGACTTCTGATGCTGTGTCGGATGCGCCTGTTGCGACTGATGAACGCGATGTGGCTGAATCTGTTGATGATTCTCCGGTATCTGTGAAAGCTAAACAAGAGCTTTCAAAAGAAACACAACAAATCATCGCTGAAAAAAAGGTAAGGAATTCCTTGAAAAGATGTTTGCTCAAATGGGCCTTATCGTGATGATTGAAAAGATGTTTAGCGCTGATAAAATCACGTTCCAAGTACATGGTGAAGACCTTGGTATCTTGATTGGTAAACACGGTCAAACCCTTGATGCTATCCAATACTTAACGAATTTGGTGGCGCACAAAGAGGTGTCTGGCCATTGTCACATTGTGGTAGATGTGGAAAAATTACCGCGCTCGTCGTGAAGAAACGTTGATCAATCTTGCAAAACGCCTTGCTTCTAAGGTAAAACGTAACCGTCAAAAGGTTTCCTTAGAACCTATGAATGCATTTGAACGCAAAATCATTCATACCGCGTTGCATGATGATAAAAACATCGTCACAGAATCCGCTGGTGATGAACCATTCCGCCATATCGTGATCTCTTACAAAAAATAAAAGTGTTTGGTGGCGGTGGTATTCTGATAACCACCATCAAACTAAATAATGATATGTGATAACGATGGCGTTCCGAAACCGACTTTGGCCCTGCGGAGCCCAAAGGGCGTAGTCAGACCCGGCCGGTGGAGGTTTTCGGGTTGCCATCGTTATCAATATCAGTAGTTATAGGTTATGGTGAAAGCTAACCTAAGGTAATCTTCGCATGGGTAAGATTGGTTTAGTTTAACTTTCACAGGCGAAGAAATTAAAGATATTCGAAGTACGGAGATTTTTATGTATATAGATGATACAATAGCGGCCATTGCGACGCCGCCTGGCATCGGCGGGGTTGGCATTATTCGGGTCAGCGGCAAGGATAGTTTTCCTATTGTAAATAGCCTGTTCAAGAGCGCTGGCACGGTTCCGTTGATGGACCGCCAAAATAGAACGATTCAATACGGGACTATTGTGGATCCAGCGACGAACAAGACCATCGACGAGGTTCTTGTGTTGTTAATGAAGGGCCCCCATTCCTACACGGCGGAAGATGTGGTGGAAATTCAGTGTCATGGCGGCATTGTGCCGGTTCGACAAATTTTGAAATTGCTCGTTAATCACGATGTACGCATGGCCGAGGCCGGCGAATTTACGAAGCGCGCCTTTATGAATGGGCGTATCGACCTGACCCAAGCAGAGGCGATTATAGATATTATTGAAGCAAAAACGGAGGACTCTCTCTCCCTTGCTGTATCTCAGCTAGATGGGACCGTTTCGTCCTTTGTGAAAGATGTGCGTGAACAGCTCATCGCTATGATTGCTCACTTAGAGGTAACTATCGACTATCCTGAAGAGGATATCGAGGACGTAACGAGCCAAGAGGTTCGTGAGCAATTAGAGCCTATTTTGAAAGCTATGGATGAACTTTTGTCTACAGCTAATACGGGTCGTCTCATTCGTGACGGTATTACAACGGTTATTGTAGGCCGTCCAAATGCAGGTAAATCAAGCCTTATGAACGCTCTCTTGCGTGAAAACCGCGCTATCGTAACGGATATTCCTGGTACGACACGGGATAGCATTGAAGAATACATGACTGTAGAAGGCATTTCTTTGCGCCTTATCGATACGGCGGGTATTCGAGATACACAAGATACGGTAGAGGCCCTCGGTGTGGAACGTGCTCGCGATTATATCAACAAAGCAGATATTGTGCTTTGCGTAATCGACGGGTCTACCCCATTAACCGCTGAAGAAATCGAAATTTTGACCTCTGTGAGCGGTTTGAATACCATCGTACTTCTTAACAAGTCCGATGTGGCACAAGTCGTTACAGACGAAAATATCGAAGAACATGGAACCTTTACGGCCATCGAACGCATCAGCGCTAAAGACGGCGAAGGCTCTGCGGTTCTTTCCAAATGGGTACAAGAACTCGTCTACGGTGGTCGAGTAAAACAAGATAACAGTGCTATGATCAGTAACGTGCGCCATATTAGTCTCATGGAACAAGCAAAGGCTCAAGTAGAACAAGCCCTCTCCTCCATCGACATGGGCATGCCTGTGGACTTTGTAGCGACCGACTTGCGTAGTGCTTGGGAACTACTGGGCGATATTACGGGCGATACCATTCGTGAAAGCATGATAGATGAATTGTTCAGTCGTTTTTGTTTAGGTAAATAATGCAGATTTGTAATGATGGCTTTCAAAAAACGACTTTGGCCCTGCGAAGGCCGAAGGCCGTAGTCAGACCTGGCCGGTGGAGTTTTTTGGAAACTGTCATTACAAATACATTTTTATATAAGGAAATAGATATGTATACTGTAGATAATTATGATGTTATCGTCATCGGTGGCGGTCATGCTGGTTGTGAGGCGGCTCTCGCCTGCGCTCGCATGGGTCATCGCACGTTGATGGCGACCATCAGTTTGGATAATATTGCACTTATGCCGTGCAACCCTGCCGTTGGCGGTCCTGGTAAAAGCCATCTTGTGTATGAGCTTGATGCATTGGGCGGTCAAATGGGTATCAATGCGGATGCTACGGCCATTCAAATGCGTATGCTCAACATGGGTAAAGGCCCTGCCGTGCATTCCTTGCGCTGCCAATCGGATAAAATCAAATACCAACATTTGATGAAACATACCTTAGAAAATACGGATAACCTCAATGTTAAGCAAATCATGGTGACCGAACTCAAGGTTGAGGATGGCAAGGTAACTGGCATTGTTACGGAGCTTGGCGAATTCTATGGCGCTAAGGCTGTCATTCTTTGTACAGGTACCTATTTGAAAGGCAAAATCCTCATCGGCGATATCGACTATGTAGGTGGTCCAAATGGTCAACGGGTAGCGGAACAATTCTCTCAATCCCTATTGGATAATGGTGTTGAATTGATGCGCTTTAAGACTGGCACACCAGCGCGCGTAGATAAACGGACGCTCAATATTGAAAATATGGCCGTTCAAGAAGGCGATGCACATCATCATGCATTTTCTTTTATGGACGAATGGATCAACCGCAACGAAAATGTGTGTTGGTTGACCTATACGAATAAGGAAACGCATGACATTATTAAAAGTAATATTCATCGCGCTCCGATGTATAGCGGTAAAATTGAAGGCGTTGGCCCGCGCTACTGCCCTTCCATCGAAGATAAAGTGGTACGCTTTGCCGATAAAGAACGTCATCAATTGTTTGTAGAACCGGAAGGCACGGGCACAAATGAAATGTATGTGCAAGGTATGAGTACATCCCTTCCTATGGACGTACAATACGCATTTCTTCGCACTATCCCTGGCCTTGAAAATGTTGAAATTATGCGCCCTGCGTATGCCATTGAATACGATTGCTTGAATCCAACTCAATTGACGCCTGCTCTTCAAGTGAAACACATTGAAGGCCTCTACTCTGCAGGTCAAGCCAATGGTACATCTGGTTATGAAGAAGCAGCTGCACAAGGCCTCATGGCTGGTATCAATGCAGCATTATGGCTCGAAGGTAAGGAACCTTTCATCCTTGCTCGCTCCGAAGCATACATTGGCGTTCTCATCGATGATCTCGTAACAAAAGGTACCAACGAACCGTACCGCATGATGACGAGCCGTAGTGAATATCGTCTATTGCTTCGCCAAGATAATGCAGATATGCGCCTTACTGAAAAAGGTCGTGAAATCGGCCTTGTGAAAGACGATCGTTGGGCTAAATTTACGGCTAAAAAAGCGGCCATCGAAGAAGGTATGGAATTGTTGCGAAATACGCCTGTCAATCCATCTAAGGAAACACAAGCCTTGCTTGAAAGCTTGGGCACAGCCCCTATCAAGACAGGCATTCGCGCATACGATTTGGTAAAACGTAACGAACTCTCCTATGCTACTGTAGCCGATGCATTCGGTTTGAAACGTTTTACACCTGACGTAGAAGAAGCTATGGATATCGCCATTACCTACGAAGGTTACATCAAAAAGCAAATGGAACAAGTTGAGAAGGTTCGCAAACTGGAAGAAAAAATTCTTCCAAAAGAATGGGACTATACAGAAATTAAGGGCATCTCCCTTGAAGCGCAACAAAAGCTTAATAAAATCCGCCCTCACTCTATCGGCCAAGCCAGCCGTATATCTGGCGTATCCCCGGCGGATGTGTCTGTTCTGTTGATTCAACTAGAACAATACAATAGGAACAAATAGAATATGTGATTACATAGAAAAAAGCTAGCTAATCGTTTGATTAACTAGCTTTTTTGTATTGGTTTAGGTTGTATTAGCTTAATGGTTTAGACCAATCTTCTACATTTAAATGATTAACTCTTTTTGAATTCTTTTTGTATTGTTAGTTACAATAGTTAGACCTTTCGATTTAGCATGGCTAGCTATGAGTAAATCCATAGGACCAATAATTTTTTTCCTTGTGATTGTAAATCAGCTTTTTATTTTTTTCCATATTCCTCAGCAGCATGACTGTCGAAATCAACAATTTCTATAGGCGATAATAAAAGCGTTAGTGCTAACCTATTTTTTTATCTTTTGGCTTGGCTTTTTTTCAACACCATGCATTAATTCAGCATATGTAATTGATGAAATGCATATGTCTGATGGATGATGTTTTAAAAATTTTTTTGTAGTACAACTTCTGGCTCTTGTTTGATAGCATAAATACAAATATTTGTATCTAACATATACTTCATAAAGTTTCACGCTCCTGATGATCGATTTCTTCCCGTCCGTTACACATAAAAATCATCTGTAAATAATGATAAGCTGCTACAAAACCCGCCCACTCATCATCTTTTTGGCATTAGTAAGACTATATTACCTACTTTGTTGATGATTACTCATCACCATTAAACCGATACTCTTTTTGGTAATCGTACAGCCTGGCTACTGCTATTTTCAAATAGCTTTGCTGTGGTCATACATATCACCTCCTTGTTAAGAAAAAGTATATACCTTGATATATATTTTTACAAGTATTAGTTTTACAAATATAACAAATAAATCTTTGCATAAATATATGAATATTTATAACTGTAATATATGTAAAAGTAAAAATTTTGTACATTCTAGACGTACATAAGATGTACACACAGAAAAAGACAAATTATAAGATAAAATGAAGATATTTTCATATAGAAATAAAATTTGGAGTATAGTATTTGGTAAGTGTTAAAAATACGAAGAATTATATTTGATAGTTAGATTTGGATGATTATATAGAATTAGAAATGAGTAGAATAAAAAGATGGAGAGATTTTCAATAATATAATTTAAATGATAATAATGAGGTTTTTGGTTTGATCTTTTACTATCTATTATCAAAATTATACAATTAATTGAGAATATTATTTATAGATCATATTGATATAAGATTTTTTTATGCGTACCTCCTCTTTTTGCACTTTTTATCTATGTAATAAATGAGAATATATTGAGAATATGGTATAATAGATACAAATATGACTCTTATATTTCGCCTGTATGCTCTTTTTTAAGTGCTTTGTATATAAGTTATCCTAAAAATACATAAATAGGTCTTACAGCGCGAATAAATGAATTTTAGCCTAAATTACATATAGTTAGGAGCACCGATGAAAGAAAAAAATATGATGTGCCTATTGCTAGTGAATCTGAGTTTGTTGAATATATGCTTTCACAAATGGCAGCATTTGGATTGCCATGCACACAGCAGCAAGCAAAAGATTTCTACGTGTACTATGCACGCATGATTGAAACAAATAAATACCTCAACCTGACGGGTATTACGGATATGAAGGAAGTCGTGGTTAAGCACATGATTGATTCCCTATCTTGTTATGATCCGAAAATTATCAAATCTGGGTCCTCCATTATCGACGTCGGAACCGGTGCTGGATTCCCTGGCATTCCCTTGGCTATCTATGACAGAACCTTGCATGTGACCTTGTTTGACTCCCTCAAGAAACGCCTTACCTTTCTTGAGACCGTTATCGACGAATTGCAATTGACGAATTGCAAGACATTGCATGGACGCGCTGAGGATTTGAGTCATCAGGACTATCGTGAAAGCTTTGATATTGCCACAAGTCGTGCCGTTGCGAGATTGCCAATCCTATTAGAATGGACTGTGCCTTATGTTAAACAAGGCGGCTATGTTATCGCCTTAAAAGGCGCCATCTACGAAGAAGAAATCGGCGAATCTGATAAAGCCCTTAGCACATTAAAAGCATCCATCGAAGACGTAAGAACTGTAACCTTACCGACATTGGATGATAAACGTGCTATCGTGTACATCAAGAAAACAGGAAAAACACCTGGAAAATATCCTAGAAAACCTAAAGAAATTAAGGATAAACCGTTATAAAAAATAGACCATCCCAAAAGCCGATACGCTACTGCGCTTCGCGGAGCCCGAAATCGTTTTTGGAATGGTCTATTTTTTATTTCTTCTATAACAAAAGCCTCCACCGGCCGGGTCTGACTCCGGACTACGGCCTCCGCAGGGCCAAAGTCGTTTTTTGAAAGGTGTTTTTAGATTAAACTTATATTATGAGTAACAATAAATAGGAAAAGATTGTATCATATTAATACTAACGGCTATATCGAAAACAAAACAGGGAACAAATCAAAATTGATTTGTTCCCTGTTTCTTTTTTAGTTGTGTATTATTTATCACGTGTATATTTGATTACAGGAAAAAGAAGCGCCCAACAGCTTTCCAAAACGACTTTTATATTTTTGAATCACGTGTAATGTTTTATAGACGATAAAACGGAATGTCCTTTCAAAACCGACTTTGGTCCTGCGAAGCCCGAAGGGCGTAGTCAGACCCGGCCGGTGGAGGTTTTGGGAGGACATTCCATTTACTATTGTATTTAAAGATTACACGTGATCAATAATATGCAAAGTCGTATCTATATCATTAAGCGGCATGATATGTACGCCTGCAGCGATTTTCTTGATTTGTTCCAGTGTTTCGATGGCGATTTCTGTACCAGCTTCTTTGCCGCCTTTTTCTACGCGGTCAAGGATGTCTTGGGTAAGGTTGATTCCAGGCACTTTTTCATGAAGGTATGTAGCCATTTTGAAGCTTTTGAGAGGAATCAAACCAAGCATAATAGGTACATTGAATTCAGACATTTTGTCGATGTAGCGTTTAGCTTGTTCTAAATCATAGATTGGTTGTGTTTGCACGAAATGGGCGCCATTTTTGATTTTAGCAGCTAGTTTTTGGCGTTCGATTTCTAAATCTGGGGCACCAGGATTGCCTGTAGCGCCGATGTAGAAATGTGTTGGTTCGTCAAGGTCGTTACCAGCAAGGTCCTTGCCTGCGTTTAATGTCTTAGCGATGTTAAGTAAGCCCATGCAGTCCACTTCAAATACGGATTGTGCGAATGGGTGGTCGCCATGGTCCGGTTTGTCGCCTGTCAGTGTCAAAATGTTATTAACACCAAGTGCTGCAGCACCAAGCAATTCGGATTGTAAGCCGATGATGTTGCGGTCACGGCATGTGAGGTGGAAAATCGTTTCGATGCCTTCATTATGTTGCAATAAATAGGACAAGGAAATAGGGCTCATGCGCATTTTAGACATAGGGCTGTCCGCAATGTTTATGGCGTCAACCTTGCCTTTTAGGCGCGCTGCTTGTTCAAAAACCTTTTGGGCAGAACTGCTTTTAGGTGGGTCCAATTCAACGGTGATGGTGAACTGGCCGTTTTGGTGTTTCTCACGTAATGTCATCATATACCTCTTATCTATTCTATGTATGGTGAAAGCCCTAGCTGTGTTTAGGCTTTCACCATGAGTATTATCTATATTATATGCCTAGATTAGCCATTATTTCAAAGTTTCAAAGAAATCGTTCGCGTGGTTTACCGCCGCGATGCCGTCCTTGGCGTAAATATCTGCGCCCGCTTGGTCAGCGTAATCTTGGGATACTACGGCGCCACCAACCATAACCTTCGTTTTAAGGCCTGCTGCACGAATGGCAGCGATGGTATTGTCGATTTGAGGCATTGTGGTCGTCATCAAGGAGCAGATGCCTACGAGGGCCGCTTTGTTGTCCTTAATGGCTTGTACGATGACATCAGGGTCAACATCCTTGCCGAGATCGACGATTTTATAACCATTGTTTTCGAGCAATGCAGCTACGATGTTCTTGCCTAAATCGTGAATATCGCCCTTAACAGTGGCTACAACAACGGTTCCTTTATCTAAACTGTCGCTGGCAGGAATGATTTCTTTGATGGTGTTGAAAGCAGCCTGCATCGTTTCGGCAGCGAGCATAACTTGTGGTAAGAACAATTTACCGGAACCGAATTTGTCCCCTACTACGTTCATGGCTTCTGAAAGCCCTTTTTTCGTAATATCCAATGGGTCGATACCGTCAGCCAATGCCTTTTTAACAAGATCGATGATAGCTTCCTTTTCGCCTTGTTCTACACAAGCGCGGATATTGGCTAATGGGTCATTGCTATCAAAGGATGCTTTATCTGGACCCTTTGGCGCCGCATTGCCTGGTGCTGTTGTTTCGTCTTCGTAACCATATTCTTTGATGAATTCAGCAGAACCTGGGTCCCAACCAAGTAATGTGGTGCTTGATACAAATGCTTTTTTAGCAGCGTAGTTGAGCGGATTCATGATTGGTGTAGTCAAACCAGATGCAAGTGCCATTGTTAAGAACTGACCATTTAGATATGGACGTTGTGGCATGCCGAAGGAAATATTGGATAAGCCCATAACAGTTGGGAAACCGAATTTTTCTTTATATAAACGCAATGTGCTGAGCGTTTGTCGTGCACTATCTTCACCACTGGCAAGTGTTAATACCAATGGGTCAAGCAAGAGGTCGTGTGGTTGTAAACCATAGCCATATGCGCGATTTACGATGCTTTCAGCCAAAGCAACGCGATCTTCAGCCTTTTCAGGTAAATCGCCACTGCAGATTGGCAAGCAAAGTAATGCAGCGCCATAGCGTTTAGCCAATGGCATAACGTGTGTGATGGATTCCTCTTCGCCGTTTACGGAGTTGATAAGTGCGCGGCCAGGATAGTTTTTAAGGGCTACCTCCATGGCTTTAGGATCCAATGTATCGATGGATAATGGTGTTTCCACAAGCATGGATAATTCAAAGATGGCTTTTTCCATCAAAGGTGTTTGATCCATACCGGCTACACCCATATTCACATCGAGGATATCTGCCCCCGCTTCTACTTGGTCTAAGGCATCGCGTTTTACACGGATGAAAGAACCGTCGCGTAGCTCTTGAGCGAGCACCTTACGGCCTGTTGGATTGATACGTTCGCCGATAATCAACGGTTTAACATTATGACCTAATTCAAGCAATTTTGTACGGCTTGTAATCACTGTTTTAGGCTCAATATGAGCGCGTTCCTTAGGCGTATGTGATTTTACAGCATCAGAAATCGATTGGATATGCGCTGGCGTTGTACCGCAGCAGCCACCTACATAGCTTGCACCTGCATCAACGATTGGAATCATCAATGGACCCATGTCTTCTGCTGAAAGCGGAAATACCGTTTGCTTGTTAATGAGTTGTGGCATACCTGCATTTGGTTGGCAGATGATTGGTAAATTAGTAACGCTGGCGATTTTTTCAATGAGCGGTGTGATTTGTTCAGGTCCAAGAGAACAGTTAATACCGATGATATCGGCTCCCATTGCTTCTACGATTGTAGTAGCGACTTCTGGAGGTGTGCCTGTAATGGTACGGCCGTCTTCACTGAAAGAAAATTGACAGATGATTTGTATATCTTCTTTTGTCTTACCTGCTGCTTCACGAGCATCCAAAGATGCTAATAGAGCGGCACGCATTTCTTGTACGTCGATAATCGTTTCGATAATGATGAAAATCAACGCCGCCTTCAATCAAAGCCTCTGCTTGTTCTCTATATGTATCGTAAATAGAATCAAAGCTCATATTACCCAAAGGTTGTAAAAAACGTCCTGTAGGGCCCATAGAACCAGCTACACGAGCGGATGGCTTGAACTCTGCAATTGCTTCTTTTGCAACCTTTACAGCTGCTATATTTATTTCTTTTACACGATCTTGTAAATCGTAATCTTCTAATTTAAGGCCGCATGCGCCAAATGTATTAGTAGTAATTACATCACTACCATGTTGTAAATATTGTGCGTGGATATTTTTACCACTTCTGGTCGTTCCACGTTAAATAATTCTGGGCAATAGCCCTCTTCTAGGCCTGCTGCTTGGAGCATTGTACCCATAGCGCCGTCAAAAATGTACATGTGAATCATCCTTTATATAATAGATGCAATTACTGATATATGAACCCTGTGATGTTAGCCCGCCTATTATAGATAAACAGTAGTGCTGTGAATAAATATTACTTTCTCGCTCCACCGGCCGGGTCTGTCTCCGCCCTTCGGGCTCCGCAGGGCCAAAGTCGCTGTGAAAGTAATGTTTATTCACAAAATCTGTTAGCTGCTTATATATGCGGGCTTACAATCTCGTTGTTCATAATCATAATTGCATCTTTTTATTACCATAAATAGATTGTTTCACGTGAAACATTTTTGATTGCACATGGGTACAATGGTACAGATGTACAAGGTAATGTTTCACGTGAAACATCGTGTGTTAAAATTTTATTCTGTTGGTTGTGCTTTCATAGCTATACCAGATGTTTCGGCTGTTGTTTTGCTTGTTTCTGGTTTTGGAGCCGATGCTTTTTCTGGAAGTTTTCTTGATTGGCAATCTTTTTGTGAGCAAGAGCTACAACCGCGTTTTGTTGTCAAGCATTGGTCTCCTGGCATTAAACCGATAATAGCTGTTACGGATTTTCTTGGAAATAATAAGAAGTTTTCTGTAACTTGTAGGCCGATTTGTTCGGTTTTGATAATTTTGCCAAGTTGTGGTTGAATTTCTAAAGGCCAGTTGCCATAGCCTGGGCTAAAACGCCATGTAGGTGCATAACCTTGTTTTTTAGCAATGTTATTGATTACCTCGTTAACTTGGTCAGCCACTTGTTCAACTGCAGTTGTTGCTGCCGCATCTAGTAATAGACCTACGGTGTAGTTGCCTTGTTTAAATAGCTGTTCGCTACGTTTTTCAACGTCTTCACCGACCGTAACACCAAGTACATACACCTTCGTTGATTTTTCAAGGTGCTTTTCAATGATAGACCCTTCAATTTTGAGCGGCGGATTACTTAAAATAACTTTATTTTCCGCATCGTAATCATATTCTTGGTAGACACCTTTTTGGTGTCGCTAGTAATTGGATTTCTTTACAAGCTTCGTCAACGAATTTTTTTCTGGAAAAATCTTCGGCATGACGAAGTCCTGCATATCGCTTTACTTCATCCTTGTTGATGACGGGAAGCATTCCGTTATAAATGGGCATGTGAAACGCCTCCTTTAAAAATAAAATAGATTGTATGGTTAAAATGTTAAACCTATTAAAATACTGTCTTTTATAAGTATAAATATATCTATATATACTGTAAAGGCTATAGCTTCATATAATTTATTAAGGTGCGTCCATAGAAAAAAAGTTATATGTAATTATTTTTATACCTAATGGTGTAAATCAACTAAGTCATAATACGTAATCAAATAAATTTATAAACTGTTATATCATGTTGGTAAACATATGTTTTTTTGGAATGTTTCACGTGAAACATTCTTATTTGTTTTTAGACTTTATTTGAAAAATGATGGTCGTACCTATAAAGTTCTATTTCTTTTGCGTGCCCTATGTTATAATGAAATGAAATATTTTTGAACGTAAAGTTGAGGTGAATTTTGTGGGCAAAGTAATAGCGATTACTAATCAAAAAGGCGGTGTAGGCAAGACTACAACATCTGTTAATCTCAGTGCTTGTTTAGCTGACGCAGGCAAAAAGGTGTTATTAATAGATTTGGATCCGCAGGGTAATGCTAGTTCTGGATTAGGCATTGAGAAAGATGATTTGGAATTATGTATTCACGATGTGTTGATAGATGGTGAAGACATCGTTAATGTTATTCAACCTACAATGCTTAAAAAGCTTTTTGTAGCGCCTGCAACGATTCAATTGGCTGGTGCTGAAGTGGAATTAGTAGGTATTGTTTCACGTGAAACAATTTTGAAAAAATCCATTGCTTCTGTACGCGATGAGTATGATTTTATTATCATTGATTGCCCGCCATCTCTTGGTTTGCTAACATTGAATGCTTTCACAGCGGCTGACAGTGTTTTGATTCCTATTCAAACTGAATTCTATGCGCTAGAAGGCGTCAGCCAACTGGTTAAGACGATTACAATCGTGCAACAAACATCTAATAAGGACCTTGTAATTGAAGGTGTGTTGCTCACCATGTTTGATGGACGTACTAATTTGTCTGTCCAAGTGGCAGATGAGGTAAAATCGTTCTTTGGCACTAAGGTGTATAAAACAATTATTCCACGAAATGTTCGCCTCAGTGAAGCGCCTAGTTATGGGGAACCGATTATTGTATATGATCCGAAATCAAAGGGTGCGGCTGTATACACAAAATTAGCTAAAGAGGTTATTCGGGATTCTAAGAAAACGAAATAATTGGTATAGAATAAATTAAATAAATATGATTTTGAATGTAAGCACAAACTGTATATTGGTTTGTGCTGCATTTTATATATGCAGTGTGAAAGTACTAATAGATTGGGGTTAATCATGGCGATGAAACAGAAAAAGGAACGAAAAACATTAGCGGCAATGATGGGAGAGCAGTCCATAGAAACGGCTTTGCCTGAACGTGAGGTTCACGAGTTGCCTATAGGGGATGTGATTCCTAATGAGGATCAACCACGTAAGAATTTTGATGACCAAAGTTTAGCTACTTTGGCTGAATCTATTAAGAATCTAGGTATCTTTCAACCAATCGTCGTTCGCAAGCAAAAGGATAAATACCAAATTGTAGCCGGAGAGCGCCGTTATCGAGCTGCGTTGATGGTGGGCCTAGAAACAGTTCCTGTAGTTGTAAAAAATTATAATACGGAGGAAATGACAGAAGTCGCGTTGGTAGAAAATCTACAACGTGAAGGCTTGGACCCAATTGAAGAAGCTTTAGCGTATCAAGGATTGATGAATACGTATAAGCAAACTCAGGAGATGATTTCTGCACGTCTTGGACGTAGTCGTTCGTATATTGCTAATATGATGCGCCTTTTGAAATTAGCTGCATCAGTTCAAAAGGATTTGATTGAAGGCGATTTAACTGTTGGTCAAGCTAGACCTTTGTTGGCTTTGCGTAGTGCAGCGCAACAAGTAGAAGCAGCAGAACGCATTAAAGAAGGTGAGTTAAGCGCGCGTCAAGCAGAGCAGCTCGTGAAAGCAATGATGTCTAAAAAGACTAAGTCTAAAGACACTACAGAGCCACATGATACAGCAGAAGTTCGTGCATTGGTTGATCGCTTAAAGTTGAGTCTAGGTTCTCCTGTATCTATTAAATTTAGAGCTGGAAAGAAGGTACAAGGTAAAATTGAAATTGCCTTTAGCTCTGAAAATGAATTAGAACGTCTTATTGCGTATATGGATGCTCAAGAGAGCACAGAACATGAAGAAACAATGGAGTTTCGCGTATAATGGAACAAACACCAAAGGCTAACCGCGTACACATTGGCTTTTTTGGCCGTTGTAACGCGGGTAAGTCGACATTAATTAATATGCTAACGGATCAACCTGTATCCCTCGTGTCTGAGGTGGCAGGCACTACGACCGATCCTGTTAGCAAATCTATGGAAATATTGCCCCTAGGCCCTGTGGTTATCACCGATACGGCTGGTATTGACGATACATCGGAACTGGGCGCTCTTCGCATTGAAAAATCCGAAGAGGTTATCAAAAAAATCAATCTCGCTGTTTATGTGTTGTGTAATGACGAACCGCCAACAGCAGACGATATGATGTGGCTTACTAAGTTGAAACAAAATAATGTGCCTATCGCATTATTCATCAATGAAATTAATGCTTCTGATAGTGAAAGCGCTCATGACAATGATAGTAATGGTAATGAAAGTAATGATACTAACCAAAATTATGTAGATACGTATCCCGATTTATCAGCTATTGCCACTGTTGTAGGCGCTACGGATTTTACATCGAATCGGGATCGTCTTACATTGCTTGATTTGCTAGGAGGGTTAACACCGCTCGATGTAGAAGGCGAGCAATCTCTATTACAAGGGTTAGTTGATCCAGGGGATACTATCATTTTGGTATGTCCTATTGATTCGGCGGCACCAAAGGGACGCTTGATTTTGCCACAAGTACAGACAATTCGCGAGATTTTAGATCATAAGGGGCTTGCCTTGGTATGCCAAACAGACGAATTGCCGACCATGCTAAGCAAGCTTTCACAAAAACCAAAACTCGTTATCACCGATTCGCAAGCCTTTGAGGCGGTGAATGCGTTGACGCCTGCGGATATTCCGTTAACATCATTCTCCATATTGATGGCGAGGTTCAAGGGCAAATTACAGGATTTAGTAACGGGGGTGAAAGCCCTTAATAACTTAAAATCAGGTGCGCGTGTGCTCATCAGTGAGGGCTGCACGCATCGTCGCCAATGCGATGATATTGGAACCGTTAAAATTCCGATGTGGCTCAAAAAGAAGGGGCATACGGATTTACAACTTGAATTTACCAGTGGTGGCGCGTTCCCTAAGGATGTGAGCTGTTATGATCTTATCATCCACTGCGGGGCGTGTATGTTGACGCGTCGCGAGGTGTTACGGCGCATTGATTGTGCCGTTGTGCAAGGTACGCCTATTGTGAATTATGGTGTACTTATTGCGTCATTACATGGTATACTAGAACGTGCTATTAGTCCATTTATGGACGAATTAGATAGAAAGGGTTTTGAATGTTAGAATCTATACAACCCTATATCGGTGTATTGGGATGTGCATTAGCCGTTATTTTATTGGTATATTGCATCATCCTACACATTAGATTGGGTAGCTTAACGAAGAAGTTCAATTTCTTCATGCAAGGTGAAAATGGGGCTAGCTTAGAACGTAAACTTTCAGTAGAAATCACTGAAATTCGCGAGGCCGCAAAGGGATTGCAGGATATGATTGAGGAACAAACTCAAATTCGCAATATTCAAGGCAATACATTGCAAAAAATCGGCTTTAAGAAGTATAATGCATTTGATAATATCGGCAACGATTTGTCCTTTGCCCTTACATTGCTTGACGGCAATAATAATGGGGTTTGCATTTCCAGTATCTATGGCCGAAATGATTCTCGTATTTTCAGTAAACCAATTGTGAAAGGTAAAAGTCTCGTTAATCTTTCACAAGAGGAATTGGAAAGTTTAAACGAAGCGCTTGGGGAACGTACGAATGAGGAAGCGTTAGCGAGCGTTATCCATTCTCAATAGGCAAATCGCTTTGTTGTGTTCGCATAGAGTGCACATGCATGATGAGTTGAGGAATGATTAAAAAGTAAGGAAGGCATTTTGAAAGTACCAAGTATTTTGAGTTCTGTAGTGTCTCATAATGGTGATAACTGCACCATTACATTGAGTCATAAACAAGCGAAGATTGTAGCTGTAGTAGCCGTAATCTTATTTGTAGCAGCACTTGTTTTATCCATTTGGGGCATTGCACGACAAGCAGAAATCGTTCAATTGCGTCAACAAACACAATTGCAAACAGAACAATTAAAACTGTTACAACAAAAAACAGAAGTGTTGGATAAGAAAATCCAAAACTTAAATCAAATTAGTGAAGAAAATAAACAAATGTTGAAGGGTGCTGAGTCCGGCACACCATCTCAAGGTGGTAGCGATGGCTCTGACCCAAAGCAGGAAGCCGCTAGCGATGAGACTAGTCCCACGCTAAGTGCGGCGCAACTTTCAGCAAGACTATCTAAATTAGATAAGGATGCACAAAAATTATTGGTTAGCTTCTACACGATGCGCAATATCTTGCGCGACGGTGGGGCTCAAGACATTGCTGCATTACAACAATTGAACTACACTACAGGTTCTGGTGGATATACGAATAGTACAACACCAAGCATCTGGCCAAGTAAGGGCGTTATTACATCGCCTTATGGCAGCCGTGTCGATCCTGTGACCGGCGCTGCTAGTGCTTTCCATGAAGGTGTCGATATCGCCGACGATTACGGCACACCTATCGTTGCTACTGCAGCGGGTACCGTAACATTCGCAGGCTACACTGAAGGCGGTTATGGTAACCTCGTAGAAATCGATCACGGCAACGGATTTGTGACCCGCTATGGCCACAATAGCGCCGTTCTCGTTACACCGGGTATGACCGTTAAACAAGGCCAAGTCATTGCCGTTATGGGCAGTACTGGTAAAAGTACTGGCGCACACGTACACTACGAAGTGCGAATTAATGGGTCTGCAGTTGATCCAATGGTATTTTTGCCAATTAGTAATTAAATACGCTATAAGATGGGATACCCCCTATTCGAAAGCCGACACGCTACTGCGCTACGCGGAGCCCGAAGTCGTTTTCGAACAGGGGGTATCCCTTTTTACGCTATATTTTAATTACTAAAATGGCGGGATGAGGAAAGCTACTGCGCTTACGTGGGGCCAGACGATGTATATATGTCTTATTAAAATTAGAACAGGCATGTACTAATTCCAGGGACCTAGTATATGTGTCTCAAAAAAAAGAACAGGCGTGTACTAATTCCAGGGACCTAGTATATGTGTCTCAAAAAAAAAAGAACAGGCGTGTACTAATTCCAGGGCCTAGTGTATGGGTCTCAAAAAAATAGAACAGGTGTGTACTAATTCCGGTGGCCTAGTATATGTGCCCCCAAAAATAGAACAGGCCTGTTCTATTTTAAAAGACCCACTATATAGAACCTATGTAACAAGTATTCATTACATCTCTTCCCAAACGGCTGGGTTGGCAGAGGTTCATATATCATAATTGCTACGATTATTGTATAAGAAAGGACTAGATATCCTTTTAGCGAATAAAGGCAGGTGATAAATCTGTTCCTCATATATGATATGTATACTAGTTAAAAGGGCTGAGGGGGCTGAAAAAATGACTTTGGCCCTGCGAAGGCCGAAGGCCGTAGTCAGACCCGGCCGGTGGAGTTTTTTCGGCCCCCTCAGCCCTTATGTTTATGTATGTAATTGTAATAAGGAACAGATTTTTTTATGGACTATATTGCATAATAAGGATATCTATTCCTTTTCGTCTATAAATATTGTACAATTATGGTATATGAACGGAGGTATATCTATGAAGGCCTATGTACAAGTTTATACCGGCGAAGGCAAGGGTAAAACGACGGCTGCTATCGGCCTCGCTATACGTGCTATAGGCGCTGGCAAAAAGGTTTCTATTTTTTTACAGTTTATGAAGTCTAAAGTGTATAGTGAACATAATATTTTACCGACCCTCAAAAAAATATTACATTAGAAACTGTAGGTAAAACCGTTTTTTTATCATCAAGGAAGGCATGAAGAGCAAGGATGAGCTCGCCAAATGGGGTGATGAGGTGGTTGTATTTGAATCGGGAAATCCGCCTAAGGATTATGTAGCGCTTATTGAAAAGGGCTATGAACGCGCGTTAGAGGCTGTATCTAGCGGCGACTATGATTTGGTGGTTCTCGACGAATATAACATGGCTTTGTTCTTTGAACTCATTGATTGGAAAAAAAAACGGAGGCTCTATTAGAGGCTCGTAATCCGGAAACCGAAGTGGTGTTTACGGGGCGTGGGGCACCGCAAGAACTTCTCGATGTGGCCGATCTTGTGACGGAAATGAAGGAAGTTAAGCATTACTACATGCAAGGTGTAATGGCTCGCAAGGGCATCGAAAATTAGAGCATACTTTCACAAATCCCATAACCTAAGGAGGTGATGTGGTTGAGTATAGTCGCTATTGTGGCACTCGTCGTAGTGCTTCTCATCGTAGCGCTGATCATGATTATCCTACTAACGCCAATCACATATAGCATCGAATGGAACGGCAGGACGCCGTACCGCGTAGAATTGTCGGTTAAATGGCTGTGGCGCGTATTGTCGCTGCATCTCGCATATTTTCAGGGCAAACCATTTTTTAAACAACTGTATGTATTAGGTATGCAGAAAATAGGCCCTGTGAAAGAATACGACGAATGGATTCAACAACGGGTTGATGACGAATATCAGAAGGCTGTTGACGAATTTGAAAATGATCCGATGGCTGCGCAAGCGGAAGCAATGATGAAAGCCATGCAAGGCGGTGGCCAGGGCGGTACTGAACCGACTGAGCCGACGACTGTTGGTGATTTCTGGTGAAAGCTTAGATGCTACGCGCAGTGCAGGGCAAACATCAGATGCACAAGGTAAACAGATTCGCGTTGAACGTGTTGATGCATCTAAGGATGATAATAAGGGTGCTGAAGCGCGGGCTGCACAATATGATTCAATCCGCGATAACCCGACGATGAAATCCGATGATGAAGTGGTGGAAAGGGTCTCTTTCAATAGTGATGGCACCGTAAAAGAGAAGGTATTTTACGAAAAATAGACGGCTTGAAAAGATAGCGTGAAATCGCGCTTTCAAAAACCAGATCCTAACGATCCGGTGGCTAGCTTTAAATCGAAAATCCCGACCTTTTGGTTTATGAAACATGTGACGAATACGGAATTGTGGCGTCAATTGTTGCTTGTTTCTAAGCGGTGTTATGACCATTCTAAACCACGAGATATCGCCGTAGAAGGGCGTATCGGCATCGGTGATCCTTTTAAGGGTGGCATGCTTGCTTCGATGTTGTACAGTATCTGGCCTGAACAGGCTGAACATATCGAGATTGATTATTTGAATTGGTATTTAGAAGGCAGCGGCCACATTAAAGGGCGCATTATTCTAGGCGCGTTGGCATGGCACGGCACGCGATTCGTGCTTTCACAACCAATGCGTGCACTCATAGCTGAAACGGTCAAGGTCGTTTGGGTTAAGCGCAAAGAAAAGAAAGAATTAGAACGATTGAAAGCGGAACAAGCCGCTAACGCATAGTTGACATCAGTGGAGGTACTACGATGGAGAACAGTAACGTAAAAGAAAATTTAGAAGTCCTTTTTGAGAAGTTCAAAAAAATATGATTAAGGTGGAAACTGTAGTAGGTGAAGCGGTGCAAAATCGGCGATACTACATTGGTTCCATTTGTGGACGTAACATTTGGTTTCGGCACTGGCACAAACCACAACACATCTGGCAAGAACCATGAATGTGGCGGCGGTGGCGGCGGCGCTCGCATGGAACCAAGCGCTGTGCTCGTGATCAAAGGCGAACGCATCGAGTTGTTCAACATTAAAGGCAATCCTTACAGCAGCAGCTTTGATCGCCTTATCGGCTTGGTGCCTGACCTCGTGTCCAAATTGAAATCCGATAAATACATCTATCTTAATGACGAACAATAATAGATAGTAAATTTTTAATAAGGGTTCATGATGAATTCATGGGCCCTTATTATTATTTAATAGTATACAATTTAATTATTAGATGCTATATCTCATCTATGATTTTTTTGAGGGTTTTTTTACTTGTGAAAGCAAGTTAGATTTGATATAGTAAAAAAATAGTGCATTACATGTTTGTGTAATGGAACTTTACTGTTCAGGAGGATCTCAAATGAAATTAACTAAAAAATTGACAACATTGGCTATCGTTGGTGCTATCTCCGCTACCACTGCTGTGGCAAGCGCTGCTAACATTGGTTTAGTGCAAATGAGTCAAGTTGTAAATAGCTATCCTGGTTACGGTGCACTTGATATGAAAAATGCAACAAGTAGATGCACAATACCGTCCACAAATTGAAAAGAAAATGCAAGAAATTGACAAAATTAAAGATCAAGCTCAAGCAGAAGCAGAATTCAATAAATCCGTAGCTCCATTGTTACAAAAAGAAAATGACGAAGTGAATAAAATTGCACAACCTATGATGCAAAACATTCACAACGCTATCGAATCCGTTCGCGTTGAAAAGAAAATGGACGTTGTATTAGACGACCCATACACAATCCGCGCAGCTGATGCAAACAGTAACGTTGAAAAATATTACAGATGAAGTGATTAAACGTCTCAAAAAAATAATATCTTAATGTCGCTTTGACGATAGTAAAGGATACCCTCCTAAAAACCTCCACTGGCTGGGTCTGTTCCTTCGGAACAGGGCCAAAGTCGTTTTTCAGAGGGTGTCTTTTTATCTCAAATCATCATAAAAATATTATTTTTTAGATCGTGGGGAAAGGAAAAAAATCGTTTTTTTCGAGAGGGCTGTTTTTTTCATCCAAGATAGATATTTTTTTAGACTGTAGGGAGAAAGATAAAGTCGTTTTTTTAGGAGGGTGTCTTTTTATCTCAAATCATACATAAAGATATTATTTTTTTAGACTGTAGGAGAAAAGGGACAAGGAGGGTTTTATTATGTCGATTATGCAGGTTTGTTGGAGTTTGATGCGGTATCCGCGGTCTAAGGGTATCCCATATATTATGGAGAATGGTACGTTTGATCAAGCGCTAGTTTTTATGTTGCGTTTGTTTGGCATTATGCTTGGTTTGTCGGTGGTGGAAAATGTTATCATATTTTTTATCACGCCTGTAACTATGCTAGATACGATTATATCGATTTTAGGTTTTGTTTTTGTCTGGGTTTTCTTAAAAGGGCTTTGGTTCATATTGGTCCATTTTTATGTGAAAGCCACTAGTAATCGCAATCTTACGTTTAAGGACACGTTTATGGCCGTTTCGTATGCGATGGCCTTTGATTTACCTATAACCGTATTGTCCCTTACTCGGTGCGGTACTTGTTATTATATTGAGCCTTGCGGGAGTTGGTATGATTGCGTTCGGAGTTCAATCTATTTTGGGTTTGATTGCATTTGTATTAGCTATATATTATATGCTTTGCTCTCTTGGACTCTACCGTCAGATGTTAAAGACTACATCAATGCATATTATTATCATTGCTATTGTATATACTGTACTTTTAATAAGTGCATCTATGATGTTACGAGTATAGGTGAAAGTTATTTCATAAATATTAAACAATATAATACGTGAAAGCATAAAAAAACGAGCTTAGAGTTAATCTAGGCTCGTTTTGTTTTGTGTGCTAAATGGGCAGACAGTGAATTTAGTATTTTATTTTGTTAATCGATAGCTCATATCGAGGAGCATTTTTATTCTTTCAGTAGGCACAGAACCATCTAGAGACACGGTTAGCCAATTGGCCTTATTCATGTGATAGGCTGCGTATATGCCTGGTTCCTTGCGAAAGGCGCCTATCATAGTGGGTTCGCATTTGATGTTCAATACGTCAATGGGCCTGATTTTTGACCAACCTAATTTATCGGTGGTGATATTCATGACAAGGGCGAACCATTTATGATTACCTTGATGGCGGTACACCTTGTAATGTGGAAACTGCGTCCAAGGCATATTGGTAGTAGTATCCTCAAATTGATTGTGAATATAGGCTTCTAAATCTTCGCGTGTCATGTAGATCCCCTCTTTCTCTCTTATATGATTAGTATAATCTCTTGTGAAAGCTACTGCAAGGGATAATACTATATTCTATAGAAATATAGCTATGAAATTAAGTTATTAGATTATAGGATAAAAAAACTACCTATATATGGTGAGTTACGTAAAAACAGTAACTATTACCACATATAGGTGCTTTTTTTATATAGACACTAAGGAGAGGAGGAGGTCATATCTATATAATCTTATTCAGGTTTATGAACGAGGTTTACGATGAATTCGCTATCTTCAACAAGCGTTGCTTGAATGTAGTTATCACCATTAAACTCGAGAACTTCGCCCGGTACGAGTACATGTTCTTCTGTTTCGTTAAGGAATACTTGAACAGTGCCCTTTACAACAGTAAAGATAACATTGGCTTCAGGATGATTATGTTTTTTTCTACCTTTTCACCTGCTTTTACCGCCTTTTTTTACGATCACATAATTAGGACCTTGGAATAATAAACCCTAAATCTTTTTTACTGTGCCTGCCATGATGCTGCACCTCCTATGTATGAAAGTATATGAGTAATGATTTCATCTTATGGTTCTATTATAAACTGATATTTCTTATCAATTCTGTGCCTATAGCTACAGTTTTGAAAGTAATTTTGAATTAGAACAGGCCTGTAGTAATTTGTAGAGGCTCACATATACATGTCTATTTAAAAATAGAACACGCCTGTTCTATTTTTTTGAGACTCATATTCTAGGTCCTTGGAAATAGAACACGCCTGTTCTAATTTTTTTAGGCACATATATTAGGTACTTAGACATAAAAAAACGAGCGTAAAATTTTACGCCCGCGTTTTCATTCGTTTTTCGTACATTTCGCCTGTTTATCGCTCTTTTTTCGTTTTTTTTACGACTGTATAAGCGAACGATATGGTATGTATTTATTTTTTAGCGATTGTGTATAAGCGTGTGCCATTTTCTTCTGTTGTGATAAGCTCAAATTCAGGATCGATAGCTTTCACAAAGGCCTCGAACCATGTTTGGTATGCGAGCATCATGAATTTAGAATCTACGCCTGCGGTGCGCCAGTAGCCAGCTTGTAGGCGGTGGTCGCCAACCCATGTGAAACGGTCAGCGCTATCCTCAATGATTTGGTCGCCGCCGTCGCAAGGCATGCCGTTTACATAGAAGTTTTGAAGGGCATTGTAGATGGCAGGAGCCGTATGTTCTTCAAGGCTATCTTGAGCCACGACGCCGCACGCTTGGCCTTGTACTGCGAAGGCATCGAGAATAGCTGTAACCACGTGGATGGAGTTTTCATCAGCATTTGTATCGAGCATGTCTTTGATAAAAGCCGCTTCGCGGACGGACGCCACATTGATTTGGTTAGCGAGCCAGCCGTGAATATTGTTGTGGTCGATGATATTTTCTAATGGAATGCTAGGGTTGATTGGTTCGCCGTATGTATCTACGGAGATAGAGTGCAATTCTTCAGCAAGATCGTCTACGACCTTTGTTGTTTTTTCAAGAATTAAGTTTTCGCGTTCTACGAGCAATTGGATTTTACGGTATAACCAGTAGTGAATGTGACCTAAAAATGCGGACATGAGAAACTCCTTTATTTTATATTAATTATGCACCTTTGCGGGCTGTTTCTAATTTGTTAACTAAATCGTACACGTTAACGCCGTGGATTTCAGCGGCTTGCCATAATGGTTCCATCGTGGAGGATGGGCAACCGAGGCAACCCATGCCGATGCTTTGTAGTACAGGTACTGTATTTGGATAGATGTCCACGATATCGCGGATGATTGTATCCGGTGTAATTGGTTGACCTGGTTCAAGGCGTGGCGTCTCAACCTCTGGATCATTGCCGTGACCTGGCAAGTTAACAATAGGTTCTGCTGCTTTCGCTTCTGTAGGAGCCCCTTCAAGGTCGCCTAGTACAGCTTCTTTGAAAGCATCTAAGCCGATGCGGTCGATGAATTCACCCATTCGTTCGATTTGTGCATTTGCTTTGTAATATTCGATGATGCGGTCTACAAGAGCAAGAGCTTGCTTTTCCGTCTCTACTTCTGCAATGAGGTCGCCGATACGTGGATGAGCGCCGCCACTGCCGCCAGCATAAACGTTCCAGCCTTCTACTGTACCGATAATACCTACGTCCTTCATGCGGCTTTCAGTACAAGAATTAATACAGCCAGATACACCAATTTTCATCTTGCTAGGCATTTCTTGGGACAAATATTTGCGTTCCAATTGCATGCCAAGATGTACGCTGTCTTGTTTAGCCCGTTTACAGAACGTCGTGCCTGGGCAAATCTTGACGCTGCGCACGCGGTTGGATACCATGTACGCCGGTTCCATGCCGAGCATGTCCCATGCTGCGTCTACGTCCTCAGCTTTCAAATTCGTAATCATAATGCGTTGGCTGCCAGTTAGTTTAAGAACTGCGCCAAATTTGTTCGCCACATCAATGTATTTTTGCAATTGATCTGGTTGAATAAAACCCGCTGGAATGCGCGGTGTAATAGCATAACGGCGTTGGCCGTTTTTAATTCGTTGTAAATTTCCTGCGATTTGAGCCATTGTAATCCCCTCTAAATTGTAATGAACTACTTATATTCTATCATATATTTTCACTGTGAAAGCCCCTATTAGCACATGCTAGAGATGATGCGTTTTGACGATGTACGTCTAAACGATGTATGTTCTAGAGCGCTAGTAAGAGATCGATATGAAATGATTGTTATCATCATTCCAAATTACATATACTAGTATAATTCATTTTACAATAAAATAATGTGTCCCAAGCTACAAAAAAAGTAAAAATTTTGGGCACTGTTTCACGTGAAACTAAATACAAAAGTACGGCTCTAAACCTTGATTTGGGGTCGTTTTTTCAGGGGTAAAAATATTATTCCTCTTTTTGAAACGAATTTGCTTGTCACGGGCCTCCTTTTGGAATGTATATAGGTGAAAGGAGGTGATCAGATGGCTGAACTAAAACGCACAAAGTTAGTGTTACGTTTTAATATCGGTACGGAAGAAAAACCGAAATACAAAGACGTCACTTTCACACGCGTCGCTGAAGAAGCTACTGATGATGCGGTCAAAATCGTCGGCACTGCATTGGCTGGTCTTTATGAGAACACCATTGCTGACGTAATACGCGTCAACGAAGTATCCCTTGGTCATTAATGTGCTTTCACTCATAATAGTTAGCACATAATGGCTGCGTGAAGGTTCGTAGTAATCCAAACCCTGTGAACCTATCGCGATCATTCCCGTCCTTATGTATATGAATTAGAAAGGAGTGCCCAACATGGCTGATAAACGTGTGGTATATCTTAAATTTGCTACAGTCGATGGTAAAAGCGCATCGATCACAATTAGTGGACCTCGCACTGGCCTTACTTTGGAACAAGCTAAAACGGCAGCTAATGCGCTAGTAGCGAACAAGGTAATCTTAGGCTCTGGCGACGCTCCATTGGCAAGCTTTACCTCTGCCAGTGAAGTATCTACGCAAAGTAAAGATTTGCAATAAAACAACATATTGCTAATGCATAGATAATTCTATCCCATCTGTGCTTAGCACAACTATCGCTGTTATGCGATGAATATCTTATCCCTGGTCATATGATAGCCTCGGAACCTGTCATATGACGCCTCCCAGCGGGTCGCTCTTCGGAGTGGCCCGTTTTGTTGTATAATGAACCTAGAATTATCTTGATGTAGGAGGAACGATGAAGGTTCTATACGATACAATTTTGAAAGCAACTTATACAGGCCGTCCCAATCGTTTTGTGGTGACCTTAGATCTTAATGGTGAAAGCGTACTTGCCCATTTACCAAATCCAGGTCGTATGTGGGAATTGTTATTTACAGGTGTTACGATGTACATCGTGCCTCATGATAAGCCTGATGCGAAGACGAAGTACCGCGTTGTAGGCATTGAGCGCGACGGTATAGTTATTATGCTCGATACGAACTACAGCAATGATGTGGCTCAGCATTTGATTGAAAACAAACTCATTCCTGGTTGGGAACAATGGCGTGTTGTACGTCGCGAATATACGGTAAAACTACATGGGGCGACATCACGCTTTGATTTACTCCTCACTAACGACGATGGTGAAGAATTCCTGTTAGAGGTTAAATCCTGCACCTTGTTCTCCAAGACCGGTGCCATGTTCCCCGATGCCATTACAGAACGTGGACGCAAGCATTTGTTGCACCTTAGGGAACTGCAAAACGAAGGCTACCATACAGGCGTACTATTCCTTGTACAATGGGACCAAGCTAAATGGTTCTTGCCAGATTACCATACGGATTTAGAATTTGCTACGACCTTCAAGGAAGTGGCCCCATTCCTCGACTGGAAAGCCGTTGCTGTAGCGTGGGATGAGACTTTCACCATGCCTACCGTGACACGCGCCTGTACCTATCCGAGCTATGTTCTCGACAGCGAAGCGCACGACAGCGGCGTGTACATCATGGTGATGCACCTTGACCACGAGCTGGACCTCGAAATCGGTTCCAAGGGCATGATGCATTTTAATGCAGGTTATTACATGTACGTTGGCTCCGCCAAGGCGAACCTTACGAAACGCATTGAGCGTCATAAGAGAAAACGTAAGAAAATGCATTGGCACCTCGATTATTTCCGAGGCCACTGCGAAATGATAGCGGCCGTGCCGATTCGTACGAGCGGATTGCCCCTCGAAAGCTGGAGCCTTACTCACGAGCCATACCCATCCATGCCGAGCACGCCAAATCCCGATGTAGACGTGAGCGTCGAATGCGCTTTGGCTGATGCGGTGCGCGCCATTGCCGTGTGGGACGTACCAAAATTTGGCTGCTCCGACTGCGATTGTACAAGTCATCTGTTTGGAATGACCGAAAATCCAATACATAATAAAGAATTTATGGACGTGGTAGAAGAATTCAGGATGAATCAGCTGGATTCCATAATTGTTGAGGATTAAAACACTATTACGTGTTCTGTGCTTGTTATATGTATTGAATTTGTATAATTTATTATTCTGTATTTGAGTTTACCTATTAGGTAAATTTTTATTTACAAATTGTTACAAAAGAGTATAATAGAATTAACCTAATAGGTAAAATTATTATAGATGGCCATTTATATTGTATCCAGTCTCGTTAGATAGAGAGTCGGTGAGGTATTGAAGATACGATATAAGAATAATAAAATACGCAAGGTATGTACGGACATTAATGTAGCACAGAAAAAAATATAATCTTAGAATGGCAGTGAAAATAAATGAACGCTTTAGATCAACTTACTTATGCTGAATCAATTGAAATGTTAATTTGTTTACGATTAGGAAGATGTCATCCTTTATACGGTGCTAGATTAGGTCAATATGCAATGGATTTAATTCATCCATATCGTTTAATTTTTACTCAGTATGGTGATACTGTTGATATTGTAGAGATTCAAGAAATTGTAGATTATCATTAATTAGGAGCACAAATAGTATGAAAAGTATATAGGAGTAAGACTTTTATAGCCATTCCGCCAGGTATGACTATTAAAGAAGTTTTAGAAAATAGACATATGACCCAAAAAGAGTTGGCTTCTCGTATGGATATGAGTGAAAAACATATTAGTAAGCTTATTAATGGCGAAGTTCCATTAACGCAGGATGTGGCGATGCGTCTAGAACGTGTATTTGGTGTAGATGCTAGTTTCTGGAATGGTTTAGAGGCTGGATATAGAGAGAAAATACTAAAGGTAGAGTATGAAAATTCTATTGATGAGGAAATAAATTTTGCCAAGCCTTTTGGGTATGCTAAATTGGCTCGGTTGGGAATTGTACCAGAAACTAAAAAGAAAGCTGAACAAGTTAATAATTTACAGAAGTTTTTTGAAGTAGCATCTTTGAAAACTGTGGCTGATGAAATGGTTATGCCTTTGGTATATGAGAATATAAAGGATATGGATAAAGCCAAACAGAGTGCTATTTATACATTGGTACAAATTACAAAAGGTGAATCTCGATTTGTGGAGGTGAATCCTTATGATTGTGAATTGTTAAAGACATTTATTCCCAAGATAAAAAATTTTTCACAAGAATCTTTAAATGTGGCTAAAGAGCCAATTAAGGATATGCTGGCGGCAGCTGGTATTATTATTGTATATTTGCCTATCATTGATGATATAACCTCTACATGTATTACGTATTCTAAGGGGAACGCTATTGTGTTGGGGATACCAACAGATGAAAATAATGATTTTTGGCGTTTATTAAATGAAGCTTTAAAAGGTTTGGTAGAACGAGATTATCCTCATACGAGTCGTAAATATCGGAACAATGATCCTGTGACCGTAGTGAATTATTAAAAGGGAGAATAGGATATAACTAAGGCTAAGTATAATGGTCGGAGGAAATTATATGACATCTTTAGAAAATGTAATTATATCAAAGCATTTAAGTAATATTTATGCTGAAGGTGAATTAGAAAAGTTTTGCCATTGATGATATGCTGATAAAAGGACGTGTAAATTGATTTGATTTGCACGTCCTTTTTATATGTTCAGATTTATATTGATAACTGTGTTTTGGGATTACAATCCCTAAAGGGATAAAAAAATTGGGTGAATTGGGATTGCAATCCTTAAACCTGTTAAAATGATGCGAAATTGGGATTATAATCCCTAAATATTTATTGATTAGAATAAAATTATACATTATTGGAGTGTTACTTATAGGTTTATTAAGATTATGATCATTATAGCTTTTTATATTTCAAAGAACCTGTATTTGGAATTTGGTAAAAATGAGTTTTTTTATAGTCGGCTGTTTATATATATTGGAGCATATTATGTTAAAATATGAATAACAAATGAAAAAAATTGGGGAGATGTAAGCATGAGTAAAATAAATTATTGGATAGTAAGTGCTGATATAGGAAAATGGAAAGCAGAACTTGGTGCGGACTTCAATACTTGGGAAGATTGGAAAGAACCTATTAGCTATAATTTTTATGGTGATAATAGCAAACCTAAACGCCGAAATTTTACTAAAAAGATTAAAGTTGATGATATAGCCATTATTTATGCCAAGGCTAAGGGGCTTATAGGTGAGGGAGGTTTATAAACGTTATTCCAGATGATAAGTTGATAATTCAACCTGTAAGTATCTGGCGTAGACCAATTAGTTTAACTGAAATAAAAAAATAACTCTATATTAAATAAAAATATATGTATCAGCAAATAACTTTCATGCTTCTTTTAGTAAATGCTCAGAGGAGGCATATAAGGAGGTGGTACAATTGAAGTGTAGTAGTGTACATAATGAGGCTATAAAATCGTATGTAAAAAAATTAATTTCAGCTAAAAAAATATTATTTTACGAGGAGCTCCTGGAACAGGGGAAAACATATCTTTCTAAACAAATAGCAGCAAGTATTATTACAGATAATACAGAGACTGATTTGGATAAACTTACTGAAGAACAAAAAGCAGCAAGTAGAATTTGTACAGTTTCATCCTAGTTATGACTATACGGACTTTGTTGAGGGCTTAAGGCCTAGTCTTGGCAGTGATGGTAAGATGGAATTTGTATTGAAAGATGGAATTTTTAAGAGCTTCATTGAGAAAGCGAGAGTTGACTACGAAAACTATTCTTTAAAGTCTGAAAAGACGTTGGGTAAAGAGGCGATTATTCAAAATATAATTAATCAATTTCTTTCTAATAGTTTATCTAATATGCAAGTCTTTCAAACTAAGACGGGTAATAATTTTAATATTACTGGATTTAATGAGAAGTATATAGTTATTTCTATACCAGATAATGATAAAGCGAATATGCTTCAATTGAGTTTGAAAAAAATTAAAGGAGTTGTTAATATCTGATAAGAAGTTTGAATCGGTTAAAGATGTTATGGAGTTCTTTAATGGTAAACACCATACTCAAAAAAAGATTCATATTACTTTTTCAATTTATAAAGAACTTGAATCTGACAAGATAACTGCTAAAAAAAGACCATAATAAGGTAGAGATAAAAAAAGGTAAGTTAAAAAAATATGTATTCATTATTGATGAAATTAATCGTGGTGAAATTTCCAAAAATTTTTTTGGTGAATTATTCTTCTCTTTAGAGCCTGGATATAGAGGGGAAATTGGAGCGGTATCTACACAATACTCAAATTTATATGATGAAACTGATGAAAAATTTTTATATTCCTGAGAATGTATACATTATAGGAACAATGAATGATATAGATCGTTCTGTAGATAGTTTTGATTTTGCTATGCGTAGGCGTTTTCGTTTTATTGAAATTACACCAAATGATCGTGAGAGTATGTTAGATTCTTTGCCTCCAGAAATAAAAAGATGCGCTTAATAGAATGAATGCTTTTAAATAAGGTAATTGCTGAAACTGAGGGATTAAATGAAAATTATCAGATTGGTCCATCATACTTCCTACATCGAAAAAAATATTGATGTTAAAGATTTGTGGACTGATTATTTGCAGCCCCTTTTACATGATTATATTCGAGGTATGTATAATGAAAGTTCTTTAATGGATAGTTTTAAGGTGGCTTATTTTGGTAATGGCGATGAATCTGCTGAGAATTAGAGATAATAGTCAAATTAAGAAAGAAGCATTTTATAAGATCAAAAAACTAGAGACTAAGATTCTTAATGTGACGTTAAAAAATCTGGAAAAAAAGAAGGTGTATTTGTATTTCCAGAAGCAATACTTGAATCTGAAGATCTTGAACAAAGTCAGATGATTCTTCAAGATGAAAATGGTGTCTATAAAACTAGTAATATTATGGGATTTATTGGCTATGGAGATGAACGACTAGTTATAAGTTCGAGATTTAGTGATAACCATGAAGATTATTTTTTTCAATATTTGCTTAGTAGAGTGCTCGATACTCCCAATGTTGTAAACCTAGAAACAGATCTTAGCTATGATAATAGTATTGTTAACTATTTATACTTTTTTTATTTCCATATTTTTTTGAGCGTTGCAATACGAAAAGGTCTATTTAAACAATATGTTTATAATGAATATAATGACAGAAATATAAAAAGGAGTAATTGATATTGCAAGACATATAAAATGTAATACTCCTTTTTATAGGTCGTATTGCCTATAGACAAAGAGAGTTTTCGTACGATAACTACCTTTTGCACTTAATAAGGCATACAATTGAGTTTATTCAGAATAAATCGTTTGGTAAAAGCGTTACTTTCAAAGATAAAAAAATGAAGTACAATTAGTTGTAGATGCTACATATACATATAGGGTACATGATAGACAGAGTATTATTGATAAGAATAAAAAAATGTTAGTGAGACATGCATACTATCATGAATATAGAGCATTACAAAATTTATGTCTTTTAATATTGCATAATCAAAGAGGACAAATAGGGGTAGGCTATAATAAATTATATGGAATCTTATTTGATGGTGCATGGCTTTTGGGAGGAATATATTAACCTATTAATTGGTAAAGATTTTTATCATCCTAAAAATAAATCTCACACTGGTTCGGAAGAATTATTTTTCAGGTAATAGACAACAGGGGCTTATTTATCCAGACTTTATTGGTAGAGATGCAAATAATCGAATTATTGCAGATGCAAAAATATAAACCTATAGATAACATCAGAAGTAAAGACTATTTACAAGTATTAGCTTATATGTTTAGATTTGATGCTAAAAAGGGATATTATTTTTTTATCCAGAGTCTACAGGAAGAGAGTTTGAAAAAAATTAAAAATTAAATCAAGGTACAAAAATATGAACAAAATGTAAGTGCTAGAGATGATATTTATGTGATGAAATGTGGGTTAGAAATTCCTTGTAATGTCTCTAATTATCAGGAGTTTATTGATAAAGTTCAGATAAATGAAGATAACTTTTTAAACAACTTTAGTAATATGCAATCCTAGACAAAGTGAGTTTCGTTTAAAGGGGGAAATAGTTTGTTAGGTGAATTAGAACATTTACGACGAACTTATGCGAGATTATCTGCTGAATGTATGGATCTATATGGATATTGGAAGCGCTTGAGTAATGGAGAAGAGTGTGACATTGATATAGTTGAGCGCGAAGATTATTCAGCCAAAGTTATTTCTTATGATATGGATAAAGACGAGTTATGTAATCATATAGAAGACTTGAATAAAGAAATACTTGAAATAAAGAATAAAATTCAAGAAAGTTTGCGTTGAAGATATTTAATTAAATAATCTTAGTCATAGGAGGGAAAACATATGTCTAAATATACTGTTAAATTTCATTATAAAGGTAAAAAGTGCATCCACCACTGTAATTGTTGACGCACGAAGTGAACATGATGCTCGTGAGCAAGTTAGAGTAGCGTATGGACAAAAGTAAGCCACCTATTATAATTTCTGTTAGAAAAGGGTAGTTTGCAGGGGATAACCTTTAGAAAATATAGCGTTAAGACCGCAAAAATGCTATAATTATATGATAATTCTATTATAGTGTTAGTAAAATGAGGTGAGATTGTGGCAGACCAACAATGGTCCCATGGGAATATTCATCCCGTTCAGATTGATAAAGAAATGAAGAACGCCTATATCGATTATGCGATGTCCGTAATCGTAATGCGTGCTCTTCCCTGATGTGCGCGATGGCTTGAAACCAGTACATCGTCGTATTTTGTACGCGATGCACGAAACAGGCATGACGCCTAATAAACCGTACAAGAAATCGGCCCGTATCGTCGGTGACGTACTCGGTAAATATCATCCTCATGGTGATAGCTCCGTTTACGACGCAACGGTTCGTTTAGCGCAGGATTTCAATACGCGCTACCTCTTGGTAGACGGCCACGGTAACTTTGGTTCCATCGACGGCGATAGTGCCGCTGCGATGCGTTATACCGAAGTGCGTATGGCGAGAATTACGCAAGAAATGCTAGCTGATATCGACAAGGAAACTGTTGATTTCATGCCGAACTATGATGAAAGCTTGCAAGAACCGACCGTATTGCCAGCGAAGATTCCAAATCTTCTCATCAATGGTTCCAGCGGTATCGCCGTAGGGATGGCGACCAATATTCCGCCGCACAACCTTAACGAAGTATGTAATGGCCTTTGAAATGCTCATCGATAACCCAGACGTAACTGTGGACGAATTGATGACCGCTATCAAAGGTCCAGACTTCCCAACTGGGGCGCTCATTTTGGGCCGTGATGGCATTAAAAAAGCATACTCCACAGGTCGTGGCAGCGTGAAGATGCGCGCTCGTGCAACCATTGAAGAAATGGCGAAGGGCAAGCATAAAATCGTAGTGACTGAGATTCCGTACCAAGTTAACAAGGCTCGCGTCATCGAAACGATTGCGAACTTGAGCCGAGACAAGGTCATCGATGGCATCACAGCACTTCGTGATGAATCTGACCGTCAAGGTTTACGCATCGTTATCGAATTGCGCGCTGACGTACAACCAGATATCGTCCTCAACAAATTGTATAAACATACTCAATTACAAGAATCGTTCGGCGTGATTATGTTGGCCCTCGTAGATGGTCATCCACGCGTATTGAATTTGAAAGAAGTATTGGGTTACTACTTTAGATCATCGCCTCGATGTTATCGTACGCCGCACTCAATTTGAGCTTAACAAAGCCGAAGCGCGTGCTCACATTTTGGAAGGCTTGTTGATCGCCCTCGACCACATCGATGAAGTTATCGCTACCATCCGTAGTTCTCAAACTGATGAAATCGCACGTAACGCATTGATGCAAAAATTCGGGCTTTCAGAAAAACAGGCAGTAGCTATCCTAGATATGCGTCTACGCCGTTTAACAGGCTTGGAACGCGAAAAAATCGAAGAAGAATACAAGGAATTGTTGGCATTGATCGAAGATTTGAAAGCTATCTTGGCTAGCGAAGCACGTCAACGTCAAATCATCAAAGACGAACTAGAAGATATGAAGAAGAAATACGGCGATCCTCGTCGTAGTGAAATCACAATCGATACGTCCGACCTTGATGTAGAAGACCTCATCGCTGATGAAGAGATGGTAATTACCTTGACGAAAACAAGGTTATATCAAACGCATGAACGCGAACGTATATCGCAACCAACATAAGGGCGGCGCTGGCGTTATCGGCATGAAGACGAAGGAAGACGATTATGTAACGCAAATTATGCATGTTCGCACGCATAATACATTGTTGTTCTTCACGTCCACTGGCCGTACATATCGTCTCAAAGCGTACGAAGTGCCAGAAGCAGGTTCCCGTAATTCTCGCGGTACCGCTATGGTTAACGTATTGCCACTCGCTGTAGGCGAATCTGTTACGACTATGATCGACCTTGAACGTATCCATGAGAATGTAAACTTATTCATGGTTACTGAATTCGGCGTTGTGAAACGTACAGCTATCGAAGAATACCGCAATATTCGTCGCTCCGGCCTCAATGCGATTAACCTCGACGAAGGGGACCGCTTGATTTGTGTTATCGTAACCACAGGCAACCAAGATATCTTGATTGGTACGAAACTTGGCATGGCGATCCGTTGTAACGAAGAGGACGTTCGTCTCATGAAACGTGCGGCTCATGGCGTGCGCGGCATCAAGTTGAAAACAGGCGACGTTGTTGTAGGCGCTGGTGTTCTTGAGTCTAATGAAAGCGAAGCACAAGTGTTCACCATTTCTGAAGAAGGGTATGGTAAACGCAACGAAGCGGATGCGTACAATGTACAAAAACGCGGTGGCATCGGTACAAAGAACTTCCGCATTAACGACAAAACTGGCGATGTAGTAGCCGTTGAGGTCGTTCACAATGATGACGAAGTAATGCTCATTTCTGAACAAGGTAAAATTATTCGCTTTAACATGAATGACATTGCTGTGAAAAAGGGCAAAGCCATTTCTGGTGTGAAAACACAAAACCTCGACGAAGGTGATAAGGTAGCTAGCATTGCTGTAATTCCTGCATCTGAAATCGAAAGCGAAGATTAATATCGTACACCATATGGATTCGTGTTCTATATGAAAGTAACGAAAATATATTATATCTAACATAGATATGCACAATTGGCGATCACCTATGTGGTCGCCACTCGTGTTATACAGGATGCGTGATGGTCCTGTAGTTGAGACCCTGACACTGTGTTAGGGCCGAACCTTAATCATGCCCGTATATAGTTGAATAGAGAATAGGATTGAATAGGAGAGAATGATGAAAAAATGGTTAGCTGCCATCATGGCGGCAGGATGCATATTTTTCGGTGGCTTTGGCGTAGCCCATGCTGCTGATTGGTACTATGTTGATGCGGACACAGACGATTCCGCATGGTTTATCGACAACTCATCGGTATTTAAAACAGATTCTATGGCACGTATCTTGGTGAAAGCCAACAATGTAGAAGGTTATACCTATATCTACACCGTTGAAATTAACCGCCCAGACAGCACATGGACAGAAGTCAACGCAACTGTATATAGCCAATCTGGCGTACCTTTGTTGACAAGCAATGAAAAACAAAAACCTGTGAAAATTGAGAAAGATACAATAGGGTCAGAAGTAATGCAGGCCCTTTGGGGAAAATAAAATTTAATTGAATTTGTATGCTTATGTTTCTGAATAGTAGCATTCGTATATAGTGTGATAGGAATGGCAGGGAATCGAAAACCTCCACCGGCTGGGTCTGACTCACGTATAGCTATCCGCAGAGTAAAAGTCGGTTTTCGATTCTCTACCATTCCTTTTCTATATCCTGAATACAAAAATCAGAAACATAAAGCATTTTTATTCATAGAATTTTTATTTTTTCCCAAAAGAGATCGGAAAAGGGAAACATAAGTAGGGTCTGACTTCGAGTCTACAGTACTTCGCAGTAGTAAAGTCGGTTTTTAGACCCCATCCATTTCCCAAACTACCCTAGTAAAATATTCAGAGCGAGGTTTCTTTTTATTCTACATTAGCATTATTTTTTTCCAAAAGAGTAGGAGAAGGAAAATATATTTTTACTTCTTTTTCCCTATTTGGGGTTAAAATTAGGGGAAAAATATAAGTATAGGGGAAAGATGGTGTGGGACGAAGTACATTTTACGTAAAAGTATCGCAAAAATTAGCTTTCACGCAAAACACATTTAATATATGGTATAATAAATTAAATTTGATTTTTATATGAGGTGAAATATATGAAAAAATTACTAGGTACATGTTTAGCTGCTGCTGCAATTTGCGCATGCGGTTTCGGTTCTGCTAGTGCTGTTAACTGGCAAGTATTTGGTCAAGATAGTGCAGGTATCACTTGGTCCATCGATCAAGATAGTGTTCAAAAAAGCGATAAAACTGCAACTGTAATGATCAAAGCTCAAGATTCTGAAGGTTATCACTTCATCGCCACTGAAGAATTCAACCACAAAAAGAAAACTGTAAAAGACCAAAAAGGTTGTATTGTATAACCCACAAGGTTACGCAGAACGTGAAGATAAAGTTGATGGCAAAGACCGTCCAGTTGTTGCTGGTTCCCCATCCGAAGCAGTGTACAACTTCTTATGGCCACAACAAGCAAAACAAGGTAAAAAATAATATACACCTTATACGACAAAGCAGCTCGAAAGGGCTGCTTTTTGTGCTTTTAGATGAGGTGTGAGCTTTGAGTTATAGGACAAAACGTGTGGGTGAAAAACCCTTGTCACACTAGATAAAATCTGGTGTGATGCGGACTGTATCTTATTTGTGGATTTAGTATAACGTAATATAGTATATCGTAATATACTATATCGTGTTATACTAAAAATATAAAAATTGAAATGGGTGTAAAATAGTGCAATTTAGATCGACGAGGAGGTATGGTATTTGTAGGTCGTAAAAATGAATTAGCTTCTCTTGAAGCGCAATATAATTCAAAGCGTTTTGAGTTGGCTATTGTATATGGACGTCGGCGTGTGGGTAAGACGTATTTATTGCATCACTTTTTGGCGTCTCATGATGGTGCGTATATGGTGGGCCTTGAATCTGGTGCAAGTAATAATTTAGAAGCCCTTTCACAAGCGGTATATCGAGCAACGGGCATGATTGAAACCGGTAAATTACAGTCTACATTGCCAAATTTTTCGACGATTACGGCGGCGTTGACCTATTTGTTTGCGTATAGTGTAGACCATCGATGTATATTTATTATCGACGAATATCCGTACTTGGCGGAATCGATTCCGTCCGTTTCATCTGAGCTGCAGGCTTTGATTGATGCCTATAAAAATCGGTCCCAGTTGATGCTCATCTTGTGTGGTTCGTCCATGAGTTTTATGGAAAATCAGGTGCTAGGACATAAAAGTCCACTATATGGACGTCGCACGGCGCAGTATAAAATTAAACCGTTTACGTATATCGAGGCCCGTCAAATGGTGCCGCACCTTTCCTACGAGGATAGTGCTATCGCCTTTGGCCTTACGGGTGGTGTGGCTGAATATTTATCATATTTTAGGGATGGTGATTCTCTTGATGAAAGTATTATTTCCTTATTTTTTACGCCAACAGGACGTCTTGTAGATGAGCCATCGAGTCTGTTAAAGCAGGAATTACGAGAGCCGCGCCAGTATAATGCGATCCTCAGTGCCATTGCAAAAGGGGCTAGCCGTAATAACGAAATTGCCACTAAGGTAGATATGACAACGGGGGCTTTGAATAATTATCTGAAAAGCCTTATTGATTTACAGATTATCGAAAAAATACATCCTGTTGGGTCTAAAATCCAATAAAAGTATTTATACCATAAAAGATTCTATGTATACCTTTTGGTATCGCTTTGTAGAACCGAACCAAGGGAGCTATTGAAAACTTTAATGGTAAGCTTGTATATAAACAATATGTTAAACCTATGCTTTCACATTTTCATGGGGACCTGTATTTGAAACGATGGCGGCGCAATATGTACAGGCACGCATTCACCGTGGTACGGCGCCGTTCTTACCACAACAAATAGGCATTGGTGGGGCACAGATACCGCGACGAGAAAGCAAGTGGAAATCGATTTAGTGGCCATGGCGGACATACAAGCAGATCCCAATGCACGGCCTGTAGCGTCATCTATTAGTGGGCGAGTGCAAATGGAAAAAAATGAACCAGTTGGTCAAGATGTACTAGTATCCCTCATGGAAAAAAAGCCCAGCGTATTGCATGGTGAGCCATACTACTGGCTATTTAGCAAACGAGGATTTGGATTTGTCTCAGACGATGAATGGGTGGAGCTCATCGATGTACCGATGATGTATGAAACTATAAAATTTTGTTGTTTATGAAAGCAAATAATCTTTCAATTCCTACTATCCCAGTACGTTGATGAACTGCCTCCATATTTGTTATGCTAGTACTATAGGAGAAATTTAAACTTTCACAATAGGTATGATTATACAGAACGAGGAGGTCCTCATGTCCCAATTTGAATTTATCGACAAACGCGTGCCGATCGCGCTCGACAACCCGTCCATTTACCACGATATTTCGAAGTGTAAGAATTGCACCTTGTGCCGCCGCGCTTGCGCCGATGTGATGAGCGTGCTCGATTATTACGACCTCGAAGCGACTGGCGATGTGCCGGTGTGCATCCACTGCGGTCAATGTGCGGCTGCATGTCCATTCGATTCCATGCATGCGAAATCTGAGCTTGATAAGGTGAAAGCTGCCATTGCCGACCCAGACAAGATCGTCGTTATCCAAACAGCGCCAGCTGTGCGCGTGTCCATCGGTGAAGGCTTCGGCTTTGAACCAGGCACATTCTTAGAAGGCAAAATGGTGAGTGCCCTCCGTAAACTCGGTGCTGATTACGTAGTTGATACGAACTTTGGCGCAGACTTGACCATCATGGAAGAAGCATCCGAGCTCGTGGACCGCTTGAAAAAAACGGTGGGACCATCCCTCAATTCACATCCTGCTGCCCTGCATGGGTGCGCTTTTGCGAAATCTATTTCCTGAACTCATTCCGAACTTGTCCAGTACCCGTTCTTGTATCGCTATGGAAGCGGCTATGATCAAGACATACTTTGCTGAGAAAAAGGGCATCAATCCGGCGAACATCGTGTCCGTCAGCGTCAACCCTTGTACGGCGAAGAAGGCTGAAACTAAGCGCGTTGAGGAAAAATGCGGCGGCTCGTTATTACGATGATGAAAGCCTCGGCATGGATACGGATATTTCTATTACCACACGTGAATTCATTCGCTGGCTCAATGACGAAGGTGTTGATTTTGAAAGCCTAGAAGATTCCCAATTCGATGATTTGATTGGTATGGAAACTGGTGCATCCATCATCTTTGGTAACACAGGGCGGTGTTATGGAAGCAGCTATGCGTACAGCGTACAAGCTCATTACGGACAAAGAGCCACCTCCATATGCATTGACCCACCTCGAAGACGTTCGCGGCATGAACGGTGTAAAAAGAAGCGACTGTACAACTCGGCGATGATGTAACATTGTCCGTTGCTGTTGTACATGGCGGTAAAAATACCCGCGATTTCCTAAACGCTTTGAAAGACAGCGGCAAACACTATGACTTTATCGAAGTTATGGCTTGCCCTGGCGGTTGTATCGGTGGCGGTGGTCAACCACGCACCAAATTACCACAAGCCGTAAAAACAAAAGAAGCCCGCATCGGCGGACTTTACAAAGCTGATGAAGAGTACAAATACGTGGCATCCTATGAAAGCCCTGAAATCCAAGAACTATACAAAAAAACTTCTTGGGCGAACCATTAGGACACAAAGCGCACGAACTATTACATACACACTTCACAGATCGTAGTGCACAACTAGGGGACCGCAAAGATGTGGTGCCTGAAACATGCCCTACATCACCTAAATACAAAGGGTAATTGGTTAGAACCTATCGGCTCCTAAAAGCCTCCACCGCCTTGACGGCTGGCGTAGCCAGCCTGAGGCAAAAGTCGGTTTTAGGAACCGATAGGTTCTTTTTCTACCTTCGTGCTTAGGTGATGTTAGGGCATTATTTCTGGAGGAGAGAGAAAGCGGCATTGGGTATTCATAGATGTGTGATATAATAAACAGAAATGTTGATGGAGGGGTTGAGATGGCTGTAAGTTACAAAAAAATTACTACATATGATGATAGAAAAAGATATTTCTAATCAGGATTTAATCAGGGATGCCAATATTTCAGCGAATATTATTACGAAAAATACGTACAGGTAAATACATAGCATTAGATAAATTAGAGAGTATCTGCCTAGCATTAAACTGTACTCCTAATGATGTACTTGAATTTATTAAAGAGGATAAATAAATGGCGAATTTATCACAGCAAAAGCGTCAAAGGATGTTAGAGTTCTTAGATAAGATAAAAGCTGAATACCAAGATAATGATGAAATGCTGATGGCACTTGGCGAAATAGAGAATGAATTAAATTCAAAAAAGTATGGACTTGTTTGGGAAAAGCACGAAGAACAAGTTGATATTATGATAAAGGATAACATTCCTGTTTTTACTGAAGTAACCGACAGAGAGGTTAAAGCTAGAGAAGATAATAATTACAACTTTCTTTTAGAAGGAGATAACCTACACAGCCTTAAGCTTTTAGAAAAAACACATAAAGGAAAGATTGATGTTATCTATATCGATCCTCCTTATAACACGAAAAACAAAGAATTCATCTATGGTGATAAGATGATAGGTTACGAAGATGGTTATAGGCATTCAAAATGGTTGTCATTTATGTCTGAACGAATCATTGCTGCAAAAGAATTATTAAGTGAGAAAGGTGTATTGTTTATAAGTATAGATGAAAATGAATATTGTCAGCTTAAACTTTTATGCGATGATGTTTTTGGAGAGCAAAATTATCTTACAACATTTATACGTAAAACAAAGTCTATGACCGGTGATGATGGTAATGGTTTAAATATTCAGCATGAATATTTACATGTATATGCTAAGAATAAGTCTAAACCCTATTTTTGTTGGAGATAAAAAGAAATTAGATTCATATAGTAACCCTGATAATGATCCTAATGGTGATTGGACTTCTGGAGATCCAAGTGCAAAAAGTGGTGGTGAAAGTACATATTTTCCTATAGAGAATCCATATACAGGACAAATTGATTATCCTCCCTAAAAGGCAGATATTGGGCATTTTCAAAAAGAGACTATGGACTCTTATATAAATTCTGGAAGAATTAAGTTCAAAGAAAAAAATCACAAACAATCAGCGTGGCTTTATATTCAAAAAGATATGCAAACAAACTGCAAAATAAACATATGCCTGTTGCGACTCTTGAATTTAGCGATAATAGTTTTATGAATTCCGTAGCAACAAAAAGAAATTTTTGAATATATTTAATACTAGTAAGTCTAGTAAGTTTGACTACCCCAAACCAATCTTATTTATTGAGACATTAATAAAATCGGTTTCTGCAAAAGATTCTACTATTTTTAGATTTTTTTGCAGGTAGCGGCACAACTGGTCATGCAGTAATGCGATTGAATAAAGAAGATGGTGGAAATCGTAAGTTTATTCTTTGTACGAATAATGAAAACAATATCTGTGAAGAAGTAACCTATGAAAGACTAAAAAGAGTTATCAATGGTTATGGTGATGTAGAAGGAATACCTGCTAATTTGAAATACTATAAGACAGATTTTATTTCAAAGGATGCCGAAGATGTAAGCAGTGAGCTATTACAACATATTGAGGAAATGGTTCAGCTAGAACAGGGGATTAAGATTGATGATAAGGAATATAAGCTTGTCTTGTCAGATGAAGAAGCAGATAGCTTAGAGAAAAATTGGGATAACTATCAAGACTTAAAGGCAATTTATGTATCTAGAGATGTTTTATTTACAAGCACGCAAAATAAATTATTCTCTGCTGTGGAAATACATAGTATTCTGACTACTATTTTTGGATCCGAACTAAAAGGAGGTTGGTGAATCATGGTAAATCCAGGCTCGACAATAAACCTTTTGAATTCCAAGAAAAAGCAGTCACCAATTTAATTAATTTAACAACTAAAACTGATGCAAAAGAAACCATTGTAATGAAGGCTCCCACAGGCTCGGGTAAGACGATTATCTTGATTGACTATATAGATACATACCTAAGCAATGTAGATAAGAAAACCGCTTTTATTTGGCTTTGTCCGGGTAAGGGAAATCTTGAAGAACAAAGCAGAGAAAAAATGATAAAACTTTCTCCGGGGAGAAGTACACAAAATCTTTTTGATGCACTTTTGGGTGGATTTGCTGAAGAATCTACTACTTTTATAAACTGGGAGCTTGTTACTAAGAGTGGTAATATTGCTATTCGTGATAGTGAAAGGAAAAAAATCTGTTTGATCGAATCGCGGAAGCTCATAGAAAAAGGTACTGAATTCATAGTCATCATTGATGAAGAACATTCCAATAATACAGTAAAGGCAAAGTCCATTATCGATGCCTTCGCTGCAAAACATATTATTCGTGTTAGTGCTACGGCTATAGAAAATAAACGTTTTGAATTTTTTGAAATTGATGAGCTAGATGTTATCAACGCAGGACTTATAACCAAAGCACTTTATGTTAATGAAGGAATAACAGAAAAACGTAAATATTGATGATGACTTCAACACTCTTTTTAGATTTAGCGGATAGAAAAAGAAAAGAAATTGCTGATAATTATAAAAATTAAATAAAAATATACGACCACTTGTTCTGATTCAATTTCCCAATGGACAACCAGAAACTATTGAGGCGGTAGAAGCAAAATTGGAATCCATGGGTTATACCTATGACAACGGTATGGTAAGTAAATGGATGAGTGAAGATAAGAAAGATTTACCCGATAATTTAACCGACAATGATGGTGTACCTATCTTTTTACTCATGAAACAAGCTATCTCTACTGGATGGGATTGCCCAAGAGCAACAATACTAGTAAAACTTCGTGAAGGAATGAGTGAAAGCTTTGAAATACAAACCATAAGTAGTATAAGACGTATGCCTGAAGCAAAAACACTATGAAGATGATCTCCCTTGATTTTTTTGCTATGTGTATACTTTTTGATGAAAAGTATAAAGGCAGGTCTGTTGGCAAACGTGGATAAGGCTTATGAAACTAGAAGACTATTTTTAAAAGACAAATGTAAGACTTTCACCTTAGAAAAAGGAAATTCGTGATCTTGATTTTTAATGGGCTTGGTGAACGGGAAGTACTCCACAAAATTTATGATTTCTTTGTAAAAAAATATGCTTTTAACAAATGATAAAGAATTAAACCAAACAAAATTGGAAGCAGATGGATATATCTTCGGAGATGAGATTATTGGTCGTGCTTTACATGGTAAATTTATTCGTACCAATATGGTTATAGAAAGTGATTCATTCTATACTACTAGAAAAAGAGTTAATACGCATACACATGGTATTGAGCTCCTTCACAGTGTAGATGCGATTAAATCTACTATAGGAATGACAACGGCAAAAGTTAAAGTCATTTTGGAACGACTTTTCCGCCAAGGGAACCGTGGTAAAATGAATTTGTTAAAGCTGCCAACTGCAGAGTTTTATGCATTTGTTGTAAATAATGAGCATAAATTAAAAGAAGAATTCAAAGAAGTCACATCTGATATGGCAGTTCAAATGAGTTTAAATTTAATGCCTAAAAAATCAACCTTCAGAATACCGGAACAAGATTTCTATAAATATGATGTTGGGGTTAAAAATGAAATTGAGTATTTAAGTAATGCCTATGAGGGTTACACCTCTGGATATGTAACTAGCCTTGTAAGGTCAACATCGGAAATGCTATTTGAAAAATACTGTGAAAGTCGTGATGATATTGAATGGGTTTATAAAAATGGGGATACAGGACAGCAATATTTTTCTATCGTTTATATAGATGCACTCCAACATCAATGGTTGTTTTATGCAGACTATATTGTAAAGAAAAAAGATGGCACTGTTTGGGTCATTGAAACGAAAGGAGGAGAAGTAAAAGGGCAAGATAAAAATATTGATAGGCAAATCGAAAATAAGTTTAATGCATTTAAAAACTATGCGGAAGGAAAAGATATACATTGGGGCTTTGTTAGAGATAAAGATGGAGAGCTTTATATCAATAACACAGAGTTTGTAAGTGATATGGCTGATGATAAGTGGGTACATCTTAGTTTAGTAATTTAAGTGTGGAGATATAACTATGTATAGAAGTAGTAAATATGAACTTTCAGATCGATCATTAAAAGCATTTGCTAAATTATTTAATGAGGCAAGCACATTTAATCATATAAAAAATTTATCCAATTGAAAAAAAAACATTTATTGATGATGGATACATTAAAAATGAATTAACAGATCGAGACAATCGGATTTGATTGGGAAATTAGAGATAAGTATTTTTGAAAATGGTGTTTTGCGTTTAATACACTAGGACAATTTGAACGAAAAATAATAAAACCATCTATAGAATTATCGCTACAATGTGATAAAAATCAAACCGCCGTTTTTAGTCGCTTGGCATCAAGATTGGAAAAATGAAAATCCAGAGATGATGCGTTTATCGACCGATACTGCAGATCAAATAGGAAAGGTGCGATATACTAAACACTTTAAAATTTATCGTTATGCTAATATTAGCGAATTAAAAGCGATGATTGATAGAGCCTTTGAGAATGGTGAATTTAATCATTCTAGTTTTTAACTTGTGGATTAAGTTTCTACTAGGTCGATACGTGATGAATCGTCTCAATACGAATGTATTGACAAAGGCGTGCCGATTTGACCATCATGGAGGAAGCATCGATATATGTTGGCTATCATGAATGGTTTGCTAGTGAAATTAGTGAAATAGTGGAGATTCCTGATTAGAGTAGCTAGCGTTGTTGCTCCTCACGCATTAATTACATACGAAAAAAACCAAGTGAATCATTATGAAATGAACCGACCCCTTAATGTTAGACCAAAAATCTTAACGTTAAGGAGGTCGGTTTTTCTATGGCAAAATATAGCTTAACATTTAAATTAAAAGTCGTTACTGCATATCTAAATAGCGAGGGTGGATATAGCTCTTTAGCTAAGAAATACGGTGTAAAGGATGCATCGCAAGTTCGTCGTTGGGTTAGTGCATTTAAAGAATTTGGTAAAGATGGTTTATGTCGAAAAGCGAAATAATACAAGATATACTTCAGAATTTAAGCTAGCTGTGGTAGAGTCATACTTAACTAGTGAATTATCGTATCGGCAAATTGCATTACAATACGGGCTGAATAATCCTTCATTAATAGCTCGCTGGAAATCGGAGTTTATGAAATATGGGACCAATGCTTTTGTCGAGCGACCGAAAGGACGAATACCTACCATGAGTCGAACAGATGAAAAAGCAAAGATTAGCACACATACTAAATCTCGTAACCAAAAGAAGAAAAAAGAATTAACACCAGATCAAGCTCGTATTTTAGAACTGGAAAAACAATTACGCTATGCTCAAATAGAGAACGCCTATTTAAAAGAATTGAGGAGATTGCGCATCGAGGACGCTCGAAAAATGAAAGAGCAGCAAGAATCATTAGCAGTCTCCGAAGAGAATTCAAACTAACTGAGATTCTTGCTGCCTTACGTTTGGCAGTCAACCACATCAAAAAATTACTACAGATACAAGTGAATTTAAGTATTATGAATTAGATGCAAATGGTGCTTTGAAAGTTAGAAAACTATACTTAGATCCATTTATGGATTTATATAATCTTGAAATTATCAGTTTTAGTATAAGTCCTACACCATCAGCCGAGTCTATACTTTCAGCACAACAACAGGCGATTGAAAAGACTGCTGATGCTAAGTATCGGCGGACATTTCATTCTGACCGTGGTTAGGGGTTACCAAATGAAAGCGTATCAACATAATTTAAAAAGTGCATAATATTTTTCCAAAGTATGTCTAGAAAAGGTAATTGTCTCGACAATTCACCAATGGAAAAATTTCTTTGCCATCTTAAAAACAAGAGATGTATTATGGCAATACTTTTTCATAGCTATGATGAGTTAAAAAAATGGCGATTGAAAACTATATTATGTATTACAATACTAAACGAATTAAGGAAAGATTGAACTGGCTAAGTCCAATTGACTATCGTTTAGCTACTACTGCAGCATAAAAAAATTCCGAGCAACCAGTTTAGGTTACTCGGAATAAAAAGTCTAACTTTTTGGGGTCACTACAAATCATTTTTGGTTTGCTTTGGGGGTTTTGTGTCTTAGTTTTTCCTGAATATATTCATAGTTATTTATTTTTATATACTTAAGATGTAGCCGATGAGTTATGGAAATTTAGATAGAGGATACGTCCTAGTAATTTTGATACAGAGATTTCCGACGTTAGGTTTATACTTAGATTAGTACTTATTGTATTTTTGTTAAAAGGAGGAATTACTATGTTTCCATTATTAGGTGCTGTTGCATGGGAGCTTTCATGAAGGTGTAACATTAGCTGTTTCAGTATATCAAACCGTACGGTCTCAGGGACTAATTGTGGTTTGATTATACAAGAAAAAGTAGGTGATTAGATGGTTCAATTTGTAGGTTTCGGCGTAGGCTTAGCAGTTTGTATGTTATTAGATGATTAGTATAAAAGTAAATGTAATGATTAGTTTAGTATAAGGAGGAATTGATATGTTACCAGTATTAGGGTTTTTAGCAGCTGCATCTGCATGGGAAGTCTTTTCAACAACTGTAACAGTAGGAACAACAATATATCGGGCAACACGGGACTAGTTTAAACTCTGTAATAAAAGGAGGTGTTGTATATGTTATCTTCAGTCGATCTTGGTTTTGGTTCATGTATGTGTTGAGGTATAATTTTGAAAGTAATAAGTGAATATAAGAATCGATAGACCTATTCGTATGATGTCATATGGATAGGTCATTTTTTTATGTATAAAATCGAGGTAAAAAGGTTTTCTACGACCTGAAATGGTTAAAAATAGAGGTGAACCTAGATATTACCTGGATTTTGTGAAAAATAGACCTATTGGAAAACCTACCCTTATATTGACGTAATTTCATAAAACCCTTATAATTACTGTATCCTTAGAAAAAAGGTTTTCCACCAGTATTTATCTAGGTTTCTAGACCCTCTAGAACCTAATGAGGCGAAAAATTACCGTTTACGGTTTGAGGTTTTCCAAAACTACCTTTTGGAACCGCTTAAATACTGGCTTTCCAGACCCCGCTGTTGCAACAGTACTTACCGCTTGCGGTATTGAAACTAGCTAATATTTCAGCCTGACTAATTGAAGATCTTGGAGCGTTGCAACAGTACTTACCGCTTGCGGTATTGAAACGTTTATCTTCGCCCATCTCACTAGAAACATGTACGGAGGTTGCAACAGTACTTACCGCTTGCGGTATTGAAACTATAGCAATACCGCTGCCATACCTTGACGCTTAATAGATTGTTGCAACAGTACTTACCGCTTGCGGTATTGAAACCATATACATCCTCGCCGTATACGCGGACACCATCAGTAGGTTGCAACAGTACTTACCGCTTGCGGTATTGAAACAAGCCCAATAAACTGTGTTGTACTCCTTATCAGTACAGTTGCAACAGTACTTACCGCTTGCGGTATTGAAACTCAAATACGACTGACCTTTTGTCTTCATTAATTTCTTGTTGCAACAGTACTTACCGCTTGCGGTATTGAAACGTGGTAGTTCTTGCCCTCTTCCAGTGTAAGCTCTTTAGTTGCAACAGTACTTACCGCTTGCGGTATTGAAACCAGTTTTCACTAAGGTATCAACTACGTCCTTTTTAATGGTTGCAACAGTACTTACCGCTTGCGGTATTGAAACAAATCACCATAATAGCTTATGATTTCATTACAAAGATGTTGCAACAGTACTTACCGCTTGCGGTATTGAAACCTTCAATAGTAGCGTTCAATTGACTGCCGTTTACAGCATCAGGTTGCAACAGTACTTACCGCTTGCGGTATTGAAACTTTTTTAGCTACGGAGATTAACTCTTCTAAGGATGAGCTTAGTTGCAACAGTACTTACCGCTTGCGGTATTGAAACTACCAAGAACCATTCATCTTTTCAGTAAAGCCTGATACGTTGCAACAGTACTTACCACTTACAGTATGTATCAATTGAATAGTATTAACCCCGAGTGAATCATTTTGGTTTACTCGGGGTTTTTATGTCTTAGTTTTCTTGAATATATTCATTGTTATTTATTTTATATACTTAAGATGTAGCCGATGAGTTATGGAAATTTAGATAGAGGATACGTCCTAGTAATTTTTGATACAGAGATTTCCGACTTTAGGTTTATACTTAGATTAGTACTTATTGTATTTTGTTAAAAGGAGGAATTACTATGTTTCCATCATTAGGTGCTGTTGCATGGGGAGCTTTCGCAGAAGGTGTAACATTAGCTGTTTCAGTATATCAAACCGTACGGTCTCGGGACTAATTGTGGTTTGATTATACAAGAAAAAGAAGGTGATTAGATGGTTCAATTTGTAGGTTTCGGCGTAGGCTTAGCAGTTTGTATGTTATTAGATGATTAGTATAAAAAGTAAATGTAATGATTAGTTTTAGTATAAGGAGGAATTGATATGTTACCAGTATTAGGATTTTTAGCAGCCGCGTCTGCATGGGAAGTCTTTTCAACAACTGTAACAGTAGGAACAACAATATATCGGGCAACACGGGACTAGTTTAAACTCTGTAATAAAAAGGAGGTGTTATACATGATGCCATCAGTTGATCTTGGTTTAGTTCATGTATGTGTTGAGGTATAATTTTTGAAAGTAATAAGTGAATATAAGAATCGATAGACCTATTCGTATGATGTCATATGGATAGGTCTTTTTTGCATATATTTGTATTTAGATTATGAAAATAAGATGATACAATAAGTATATATATTAGAGTATCTGTGTAAGTGGAGGCATTATGTTAACGGTTGCGCTCAATGAATATGGGGACTTTCATCATTTAGGACAAGATGAAGAGAGTATTAAGACGATACATTTTATTGCTGGTATTGTGTACGATGATATGGACAATGAACAGGATGCGGAGAACGAACGGATTCGACTAGATCGGTTTTTCCGTGCTGTTGCAAAAGATTCGCATAGTTTGTATCCACAAGGTGTTTTTGGCAAGCTCAAGGTTGATGAAGCCGAAGAGGAAACATTCAATCCTAATGCCAAAAAAGATATGCGTATCTTTCGAAATGCCATTGATGCGGCATTGCCTGAGTTTTTAGCGCACGGTACATATCATGGGGACGAGCTTGTGGCGATGCCACGTATTGGTCATTATGCGATTGCGCTTACGCTAAAGAGTGAGGCTGGAAAAACTGAATATTTACAACCTTTCATGAGTAATCTGTTGCATGATAAGGTTGCGAGTAATCTCTATTGGCACATGGCGGATGGGCTAGTGTCGCGCTTGGTATTTACGAATCCTTTTGCACTAGGCGTACAACGCGTACGTTTACAGTTAGCCACACAAATGATAGATGTACTAGATTCGGAACGAGAGCGGTTAATTGAGTATTCTCAATTAGGCTATACGCCATATGAGTACCAAGATGAGGCGGTAAAAAAAGAAGGAATTACATCCTATCAGGTGGCGAATGCCTTTGCGTATAGAGCTTCTTTAGATCGTCACATGGTGGAATCGAATCGACCAGATTTGGATGTAAGGCTTCGCACCGTGTCCCTGCGTATGAAGAGGATGATCGCAGAATCGACGATTCGTAATGCATTTTTATACTTAGCTACCTATATCTGTACGAATTTTTATTTATTACGGTGCCGACCGGAGGCTACCGATGTTTTTAAATTCAAAAAAACTGTTAGATTTTTCCAATCGATTGAATCCGATGCATCAAAATCTATTGTTCGTATATGACAATATCGATACGTACTTTGAGCAAGCTATGCAGTACTATCTTAATGGTGATTATTTCGATGCCTTGTGTTATACCTATGATGCGTATAATTGTGAAAGTAAATTCCAATCTTATTACAAAACAAATTGGTTCCCCTTCCTTGAGGAACTCATTCATAGCGCAGATGACCGCGTAGCGATTGAACGAGCTGTACAAGATTTTGTAAATTATGCAAATCAAAGTCATATTGATGCGGGAAAATTACATTATGTGTACGAGCAACTCACATAGTGTTAGAAGATATTCAGCATCTTTCTAGCGTTGACCAACGTTTTGTATATGCTTTTTATGATGGTGGCGTAACGGCCTTTAATCACCTAGGTGAAAGCGATCTTGCCGTAGCGTGCTTTCAAAAATGTCAATCCTTGGCACACACCGTACCATTAGAAACATACATGCAAACTGTACGCCGTCGCGTTGTAGCAAAATTGGATCGTTATGCTTATGACGATGCCTTAACATTAGCTAATTACGTGGTAGAGTATGAAGAACAAATACAGGGTTTACGGGAAAAACTCAGCATGGATGACAAAGCGATTAGTTTGGGGCAGGCCTATAGCCAGTTGGGTCAGGTGTATGCTTATTTGGAACGAGAAGAAGCTGAATCTTATTTTGTGAAAGCCCTTTCTATATTCCAAGAGGGAACGAGCGATTATTACCGTACATTGTCCTATCTATTACACTATTATATTGATGCAGAAAAACAACGTGACTATGAAACATGGGCGCCCAAATACTTTGGCGGAGCCATTAAAGTTTCCGATCAATTAACATATATTACGAGCATGACAGATGATGATAAAGTGGTGCAGCATGAATCTTATGTATTATATGTGTATATCAAGGCATTGTATCAATTTTATAAACATGCAGTAGGAAAAGATGTAATAAAACGTATCGTCGCACTGGGCAAAGAGGTGGGACAAACATTAAATTACTCTGTTAAAGGGCATCCATGGGAACTTATTTTTATTTATATGTCGCTTCTTGGATATGACTGGAATTATATGACGGATGCTGAGTATTTCAAGGAATGTATTCGTCAAACTGTAGATAATCCAGGCCCAGCTATTCGGAATATCATGGCCTATGGCGAAATGCGCATTGCGGATCGTAAGGGAAATCAAAAATTATGTGATGCGATACGCAAAATATTGGAGCAAGATGTGAAGAATATTGAGCGAACTATGACGTATATGTTTAGATAGAGGAGACTTAGGTGCTGTTGCATGGTAACATGCAACGGGGCTCTATTATATATTTATAATAAAGAGCACCATCACTCAATTGTACGTAGTAATGGTGCTCTAAAAGGCAAATGATATTAACTTATTCGTTGCTCGGTGCATAAACAAGAGCTGTTTTGTAAATCGTTTCTAGGCGGTCACGTAATGGACAGTCATCCAGAATACGTATGGCACAGCCTAATTTTAGTAAGTGTCGGAGAATATCTTGTTCTTGGAATGGGAGGTAACTAACCTCAATCGTAAAATTCCTCGGCAGTGATATCTTTAGCCTGAATTGTATAGTTACTAAAATAGTTAAAGCAACGATCTACAGCATTATTGGCATCGTGAAGAATGAAAGAAATCGTTTGCTTTGATTCTTCTCTATAGGTTGCATAGACTATTTCTAAATCATCTAATCTTGCTTGTGTACTCACTGTAATGCTTTCAACATCGTGTAATGAGAAATCTCTGAAAGTTTCTTCCGTATGGTCATAGGCGATGAGCGTATATCCATTACTAGCTACCGAATATTCTAGACGGCATGGTGATAAGTCTTTGTCATTTAGCGTGATACGCACATTGCTTTCTATTGCTTGTAAGCACTGTATTACCACATCCATTGATGCCGGTGTATCATCTGTCATGGTTGGGATGCGTGTCCATGTATTAGCCGGGAATGTTGTATCCACTGAATCTAATGTGGTCGTTAATAGTTGTAATAGGTCTTCTGAAAGTAGCCAACTCACTCGTGCATCGCTAATGAGGTCTTTTAAAAACATGCGTTCCGCATCAGATATAATGACAAGAGGTAAATCAGGTAAGATAGACTCAACTTCTTCGCCGTCTTCGGTTGTTTCAATTAAGGCATGGGCTAGTAGATGTTCATAGTCATCGTTCCGTAACGCTTTTTTATATAACGCTGGTGTGAGCAAATCCCGTTGATTGATTACATCATCAATCTCTGATTCCGTATAAGCGATGCCATTAATTAAATCTAACTGTAATTGATATTGCGTGGTAAATGTAATCGCATTAATATCATTGAGTACAGAGGACACATAGGTGCCATCAATATCTGGATCTTTTTTTGACTTATTACGGAATTCTTTATCGGCATCCTTTTTCTTTGGATATGGATGGAGAAATCGGTTAATTTTTTTCTTCTTTTTATATCCTTCCGGATCTATAAAATCGAGGTCCAATGAAGCATATAAATTGCTGTAGAATTTATTCTTAATACTAGGCTTGCTACTGTGTGTGATATATACATATGGCAAATAGCTTCGTAACAAAGGTAGTAACTGTAATGCATCAGGCACATCTAATTGTATTTCGATATATTCGTCCGTTGTATTTAGAACAGTTATCCAATTTTTGAATTGTCGAGAAAATTGGTCGTAAGCTAATTGATATCCTTCTAGGGTTAAGAAGTGAATCATACAAGTGTCTGTGGATGTTGATGTGTGTTCCCTATCAGGTATAAAGTCAGAAGCATTATATCTGGTTACTTCTAATGATTTGATGCGGTCCACTCGATTGCGTTGCATAATACCATTATTAATGCTACATAGTATATTCTTATTTTCTCCATAATATGTTTGCAATGATAATGGAGTTACAATTTCTCGAGACTTTCCAGGTTCATAAAAGGAAAGACGTACTTTTCTATGTCGATGTAATGCATCTGCTAATGGATAAAAAAATATCCCCATCAATTACATTATTAGGATTATTATCTTTAAATGTAAAGAAGGTATTATTAAATGCATAGATAGCAGATTTTTTTCTTGTTGTTTTTAGTGGTGCCAATCCATTGAGCAAATACATAATTTTTCTTAAGTAGAATATGCCCTGCTGCAGATGTAATAGATATATTAGTGAAAAAGAATACGGCTTTAGCTAATTCTTGTAATTGAGGCTTTGTTAACTCTTCAATAATAGTGTTTTTATTGTATATGTATAGCTTTTACTGCCTTCTGTTTTTAGCTATAATACCTAATATTTCGAGAGTTTTGACTTGTCGTTGAATGTATTGTCGATCGATTAGTGTGGAGGCTCTTGTTTTTATTGCGTTGTGCATAGAGGCTTTTTAACTAAATCAATATAGTTATCCACTATATTTAAATCCGCATTCATATTTTGGTACAAATCTGTGATTGTAACATTCTCATTGCATGATATATACGATAGAATGCATAGTTGTACGATAGATTTGCTCAGGTACAGCCGCATAGAGTTCATATAATTGATTGAGGTAGTTGTAACCATCTAAAAATCATTTTTATCTAAGTGATGAATAGAAGCCTTACCAATACGTTGTGTGTAAATATGACGCATAATATTAAAATAATCAAGACGACGAATGACATCGTCATGTTGACTTTCTTTGATACCACGTACATTTACTTTTTTCCTCGATTATGATTCCCGAATGTTAAACTACGAAGAAATTGACGCATACTGGCTAAATCGTTTATGTAATTAGTGGTTGTTGCCATTGTTGTCTCCCTTACAAAATGTATAGGTCCATTAATACAAAGTTATTCTTAATTATGAATATAACATGATACAATAGAAAATGTAAGGATAAAGTGAAGTCGGAAACCCTATGTATCGATGCGTGCCTTCGAATAATGGGTGAATTTACTGTAGGTTTGGTGATAGTCATGGCAATACATAATATATTTTTGACATTTCTTAGCATGGTCACTAATACAACTGTCAAACGTGTAACTAATGAAGATATAGATGACTCTATACGAAATGTTATTACAACGAACGAGACTGCTTTTAAAAATATGTTTTGTTTCACGGGTGGAAACAAGAAGCAGCAGCTCACATATCGTTTGATAAAATCTTTTTACTTTGCACTGATGGAGTTATGGAAAGTGAGGAAAGTGCTCCTTCGTCTTATGATATATTTATAGATCAGATGATTAAGTTTTATAATGATAAACAGCAAGATGTAGAGGCTTTCACTAAAAGCATAGTGTCCGTTCCTTGCGGTGCCGACCTTGATAATATAGACCGGATTAAGGCGAGTATTATTGATGTATCTAAACGTATTCTTGAGTTTAAATCTAGTATAGATATAAATAAAGATACAGTTCATTTATATATGGATACCACAGGTGGTCCACGTAATGCTGCTATGATTTTTACTCGTTATCAGCCGTATGATGGCGTATCATGGCATCGTTGTAGAGGATATGTATTACTCTGGTTATACTCGAGTAAAGGGTGCTCCGGATCAAATTAAGGTACATCGTGTACTTGATATTTATAATCTATTTGATATTGTAGCTGGCTTTGAAGAATTTAATCTCTATGGTAGTGCAAAAAAATTAAATGCACATTTTAAACCCAATGAAATAGATAATGTGGAGCAAGATAACCATTGTAATGAAGGTGAGGCCGGGCATACAGATAAAATCTATAATTCAGCGATTCATGATTTATTAGCGGCTATGGATAGTTTCTCAGAGGCGATTAATATATCTAGCCGTGGCTCTTTTGAAAATTCTATTAAACGTCTTGATGAAAGTTTAACCTTGGTTCGTAATACTGCTAATGATACATCGAGTGGTGAGGATTTTGATCAGGATTTAGTTGAACTGTTACAAGATCCTATTGAACAATCTTATGAATCCCTATTAGAATGCCATCGAAATAATACACCTGATGAATTAACCTATATTGACTGGTGTTTAGACCATGATTATTTGCAACAAGCATTAACCTTGTTTTGTGAATACGTACCGGAATATGCAATAGAAAAAGGTATTATTGTTTATGATGTGGATACGTTCTATAAATATTATCAACAGAATCAGGTAGATAAAGATAAAAATATTACAAGCTGCTATTAAGTCTTGGAATCGAGCTGGTATACTATTTCGTTTGCTAAGTTTTTATAACACTGTAAAATCTAATAGTGACAAATCAGTTACAGATACAGATTTACGTTCGATGCCTATGCGATTATTTAATACCATTAATGAGAACACGTGCTAATGGACTGGCAACAATTAAGAATGATGGAAAAAAATCGAGTATCCCCATATATTGATAAAAGAAATTAGAAGTTATATTACTTGTGTTATCAAAGAGAAAAAGATTGTCATATATTGAGAAAAAAATCCGACACAGCAAAAGGAACGAATTCACTCTTTTTATCAATAAGGAAACAGAAAAATTGTTCCAGAAATGTGAGAGCTTATTAAATCAATATCATTTTAGCCTTCACGTTCAAGATGAGAAATATGCTGAAAACTATACATTAAAAAGAATGGATTGTTTTTTTCTGAAAGAGATTCTTAAAGATTCACACAAAAACTACTGTTGTTTAATAATGTAGGCTCATCATTACGTAGAAATATTATTGCTGATACCTTAAATAAAGAAATGTATCAAAAATATGTCTCTTGTGATCTCGATAGTGGATTGATTACCCTGAAAGATAGTACTGAATTAGCATATAATGCTATATGTAATGCACTATTAGATAATATAATCCATATACATAAAGACAAACAGTATAAGAACTTAATTCTTCATCAGTTACCATTGCAGGATGATACTTCAATCGTATATGCGGAGCAACTTCTTTCACATCGAGGTCGTGATTCAAAGGAAACGGCGCTATTCAATGTTCCTGGTGTATCCATTCCTCATACAGATTTTTGAATCTGTTAGAAATACGCTGATTTTTATTGAACAATATTTTGAAATCAAAAAAGCTAGAAATGATAGTAACCACGCTAATAAAGAGATGTTATGTAAATATACGACATCTAAAGAATTGCATAGAGAAATGCGGAAATGTGTGGAGTTAGCAAGACAATTGAGTCGAAAATAAGGTTTGTTGATTTAGATTGTATATGTTGGGGGATATAGGAGTAATTATGGTTAAGGATATTTATAATATTTATATGACGTTTCCTAGTGATGTTAAGACAATTAAGGAGGCTAAGAAGGATAAGAAGGATAAGAAGGCAATAGATTGTTCTGTTAGTCGAGTGCAAGGTTTGGAGCTGAGGGATGAATTTGAGAGATACTTACCACAAGTGAAACAGCTATCAAATATTTATTAAAGAAAAATAGAGGAGGAGCAAGATGTTGATTTTACTTTGGATCGAATATTCTTGCTTGTTAGTGATACTGTTGCAGAAAAAAATTGGTTTTGTATCAGATATTACAAAAACGACCGTTATTTTGATGTAAATACAACACATTTGGATGTTTTATGTCATCAAATAGATCATTTGTTTATGAAGCTTATTTTAATAAAAATTACGCCTTCATTCTCAGAAATTAAAAAGGTGATTCCTTGTGGAGATAGCTTGGATAATACAAAAACAATTAGGGATAATATTATCAAGCTATGTGAACAAATTATAGAGTATAAATCTGAATTACCATTAGATTCTAAAATTAAATTATATATTGATACTAGTGGTGGATTTAGAAATGCAGCAATGTTATTTTTAATTGTTGGACGGATAATGTCTTACATGGGAATTGAAGTTGAAAAATATATATTATACAGAGCTGGGTAGAGGGCGTATGTACTGTTCATGAAATAAAGGATACTTATGATTTACTTGATTTAATTGCTGGGTTTGAAGAGTTTTTGATGTTTGGTAGTGCAAAGAAGTTAAATGACCATTATAAAGTTAATGAGTCTAACTTACAAATCACTCAAGAGACTTCTAATCAAAAATCAATAGATGAATTGCTGAAAAGCAATGAATCAGTTTTCGGATGTTATTAATATTTCTAGACGAGGTGAGTTTAAAACTGAATTAAGTATTTTAAATCAAAAACTATCTCAAATTCATTTTGATTATGATTCAAGTGTAGAAGGTTTTAATTATCAATTGATAAAGTTGTTACGTGAACCTATTGAGAAAGAATATACATCATTATTTAAACAAAAATCATTAGATATTATGGATGAGCTATCCTATGTGGAATGGTGTTTAAAAACACGACTATATACAACAAGCACTTACCTTATTTAAGGAGTATGTACCCTGATTTTTCTCATAAAAAAAGGCGTTATAGTTGTTGATGAAGCAAAAATTTTGTAACTATATAAAAATAAAAAAATTAAAAGCAGACATGAATATATTAGAAACTGCATTGAATAAGTGGAACGCCATGCATCCAGAACGTCATAGTGATAATCTATTTAAGCTTGATGAGTTTCTTAATGTGTATACTGACGGAGTTGAACCGACAGAGGATGTACGTGATGATGCAGATCTTGTATTTAATGAAATAAATGAATATCGAACATTATTTATTGCAAAATATACAAATAGAGATGCTCTCTTTAAAAAGCTATCAGCTATTGTGAAGGCATATGTCGTGGAGGCTCAAAATAAAGAATTTAGAACTAATAAAGATTATATAGATATAGAAGAACGTAATAAAGTTTTTGGGAGAATTCTTAAAGTCTAAGGAAAAAGAGGTCTTGGAATGCATATTTAATGAGATTAAAAGCTTATAAATTAGTTCCTGTTAGAGATGAAAGCTCACATGCTCAAAAAGATTATATCTTTTATAACTGCTATTACAATGAATGTAATGGCTTTTGAGAGACATTAACCACTTACCTTATAACTTAAGAGATATGTTATATAAAGGAAATTCTACAAAAACTAAAACCATATGTACCTGATGAAAAATCATATTTATTTTGTATTTGATGATGAATCTACAGATATAGGTAAACTACGTGTTGTTTTTGTATAAGGTTTTAAAGAATCATATAAATGATAATGTATTATTTAATGATATTACTAAAGGATTTATTATCAAAGAGTATGATTTTGAACAAGAAGCAAAAGATATTTTTAAAAAAACTATAATAAGGCATTATATAAAATTCCGGGTGTCAGTATATCTGAAAAATTTGAAGAATCGTTAGCAAAAGGTAATAGAAGTATTAGCTTATTATTTTTGAAATTAAAAAGCTCGTAATGATACAAATCATGCTAGAATAGAGAAACTAGTCAGTTTACTACTTCAAGTGAGATTAAAACAGCAATGACTATATGCATTAAGCGCATTAGAGATTTAATTGAATAAAAACTATAATAGAAAACCTATCCTAATATACTGGATAGGTTTTCTAACCTTAGTTTTCTTGAATATTAATAGATTAGGTTTAAGAATATAATGAAGATGTAGCCAATGAGTAATCCTTCAATATATTGGAAATAGGATATGTACTAGAATCTTTTTGAGGAAACTCTAAGTTACTGGTATATTTTGTAAATGTGGATTGTTGTTGTTATAGAAAAGGGGGAATAAATATGAATAAGAATAAGAATTATATTAGGCTATTGTGTTGAGATTTGTAAAAATAAGGAGGATTATATGTCACCATTAGCAGTGGATGCTGCAGTTGCAGTTTTGATGGCGGTGCTTGATGGCATTGATGATTAAGAAATTATTTAAAATAAATACAAGGAGGTGAGAATATGGATGAATTATTAGACTTGGTTCTAGATGTAGCTGTTGATGCAGCGGTAGATGTTTTGCTTGATGAATTATTTGATTAGTTAGAGGAGGAATTGATATGTTACCAGTATTAGGATTTTTAGCAGCCACATCTGCGTGGGAAGTTTTTTCAACAACTGTAACAGTAGGGACAACAATATATCGGGCGACACGGGACTAGTTTAAACTCTGTAATAAAAAGGAGGTGTTGTATATGTTATCTTCAGTCGATCTTGGTTTAGTTTATGTATGTGTTGAGGTATAATTTTGAAAATAATAAGTGAATATAAGAATCGATAGACCTATTCGTATGATGTCATATGGATAGGTCTTTTTTTATATAGAATCGAGGCAAAAAGGTTTTCTACGACCCTAAAATGGCTAAAAATAGAGTTAAACCCAGATGTTACCTATATTTTGTGAAAAATAGACCTATTGGAAAAACCTACCCTCATATTGACGTAATTTCATAAAAACCCTTATAATTACTGTATCCTTAGAAAAAAAGGTTTTTCCACCAGTATTTACCCTAGGTTTCTAGACCCTCTAGAACCTAATGAGGCAAAAATTTACCGTTTACGGTTTGAGGTTTTCCAAAACTACCTTTTGGAACTGCATAAATACTGGCTTTCTAGACCCCGCTGTTGCAACAGCACTTACCGCTTGCGGTATTGAAACAGTACAGAAATTCAGCTAACATGTTTTCTAGGCGTTCCGCTGTTGCAACAGCACTTACCGCTTGCGGTATTGAAACAGTACGGCTATTTGTAGGCGTTTTTTGTTCCTTTTCTGTTGCAACAGCACTTACCGCTTGCGGTATTGAAACTTAGTTGTATCTGGATGTAATTGTTTAATTTCCAATAAACGGTTGCAACAGCACTTACCGCTTGCGGTATTGAAACTAATGGAATTCAGTAAACGTGGTATGACTGTATTAGAAGTTGCAACAGCACTTACCGCTTGCGGTATTGAAACTCTAATATCATATCGGGAGTATCAATCCCGATAGTATTGTTGCAACAGCACTTACCGCTTGCGGTATTGAAACTATTGAAGCTCTTATGTGTGATATAAAGAAGGATCTAAAGTTGCAACAGCACTTACCGCTTGCGGTATTGAAACAAGAAATGACATTCTCTCATGTAGCTAATACTCATAGTTGCAACAGCACTTACCGCTTGCGGTATTGAAACTGGTGCTGGTAAGAATATCGAATTTGATTACACTCTGTTGCAACAGCACTTACCGCTTGCGGTATTGAAACTGCCCCATGCGTTGATTACCTCGCGGTTTAACGGTTGGCTGCCGTTGCAACAGCACTTACCGCTTGCGGTATTGAAACAAATACCGGCAGGAGGATAGTATGAAACTTGTAGAAAATGTTGCAACAGCACTTACCGCTTGCGGTATTGAAACTTAATAAATGGTTTATAATCAAATTCAGATACCTCATCGTTGCAACAGTACTTACCGCTTGCAGTATTGAAACAACTCAATAAGAGTCCAAAGTACATCAGAAGCACGATCAGTTGCAACAGTACTTACCGCTTGTGGTATTGAAACTCTAGAGTATCAACTGATTGAATTGCAAAGCCACCATTAAGTTGCAATAGTACTTACCGCTTGCGGTATTGAAACAAACGGAATTTTTCACTTGTAGGGATACGACCTTGCAGTTGCAACAGTGCTTACCGCTTACGATATTGATACTTACATCTGTAATAATCTACAGTTGCCCCAAAGACTAGTTATATATTTAAACCAGTCATGGTATCTATAAAAGAAGATATTTTTGAATTACGAATCAGTTGGATTGACGGTCGGATTTAAAAAGGATGGTGCTAAAGAGCTTCTAGCAATTACCAATGGGAATACTTTACGTTTGATTCTTGCTTTATAATGGTTATATAATCAAATTAATGAAGAAGGATTAAGTAATCGTATCCAAGAAGTCGCATTAGAAGTATTTTTTTGATAAATAATTTAATAATGTATTAAATGGAGGATAAAGTCATGAACAAATTATTAGACTTACTACCTGAAGGTGCTGAAGATATTATTAAAAACAGTTTTTAAAGTGAGAACTGATGCTGATGTAATTAAATCTGTAACACCATTCTTAGTTGTTGGAGGATTAGTTGCATATGTAATTAAAAAGGATAAAATTAAAGACGTTACAGCTCTTATTTCTGAAAGTAAAGGTATATTATCCGGTTTAGTATCTAAGGTAGTTAAATAATGGATATAGGCAACAAATTAAAATCACTAATTCCCAATAGCTAGTTTGCTGCTGATAAGTCTTACATGTTTAACTGCTTTAAATATGAAGTAGATGGATTAGTCAATAGAACGTTTTTGAATCTCTTAAATATACGAGATGAAGAATTAATTTAATCTATTGAATCTCCATAACAAAGAGATGAAACAGAGTGGGAGTAATTTTTCTTTTTAACGGCAGATTATGAGGGTATCTGGGAGTTATAGAATATAATTTTGAAAGAATTCAAGTTGCTACAACACTTACCACTTACAGTATGTATCAATTGAATAGTATTAACCCCCGAGTGAATCATTTTAGTTTACTCGGGGGTTTTGTGTCTTAGTTTTCCTGAATATATTCATTGTTATTTATTTTATATACTTAAGATGTAGCCGATGAGTTATGAAATTTAGATAGAGGATACGTCCTAGTAATTTTGATACAGAGATTTTCGACTCTAGGTTTATACTTAGATTAGTACTTATAGTATTTTGTTAAAAGGAGGAATTACTATGTTTCCATTATTAGGTGCTGTTGCATGGGGAGCTTTTAGCAGAAGGTGTAACATTAGGTGTTTCAGTATATCAAGCCGTACGGTCTCAGGACTAATTGTGGTTTGTTTATACAAGAAAAGTAGGTGTTATACATGATGCCATCAGTCGATCTTAGATTAGTTCATGTATGTGTTGAGGTATAATTTTTGAAAAAGTAATAAGTGAATATAAGAATCGATAGACCTATTCGTATGATGTCATATGGATAGGTCTTTTGTGTCTAGTTTTATTGAATATATATGTAATTATTTTTCTAATATACTTACATTGTAATCGTGAGCTTTGGAAATCAAGATAGGAATATGTCCTAGTAATTTTGATATGAAGTTTTTCCAAAACTAGAGGTATACTATAATTAGTTGTTTTAGTAGTAAGTGAATATAAGTGTTCAAAAATGTAATTAATATGTGTTTGTAATTGTATGAGGTGGAATATGAGAGATATTTCAGGGATGAATTTATTGGTTATAACTTAACCGCAAGCCAAAGGGAATTAGTAACTCAGATTGAAGAATTCTTAAAAATGATTCAGAGCATGTATTTATTTTTGAAAGGATATGCTGCAACTGGGAAAGAACTGATTTTAAAAAGGGTTAGAAAACTATTTACGTAAAATTGAACGTGGTATGAGTTTAGTGACACCGACGAATAAAGGCTGCATTTTTGCTGGATCGATCAGTCGATAGACCCGTATCTACAATACATTCTATGATTTATGAATATACGGAAACGAAAGAATCTGAAGATGGGCAACCGCGAGAGGCATCTAAATTTATTTATAAGTTAAGAGGAAATCTTGATTCAGTGGATCATGTGTATGTGATTGGTGAAAGTGGTTTACTGAATGATGAAATTTCAGATTGTAACTATCTTTGCTATGGTACTGGTAAACTACTAGAGGACTTGATGAGCTTTATCGATCCTAACGCAACTGGTTGTAGAAGAAAGGTTATTTTTATTGGTGATGATACCCAAATGGCACCAGTGACAAGTGCATCGTCTGCACTTACGTCAAGTTATTTTAAAGCTATGTATGGTGATGCATTTCCGGTTAGAATATTTCAGTTAACGGATGTGGTAGACAAACAATTAAAAAACTTAATTCTTAAAAATGCAGTACGTATTCGTCATGCTATAGAGAAGAAACGGTATAATCGATTAGTATTTGAACGAGATGCATCTACCATGATAGAGCTAGATGAAAGTCAGTTTTTACCGACCTATATAAAGGCGTATCAAGCGGTAGAAGATAATAAACCTATTATTGTTGCCTCTATGAATCAAACGGCACAATTATATAATGCACAAATTCGTGAGCAACTATTTCCTGGTAAAACTTCAGTTCAGCCTGGTGATTGGATTATGTTCACTAAAAATGTGTGGATAGGGGATTATCGAGCATTTAATGGTGAGTTTGCTAAGGTTTTAGCTGTTAAGGGTTCTGAAAATAAATATATAGACTTTGCAGGCTGTAGTAGAGAGTTAAGATTTAGGTATGTTGATATTGAGATTACTAACCGGTATGGTGAAAAAGAGAAGTTATCATGTAAATTGTTTGAGAACCTGTTAGATGCGTCTGGCTCCGTGTTACCAGATGATGAATGGTTGGAACCATTAATAAATACGCTCTATTATCCTGTAGTATACGCTCAATATGGTTATGCAATCACAGTTCATAAGGCTCAAGGCGGTGTATGGAACACCGTATTCTTTGATACCGAGTTTTATCAGAATATAAAAACTAAGGCTGGATTTAAATGGCTGTATACAGGACTTACACTGGCGAAGGATAGATTGTATTTTACCAATTGGACTGATATGGGATCTAAACTATTGGGAACGATGTCATCGCTTTCTAATACCTCATCTAGTAATACTAAGAATGCAATATGGCCTGAAGGGCCCTCTGTTGCAATTAATGGAAAAACCACCTTGCCATCTATAGCAATACCGGACATTGAAGGATCTACTGCTTATCGAGAGTATGTGCAGGAGGTTAGTGAAGAACTTAGTATAGTTCTGAGCCAATTAAATATTCAAATTGTGAAGATTAATAATATGTATTTTTCGTATTCGGTATACTTTCAAACGTGGCAATAGCGATGCTTCTCTAGATGCTATTTATAAACAGAAACAAATTATTACATCGATAGAGAATCATAGAAATCAAGGGGATGATCAAAACTTGGCTAATGAGATTGAGGTAATCATGGAACGACTAGTGGAGTAAATAATCGTTACCTAACAAATCAGTTGGAATATCAGCGTTTGTTAGTATATGTTTGTATTGTGTTGTGTTGTGTTGTAAATAAAAGAGAGGGTATGTATATGGAACATACAGAACATGTGACAAGCCGTGATGTATTTGATCTACGTCGTGAGGGTAAGTTAGATGAAGCCTATGCAATGGCTAAACGATTAATGGAGAATCCCAATTATAGCGTATGGGATAAGCGTGCATTTGCTTGGTGCTTGCACAAGATGATACAAGTAGAGGCAAAGGAAAAGGTCATTAATTTTGAGCGAATCAAAACTTGTTTAAATGAGGTCTTTACCTTGGGCTTCACAATGACATCAATTTTATGCGTTACCTTTGGGGACCAATCTTAACCATTAAAGAGGTGGAGCAACATATTCCGTTATATCAATACGCTTTACAGCTAGATTTCACCAAATTTGAACGGGAGGATTATGAAGTCAAACCTTATAAAGGTTCAGATGGAATGATGCATGATTGACCGTCTCTCGTTATACGGGTGCTAAGAAAATCCTTAAATAGCCTAGATAAAGCTGCAGATAAGGAATCGATTATTGCTTTACTTGACTTAGCCATAGAGCACATGGACTACTTGAATGAAAGTACGTATTACTTAAAATGGTCTATGGCAAAGGCCTATGTTATGTTACATGAATTAGATAAGGCACAACAGATAATTCTAGATCTATTACAAGCGAAACCGAATGAGTTCTGGCTTTGGAATGGGTTGGTGAATACTATTGAAAATGATCATCTATTTGCATTGTCTTGCTATTGTAAATCCTTACTGTGCCAAAACAGATTACAATTCAATGGAGCCGCTAAGTTTGGTGTGATTAAAGAGTTAGTTGCATTAGGGCAATATGATATGGCTAGTGCCGAACTTCATGAGCTGGTAACATTTAAGATTGATAACCATCAAAAGATTAATGATCAATTGAATGCATATCTTCATGCAGATTGGTATAACCCTGATGCTGAAAGACTTCCTAAGGACTTTTATAGAGAGCATAGTGAAATGGCCGTAGAACTCTTGTGTCAGTCCTTACCAAAGACCATTGGCATCGTTAACTATGTTTCCAAATCACAAAATAGAGCCTTTATTGTTGCTGATGGAGACATATCCTTAACGTATCAATACGATTCAAAAGAACCTTTGCATGAAATGGATGTTGTGTCTGTTATCTATACACGCTATGAAAATCAAGATGGCACAGTAAGATACAATATTGCAGCTTGTAACAAGACAGATGAAGAATCGCCTACATCCCTTGTAATGAAATTTAAAGAACCTATCAAAGTGATAGATACAGGATTGGCTTTCACAAAAGAAAGTAATGTATTTATTGAAAATAGATTGTTCAGACCACAATCTCATGAATGGGCACATCGTTTCTGTGCGTTGCAGTTCGCTCCTTTAACAAGAAAAAGAACTGCTGGGGCTGGCAAGCAACCGAAATATTAGCCGTTGACAATGTTAATCATTAAACTCTAAGACATGCCAGATACATCTAATGTAAGGCAGGAACCTGCAAGTCCCTGTGAATCTATATTAATAGTAATGAAAGACCCTATCTGTCGAGCTAGACGGATAGGTCTTTTTCTACATAAACCTGAGCAAAAAAGGTTTTTTGTTCCTAGTTTTCCTGATTATCTTATTTTTCCTAGACCCTCTATAATGAACTTAATCAAATGTGTTGTGTTAATTGGAGGTGTGTTATGAGTGCTTTTTTGTTATTGCTGATACTCGCGTTACTTGTTGATTTTTCAGAATCAAATCGATAGGAGGGTACTATGGAAAATTTCCGTGAAGAATTAAAAGCAATGTTGTATTTGTCAGGTCGTATGAATCGTCGTTCCTATGTAATGAATCTACTCATGATATTTGGTATAGGGTATCTTGGCGGCTTATCGATTTCTTTGGAGCGTGTATCCGAATTTTTCTGGGTGCTTGGATGGATCATTATCGCATATTCTGTGGTTCGAGAGCTGGCGATTGCATCACGCCGTATCCATGATTTAAATGGCCCAACGTATCTAGCCTATATCTATATTGCAGCTGCTATAGTAGCCATCTTTGTACCAACCTTGGCGAAGGTTATGGTTTTGGTGAAAGTTGGTTTAGCATTAATGCCTGGTGATAGAGAGGCCAATGAGTATGGTGAAAGACCAGCATCCATGATTGTTGTGTAATAAGGGGATAGTATAATGACTGGTATATTAGCAATATTTTTTGAGGCTTAGTTTTTGTACATGATTATTGACACCCTTTATAAATGGTAAGTAAAGGATACGAACAAGAGGTGTAAAAGGTAGAGATAATAATGATAAAAGATAATAGAAGGAGGATTCTATGCAGTATCTTATTTCCTACGATCTTTCAAATACAAAAATTAGAAATAAGGTGGTTAAGTATCTAGAATCCTTTTGTTATCGAGTGCAGTATAGTGTATTCTTATGTGTTCATGCCCGTATTCGCATAGAAACGATTATAAAGCAGCTTGAAATGCTTACAAGAAATGATGAAACCAAGCGACTGCTTATCGTTTCTATATCGGATACGGCTAAAACACCTATTTGGTGTATGAGCCTTTGCCGCTACAAGAGGAGCAGATATTAATAGTTTAATTAATAATAGGAGGGTTAGATTGTGGTAGAAACAATATATGTTACGACGCCGGGGGTATCCATTCATCAAGATGGTGGATTATTAGTGTTAGAACAGGATCATCAAGTATTAAAAGAATTGCCTATGGCAACAGTGGGTAATCTTGTATTGGGGAGAACGGTACAAATTTCTACACAAGTTATTTTTTCTCTAGTAAAGCAAGGTTCGTTGATTCAATTTGTAGATTACAAATACAATGTGGTGGGGACATTAGGGGATGAACATACAACCTTATCAAAACTACTGTGGCAAGCAGAGAACTTTCAAGATGAAACCTTTGCATTGCGAGGTGCTAAATATATCGTGCAACGAAAGGTAGCAGCGCAACTATCCCTATTGAATCGATATAATAAAACTAAAAATATACCAAAGTATGAATTTGTACGTAGTACATTGGAGCGATTGTTGAATCGCATTAAACGTACGAGAACGATTGACGGACTTCGAGGCATTGAAGGTCTCGCATCTAAAACTTATTTTTCCGTTTGGGGTGCAGTATTATCTAATCCTTGGGAATTTTCTGGTCGGAAACGTCATCCTAGTCCAGATCCAGTGAACGCCATTCTTAGTTATGGGTATTCATTTCTTGAACGTGAGGTCAGGGCTTGTCTAGTCACAGCTGGACTTGATGTGCGTATCGGAGTGCTTCATAGTACAAACAATCGCAAGGATAGTTTTGTTTACGATGTAATGGACTTATTGCGACAAGAGGTTATTGATCGTTTTATTTTGAAAGCCTTAAATACGCATAGGTTTAATGTTTCGGATTTCGATATATCTGAGCGAGGTTGCTATATGGCAAAAGGAATCGAATAAAAAAATGGATTCAACTATATGAAGAATATATGACCACGCCTGTTATACGGTTTGGTGATATAACACCTCGGCAGTGGATTCAAAGAGAAGTAAACTCATTTATGGTATATTTACAATCTACAGAAAGTGATCGCGTTGCATAATGTATGAATATATATTTGATACTTAAAGGAGGCTAAGGATATCTAACATATTCGTGAAAAGCAAAATTTAAATGGAATATAACCGATTAGAAAAATATATAAATTGTATTTTTATAAGTGATTTCTCATAATTTGATATGATTGAAATATGAATAAAAATGAATTTGTATCGAAAAATTTCATAAAGAGAGGGTGTTTATGTTTATTAATCATACAAACCATTTGTCGCAATATTGGTCGCAGGAACAACTTGCTGCAGCGCATCAATATGGGGAGGTTATAGATTTACCATTTCCTAGTATTGATCCACAGGCATCATCTGATGAGGTGATGGACCTCGCTCAAGAATATGCAGGTCGCATCATTGCCTTGCATCCGTCTGCTGTATTGTGCCAAGGGGAATTTGTCTATTGTCATGCGCTAGTTGAAAGACTACTGGCTGTAGGGATTACTGTATTAGCTGCCACTAGCGAGCGTGTTGTAGAGGAGTTTTCACATAATGGTATAAACGAAAAAAGGGTTAACTTTCAGTTCGTCCAATTTCGGGAATATATTCGTTAATCGTAGTTGTTTGTAGTTAAGGAGTGAGCCTATGCAAGTTAATGCTATTTTGTTTGATGTACAGTCCATACAAAAATACATCTTTGCAAACAATAAACTAAAAGCCAATGTTGGGGCTTCGTATATTGTGGATAGATTGTTTGAGGATGTACTATGTGCAGACATCATTGAAAAACTTGGTGTAGAGGTTGATACTACATCGTGGTTGACACGTAGTGATAGTATTACATCTCTATCTAAACCTGTCTATGTTGCCTATATTGGTGGTGGTAATGCTCTTGTTTTAATAGATAATGAGCATAAAGAACTTACTGAGGAAATCGTAAAGAAATTTACCTCTAAAGTATTAGTTCAATATCCTGGATTAAAGGTCGGTGCCACAAGCGGTACTATCTCTTTGAGGGACAGCATTTTCTACCGATCTAGGGTAAACTATATAAACAATTAAAAGAAAATCAATTTACTTTACATCCTATCGTTCGCCTTGCTAATACAGGATTGACCAGTATTTGTGATTTTAGTGGCGATGTAGCTGATACAGTTCAAAGTTTTGGTAATGACAAACGCTTAGTAGCGACATCTTTTACATCTAAATTTGAAGCTTTTGAGGCTGCAAATACACGACTCAAAAAAGATTTATTTAATACTGAAGCTATTGATTGGGTATTCCCATCTGAACTTGAAGACTTAGGTCAAAATAAATCTACTGAAAAGAGTAAAACTGGCATTAATGATATTGCCATTGTTCATATTGATGGGAATAATATGGGGGCACATTTTAGAGAATGTAAGACCTTAGAAGAAAGAAGTGCTCTATCTAAACGTGTAGCAACTAAGACATTGGAAAGCTTTAAGGCCTTAGTAGAATGGATTATTGCTAAATACGATATTCTTGATGAACATCTAGAGTTAGCTGAAAATATGTTGCCAATTCGTCCAATCATCGTTGGTGGTGATGATATTACTTTTATTTGTAATGCGCTGATTGCGGTACAAGCTTCACATTATTTGATGCAACAATTATTGAGTGATGCGAATGGCATGTCTATTTCTTCTTGTGCAGGTATCGCCGTAATTCCAACATCATATCCTTTCTTTAGAGGTTATGAAATGGCGGAACAATTGTGTGATAGCGCAAAGTCCAAGATGCGTGCATACAATGAAAAAAATAAGGTAAATGAATCTTGTTGGATGGATTTTGCATTCCTTCATGGTGAAACTGCACCTACATTAGAGCAGTTCTTTGCTAATGAATACAGTAGTCTAACAGGTAATATGCATTATGGACCTTATCGTGTATATGGTGCAACAGATAAAAATGCAACTAATGATATGGAAGCATTAGTTCAATTATTAGATTGTACAACCCAATTTAATGAGGGGACTGTGATGGCTAAAAATAAAGTGAAAGAGCTACGTTCTGTATTACAAGATAATGAACATATGTGACTGTATTCCTTGAACAATTACGAAATACAGGGTAAATCAATGCCGAAAGTAGCTAGTTGGAACGCTTTCAGCGAAAAACTATGGGCCAAGGTTGATAATAAAATGCGTACGCCCTATGTAGATGCAATTGAATTAATGGATTATATTTTGCCTGGATTGGAGTAAGTATGTACACATTAACTATTAAATTATTGTCGCCAACGATGCTTATGTCTGGTCAAGGCGACGTCAACACGGATAGCACCATCGTCCATGATCGTTACGGAATCCCATTTATTTCTGCTAAACGTGTACGTGGTGTTTTTATATGAAAGCGCACTTGAAGTAGCAGAAATGATGGATGCTGCAGGAATGGGGGCTTTCACCATTGATGATGTAAAGGGATTATTTAATCGACTTGAAAGTGCAGAGGATAATCCTAGATTGTCTATTTCTAATCTGAATATTGAAGATTATGATGTTGTGGCTAGTGAATTAGCAATCCTAGAGGAACAACATCCAACGGTATTTACAAAGGAACGTGTTTTAGAAGAGTATACATCGATGCGTTACTACACATCTATCGATAAAGAAACCGGTTCTACTGTTGAAGGTACATTACATAATTCACGAGTTCTTAATCGTGGCCTTACGTTCACAGGGAAAATCGATGTAATGGATATGACTGATACAGAAGGGTTCATTTTGAGTTGTGCTGTACGCAATTTGACCGGTATCGGTGGAAAACGGAATCGCGGTTTTGGTCAAGTTGAGTGTACAATTGATGATAAAGCTTTTGATTTAGAAACTTTAGGGGTAAGCTATGGAACAAGTAAAGATTACGATTACTGTTAAATCCCCAACGCTGATTGCGAATTCCTCTACGGCTGGCGTATTGACATCTACACGTGGTTCTATTGACGGTCGAGTTTTGCGCGGCATTTTTGCTTCTCAGTTTATTAGTTCTCATAAACTTGGTAAAGAAGCGCATAAGAACCAAGAGTTTATGGATCTATTCTATGGTGATTTACGATTTGTTTCGCCCTATAAAGATACTGTAAAAGGTACATCTTTCCCTGCACCACTGAGCCTACAAAAGTGCAAAAATGCAGAAGGCTATAAGAGTGATGATGTAGTCGATTTTTATACAGGTAAAGATTTGCTTGGATTTAAAGGTGTTAAAGGTTTTATCGTCCAAGATGGTGAGGAATGTAGCCAAGCACAAATTGAAACGGCAATCAACTACATATGTCCCGCTCTTTGGAGCAAGAACGTGTACAAGGGCGTAGTAAAGAGGAAATATATTTAATTATGAATATTTAGAACCAAATCAAGTGTTTGTAGGGGCTGTTATTGGTCCTAAAGCGTCTCTAGATGCTTTTTGTTCGTCAATTTCCCTAAGACGTTAGATTGCTATATTGGTCGTTCCCGTCGCACCGAATATGGCTATTGTGTAGTAGAAATTGGTGATGTTGAATCTGTGCCATTATCTGTATGTAATGGTGATTCTGTCTATGTGCGACTTCATACACCATTATTATTAGGTAATGAATCTATTGCCACTGTTGTAAATCGTTCTGTAGAAACAATTGGATCTGACATTTCTTTGGGGGCTATATTTGCATCCTATCAAGAGGAACAAAACTTTAATAGTATTTGGGGTATTCGCAGTGCTAGTGAGTCTGCTGCATCTGCAGGTAGCACTATCGAACTTGTAAAAGCATCTGGTTGGTCTCAAGACGATTTGGCTAAATTACAAGACCTCTTATATAACGGTATAGGAACACGTTTACAAGAAGGTTATGGACAAGGGCGCTTATGGATGCCTGGTGAATTTAAGATGGTGAAATTAGGCAAGGTAACTCCGGCTAAAATTACATCTTTACATACATCAACACAAGGTATAGCTAAAAAAGTACTAGAAAAACAAGTCATTTTAAATGCTCGTTTACGTGCTGCACATGATGTAAATACGTATATTAAACGTACTATGCAAACCAAGTCTATCTCTAGACATTTTGCATCTGTACTATTAGCTGAACTGGGTACTGATCACAATTGTGGCCATGAGCAACTACAAGCATTTGTAGCTAAAACAAAAGAGGATAAAAAGGTTCTAGATCTTAGAGAGTTTCATTTAGAACATGCGTATACAACCAGCGAAACTAAGCGTGTTAATTTGATGGATTACATCATTGACTTTGATGCTAATACATTAGTAGCAGCTTGTTTAGCTAAATCTGGTGAAAGTGGTACATATTACGAGATTCCTACTGAATTAGTCGATATGGTAGGTATTAATAAACATAAGCTTTCAAATATTGTAGCCTACGAATATTGGACATATTTCTTTAGACATATTAGAAAGATTAAGTAAGGAGGACCGTCATATGTTAAACTCTGCAAGTGTAATTGGTCGGTACACTCTAACTGGTACTGTTAAACTCACAAGTCCACTTATTATTCGGGCTGGTGTAAGTAATGATATTTTAAATGATACGGTAGATGATATAGTGGTGACCTATCATGATGGTCAACCATTTATTCCAGGTACATCTTTAGCCGGTGTATTGCGTCAAGCTATTCAAGATCTTGAGCCAGCATCGGAATTCGCATTATTTGGTTCCATTGATGATAAAGGAACACAAAGTGCATTACAAATTAATGATATTCCGTTAGATAATACGAATATTGTTGTACGTGATGGCATTCGCATTGATGAGGTACGAGGTGTTACCGAAGATGGTGCTAAATATGATTTTGAAGTAATCGAGTCTGGTGCAACAGGTCAACTACGTATTGACTGTATTATTCGACAATGTCATCAAGGTAAAGAGGATAAGATTAAGCAAGCTCTCGTAGCATTAGCTAATTTGCTTAAAAATGGAGTAGCTATCGGTGCTCGTACGGTTAATGGCCTTGGCCGTGTAGCTTGTAAGGATATTTCTTTAGAACACTATGATTTTACTAAGGCTGAGCATGTAAAGGCATGGTTATTACGCAAGTCTGGATCTTCTATTGCCATTCCTAAGCATCGTATGGTCGCTGATAATGATCTCGTGATTGATATGGAATGCTATTTGGAAGATACAGTTCTTATTAAATCTATCTTTGAAGAAGCGTGGGAAGACAAATCTGTATCGCTCTTTATTCCAGGTACGTCCATAAAAGGTGTGTTGCGTCATCATTGTGGTCGTATATTAGATGTATTAGGTATTGATAAGACGATGATAGATAATCTTTTTGGTTATAGTAAAGATAAGACCAAAGAAAGCCGTAAAGGTCGTGTTATGGTTGATGAAGTGTACTTCGATAAATCCTTCACACAAGAGGAACAGCCACGTATTCGTGTGGATCGCTTTACTGGTGGTGCTATGAATGGGGCCTTGTTCCAAGATTATCCTGTACGTAATACAAAAGGAAATCAATTGATATTCCCACTACGTATGACTGTTAAAAATTGTAAAGATAGTGATGCGGGTCTTGTAATGCTTTTAGTTAAAGATTTAATGACTGGGCAAATTACATTAGGTGCCAATCGTACAATCGGATATGGCCGTATTAAAGGTAATTTGGTTACTGTTCAATATCAAGGTGAAAGCTATGTTATCGATGGTGCTGGTAAGGTTACTGAAGGACAAGCAACTAAATTAGAATCATTAGTAACAGCGTTGCATCACTCTACAAAAGGTGCAATGCAAGCTAAGGAGGGCGCTCATGAGTAAACAATTACATAGCCATGAAGGTGTATATACACGAACTAGCGGCATATGTGGCTCTATAGTTGATGTAAATATTCAATCTGTGGTACAAGAGCATATGTCTCATGACGGTCTCGTGATTACTTGGTCTGTACATGAAGTAAAATGGGGTTACTATAAACAAGGTGGATTCCAGTTTTCTGATGGTACAACAGATGTTGATGTTACATATCTACAAGAAATGCGTATCTTTAATGAGGTTGAAGAGTTACGTGTCACAGTACAACAGGGGAATGTAGAATATCGATATATTAATGATGAGTCCGGTAAATCTGTATCTTATGTAGATTCATCATCTCGCCTTATCGGTGAAAATGATGCGGGTTATGCACAGTTTAATCCGGTAGAGGGATTTACTAGTTTAGTAGATACAGGTCGTAAACTGTTACAAGTTATTCCTGTATTAACAACTAAACCATATTGCTATTTGACGACACGTAATTATATTGGCTATTTAGATAATCATCAAGCGAGCTATACGGATTATCGATATGTCAAAATTGTAGATAAGGAGGTCTAGTATGGCAAAAACAATGGCTGATAGAATGAAAGCCAGTCGTGCTCGAATGGAAAAAGTTAATGGTCAAGATTTTGTAAATCAACAGACTAAAAATAATGGCCGTCAACAAGGGTATCCACGCAATTATAATAACCAAAATAACCGTCGAGATAATTCCTATGTCAATAATAGGGGCAATCGTGGTGGGAATAATAAGTACCCTGATAAACCAGCGAGTGCAGCATATAACTTTATACGCCTACTTAATACAGTCATTCCTGCTGAATTTTATAATGGTAATTTAGAAGGGGTTACAACTGATGTATTAAATGCATACTGTAAACATGTGAAACAAGAAGGTAGTCACACTGGTTATATTGATCTTACCCTTACTACTGAAACCCCTCTATTTATTGGCGGACCGTCTAAACAAGATGAAACAACACCACTTGAGTTCTATGGCGGGCCAAATAATCCGACCATTCCTGGTGCTAGTCTTAAAGGGATGGTTAAACAGATATTCAAGATTGTTACTGCTAGTAGTTTTAGACCGTATCAACGTGGCTCGAGCCTAGGTGATTTTGAAGATAGACATCTATATTTCCGTGATTTTGCAAGCTCTATAAATTCTCTTAAAGATTACTATGCCATTCGCATGGTAGGATCAGGAAAAAATGGTAGAGGCGAAGAAAAGGCTGCAACAAAAAGCAACACCAGGGTTTATTATTCAGACTGTGAATAATAATTACTTTGCTATTCTAGTGTATCTAAAAAGATGTCTTATACTGATGATTATGAGATGCAGAAAAAGAAGGATAGACCATCTATTGATTGGACTGATAAGTATGTAAAATATTCATACTGGTAAAATGAATTCCAAGATGTCTTATATGCGTATTACACGTCCAGGCAATTTTGAGGTCAACGAGATCCCAATTTTACAGGATTGTCTTGATAGCTATGCTGATGATAAAAATCGTGGTACATTGAATCTATTGGACAAAAAAAGTAGGTAAAACTGGGGAAGCAGCAAAAAGTTATACACGGTGCAATGATGTTAAGTTTGTAGTACCTTGCTTCTTTACTGAGAAAGATGGTGTCGTGGTACACTTTGGTCATGGTCGTTTCTATCGTATTGCTTATGATTTAACGATTAGTGATCATTTACCAAGTACATTAAAACAACATAACAATGGCGTGGACCTATGTGATAGTGTCTTTGGTTATGGTGATAATTGGGCAGGTCGTTTATGCTTCTCTGACGGACACGTAGTTGGTCCTGTTAGAATGTGTCAATCCGAATATCCACATCCATTGATGGGACCTAACCCAACATCTTTTCAACTATATTTGGAACAAGATGTAGATGATCATGTTAGATATAATCACTGGGGGCATGAAGATACTTCTTTACGCGGATACAAAATGTAGTGGCATCAACCTCTTGCAAAGGCAAAAGCTTGGACTCGTACACAGGAGGAAAAGGCTATCAAGGGTACACGTAAGATTCGACCAGTAGATATTGGTGTTACTTTTACAAGCCGTATTCATTTTAACTGTCTCAGTGATGTTGAGTTAGGTGCACTATTAATGACGTTGAATCTTGATTCTTACTCTGGGGATGATCGCCGTACATACTACAAGCTTGGTATGGGGAAATCCATTGGTTTTGGCAGTATTAAATTAGAATCTACAGTAACATTGCTTGATGGACAAGAGCGTTATGCTAATCTATTTGCTGGTAATACGTGGAATACTGGTAGTAGCACTCCTACTAATGGTGATTTTATTCAAGCCTTCACTCAATATCGAGATAATGCATTGGGTTCTCACTTGTCCTCTTATAAGGAAATGTTAAATGATTTACATAGGATGATGGATTGGAACATTGCTAATGGTCCAAATGCGGCTAAAAATTGGACTGAAGGTATATCTATGATGACCATTAAGAACAATAAAATGGATGATCGCATTAAATACCGCAGTAAACTCGATATGCCAAAATTCTTTATCGAAAAATGGTCTAAATAATGTTAGGAACTATTATTTTTACGTTACGGACTCACAACGCAGGTTCTCTACCTGAACTTCCTGGCCGTTTCCTGCATGCTGCCGTCTTTTCTCTTATCAGTTCCATTGATGAAGAGGCAGGTATTTATTGGCATGATATGTCTGGCATAAAGCCTTTCACAGTGGGGCTAGATTATCAGCATCGCCGTCGTGATTATGTGATTCAAAAAGGAGATATTCTTTATCTAAGAATTAATGTGTGGCATCGTGATTTGTGGTATGTCTTAGAAGAAGTTTTAGAATCTATGCGTGTACAAATCGGTCCTTTACAAACAACGATTGTCGATGTTCACTATGAAGCACCTTTTGACTTGCCACTATATGAAGAAAATACTCTCGATTTGGTTCAATGGCGATTAGAATCTAAACCAGCACGCAAAATTGAGTTTGAATTCTTAATGCCTACCATGTTTAATGGTACGCATGGTGATATTACATTTCCCACAGCAGAGCTTATCTTTGCCTCCATTGTCGATAAATGGAATGCTGGTGATGTAGAGGATGTATTGGATAAACCACGTATCAAAGAACTGTGTGAACGCGTTATATTGTCCGACTGGAACGGTCAGACAAAACGGATTTACTTTGGTCGTGATCGAGGGTACACGGATTTGTTGGTGGCTTTACCTTTAATCTAGCTAAGTTAAGTACAGAGGAGAACCAACTCATCACTATTTTGGCACTCTTTGGTCAACATTGTGGTGTCGGTAGATTGTCTAGCCAAGGGCTTGGGCAAGTACGTGTACTATTAAAGAATAAATAGTATATATAGATATATTAGAACTGTAAAACGTTCATGATATATACCTCCGAATGAAAGAAGTCTTAGATGCATCTCATGCAGATGTTTTTAAAGGCTTCTTTTTCTTCCTAGTTTTATTGATTACAACAATCTCTCTTTTGTGGATATAATGAGTCTACAAGTTAAGCCTGAAGGGTAGGAACAAAGAGTAGTCATGATTTTTCTCCCTTTCAAAATATAAATAGATTTTCCTTTCGGAATGAATAATAAAATTTTACCTCCTTTAAAGCCCCGCTGAGGTACAGAGCAATATAAATTCTTGTTCATCCTGCAGGCTTAACGATTATTAATTTGTTTGTATGTTGTTATATATGATTTTTATTGTGATTTTTGATAGCCATCATTATAGCTATCATCAATAGTTTGAGGTTTTCTAGCCTCTAAAAATGCTGAAAATAGTGATAAATCCAGTAAATACCTATATTTTATAAAAATAACCCTTTTGGAAAACCTCCTCCATATTGACGTAATTTCAGAAAAACCCTTATAATTACTGTATCCTTAGAAAAAAGGTTTTCCACCAGTATTTACCTAGGTTTCTAGACACTTTAGGACCTAATGCGGAGAAAATTTACCGTTTACGGTTTGAGGTTTTCCAAAACTAGCTTTTGGAACCGCATAAATACTGGCTTTCCAGACCCTGCTGTTGCAACAGCACTTACCGCTTGCGGTATTGAAACAAACTAGCCCAGTTATATTATGTCTAGGCATATTTAGGGTGTTGCAACAGCACTTACCGCTTGCGGTATTGAAACCTCCTCGGGCACACACCCTAATTAAAAAGCCCTAAATAGTTGCAACAGCACTTACCGCTTGCGGTATTGAAACTTCCTCTCTTCTTTTAGCGACTAGAGATCTAAGCACACGTTGCAACAGCACTTACCGCTTGCGGTATTGAAACTGGCTTTAATATAGCGGAGATGGTGCAGAGCAGAACTCTGCCGTTGCAACAGCACTTACCGCTTGCGGTATTGAAACTCAATAATTTGAGCTAAGGCGTCACAGCCCATGCCAGTTGCAACAGCACTTACCGCTTGCGGTATTGAAACCACCCTCCACCTCAAATCCTGGTGCAAAACCTTCGTCATCGGTTGCAACAGCACTTACCGCTTGCGGTATTGAAACTCAATAATTTGAGCTAAGGCGTCACAGCCCATGCCGGTTGCAACAGCACTTACCGCTTGCGGTATTGAAACCACCCTCCACCTCAAATCCTGGTGCAAAACCTTCGTCATCGGTTGCAACAGCACTTTACCGCTTGCGGTATTGAAACGCAAACAAACCAACAACTACTACTACTGCCATTGTTGCAACAGCACTTACCGCTTGCGGTATTGAAACCTTTCCATCTGGGTTCCCAACAATCCATGCAGAGTATTGGTTGCAACAGCACTTACCGCTTGCGGTATTGAAACAAGAAATAATATATTACCCTCTAGGGATACATAATCCTGGTTGCAACAGCACTTACCGCTTGCGGTATTGAAACCATCTTCTAAGATGGCAAGTTCAAACAATCCCTGGTTGCAACAGCACTTACCGCTTGCGGTATTGAAACTAAGCACCGTAAATCTTTAATTGTTCCATGATAATACCTCGTTGCAACAGCACTTACCGCTTGCGGTATTGAAACACGAACAATATTGAAATCTTTTAATTCTACTTTGGTTGCAACAGCACTTACCGCTTGCGGTATTGAAACCACATATTTCTTCATTTGTCTATAAAGGCTGTTATGAATGTTGCAACAGCACTTACCGCTTGCGGTATTGAAACTGTTCATACCCTGATGCCTAATAAGATTATATTGTCGAAGTTGCAACAGCACTTACCGCTTGCGGTATTGAAACCCCATCAAAAGAGTCTTGTTTGTCAAAGGCTCTTTTAACTACGTTGCAACAGCACTTACCGCTTGCGGTATTGAAACTGATGATTATATGATTATTGCTAATAAGAAAAATCGTGTTGCAACAGCACTTACCGCTTGCGGTATTGAAACAAGAAAGATTTCAAGCAAGTCGATAACAAATATAAACGTTGCAACAGCACTTACCGCTTGCGGTATTGAAACATACTATGGTAGTATTGACTCAAGCTGGTTATATCAAAGTTGCAACAGCACTTACCGCTTGCGGTATTGAAACCTCCTTGGGCATGCGCCCGAAAATAAAAGCCCTTAAACGTTGCAACAGCACTTACCGCTTGCGGTATTGAAACACACATTCACTGAAGTGCCGTTGACGCTGATTTTGATACCCAGTAAGTTGCAACAGCACTTACCGCTTGCGGTATTGAAACGGAAGGAGAGATTAGCAATGCTAAGTTGAATGACAGTTGCAACAGCACTTACCGCTTGCGGTATTGAAACACCACTCAGCGTGTATTTAACGTCTCCGTGGTTCAAGGTTGCAACAGCACTTTACCGCTTGCGGTATTGAAACCACCTTAACAGCAAGTTTCCTTCGTTAGTTTGAGCAGTTGCACAGCAGCTCACCGCTTGCGGTATTGAAACTATTAAATTTGTGTTCATGATGTACCTCCCTATGAACAGTTGCAACAGCACTGACCGCTTGCGGTATTGAAACAGTTAAACACCAGTTATGATTGGCGTCTCTTTGTTTTGGTTGCAACAGCACTTACCGCTTGCGGTATTGAAACGTTACAGGTACGTACAATCTTTCTTCACCGAATTGTTCAGCCGTTGCAACAGCACTTACCGCTTGCGGTATTGAAACGTTCATAACTTCGGCTAACTTCTTGGCAGTCGGAAGTTGCAACAGCACTTACCGCTTGCGGTATTGAAACTTTAAAAGATTTCATGTTAATTACTTCAATAAATACTACGTTGCAACAGCACTTACCGCTTGCGGTATTGAAACCGCTTTGAATGAGGATGATTTATATATCATTCTCACAAAGTTGCAACAGCACTTACCGCTTGCGGTATTGAAACGCATCTTGTATGATGCTATTGATAGTTTCACCTCCCGTTGCAACAGTACTTACCGTTTACGGTATTGAAACGGCACCGTGTTCTGTTGGGATGATCATCGACATCCCGTTGCAACAGTACTTACCGTTTACGGTATTGAAACCACAGATGGTCATTGCGCCTTCTTCGCGCTTGTAGCTGTGTTGCAACAGTACTTACCGTTTACGGTATTGAAACATGGATTATTTCATCCATTATTTCTTAGTCCATCTAGAGTTGCAACAGTACTTACCGTTTACGGTATTGAAACTAACTTGTGAGCCGATAGCATAGGGTATATTCAAGTTGCAACAGTACCTACCGTTTACGGTATTGAAACCCTTCAACGCTAATATATTCATGGTCAGCAGTGATTTTGTGAGTTGCAACAGTACTTACCGTTTACGGTATTGAAACTATGCTCACAATTAGAACAGTGAAAAGACTCACCATCGTTGCAACAGTACTTACCGTTTACGGTATTGAAACAAAACTAACATTAGTCATAATGACCTCCTTGGGCGTTGTTGCAACAGTACTTACCGTTTACGGTATTGAAACTTAGTTTGAGCATAGACGTAGTTACCGCCTTCCTTGTCGTTGCAATAGTACTTACCGTTTACGGTATTGAAACGAACATAGTATCTTCAATATATTCTTTGTCCTTTTTGTGTTGCAACAGTACTTAGCGTTTACGGTATTGAAACGGTCATGACCAATCGACCATCGTTCGTCCCAAACACCAGTTGCAACAGTACTTACCGTTTACGGTATTGAAACGTTCTTGCCATACCATGCGGCATTCTTCTTCCCAGTTGCAACAGTACTTACCGTTTACGGTATTGAAACATTTTAAATTTTCATTTTCATGAAGATTACCGATTCGTTGCAACAGTACTTACCGTTTACGGTATTGAAACATGCTTAAAGCAGCGGACAAGAAAGTTCGTATTTCTAGTTGCAACAGTACTTACCGTTTACGGTATTGAAACATGGTAGAAAGAATACGTTCATACTCCATCTCTACGACTTGTTGCAACAGTACTTACCGTTTACGGTATTGAAACACATATCACAACCATTAATATCAGCTACATGACCTCTTGAGTTGCAACAGTACTTACCGTTTACGGTATTGAAACCAATTTCTTCTAAAGAATATTTTTCTTTCGTTTCTAGTTGCAACAGTACTTACCGTTTACAGTATTGAAACTTCATGATCCCATACCATGTGATAGGCATCGTTTTTCTTGTTGCAATAGCACTTACCGTTTACGGTATGCGACGAAGGGTGAGAGACAGCAGAGGGCAGAAGCAATGATGAGGTCCGCATCTCTAGTCCCTGACTGAAAGGAAGGGAAAACGAAAAAAATAGAGAGAGTGAATGTACTTATCGCTTGCGGTATTGAAACAGGTGTTGATTCATCAAATCGGCAGTTTTGCCGAAAGAGTTGCAACAGTACTTACCGTTTACGGTGTATAACGAAAAATTGAATAATCAGATGGGGATATCCCCATAAACACAAAAACTCTACCCTAGATCTCCTAAGGTGAGGGTTTTTATCTATAAATCTCTATAATACGATGCTTGTGTATCGTATATTTGTTTGGTATATAATTAGCATAAGATAGTTAGGCGAGGGTGGGCCTCTCTTCGTTATTGAAGGGAGGGGTAAGCCTATGAGTGAATATGAAATCATTATGCTCCTATTACAGGTGATGACCGTGGTTATCGCCTTTGGAGCATTAATAGCGCTTATTTGTCTAGGAAAAGACAAATAGCCCTTCGTTATCTTTGATAATTTGATAACTGAAAGTACCATTTCTACATGTATATGTAATTTAGAGATGAGCCTGACGTGTCTACTCGTCTGACTATCTTCTTATATTATAACGACGGTTTCATTCATCGTCAAATATAGATGATTACAGTCGTTGTTGCTGGGATATTAATGAGTTTTTTGTCTAGAAAAAGAAAAATAGCCTTTCATTATCTGAAAAATCAATAACAGAAAGACCATTTCCTAATATTTTTATAGATTTGAGATGAGCCTGACGTATCCACTCGTCTGGTTATCCTCTTATAGTATAACGACGGTTTAGTTCATCGTCAAACACAGATGAATAAAACACGTTTCGTTTAATGAGTATGTCCGCCATTAATCATACAGGACATGAATTCTGAGCTGTTTTTAAACAGCTCTTTTTATTCTAGTTTTTGATTATCTCCACAGAGAATCTCCGTATAATAAACTCTAGAAGTTAGGTCCATTGGTTTTTATATACGGAGGTTTTTATGGAACGATTTACTATTTAGAGAAATGATTTTTTTATCCCATGATTGTATCAGGGTACTTTTCACTTATATTATGTAGGGTACGGGTGACCAGGCAATCTGGATTATTTTAATAGCTGATATGTATATAAAAACATTTGCCATCTTGCTATCACAGACTAACCGGCACAAATAGATTACAATAATAAGTTAATAGAGTTTTGTTATATAGTTTGTTTATAGGAGGTATTATGCGTCACATTACGATTAGCACAACGGGCATATTTAATGCTATCCGTCCGTCCTTGTTCCCGCCGATAGAGGGCAAGGAAACGACGACGTTTTTGCTCGGATTAGATTTTCATGCGGGCGAGATCAGTCCATTTTATGATGAGGAGCAAGACGATGTAGTTGCCAATGGTCCTTATATTGAGCTAGAGCGGCAGCGGGTTCGCGCGTTCGTTAAGGCCGTATGTGAGGAGATGGGCAAGCCCTTTGAGGAGTGTCGCAGTGCGTTTTTGTTTTCCTTGCCAGAATTTATCCGCTACGGTACGTATAACGGGCAACCTCTATTAGAAAAGCCTCGTACAGGTGAGTATGAGGTGTATGTATTGTATAAAAGCCATAGAGGTCGCAAGTTATTATTTCAAAAGGGTCGTCCACCTAAGGATGAAGTGCAATATGTATTCGACAATATGCTACGTCATTTCATAACGACCTTGTTTTCCGATGAGGGTACGTATGGTTATTTAGCAGACGTTGTGCATATAGAAACGCCTATATCCCTTGGCGTGTTGCAACAGTCATAGAGGGCATAAAGGCTGCGGACGAGGATATATTCAGTGAAGGTGTTGATGCCTTTTCGGTTCCGAATCACTACGTAATGACCGAGCCTACACAGGTCCATTCTGAATTTTTACTCCTTGCCGATGCGCTTGGTGCCTATATGGTGCAAGCTATGGACGGAGAAACAGAATCGGACGCGCTCAAGACCTTGTCGAGGGATAGATTGTTACAAAATATTTGTGAGTCCATGTATAAAAATGTACATAGGTACTTCTGAAGAGGCAGCTATTGGCGTCTATGATGAGTGTGAACGCTGGCTGAATCCATTGATTCGGCAATGTTGGAATATCCAATATACGATGGTCCGTCGTACCTTAAATCAGGTGCCTACTTATGATGATGGCGTGCTCGGTTTTGTGAAAGAACAGCAGGTATTTCCTCTTGTGGCACACATAATTCAGGGAACTTTCAACAGAGAATCTAGGCGTCGAATTGCATCCGAAGGTGCATCAGTATAAGCAGTATTTAGATGTTCTCGTTCCTATGTAGACCGCGTGGAGAATTGTATCGCAAAGCGGTATGTCAGGGGTGGGTGACGAGCTCTTGTCTGTAATGGATGACTCGAATCCGTTCAATATGAATCGTCCGTTTGGCAGGGATACTTCATTTGACCTAGAAGGTTTTATTGATACGGATGATTCCTTTAGTTTTGATGACCCCTTTGGCATGAATAAAGCGGATGATATGCCGCCGGTGGATGTGGAATTATGTTGCCACGTGTATTGTGCGCTGGATGCGTGTCAGCGTGCCATTCGAGGTGAGCGCATGTACCATAATGTGATTCCTATCGTGAATTTCCTTGACGATTTGGTCGCTCATGCGGACATTCCTTCGCCGGATTCGTGGCAGTACGAGTATATGTTGAAAGTAGGGCGTCTATCCAAGTGGTATCGGGCGCTGGCCTATGCTTTCACAGGCCGTAGTGAGGCTGAAAGTCTATTCAAAGAGTTGATTCAGGCTCAGGAAAAAGATCAGATCAGAATATGAAAGTTGTTCGGATGCATTTATTTATAACTTGCAAATCCATCGGTGCCTTTGATCTTGAGTATTTACAGCTAGCGTTGTTGCATTTTTATGTAAAACGGACAATCGCATAGGCTATGGGCGCTATATTGAAACCGTGTATCCACCGCTTTTCTCCATGCGTTTTTGACTGGGTTAGTCAGATGCATGTGCTATTAAATGAGAATGGACATGAGGGCGGAAGACGAAGTATACACAAGGGCAATCACTATTGGAACTATACGAACTCGGTATTCCTATTATGGGTCAAAGGTAGTATGTCACTTTCACCTAGACCATATGGACCAAGCCTGCTGGGACAGAGCTTGGCCTTGTGGGACGCAACCTATGACAATCCAAACTATGCACGCCATACGCAGGATCGTTACGCGTACCTTGAATGCGTCAAATACATGAGTGAAATTGGCTGTCCATTTTGGCGATACCCGTCGAGGTAGGATGTACAAGCGCAATCTACAAACCCTTATCGATGAGGGGTATAAATTTGGCTGGGTAGAGCACTGCACTAGGCTATCCATGGAATGCGTCGGATTATAGTATTATGGCTCAGATTAATGAAATCCTAGGGCAAACTAGACCTTGCGAAGGAACAATACGATAAAAGCACTATGCCTTGGTGAGCTTTGCACAAGATAAATGGCGCGTACTTTGAAGGCAAACATGGTAACATCTAGGGATTTACCAATCGCCGTTGACCCAGAGGCAGCGCAACCTACACTAACCGAAGTGGTTAACAAACTATACACCGAAATTCTCTATCATTGAAGAATATAGAAGGCATTGGTATCTTGGATGAGTTATGTGTTCCATTAGCATCGTTACATTGACATATATAATATAAAAATAGGCACGTTCTCGTGGATATAGTATACTTATACCAATAAGAGAACGTGTCTATTGTTGTTTGAGAGGTGTTGTATGAAACCAAAAACGATATTGCTATAGGTGTATCTATGGCGTTAAAGCTTTACCATGCCTATGATGCGGCGCAATATACACGGTGCTCGAGGGCAACTGCCTGTGCCGAGTGCAGATGCAAGTATTCCAGAGAATGCATATCAGAATTATCGGTATGGTGATACTAGTAAAGTACCTGACTTTGAGATTAAGGAATCTCTAAAACTCAGCTTTAAAGAGATAGACAGGGATTGCTCGTGAGCCTGAAATGAGCCAAAGTCAACACCAATGCATTGAAAAAGCCAATATTAGATATATGGACTTGCTTTCCCATGACTCAACAGTCATTTTATTACATGAAAAGGGATATAATGCTAAACTGACAGCTCCGATTAGGACTGTGGAGGGGATAGTGACTCCTTTAAAAAGTGAGGGTATTACGTCATTTGCCATAGATCGTTATGCAATGGCTTCGCTTTCTGGTACTACGGAAACGCCGGAACAAGCTTTTAATGAAAGTAGCGCTGGACGTAAAGGCGCTTTCACATATCCTGGTATACGAGCAGGAACTTGGATAATAACAGATTCATCAAAGAACGATAATAATCCTACGATGCTTGCCCATGTTATATTCGATGACCAGCCAAATAACACATACATAGCCACGTTAAGTAAGTTTGGTCAATCGGATGTTGTAAAGAACTTAGAGTCAGCAATGGCGAATATTGTGATTCCTTCTATGCAATCGTTGGACACATTGGATAGTGTCAGTGACCTTGTTACATGGGAAAATATTACGTATCGTGTGCCAAAGGGAATGGTGTTGAAAACAAATGATACGAATCATTCCAATTCAAATAAGCGTGTGTATCAGGGGCATGGAATGGAATTCGTTATTGAAAGAGTATGTTATTGATACTGAAAGCCCAATCTTGGCATATTGTAATCGTGTTCTACATGACTATCTCTACGCGTCTCCATCACTTCTATTACAAGATGTACCAATTCAGTCTGCAGTGGTGTGGAATAATGGGGTTCCATCTTATCTTATGGACCAATATAATTCTGGTAAACAATCTCATGTAGATTCAATTGATACAGGATGATCGAGTATGAATACAATATGTATCTTACCTATGAAGATGGAAAAAGCAAATTATAACCATATCGAACTACGCGATATGATGGAATATTTGGACTTTTGGGAATGCTAAAAGATGCTAAGAGATACAATGCATCAAAACTTAATACATAAGAAAAATAGCCTTCCGTTACCGCTTGGTAGCTAGATAAACGAAAAAGTGATTTCTACATGTTATTAGTTTATGAGGTGAGTCTGTTGAAACATATGATTGTAAAACTCTTATTAAGTTCTATCCTTATCATTGGTTGTATGGGACAAACTGCGTTTGCCAAAACTGATGATGCGGGCATCTTAGCCAGATTAGAATCTAATTCGGATATGTACTCTTATTTGAATTATTACCATTATTCCTTATGGCTAGCGGATCGTCGTTATTCTCATCATGATATGTATGTTCTGCTGATCGATCAGTTATTATTTCATTATGGGATTATAGTACACCACCGAGTATGATATATATTACAAAATCAGGATATGAAACCAATAAAGGGGCTATGGTAGGCATGACGAGAAGTGAAGTTGAATCCCTTTACGGACCGCTTCTTGAGGATACTGAATGGGGACGACCAGCCGAACCTTATGAGGGACATCTATCATGGATATGATACATATACAGGGTACTATGTGGGCGAATACGTAGGTTATCACAATGAAGGCTTATCTTTTGTGTTCAATAAGTATACAAATCAAGTCGTATTGATTCGGTACCAACATGATCGACATGGTAATAGTAATGTGCTAAGCGATGTAAAAGAATATAACTTATTACCTTATTTGTTATAGTGTATGAAGTTTTTAGGAGCTTTTTATGTTAAAACGTATTTTTATAATGTTAGCAGTAGCGCTAGCTTTCACCATACCTAGCTAAGCTATATCGATACAGGAACTCAAAGTCATCCTCGCAGTTTAAGGTGATTTGTGAAAGGTAACGCCTGATGTTTCCTAATGCAGATGAGCATACTACGTGGTATTTAGATACGGATATAGAGGGTATTAGAGTATGCGACCACCTATGTAAAATTAAAGCCACGGTATATAATGCGTACCAATCGCCGCGGAAACATGTCATTTTAGTGATTCTTGGATTGTGTCCTATGATACTCGTTTGTCGCTAGCAAGTCAGGTATATCGCGCGAAACAAGCGGGTGCTTCGTTGACGACAGTTATTGATGCGGCACAGACGAAAACCGGTATGACGGGCACTGAGGAACCATTGGGGAAATTCTCTTTTGACGGACGGTCCCTGCCGGTTCAGGTGAAAAGCCTCGACTCGTGCTATTGTGCGCATGGCGCCTAATACAACACGCTATGATATAGCAGATACATTATTCTATGAAGGTATGTCGTATGCATTTTGAGGATGTGGTGGTGAAATGAGGTATATGATGAAAGTGCTATATATAGCAATAGCGTTGGCGCTGTCTTGTGTGGTGCCCGCGCATAGCATGTCCATGCAAGAATTACAAAACACGAGCCGCTTCAAAATGCTTCATGGCTTTGGTGAAAGCGGCAATGGTGATGGCACCTTTATAGATAAGGACTCCATCAAAGGTATCTAACGGACTGAATGGAACTAAAGCAAATTGCCCTCACAGTATGTGCTCATGCCTGCTGGAGATATAATTCAGAAAAGCAGGTTCTATACACATCTGATACAAAGTATTCTTTTGCGAATCTCATAAAAGCTCAGGACCAATCAGTTAGAATCATATAAAGATCATGGTTGTCTAAACAAAAGATTCGAGGGATTTCATCTACTATTATTGATTTTAAGAGTATCATATAGATGGGAACCGGTATGATACCTAAAGCGAAGCGCGGATAGACGGATGGCAACTTGGTACACTGTAGATTTTGGTTTTGCAGGATACCTCTTGGCGAACCGTTTATATGAACATGTGTACGGCTTACAGTTTGATGATGTGGTTGTGAAATAGGTTGTGCTTATTTGTCTAGCAATGAAATTTAAATCCTACATTTTGAATAAAATGGAATTTAATTTCCTAAATAGTAGGGTTTTAGTGTAAAATTGAAAGTAAGTTACATACTATTGTGTCGCATGAGAGGAGACCCTTATGTCTAAAAAGAAGATTATCATTGCCGTACTTGTAGCCATTGTGGCTATTGCTCTAGAGTTAGTATTTCTTGTATTTCACAAAAACACCTGTCTATTCCTTGCTCTTGTAGAACAACATGAAAAACAAGGTAATGGAAAATGAGTGAAAACAAAATGAAAATATATCATTGACGTAAAATAAGTAGCTCTTATAATAATAACTGTATAGTTTTGTCGGATGTATCTCTATTCATAAGGTCCATAACTGAAATCTATAAAGATATGTTGTGTTTGACTGAGACCGATGTGGGCTAGAGGGAGAGTTATTATGAATAAGCGATTGTTAGTGTTGGCAATGATGTCTATTTGGAGTATCAATGTTATGGGTGCATCTGTAGATGTGGGCACTGATACGATTAGGTTGGTACACAACCCGCATCACAATCATTTGAAGGTACCACTATTTCAACAAATCAAATTATGCTTAATGAGAATTTTTCCAGATGATAGTAATGAGCATGCAATTGTACACCTGGTGGTTTAGATGTATCGAATCAACAAAGGGGTATGCGTTTTTGACGGTGAGTGGATTAGTAATTTCTGATAGAGCAGTACTTTAGTTCACTGGCGCCAGATCAGAATAAAATCAAATCCAGATCCAAGTACTGTGAAGATATATGCTACACAGGTTAATCTACCAACATAACTGTTAGTGATGGTCAACCAAATGGTATTATGCTGACGTATGATGGTGAGGCTGGTATTCATGCAGGAATATGCAAATGCATGATGTAGCTGCTGGTGTTGCGGATACAGATGCTGTCAATGTGAGTCAATTGCGTGATGCTACTAGTCAAATTAGTAATGTTATGATTAATGCTAGTCGTAAAATTAATAAAGGCTGGTGCTGCGACGGCTGCTTTATCTGGATTGCATTATTTGGACTATAATCCAAATGATAAATGGTCCTTTGCAACTAGTGTAGGGACATTATAAAAATACAACAGCTGCGCTATTGGTACCTCCTATCAACCAAATGAAAATCTATGGTTCATCTTGGTGTGGCATTAGGTAGTGAAAAGTACATTCAACCTTGGCGCTTCCTTTAATTAGGGCTATCAAAGATCCCACCTTAAAAATGAGCCGTTTTGAAATGGCACAGCAAATTAAAGATTTACAAGCTGATAATGCTGATTTACGTGCTGAAATAAAAGAAATTAAAATGGCTTTTACTAAAAAGCTTCATTGGTTTATAAACTTGTGTGGGTAATCACTACACACTACAAACAGCCAGTACTGCGATTGCGGTACTGGCTGTTTGTGTATCTATGATGATGTAGACTGGTTGTATTTAATTTTTACTCAGCGATTCTCTGGAAACACACATGTTGCTGTAGTTTATATTTAGAGCTATAACAATACATGAGATTCTTTTTGTTAAGTATAATTATATAATATCCTATAGTTTAAACAGTAATGAGTTTGCATCCCTCTATGCACTAAATTTTTACACATATAGTCATTTATACTA